>WNFC01003941.1_pt1 | contig 28213 bp, 24 predicted proteins | sample 5400541 | NCBI WGS metagenome assembly WNFC01 (sample SAMN13153342, study PRJNA577476) | soil metagenome | isolation source: 120 cm saprolite under Douglas fir tree site 2 hole 2 replicate 1 | place: USA:California | collected 2015-04-18
TCACGCTCGATGCGCGCTACCTGTCCGGCTCGGGTGTGTTGTTGGTCATTCCGACGACCGATTGGATCACCTTCGCGACCTGCCGCATGGTGCCGGCGTCGTACTACTCGGTGCAGCAAGGCTCTGGCGTCGTGGCCGATTTCAATTTCCAGCTCGACGTCAATGGCCACTGGCAGTACAAGGCACCCTACGACGTACTCAACGGCGGCTTTCTAGCCGGCGCAGGCTCCTCGACGCTCGGGTTTTACGGATATCCGCTGTTGGTCGATGCCCGTGCCGCCGGTGGTACGGGGGTCACCGTGCAGACCATCTGGGGCATGCCCTTCAGCACCACCAGCGTCGAGTACGCCAACCTGCTGCCAGCCCAGTACTTCGCATTGCAGGTCCGCTCAGGCATCGTCAGTCAGGCGACCTTCTCGCTCTCCCAAAAAGGAGTGTTCACCATCGACAGCGGCGCGATGTCGCTGTTGTCGCTCGACACGTTCCACGGCCTGCAGCGAATGAACGTCATCGCTCCGCTCTAACGAAGGTGGCTCAGGGCGCGGGCCAGCTCAAGATGACTGGCCCGCCTGGCGCCTGCGCACCGCCACCTGGCTCGAGGGTGATCTCGACCTGATCGGGCGGCGACGCGAGCTCAGCACTTTCCGCGATCAGGCGCGCCGTGCCATCGGACCGCATCGCGAACTCGCCCAGCGAAGTCCAGCGCGTGCCGTGCCGCACCCAGGCCTGATAGGTGCGGCCAGGCGGCGGGCTGGGCAACGCCTCGACACTCAGCACGGCCAGGTTGCCGCCGGCCCGCCCGCGATAATTGGCGTGCGCACCCGCCGGCACATCCGCGGCGGCCGGCGTCAGTCGCAACGGCACCACGTCGCTCGTGGTGACCTGGTCGAGGGCGCGCTCATCGCGTTCGTAGGCCATCTGGCTCTGGACATAGCGGAACCCGACCAGCGCCAGACCGAGACCCAGCAGCGAAGCCGCGATGGGCGCCAGTTGCATCCTGAGAATCTGCAGCCCCGACCGAATGCGCGTCTTGGCCGTTCCGAGTGGGACGTCAAGTGCCCGAGCGACCTGTTCGTGGGTCATGTCCTCGAGGAAGGCCATGGCCACGGCCTGGCGTTGTTTGGGCGGCAGCGCCTCGAGCGCAGAGTGAACGATCTTGCCGTGCTCGTTCTGCCAGGCGTGTTCTTCCGGCCCTGGTTCGAGGTCGGCGAGCTGTTGCACGCGGTCCTCATCGCTGACGTCATCCTTCTCCTCGGAAGGCCGTCGTCGACGCCGACGCAGCTCGTTCAGGATCTTCCAGTGGGCCAGCCGGAGGAGCCACGGGCGGAATCCGCCCTGGGCCGGATCAAAGCTGGCTGCGCCGCGCCAGATGGTCAGGAACACTTCCTGGACGATCTCCTCGGCGGCCGGCCGATCCAGGCTCTGATGTGCCAGGTGGAAGACAAGCGACGCGTAACGGCTATACAACGGGCCAAGCGCCTCTTGCTGACCGTGCGCCAGGTCGCGCATGAGCTCGTCGTCCGTTCGCTCGGTAACAGGCGCGGGCACCGGCTGAGCGTACACCCGGTTTGCGGTCATCGGTTCCTCACTCTCATGCGCTGCGCGTCGTCCTGCACACCCTGCCTATAACCCTGGCGAAGCGATCCGGATTGCGCAGTACCATGCCGGGCATGCGCGAAGCGTCCACGCCAGAGGCGGCGGCCCGCTAGCACGCTCAAAAATGGGGAGGGACGCATGCTTGTTGGCGAGAGTACGTTGACTTTTGAGCTGGTCCCGGACTGGGAGCAGCTTCCATCGGGCTGGAGCCACGGCGACGTGGCGGGGGTCGCGACCGATGCAGCCGATCGGGTGTTCGTCTTCAACCGCGGCGAGCACCCGGTCATCATGTATGACCGCGATGGCCGCTTTGTGGGGTCGTGGGGCGAGGGAGTCTTCACACGACCCCACGGCATCACCATTCACGACGACGTGGTCTACTGCGCCGACGACACCGACCACACGGTCCGCGCACTGACCCTGGAGGGGCAGTTAGTGTGGACCCTGGGCACGCTGAACCAGCCGAGTGACACCGGATACTCACCTGAAGGTCGGTCGAACCTGCTGTCCATCAAGCGCGGCGCTGGGCCGTTCAACCGGCCGACGCGCCTGGCCGTGGCGCCGAACGGCGAGCTCTACATCTCAGACGGCTACGGCAACGCTCGGATACATCGTTTTTCGGCCGAAGGGCAGTTGATCCAATCGTGGGGCGAACCGGGCAGTCAGCCCGGACAGTTCAACCTGCCCCACAGCGTCTGGGTCCATACCGACGGGCGGGTGTTTGTGTGCGACCGCGAGAACGATCGCGTCCAGATCTTCAGTCCGGATGGCAAGCTGCTCACGATCTGGACGAACGTGACGCGGCCTGGCGACCTCTTGATCGACAAAGACAATCATGTCTTCGTCGGCGAGATGTCCTGGAACACGGACGAGACGCACCTTGACGGTCGACCCTTTGCCGAATCGAGGAAGGCACAGATCAGCGTGCGCGACCTGGACGGCAACCTCCTCACCCAGTGGGGCGGCGACGATCCGTGTTTGCCCGGCGGCTTCGCCTCACCCCACGGTATCTGCCTGGACTCACGCGGCGACCTGTATGTCGGCGAAGTCACGCACACCGCGCTCAGCCGCGGCGGCCGCTGGAGCCCCGCGTGTCATTCGCTCCAAAAATTCGCGCGAGTCGGTTAGGTCTGCAGGGACAGGACGCCCGCGGCTAACTCGTCGAGCTCGGTGGACCACGATCGGGGCGAATCGCCGGGGCGGAGGACGAACTTCGAAAAACCGACGTCGATGTAGCGTTCGAGCATCTCTCGCAAGCCGGTCATGCCCACTGGAATGAGCGTGCTGGGATCGAGCCCAGGCCGCCGCTTGGCGATGCGCGCAGCTTGCGCCGCGGAGATCGTTTCGCGCGCGTAGGCCAGGCTGATCCCGAAGTGCTCAGGGTCAACCTGACGACCAACCTCAGCAGCGGCAGCCTCGATCGACGCGCGGCCCGCGGCGGCTTCCGCGGGCGTACACAGGCTGGGCAGCCAGCCGTCGGACAGTCGTCCGGCGCGCCTGAGCGCGCTGCGCGCCGTGCCACCCAGCCACACTTCGAGTGGGTCTTGAAGGGGTCGGGGGTGCACGCTCAGCCCGTGGTAGCACAGGCGCGCGCCCGTGTGCGACACCGCATCTTCCGACCAGAGACGACGCACCAGCGGCAGGACTTCGTCTATCCAGGCGCCCCGCTCGGCGACGGGTACGCCCAGGGCCTGATCTTCGAACCTGTCGGACAGGCCAGGCACGAACACCAGCAACAGCCGACCGCCCGACAGCCGGTCGATGGTTGCCAGCTCTTTGGCCATCCGGATCGGGTTCCGTCCGGTGACGGTCATCGTGGTGCCCAGCTTCAGCTTGCGGGTGATGCCAGCCGCGTAGGCCAGACCAGCCAGCGGATCGACCACCAAACCGGTCAGAACTTCGGAGAGCCACAGCGAGTCGAATCGCAGCCGCTCCATCTGCTGGACCGTGGCCGCGAACGCGTCGGGTTCGGACACGCCAGCCGCACCCATGCCAACGCCGATACGGATCTTCATACGCCACCCGCAAGGCTACAATGCGCCACCGTGCGTCCGTGGCTGCGCCTGCTCATCGCCGTGGTCGTGGGCTCGACCGCGCTGCCGGCAACGGGACATGCCGAAATGCTGGGCGACGCCTGGTACCGCGCGGCGGTGGTCCGCCGAGCCGTTGAGCCACCCTACCGTACCCAGCTCGACGATTCGATCTACGCCCGCTCGGATTGCGGCCCGGCTGTCCTGGGCATGGCGCTGGCGGCCTACGACATTGACGCGGAGACGCTCGACTTGCGCCGGCTGACGCACAGCTATCAGGGCACCTGGCCGGCTGTGCGAGTCGGCACGGCTCTACAGCACGTTGCGCACGTGGCCGAGGACTTCGGCCTAGCGACGTATGGCCTGTACGACGATGGCGACGCCTTTCACCAATGGAGCGTCGACCAGATGGCAGAGCAGGTCAGCGCGGGCCGGCTGGTGATTCCGCTGGTGCGCTTTGGATTACTGCCAGGTCACGAAGCGACGGGTGTGCGCTGGGGACACTACATCTTGCTGTACGCCGTCCAGGGCGACGGCTTCCTGTATCAGGACCCCGCGGTTCGGCCGATCGAGGACGGCCGCGCACGGTGGATCAGCCGCGCCCAACTGGATCAGGCGAGCGCGCCCGTGTGGCCGCCCCGCCAGGCAGTCGCGCTCGGCGCCTGACCGCCCAAACCTGGCATACAGTAAGCACTAGCTGATGGGGGTGACGACACCGGGCGCGGCACAGGTGCGCAACTGGTTCGGCAGCATTCTGTCTTCGCCAGCGATCGTGGTGTATCCGCGCAGTGTCGACGAGATCGCGCAGATCCTGATCGATCCCGAGCACTACCCAGGGCCAGTGCGTGCCGTCGGCTCGAATCACTCGACAACGCCGTGTGGCGTCGCCGACGGTGGCACTCTGCTGGTCATGCGCCACTTCGACCGCATCCTGGACATCGGCGGTGACTCGGTGACCGTCGAGGCTGGCGCGCTGTACATCGATGTCGCCAGGCAGCTGCAGCGCTACGGCTTGCAGTTCTACGTGAACGTGGAGCTCGGGAACCTGTCCATAGGTAGCGCCGCCTGCGGCGGGACCAAGGATGCCTCCATGCCGGGCGAATTTGGCCAGGTCTGCTCGTACGCCGCGCGCATCAAGCTGGTGACACCGTCGGGCGAGCGGGTTGAGATCGGCGAGGACCAGCCGGAGCTCCTGCAGGCGGCCCGGTCCAACTATGGCCTGTTTGGCGTCGTCTACGAAGTGACCTTCAAGGTGCGGCCGTTGCAGGCGATGGCCGTCCACCACCAGTCGTTCACGCTGGACGAGTTTGCGCGCCAGCTGCCGCAGCTCAAAACGCGCGGCGAATCCATCATGCTGTACATCAATCCGTTCACGGACCGCGTGACCGTTGAGTTGCGCCGCTACCATCCGGCCAGTCCGGCGACCAGGTTCACGACCTATCAGTGGGCGCTGCGCAATCTGGTGTGGAGCAATGTCGGGCCAGCGTATTCGCATTTTGTCTGGACGTACGTCCCCATTCCAGCGGTGCGCGACGCGCTGTTGAATGGCTTCTACCGCCTGGTTGACTTGACCCTGGTCGGCGTTATTCGCGGGCAGGCGACGCACGCCACCGACCAGCAGATTCGCTACCCCGAAGTCGGGTACGGCCACGACTCGCGCTACACGTTCAGCATCTGGGCCTTTCCCGAAGAGGAGTACGTCGACAGCTTGCGCGCCTACTTCCGCTTTTGTCACGACTACTACCTGTCGACTGGCTATCGCTGCAACATCACCAACGTCGGCTACCGCATCGCCCACGATACGAGCTCGCTGTTCTCGTACTCCTTCCACGGCGGGGTGATCACGTTCGACCCCGTTTCGACCGGTAACCCTGGCTGGGAGGCATTTCTCACCGCCTACAACGAGTTTTGTAGCCAGCGCCACGGCACGCCGCTGTTCAACCAGACGAACCTGCTCACCCGCGACCAGGTCCGCACCGCATTCGGCGACCGCCTGGAGACCTTCGAGGGCTTTCGGCGTCGGTTCGACCCGCACAGCCGCCTGGTGAATCCGTACTTCCGCGAGCTGCTTGGTAGTGGCGAAACTGAGGCGTCACTGCCCAGCACGTCGGTAGCCAGGAGGCCAGCGCGCAAGAAGTGAGTTAGGCCTGGGGCTTAAGGTACCGCCTCATGTGCTCGTTCAGAGCACCCACGCCCAGTCGAACTTCGGCCCGGGATCGGTGCGCGTGCTGCTCAGCTCACCGTGCGCGTGATGGCCGTCGATCGCGTCGAAGGTGTGCTCGCGCTTGATCTGGTACTGAGCCGTCAACCAATCTGAGACTTTGCGGCACGCTTCTGCCTGCGGCTGTGTATAGCCCTTGATCAGGAAGCCCTCGATCTCGATGCCGACCGAGAACGCATTGATGTTGTGGCTGCGCCAGAACGGGGTCCGACCATAGCCATCCTTCCCGGCGGAGTTGTGCGTGCCGGCATGCCAGGCCACGTCCTCAAGCCGAACGGTGCGCACCACTTCGCCAGTCTGCAGGATGCACAGGTGTGCGCCGGCCGCGCCGGTGTTCCAGCGTTTGATGGCGCCATCGAGCAGGCCCTCCATGTCGTGCCACACGATCGAGCGGATGGCGCGCGACACGCCGAAGACGAGCTCGCTCATGGGTCCGGGCGTAAAGCCGTCGATGATGAACACGTCGCGATCCCAGCACACCGCGGGCGGCGGCGCCGGTGCTGGCGGTGGTGGGATCAGGCTTTTGGGACTTTGTAAGTCTGGTTTGCTTCGAGCGAATACAGATACGCAAAATCGCGACCCGGCGTCAGCGAGAACGACGCGCTGAAATAGACTTCGTTTCCGCGTGCCTCATCGCCGGCATCATCGATTGCCTGGCGCACGCCGGGGCCAATGGCAAATTGATCGGCAGTCGTCATCGCGCTCCAGGGTACTCGGCGGCCATCAGGTGGACCAGTTCTCCCGCGTCAGGGCGCCAGCGTGACCGTCAGTACCCAACCCTCGCGGCCATCGCTGCCGCGAATGCGGGTCCATTCGGCGCTCTGCTCGAACGCCTGGACCGTCGCGCCCTCGTCATACCCTTTGCCTGGCAAACGGTCGCCACCAGGCGTTGCGCGTAAAGCCACCCCGCGGCCGTCAGTGTTCACCACCCGGCGGGTCTCGCCGGCCCCCACCGGCGGAGTCGCGCGCGTGGGCACAGGCGTCGCGCCCAGCGTCGCAGGTGGTTTCGAGCGCGCCGCCGAAGAGACCGTGGGCGGCGCCGGGGCAGGTGTCGCGGCGCTTTGCCCCGATTGCGCGCCACTGGCCGGCACGGCCACGGCCGGCCCCAGACCGAAGCTTCGGTCCGGGCGCGCGAGCGGGGTGTTCACCCAGGCCAGCCACCCTTCGGCAGCTGGCTTGAGCGCGACCGCGACCAGGGTCAGTAGCACGACGAAGCCGCTCACGACCAGCCAGCGCGGGCGGCCGGCGAACCCGCTGCGCAATCGAGGCGCGACGGCGGGTTCGCGCGGCACGTATCGGTGGGTGTCGGTGGCTGATGCTGACGATGCCGGCCATTCTCGAACGACAAAGCGCTGATCCGTTTCGGGATCAGTACCCGCGTCGAGTACACGCTCGCCGACCGCGGCGGTCCGGCGTGCCGCGGCGCGCGCGGCCTGCCAGAACCGCTCGGTAGCGAGCGCGTTGTGCGCCAGTTCTGGGCGCAGCAATTGGACGACGACCCGTCGGTCGAGCGCGGTGTCAAAGGCCTCCCAGTCGATCGTCTCGGGGTCGACGCGCAGCTCACGAACAAGCTCATACCTCGCGGCGACCAGTGCGACGCTTTGGCTCGTGCTTCGAGGCATACAGACACAGTACCGGGCCGACGTTGGTTGTGGGTTATCGGCCAAAGCCCCCGCGCGGTCCGAATCCGTCAGGATTGAACGCGACCACCGCGGTCGCCGTGGTGCTGTTGTTCAGCGTCGCGACGATGACCTTAGCGTTCTGGCTGAGCGCCGGCGGTGCAGCCTGGGTTGAATCGTGGGCGCCTGATTTGGCATGGATGACGGTCTTGTCGTCGAGGGTGAAGGTGTGCGCTGAGCCGTCGTTGCCGGCCAGCGTCAGACTTGTTTGGCTGACCGCCGTCGCCGTGCCGGGCACGATGTCGACCGTCAATGGCTTGTTGTCCTTGTCGGTCAACTGGACTCGGACGCCGCGGAAGTGCGCGAAGCGCTCTCCTGCTGGGATATCGGTCAGTCCGGCGAGCTCGGGCGGCAAGTTGGTGGATTGCCAGCCCCCGTGGTTTCCGGCCCAGGGTCCGGGCATGCCACCGCCAAAGGGGCTATTCGCCAGAGCGTTGTTGACCAGGAGTCCGCCGACTCCGATGACGACCAGTACCAGGGCCAGTGACGTGACGCCGACAGCGAGGGGGAAGCGGAAGCGGTTCATCGTGGTGCTCCTCATCAGGAAGATGCCCACACTCTGCGCGCCGTCTGTCGCCGCTCCGTCCGCCGCGTGTCGCAGAACTGTCGCAGCCTCCGTTAATGTCATCCTGAAGAGGCTGTGAACAAATTCGACGAGCGAAGGAAACTTGTCGAACTTCTCCGGCTACGCCTCCGAAGGGCGCAGGCTCAGGATGACATTCACGCTATAACGCCCGACCGGGTCACTGAGCCCACAACAGCTATACCCGCGGTCGCGCAAACGCAACCGCGAGTGCGGCCGCGGTGGCCCTGGCTCGCACTCATCACTCTTATTCTGGCGGCCATTTTGGGAACGGCCCTCGGCGCCGGCGTGGTCCTGCGCGGGCGTAGCTTCGGCGCCCAGCTCGCCGTGGACGCGGCTGCGCGGCCGACGTTCGTCATCGGCGTGCCGCCCAGCCCCAGCCCGAGCGGATCGCCGCGGTCGTCCGCGACACCGCCAGCCGCGACCTTCGACGAGTACATGGTCGAGGCCGGCGACACGCTGCGTTTCATCGCGCAGCAGGTCTACGGCGACCCGGCCCAGTGGCCGCGCATCTACGACGCCAATCGCGAGACCATCGGCCCCGACCCGGACACACTCAGCGCCGGCACGCGCCTGCGCATCCCGCGGCCGTGAGCTAGCCGCCCGCGGCCACGCGGTTGTACGTTTCGAGCGCGTCCTGGTCCGAACCTCCGCCCCAGCCCGCGCGGCGCAGCTCGTCGCGAATCTGGGCGAGCGTTCGTGGCCCATTAGGCGTTGCGTACGTCGCCGGACCAGCAGCGCGCGCCGCAGCGCCAGCGGGCTGCTGGCTGTCCAGCACGCGCTCGACGGCCGCGCTCACGCTGATCGGGTCGGGTGCGCCGCCCGTCCCGACCAGCGTAACTGTGTGCGACGGCGCGTAGACGCTCTTGAGCACCAATTCCCGGGCGGGATGGCCGTCGTTCGGCAGGACGTGACGATCGAGCACCACGTCGAATCCATCGCGCGCGCTCTCAACCGCGAGCACCCGACCCCACGGCAGCGACGGCTCTGGCTGTACCTCAGGCGTTGGGTCAGCGGTGACTCGATTAGATATCAGCGGCTCATCGACGTGGACGCTCCACGGTGGCTTCTGGCCGTAGAGCCGGAACGTCACATGTTCGGCATCGGTGCTCGCCTGTATCAAAACGGGATGCTCGGTCGGATTGATCCACTTCAGGTCAAGCCCGGCGTCCGAATCGACGGTCGCGTCCAGCCCGACGAGCCCGCGCGAGGTGTACGACGGGATCCAGTACAGGTGCCAGTACCGTTCTTCTAGCTGATAGCCCGCCCAGAACACCGGCTGGAACAGCGTGGTAGCGACCTGGCAGATGCCTCCGGCCACGCTTGGCACCGTGTGGACGCCGCCGGACTGCCCGCCAGTCGTCAATCCGAAGCCCCACTGGAACCCGGCTTCCAGCGTGGTCGGACCGACTTCCGTGTTGAACGAGAACGTTCCACCCGGTGGCACGACGACGCCGTTCAAGCGTGCCGCCGCTAGCTGAATGTTGTGCGCCTTCTCCGGAATAGCGCCCGCAAAGGCAGTCGTGCTCTCGTCAATGAGCTCGCGGATGCCCAGGCTGGCTGCGTCTTCGCTGGCTACCGCTGGGCGGACGACGTCGACAGGCAGGGCGACCGTGCGTTCGCCGGCCTCTATGCGGCTTTTCAGGAGGTCAACCGCCGCGGGCTGGTTGACTGCGCGGCCGTCACGGCTTGCGCGCAGCACAGTCAGCTGGCCGTTGCTGAGCGTGAACCGCGCTTCGCGCGGGTCCTGGTCGACGTCGTGAGCCGCGCGCTGGACGAGTGCTTGCAGCGGCTCATCCTGCAGCTCGACGGACGCCGGGCTGGCTGGGCCAGCGGGATGCAGGGTGACCATGCTCAAGAGCTCGGCACGCTCGAGTGTCCAGGTCTTGTCCGTGAAGTTCAGCTGAACGGGCGCTGGATCGTGGAGCATGCGCACCAGGCGCTCGCGGGCATCCGCGACGTGGTCGGTGGCGATGGCCGGCATCAGCGTGCGCGTTGGCAGCACCACGCTCGGATGACCCTCGGCGAGCGCGCTGTTGACCAGGCTGCGCGCGCCGGATCGGTCGAGCGCCAGGCCCGTCTGGGACGTCTCGAACGTGATGGTCCCATCGTCGCCAAGGTCGAGCACGGCCTCTTTTGGGATGCGGTCGATGTCCGCGGCGATACGCGCGAGGAGCGTTTCGATGGCGCCGCCGTCGGCCGAGCTGGTGATGGGCACGTCGGTGTCTGCTTGCAGCGTGCGCAGCTGCTCGCGCACGCGTGTGGCTAGCGGGCCCTGGTGTCCAACGTTGTATGCCGCGCTTGCCAGCTCGGTTGGGTCCAGCCTGGCGCCGAGCGCCCGAGGACTCGTCGTCCATTGGCGAGCCCCGGCCCGCAGCTCGATCGGCTGGTCGAGGATCGCCACCGAACGCGGGCTGAGCGTGGCTACCGCCGCATCGCGCGTGAGCCCGCCCACGGGCAGGCCGAGCACGCGCACGCCAGGCAGGATCCGCTCGCCGCTCGAAAGCTCGAGCCCAGCCAGGGCCGCGGCCACGAAAACGATCCCGGCGGCAACAATCAATCCTGCCGCGAGCAGAATGCGGCTCAGTCGGGTACCCAGACGATCGAGGATACCTCGCTGAACTCGCGCCGCAGTTTTGTCCATATCCCGCTTGCACCGCGATCGTCGCTGCGGTAGAGATACCCGTAGCGGCCCACCGTCCCTACCAGGATCCGCATCGCCGCACCTCCTTTCAGGCTGACGTTACAGCCGGGGGAACTTCTCGGTGATGGCGACGATCCTCCGCAGTTAGCGCTCCCGCTTACCCGACTTCAGTGTGGCGACCATCTCGGCGATCCGTTTGGCGCGCGTCTCGGGCCGTTTTGCGCCCTCGATCCAGCGCATGAAGTTCTTGCGATAGAAGGTCGGCAGGGACTCGAAGAAGCGGCCCGCGGTCGGCTCGGCCTCCAGCGCAGCCGCGATATCCTCAGCCATGGCGCGCAACTGCGGACCTTCAAGTGCCAGCACAACCGCGATCTGGGCACCGTCAACAACGGTTATAGCGCGACACCAGCCCGGCCCGAGCTCGAGGACATGGCCGCCTGCCCGCGACCTCAGCTTGCCGCGTACCTTGTACCCGTTGATCGTGCCGGTCACGTCGTAGCGTTCTCGCTCACCCCACGCGACGGACGGATCGAACGGCAGCGTGATCGCCAGCCCCCCGCCAGGACGACCCTCCGCAATTGCGCTGAATTCCTTCGCCTGACTGGTCGTCACAACCTTGACCCGTGGTCCAACTGCAACATCGTCAATGTACTAGCTCGCCACGATCGGCCCTCGGTGCATGGTCGCGCTCGTGGCCCGAATTGTGCTTCCAGCAACGTTTTTAAAGATTAGGAACGCACAAACGGTCGGCTGAGACCCCGGAGAACGTGGGACGCCGACCGTTCTGCTTTTAACGCGATAGCTGCTCTTCATGCTGGACGAAGTGCGAGCAGCAGCCACATAGAATGGCCGCTGCGGGAGGAAGAACACACGTGAGCAACGCTGAAGAGCCATCGCACGAAGGGCTGACGTGGCCGCGGTTGGGACCCCTGACCCGCCGCCGGCTGGTGGTCAGGGCAATGCAGTTGGGGATGGGCGCGCTGGCTGCGCCGGCGCTGGCCGAGGCGCTGGCGGCATGCGCCCCCGCCACGAGTGGCAAGAAATTGACCTGGTCGCGCGGCGACGACCTGCGCACGCAGGACCCCCAACAGATCTCCGGCCTGATGGAAGGCATTATCACGCGGGTGCTGTATGACCCGTTGATCGACACCGATGCCGAAGGTAAGCAAGTCAACGTGCTGGCGACGGACTGGTCAATGGCGCCGGACGGCATGTCGTACACCTTCAAGCTGCGCAGCGGGGTCAAGTTTCATGATGACTCCGAGTTCGACGCCAACGCGGTGAAGTTCACCTTCGATCGGCTCCTGGCCAATCCGACCTTCCAGCACACGTCGCCCTTCAAAGGCTTCCTCCAGGGGGTCACGGTGGTCGACAAGACGACGGTCAGATTCGACATGGAGCGGCCGAATCCCGGCCTTATCACGTCCCTCAACGAGCCGATCCTGTCACCCGCCGCCGAAAAGAAATTCGGGCCGGAGTTCTACAAGCAGATCGGTGGGACTGGCCCGTTCAAGTACAAATCCTGGACGCCCAACCAGCAATGGCTTGGCGATGCCAATAAGGACTACTGGGCCAAGGACATGGTCAAGCTCGACCAGTACGTCTTTCGGCCGATTCCCGAAGAAGCGACGCGCATCGCGGCGCTCCAGAGCGCCGAGGTGGACCTCATCGATGGCCTGTCCGGCGATCAGGCTGAAGAACTGGGCAAGGACCCGAACCTGCAGATCGTACGCTCGCCCGGGTCCAGCGTGATCGCGATCACCTACAACGTGCGCAAGGAGCCGTTCAACAACCGCGACGCGCGGTTCGCGGCTGCCCACGCGATCGACCGCGACAACATCGTCAAGAACATCCAGAAACTGGGCAAGAACGTCGGCTCGACCGTTCCACCGGGGACCATCGGCTACGACGAGAAGCTCTTCAACAACCCGCTGCCATTCGACATGGGCAAAGCCAAGGAGTTGTTGGGCAAGGCCGGTGTACAGCCGGGCACCAAGCTCTCGTTCAAGCTCAACCCGGCCTGGTTCCCGCGGCTGAAGGAGACGGCTGAGTACATCTCGAACCAGCTGCGCACGGTCGGCTTCGACGTGAATGTGCAGTTCCTCGAGCCGGGCGCATATACCGAGGCGCGTAAGTCCGGCGACTTCAATTTGTGCATCCAGGAAGTCGGTCGTGCGTTCAATCCGGGCCCCAACTTCCAGACCTTGCTCGTCGACTCCACGTTCGGCAATTTCTACAAAGAGATCAACCCTAAAATCGCGGAGATGATCCTGCAAGCGAACGGCGAGCTCGACGAATCCAAGCGCGTGGCGGGCTATCAGGCGATTCAACAGGCTCTGTACGACGACCTGCCTGAGTTGGTGCTCTACCAGCGCGAGCTGATCTGGGGCGTACGCAAGCGCGTCAAGGGTTTTCAAGGCCGTGTGGGAGGTGACACGCGCACCTACGCGTGCGACGTGGGCTAATCCGGCCGGCGTCAGATGACAAGCTACATTTTGCAGCGGCTGCTGCAGGCGGTCGTTGTCCTGTGGGGCGTGTCGCTGATCGTCTTCTTCCTGCTCCGGCTGGCTCCGAGCGACCCGATTACGCTGCTGCTGGCCGAGACGGCCTCGCCGCAGCAGATCGCCGAAGCGCGGCACCAGCTGGGGTTTGACCAACCCATCCACGTACAGTACGCGCTGTTCATGGAGCGCGCGGTGCAGGGCGACCTGGGCCAGTCGCTGTTCTACAAAGAGCCTGCCCTGGGCGTCATCCTGCGCTCACTGCCCAACACACTCCTGCTCGGTGGAATCGCCTTCGTGCTCTCCGTCGCGGTTGCGTTGCCGATCGGGATCGTGTCCGCCTTGCGGCGCGACTCGATCTGGGATTACCTGGGCGTCGGGCTGGCCCTGCTTGGACAGGCAATGCCGCCGTACTGGTTGGGGATCATGCTGATCCTGGTTTTCAGCGTGAAACTACACATCCTGCCAACCTCCGGCAGCTTCGGACCGGAGTACATTGTCCTGCCGTCCGTGACGCTGGCGGCGGTATTGATGCCCATCGTGACCCGGCTGGTGCGTTCGGGCATGCTCGAGGTAATGCACGAGGACTACGTCCGCACCGCGCGCGCCAAAGGACTACGCGAGCGGGTGGTAGTCGGCCAGCATGCCCTGCGCAACATGCTCATCCCGCTCGTCACGGTGCTGGGCCTCCAGCTCACCTCGCTGCTGGGCGGCGCGGTCATCATCGAGCAGGTCTTTGCCTGGCCCGGCGTGGGGCGAGTCGCGGTCAGTGCGATCTCATCGCGCGATTACCCGATCGTGCAGGCCAGCGTGCTGGTCGTCTCCACGGCGTTCGTGCTCATGAACCTCTTCGTCGACGTGCTGTACGCCTGGCTCGATCCGCGAATTCGCATGAGCGGGTGACGAACTGGGGCAACCTGCGGCTGTGGGCAGGTGCCGCGGTAATCGCAGTGACCGTGATCGTGGCCGTTGCAGCGCCGCTGATCGCGCCATATGGACCGCTAGATCAGGCGCCGGAGTTGAACAATCGTCCGCCGCTCTGGCAGGGCGACGGCGGCGACGTGCACATTCTTGGCACGGACCCACTCGGTCGCGATCTGCTCAGCCGGACGATGTATGGCGCCCGGGTGTCGCTGCTCATCGGTGCGACGGCGGTCCTCCTGGCCGGCAGCATCGGGGTGCTGCTCGGCCTCCTGGCTGGCTTTGTCGGCGGCGTTGTCGAGATCCTGATCATGCGGTTGGTCGACACGTTGCTGGCTATTCCGTTCGTGCTGTTGGCCATCGTGTCGGTAGCGCTGTTTGGGCAGGACCTGGTGGGCCTGATCATGATCCTGGGGCTGACCGGCTGGCTCGGCTATGCCCGCATCGTGCGCAGCGTGGTGCTCTCGCTGAAGGAGATGCCGTACGTCGAAGCGGCGCGCGCCCTGGGTGCTGGACCGACGCGGCTCTTGCTGCGCCACGTCCTGCCCGGTGTATGGACCCCGGTCATTGTCGTTGCCACCCAGCAGGTGGGCACGATGATGATCGCCGAATCGTCGCTGACCTTCCTGGGCATCGGCATCCCGCCGACGATACCCAGTTGGGGGGCGATGATCGCAGACGGCCGCGCGTACGTGACGCTGGCGCCCTGGGTATCGATCTTTCCCGGCCTGGCGCTAACCATCACCGTGCTGGCGGTGTACTTCTTCGGCGATGGCTTACGCGATCTCCTGGATCCACGTATGCGCCTGTAAACGAGTTCGGCGGGCGTACCATGACCGCGTGTCCGGGACAGGCGCGGAGACTGCCACGACGACCCTGGCCCGGTTGATATCTGGCGCGCAAGTGGCGCGCATGATCTCGGTAGCTGCGGAACTCGGCATCGCCGACCTCCTCGCAGATGGCCCGCGAACATCCGACGATCTTGCGGCTGTAACCGAGACACATCCGCCGTCGCTGTTTCGGTTGCTGCGCGCACTCGCAAGTTTGGGTATCTTCGCAGCGGAGCGCGACGGCCGATTTGGCCTGACACCGCTGGCGGACCTACTGCGGACTGGCGTTACCGGCTCAATGCGCGGGCTCGCTCTATTTCAAAACGACGCGTGGTACTGGCAGGTGTACCGCGAGCTGCCGTACAGCGTCCGTACCGGCCAGCCTGCGACCGAGTACCTGTGGGGCGATGGGTTGTTCGGGTACTTCGCCAGCCATCCTGAGGCCGCCGAGCTGTTCGACAGCGGCATGGCCAGCCGGCATGCCGAGACCAACGCGGCGCTGGCCAATGCTTACGACTTCTCGGGCATAGACACTCTCGTCGACGTGGGTGGCGGTAACGGCTCACTGCTAGCCACGATTCTCGCCTCCCATCCGAACATGAACGGCATCCTGTTCGACCTGCCGCGCGTCGCCGAAGGCGCCACGGGAAGGTTGGCCCAGGCGGGCTTCGCACAACGGTGCCAGATCGTCGGCGGTGACTTTTTCGACAGCGTTCCGGCTGGTGGCGATGCATATATCGTGTCGAACGTTCTGCACGATTGGCAAGATCAGCCGGCGGCAGGCTTCACGCTCGCGCGGATTGCGCCATTGCCCTCGCGCACCGGCGCGGGTGTCCTGGAAGGACAGCCTGCGACCACTTGACCGATCTCGGACGAGCGCTGTCAAGCGATTGGGCCGCCGTTCGCCGGCTGAGAAATCGACCGTCGGCGACGATGCCTTGACGAAACAGGTCCAGGGCGCTAGTGTTGCCAATCCTGATATTTTCCTGAGGTACGTCCTGGCACAGAGTGCCACGGGCGTGCGGCCGAACCGGGGGGTCGCGCCGCCGTAGCCACAGCCGGGAGACACAGGTTCGCGCAGCCATGTCCACACTCGCAATTCATCTGTTCGGGAGATTCCGTATCCGCCGCGGTGACACGGCGGATCTGCCGCTGTTGTGGCCCGACAGTTCACCATTGCAGGCGCGCAAGTATTTCCGCCAAACGCTGTGGCAACTGCAAACGGCGCTCAGCGAACAAGACGTGCTCCTGGTCGACCAGGAATGGCTGCGCATCAACCCGGCAGCGGACCTGTGGGTGGATGTGGCGTCGCTCGAATCGGCGCTCGAGCTGTGCCAGGGCGGTGCCGGCAAGGACCTGACGCCGAGCCAGGCTGACGCGCTACGTGCAGCCGCGCGGATGTACCTCGGCGAGCTGTTGGAAGCCTGGACGCACGAGTGGTGTGTGTACGAGCGAGAACGGCTGGCGATTGGCCATCTGCAACTACTCGACAAGCTGATGGACTTCTGTGAAGCCCATCGCGCGTACGAAGAGGCCGTGGAGTACGCTGGCGAGATTCTGCGCGCGGATCCCGTACGCGAGCGAACCCACCGCGGTCTGATGCGTCTGCACTATCTGGCAGGCGACCGGGCGCAGGCGTTGCGTCAGTTCGGACGCTGTCGCGACGCGCTGCGCAACGAACTGGATGTCGAGCCGTCGGCCAGGACCAGAGCTCTGTACCAGCAGGTGCTTGCCGATGAGATGGTGCCGTCCAACGCCACGGATGGCGCGTTGAACGTGGCGGGTCTGCGGTCGCTGTTGGAGGTCCTGGACTCGCACATTCAATCGGCACTTGAACAACTCGATCGACTTGCCGGCAGTCGGGCGTAAGACGGACGCACCCACAGACGCCCGAAAGACATTCCCGCAGACACCGTGCTGATTTGATCGTCTGCGCGAAGTCTACGTCGTGAATGGGCTTCGAAATCTGAATCGGTTGGCGATATGCAAGCTGTTGTCTATCAACAGGAGACGGAGCACCAGCGCCGTGCCACAAGCGAGTGTCCACAGCTTCGTCCTGCGTATCTGGCTGGAAGAGTCACGCGAGGAGGACGGGCGGACGCTCTGGCGCGGCCACGTTACCGACATTGCGACGGGCGAGCGCCGACACGTGCAGGACATCGACGGGATCGTGGCGTTCCTCATCCCACGCCTTGCGGCCATGGGTGCGACGGTGGGCATGCGTTGGCGCGTGCACAGCTGGCTGGCCAGCCTGCCGTCACCTCGACCGTCGCACGAATGAAGCCGGCGGGCCGCAGAGCCCTGGGAGGATCCGCATGAACGGACTAGCGACACAATCGCCCCTGTCTGAGGGTGGCTGGTCTTCGGAGTGGAGCACCGAAGTCGAAGCGGGCCCGTACGAGACCGAAACCCCTCAAGAAGCGCCGTCGTTCGAAACGCTCTATGCAGCACCGGCCATGACCGGTGAAGTGGCCTACGAATTGAGCTCCCCTTTCTTGAGCGGCACGGTCTTTGGCGACAATCGCTCGAACGGGACCAGCACTCCGCCGAGCTCATTGAGCCTTACCTCACCGTTCCTGGCCGGTTACGTGCCGACGACGCAGGAAGACCGGCAGGCGGAGGTATTTCAACAGTTGCTGGCGGAGCTCGAGGATGAACAGTTCGAGCAGTCCCTGGCGCAACTCGTCAACGAAGCCGCCGGCCAGTACCTGGCGGCCGAAGCATCCTGGTCCTCAGCCCAAGAAGCGCCAGCACAGGCGGTGTCCGAGCTGGAGCGTTGGCTCGACCCGCTCCGCACCGAAATGGAACGCCTACTGGAAGATGTCAGCAACCGCCTGGCCGCTGAGGAGTTCGAAGCACTCCGCGAATCCGAGCTGGACCACTTGCTCGAATCAATGCGCCCTGAACAGGGCATGCTGCCGGAGGCGTTCGAAGACTTCCTGGGCGGATTTTTCAACAAGGTCGCGAACGTCGCGAAGGGCGCCTGGAATCTCGCCAAGAAGGGTGTCGACGTGATCGGCAAGATCCTGCCGATCAATGTCATCCTCGGCAAGATCACGGGCATGGTTCAGCCGTTACTCCAGAAGGTCATTCAGAAAGCGGTTGCCCTCCTGCCGGCCAACGTGCAGCCACTGGCGCGCAATCTCGCGGCGAAAATGCTCGGTAGCTCTGGGGCTGAGGCGAGCGAAGCGGTCTTCGAGGACGCCGGCATGGGCCGCGAATTCGACGTGCACGTTGCCAGCCTGTTGATGGCACCCAGTGAATCAGAAGCCAGCAACAGCGTTTCCGAATTCGAAGCCGGGGCGCGTGACTGGGAGGCGCACGCCGCACTGACTGAGCTGGACGGCGCACGGACCAGACTTACTCAGCAGTTTGCAGAGCTGCCGGCAGGCGAGTCTCCGGTTGCGGAGCTCGAAGAGTTCATTCCGGCGGTGATGGCCGTTCTGCCACTGGTCAGGATGGGAATTGGCATGATCGGCCGCGATCGTGTCGTCGGCTTTCTGGCCGAACGCGTAGCCGGACTCATTCGGGGCATGGTCGGTGAGGACGCGGCGAAAGCTCTGTCGCGACCCATTGTCAACGTCGGCATGCGCATGCTCAGTCTCGAAGCGCCCACCGGGGGTGAAGCGACTCTCGGATCGGAAGCGCTGGTGGCAACGGTCGAAGACACGGTGCGCCATGTAATGGAGCTGCCGTCAGAAGCGTTCGAAGACACGCTCCGGCTGGAAGCGGAGATTCAGCAGGCGTTCACCGCGGCGGCTGCCCGCCACGTCCCAGGCGACTTTCTACGAGCCGATCTGCCGGAGCGAGAAACGGCCGGCGAGGGTGGCGTCTGGATCCTCATGCCCCGCGCCACTCGTCCGCGGTTCCGCTACAAGAAGTACACGCGCGTGTTCGCGGTGCCGATCACGCGCCAGGTGGCACGCGCCATCCCATTCAGCGATGGTGGCACGCTGGAAGCGCATCTCCTGGATCGTGGCGTGACCAACTGGCCGGTCCAGGTGGAGGTGCACCTGTTCGAGACTTTGCCAGGTGGACACCTCGGGCACATCGCCCAATTCGAATCCGAGGCGTCCGGCTCGATGAGCGAAACGATCGGGGAGCTGCAGCCGCTCACCACCGAGGCTGCGTCGCTCTTGATGCGTGAACCGGCCCTGGGCCGGTCCGGGTCGAATGTGCGCGACCACCGCGGTGGTTCAGCCGCGGCGCATGGCAAGGCAGGACAGCGCTTCTACCGACTCCAGCTGCCCCGAACCGGACGTCCTGGAAGCGCCAAACCGCACCACCGCTTTCTCGTCCAGCTGGACCTGTCGAGCGCGGTGCCCGAAGTACGCGTGCACCTGCGGCTGAGCGAACGGGAGGCGCAACATATCGCGTCGCAACTGAATCCAACCAGTTTGCCGGGAGTCATTGGCTGGTTGAAGGAGCGCTATGAGCGGATGGCGCCGACAGCCTTCGCCCACCGGTTGATCAAACATGGCCAGCGATTGCTGGGCATCGCGGTCAACCCTCAGACGGCCGAGAAGCTCGGAGCTGAGATGACAGAGGGGTTGACCCGCGCCGTGAGCAAGCTGGTGGGAACGCGTCAGCAGGAACTGGCTGCCGCGGTGCGCGACCCGGCGCAGGGGGTGACAATCATGTTCACCTTTGCGATGCCCGGTGCGGCCGGGCAGTCGGGCAAGCCGATGCCGGAACCCAGCGTGACTGTCCGATCCGGTTGGCACGGCCATGCTGGCGGGCAACAACGGGTGGGCCAGGCGGCCACCGGATCCTGGAGTCGCCCGCGTGGCTGAGCCGGTAGCAACTTCTGAGCTGGCGCAAATTGCCGCCGACCTGGCGCACTGGCGGGCGGCGGCACGCTCGCTTGGCGAACTGGAAACGATCGCCGCTCCGGGCGCCTGGGCTGCGCTCGAGCGCTACCTTGGCGCGGAGGTGCGCCGGCGGTTGACGAGCATTGCCGACTCGCTGGCGCATGAAGCGGATCGTCTGGCCGCGGCGGTCGCGGGTGCCAGGCAGACCGATACACGTCGTTTGCGAGGCCGCGTGCTCGAGCTCCGGAGGCGGTATATCCAGGCCGAAACGATCATCGACTTCTATGCCGAAGCCGTCAACCACCGCACCACGCCCCGAATTGCGACTCTGATGCGCGCGCTTGACGGCATCGCCGTCGACAGCATGCAGGTGCTCTTGCGCCAATTCGGCATCGATGCGCCGCCGGCGCTGACCTACCTGGACAAAGGCCTGGGTGCATCCATTCTTCGCGCAGGCGTTCGGTTGTGGGACGGCGGGACATTGTCACCGGCCGCTGCCATCAAGATCACCCGACACAATTTGCTCCGGCCGACGTCGCTCATTCACGAGACCGGCCACCAGGTTGCGCATCTGCTGGGCTGGAACGCAGAGCTCGCCGAAGCCCTGGCTGAAACGCTCCGGCCCGCGTCAACTGAGGCGGCCGATGTATGGCGGAACTGGGCGTCTGAGGTAGCAGCGGACGTCCACGCCTTTGTGCTCCTGGGATACAGCCCGGTGCCGGCCCTGGCGACCGTGGTCGACGGAACCACCGACCAGGTTTTCGCAATGCCAGTCGGAGACCCGCATCCATTTGGCTGGATCCGGGTGCTGTTCAACGCCGAGCTGTGCCGCACCTGGTATGGCGCCGGACCATGGGACAACCTGGCCACCGCCTGGATCGAGCGTCACCCGCTGCACCTGGCATCTCCCGACGCGCAACACGTCGTGCAGGCTACGCTGCCGCGCCTGAGGCGACTCGTGGAAGTGTGTACGAAGCGGCCTATGCGCGCCATCCGCGGGCGCCCACTCTACGAGCTGGTAGACCCGTTGCGCGTATCCCCGAGCGCTCTGGCGCAACTGGCAGCGCGCGCCGGCGAATCCCTGTACACATCCAGTTATCTCCAGCGGCAGGAGTCGCTGCGCATCCTGGCCTGGAACACGCTCCAGGTCGCCACTACACCCGAACGTGCGCCCGCCTTGAGCCGCCAACTCGAGGAGTGGTTGGTACGCGGCGGTTCTGAAGCGCTGGTCGCCGCGGCATAGGACACACAGGAGAAGAAATGATGCCAGACAAACCGCCGCAAAGTGAGGGCGAGCGTACGCAGCCTGCGTCCAACGAGTTCATTCAGCAGCTTGCTGAAGCGATATCGCGCCTTGCCGAGAAAAAGTCGGCCGAATACAGCGCCGGGTTCAGCAGCGCGGTCGTGGAGCGACTGACCGAAAGCGAACAGAGCGCCAAAGCACAGGCTGAGGCCATGGGCAGGATCGCCGAGCGACTCGGCGAATTGTCGCACCAGGCTGCCGCGCGCGTCGACGACCTGGACCTGCCTCAGAAGCGAGCGGTGCTCAGGTATGACGCATTCTGCACCGCCTTGGGACGGACCGGAGCGACATCGGTGGTGATCGGCACGTTGGTTGGAGAGGGGGAGCACGAACGCCTGGTCCTCGTCTCAGGGCAGCAACTGCCCGGTGTCGCGCACAAATTTGTCGCCTTCGACAAGCATGGCAATGAACTTGATGTGGGGGCGGAGTTGAAGCGACGCGACAGCAACGTCGGAGGCAGAGGCCGAGGCAAGGACACATACGAGTGGTCGGTAGCTGTCTCGGGCCACGGGCAGGCCATCGCGCACTTCGAAGTGTCGGACCACCGTGGCCCGCGCTGGTTGGGATTGATGCAACCGCACGCGCACGGGCGCGCTAACAGCTAGTTGGAGAGCACAGTCAATGTTCCGAACACTCGCGCGTCTCCTCGACGATCCGATGCTCAACCAGAGCACCGCCACGTACTCCGACAGGGTGTTCCTGATCCATCCTCTGCAATTGAGTCGTTGGCTGGAACAAGCCTGGACGTTTGCTACCGAAATGCGGTGGGCCAACATTCCGAAGAAACCACCTTTCCTCGGCGACAACCACATCGTCGCCGCATTGGGACTGCCAGATACACCTGTCGAATTGCTGAGCCACCGGTTGAACTCGGGCATCAGCGCGCATTCCAAAGCGGATCCGCATACCTACAACGACCCACCGACGCTGGGTGATCCGGATCCGCAACCACCAACAAACCCACCGCAGGTCCTGCCGCCGTTGCCGTGGGAACACCTGATCTACGCCTTGCTAATCGAGAACACCGGTGTGTACGAGATCCTGGCCGAAGTCATTCGCCGCTATGCGGTGGGCGAGACTCTCGAAGCGCCAAGCCTCGAAACGCAACAGTGGCTGCGAGCGACTGAGGAGCTGTTCTTCAGAAATCCACCGCTCTTTCACATCAATGGCATTCAGAGTGAAATGCGACCAGACATGCGCGTTTCGCGGCGAAACGCCTACTGGCGGCTGTTTGGGATGGACTGTGCGCATCCGCTGCCGCCGCGATATGGGTCGGCCGGCGTGGACCAGGTCTGGAAACGCGACGTCGGCGCGGCGAACGAGCGCTTCCACGAAATCTTCGTGCAGTGGCTCCAGCAGGTGTGGGTCGGCATCGAAAACGTCAAGAACAGCAGCGGCGCCAACCCGACTGACGCAGCCTACGTGGGCCAGCTGAGTCAGATTCTGCGCGACATGTTCGACATGCGGCGACGCCACGGACAGCTCGCGCGCGAGGAGTTCGTGCATGTCAGCACGATGAGCTGGTTCCACCTGACCGTCGATAGCAATACCCCGCTTGTCAGGGACATGAAGGCGGATGGCACCGATCCGGCCGATCGACTGGCCAAAATTGGCCAGCGGGTCGGCATTCAGCCCCCGCGCCAAGCACGGGAGTACTTCGAGATGGCCGACCCGCTGTCGACCCTGTTGCGATTTGTGGAACTCGGGTCATTCGACGATGCGACTGGTGCGGAGCTGCTCTACAAGAGCTCGAGCACCGTTCGCAAGGACGTGAACACGATTATCGACCTCTGGCAATCAGCAACGGGCGACCCGCTCAAGGAGATCGCGGTGCGCGTCGCGGCGCAGCCGCGTTCGTCCGCGCAACCGCGCTCTTTGCCGAGCGCCAGCCGACCCTCGCCTGCGCCGGTAACGGCGAATCGCCCGCCGCGGCCCGGCCTGGTCACGACCAACGGGATGAAATAGACGCATGCTAAGTACCGAGCCGCGCTGGGCGTTGGCCGACAGGGCCACCGCCACGTTCGACCTGGGGGCATTGAGCGACGCCGATGCCGCCGTGGCACTGCCCGATGGAGGCGTCTATGTCTTCTCGGGCGACCACGTCGGGCGTTTCGATGGCGTGACGGGGCGGCTTGATGCGGAGTATCCGGCGCCCATCAGCAGCGTGTTCCCTGGCGCGTTTCCGCGTCAAGTTGACGCGGCGTTCCTTCATCCGGATGGGAGCCTCTACCTGTTCCGAGGCCATCAGCACATGCGCTACAACCTGGCGGCCCGGCGACCGGAGCCTGGCTATCCGCGCAGCTACGCAGCGGATTGGCCCGGAGTTTTTGCGGAGCGGATCGATGCGGCGCTGGTGTGGGCGCCGGACACCATCTATTTCTTTGCGGAGGACGCATACACGAGTTTTTCGCCGGCGCGCCGCTGCACCCGCCCGGGCTATCCCAAACCGATTGCGCCAAACTGGCCGGGCGTCGGAGCTGGAGCAGTACGCGCAGCGGTGGTGCTGCCCGGGGATCGGCGAACCCTGGTCTCCGAGAATGGAATTCACGTCCTGGATCGGGAAGGAACACTCCTGGAAGGCCTGGAAGGCCTCGAAGCGGAGCGAGCCTCACGCGCCACCACGGCGGCGCCGTCTGTCACGTGCGAGACGCTGGCGCTGGTCCGGCGGTGTCACATCGGTCGGCTGCAACACGGGACAGCCGAAACATACGTGCTGATCCCGACTTTTGCCAGCGCACCTGCATTGGTGGACGTGTTCCTACACTTTCACGGCTTTGGTGCTGGATATCACGTCGTCACTCGCGGAAACCCGGACTTCGCCAGCGTACTCCAGCCAGGTGAACGACGCGATATCGACCTGTACCACCTGGACACCCAGCTCGACGCGGTCAGCCGACGCAACGAGCGGCTGACGATTGCCGTGCTGCCGCAAGGCTCAACTCGCTCGAAATTCGACGGCCTTTCGCGGACTGGCGCATTCCTCGACGACGTCGTCAACGCGCTGGTTGCTGGTGGCGCATGGAGCCAGGCGCCCACCATCGGCAACGTGGTGATCTCAGGCCACAGCGGTGGCGGTCCGCCCGCTCGGGCCGCCGCGGAGCGTCTGAAAACCGGCTTCAGTGGCGGCGGTCCATCTGGCTCGGCGCATTTCGCGGGCCTGGCCCTTTTCGACGCGGTCCAGGGCAGTCTCGAAGTGGAGGCGGCGCAGGGTTGGCTGCGCGACGCAATCCGGGCTGATGTGCGTGCTCTCCTGTCGGTGAGCGCAGATGCGGGCGTCGACACGTATGTGGCGGGCCGGCCGCGGTTCCGCGGCTATACGTCGCCAGGCGGTTACCCCGCGCGCTACAAGAGTCTGACGCATGCCATCGAATCCGAGGTCCGACTCGGTCGGTCCAGGGGCCTAAGCGATTACGCGGCGGCGAAGCTGCGCGAGCTCTACCAGGTTCTGGGGCCGATCGGCCCACGTTCGGTCCACAACGCGTACGAGGCACACGAGCACCTGCTTGGCGCTCGTTACGATCCGGGCAAACCAGGCATCGTGTACGAGGCGCTCGAGGGGCTGGGGTCCACAACAACCAGCGGGAACAGCGCCACCCAGCCCGAGGCGTTTTTCGGCGCGGGCATGCTGGAGGCTGAAACGAGCAGCGCGCCACCACCCATTCCACGTGGCAAAGAGCCGCGGGCCGTGCCGCCGGATAAAGCGATTGATTTCGCGCCCGAACCGCCGCCGGGCAGTTACTGGCCTCTGCGGACAACCGACCCCGAGGGCCGCACGGTGTCGTACGAGGCGGCCGACGGCTCGCAGCATGGCATGCATGGCCGCAAGTTCCTGGCAGGCCGGACAACGAAGCACAGCGACCACGTGAACCGCTGGCACGTTGGTATTGACCTGTTCGCCAACCCAGGAGATCCGGTGGTCGCCTGCGAGCAGGGAGAGATCGTTCATTTCGGGTCATTCACACCAGCCACGAAGAGCCACGGCCCCACCAATCAGCTGCTCATCGCGCACGCGGGGTGCGTCATCAACTATGGTGAGGTCGCGCCCGACTCCCTGCGTGCCAATGGCCTGGAGCACGCGCACGCGAAGGTAAACGCCGGCCAGCGCATTGGCTCGATCGGCGGCACCGGGATGCTCCACTTCGAAACGTATCGGCCGGGTGTCGCCCACAACCTGCAATGGCTGATGAATCAACCTGATCCACCGGTGGGGCTGCTGAACCCCACTCGGTACCTCCTGAACCTGCAGGAGCTCGGTCTGGACGGAACTTCAACACCAGCTAGCTCTGCTCCGCCGGCCACCGGTGCATCCTTTACGGATAGCCTCAAGGACGCGCTGAACGCTGGCCAGTGGTCAGTCGCGCTAGCCGTGGCGATCATGAGCGGCCGTCGCGACGAGAACACCCTGACCGATATGCTCTTCTATGCGCGACATCGAGAATTGGCTGATCGTCGGCTGGGTCCTGGGGACAGGCAGCTCGCGACCGAGTGGACGTCGATCCGCGACCAACTGGTGCGACCGGCGCTGGCGCAGGGGAGTGCAACGTCGGCTCCCGCGGGAGCCGATCGCGAAACACCCCTGGAGCTCGGTCCGGGGTTGCCGCGCAGCCGACTGTTTCAGAACGATGCCGACCTCAAGACGGTTGCTGAAGGCAGGCTCCGCCTCGGACCTACCAGTGGCTCGCAGCACGCCGGTTCAGTCCGCAGTAGCGGTGCCGCCGTGCAGAAGCTGCAGCAAGCGCTCGTACAGCTTGGATATGCGCTGCCGTCGGGGGCAGACGGACGCTACGGCCACGAAACAATCAACGCCGTGCTGGCATACCGTCGCAAATTCAACATTCGCACGGCCAACGGCAATATCGATGGGACTGTCGGACCAGCGACCCTGGCGCACATCGACGCGGCACTGGTAACACTCACCGCTCCGCCGCCAGCTCCGGTTGTTCAGCCGCCCGCCACGCAACCAGTTGGGAGCAGCGGGGTGCTAGATCCAACGCGCTGGGGACCGCTGGTGCGCGCCGCGCTCTCGACGAAGGGTAGTCTCACATACGGCAACGCGGTCCTATCGTTGATCGACGGCCCGGACACGTACCGGCAAATGGTCGCGGACATACGGAGTGCTACGGGGCCGGGCCATTTCATCTATCTGCTCGGGTGGGCAGTGCTGGCCGATTTCCCGCTGCTGGCTGGTGACAGTTCGGTCACACTGTGGAGTCTGCTTCGCGCCAGGCCAGCGCAGGTCCAGCTGCGGGCACTCGGCTGGGATGACCGTCCGAACAAGGCTAATGCGTTGCCATGGTGGGTGCCAGGCCCCCTCAATCAATTCATCGCCAAGAAGGTTTATCCCAACCAGAACTCGCTAGCTATCGCGAATATCAACATCATGCCGGGTGCGGCCGCTCGGCTCGACAACGAAACGCTGCAGTTCGGCAGCCAGCACCAGAAACTGCTGATCGTCAATGGCGAGCGCGGCCTGGTCGCGTTCTGTGGCGGCGTCGACTTCAATCCGGATCGCGTCCAGGCGGGGACGTCAGAGGACGGTGCAACCTATCACGATGTGCACTGCCGTGTCGTGGGGCCGGCCGCGTGGGACCTGTTGCAAACCTTTATCCGGCGTTGGTACCACCACCCGGATCATGCGCAGATCGACGGTCGAACGGAGGCACTCAGAGGTGCACAACTCTTGCCACCACCAGCGCTGCAGACGCCGCCGAGCGACGCCACGAGCGTGCCGGGGACCTGCTCGGTGGGAGTTGCTCGCACGTTCGTTTCGCGACGGCTCTCGACTCCGTCCGAAACGGACATCAGGTCGCTGTTTCTAATATGCATCAGGAATGCGCGTCGCTTCATTTACATCGAAGACCAGTACATGGTCGACCTGGAAGGCGCTGTTGCCCTGCGGCTGGCGCTGCCGCGGCTCGAGCACGTCACGATCCTGATCGCGCCGTCAGAACAAAGCGACATGCCGTGTATTTGGACCTTTCGCAAGAACTTCATCGAGACGGCGACAAGCGGTCTGCTACCCGCCGATCGTGAGAAATTGCGCATCTTCCATCTGGTCTCGCCGCCGTCGGTGGCTGGCAAGCCGTCGCTGGGACCGCACACCTACGTGCACGCCAAAACGTGGTGCATCGACGACGAAATCGCGGCCATCGGCAGCGCCAATCTCGACCGACGGGGGTGGGAGACCGATGCGGAAGTTGACGCGTTCATCTTCGACGATCAACGGCCGGCCCCAGGCGCGTTGACGTTTGCGCAGGACCTGCGCTGCCGGCTCTGGGCGGAACACCTGGGCGTGTCGCTGGCCAGCGTTCAGGACGGGGTGGCCAGCGCCAATCTGTGGCTGAGGCGGGGCGCAAACGCGCGGGTGGTACCGTACGATCCGGTGGCTGGCGACGACTCGAACGTACGCACGGCCGCAACGGTGGGCGGCCTGCTGCCGGTGATCGGCAGCCTTATGCCGAGCAAGCAGGGGCTGTGCGAGATGCTGCGCGACGTGGTGGACCCGGGCCTCAGCAGCTAGGGAAAGCTACTCAACCAATTCAAAGTTCTGGCTAGCTAGAGGGCATGCCAGACGCGAAATGCTGCTCGAGGAACGCCCGTGTCTGAGGCCACGCTTCGTCTGCCGCGGACTGGTGATAGAAGATCGGCGCGCGAAAGTTGTCGAATGCGTGGCCTGCGTCGGCGTGCATGCGGATCTCAGCGTCTGGATGATCCTGGAAAGATGCGCGGATGCGTTCAGCCTGGTCTGGTGGGAGGTACGTGTCAGCCGCGCCAAAGTGGAAGATCACCGGACAATCCAGCCTGGATGCGTCGTCCAAGCGATCGGCGATACCGGACCCGTAGTACGAGACGACGACATCGGGCGTCGAGGCGACGCCTGCGTCCGCCCACCATCGTGTGTCTCGACGGTCAACGTGCTGTCGGTCGACGGCATTCACCCCACCCCTGGCGGCATTGTCGTGCGAGCCAGTGTACTCCCACGGCCCCAGGGTCTGGCCGTTTGCAATCAGGCATGCTGAGCACATTACGGTAGCTAGATCGCATGCTGAAGCCTGGCTCGCGCGACGTGCTCTTGCTCTTGACCAGCATGGTGC
>WNFC01001070.1_pt1 | contig 28174 bp, 24 predicted proteins | sample 5400541 | NCBI WGS metagenome assembly WNFC01 (sample SAMN13153342, study PRJNA577476) | soil metagenome | isolation source: 120 cm saprolite under Douglas fir tree site 2 hole 2 replicate 1 | place: USA:California | collected 2015-04-18
ATGATTTACCCGGAGACGAGTCATCCGGACTCTTCCCTGCCCGCTTCCGCGAGTTCTTCGTTCCCGGTTTCACAGCGCAATCCACCCCGCCCGAATCAGCCACACCGATCCTACTGAAACCAGCAGCCACAACACGATTCCCTGCAGCAACGGACGGTGTCCAACCTCTTTGATCGTCGCTACCGAGAGCCCGCTGCCAATCAGGAAAAGCGTCGCCGTAAGCCCGATCTTCGCCACCTTCACGGCCAAGCTGTATTCACGCGCCGCTCCCGGCAGATACGTGTTGCAGACCGCCGCCAGGCAGAAGAGCGCGATAAACCACGGCCACTGAATCTTCGCCTTGGAACGATAAGCCAGCGCGGTTCCAATCGAGAGAGGCACAATCCACAAAGCTCGCGCCAGTTTCACGGTCGTCGCAACTGCCAGCGCTATAGTTCCGTACTTGGCAGCCGCGCCTACCACCGAGCTTGTATCGTGAATGGCCAGCGCCGCCCACAGCCCAAATTGCGGCTGGGTCAATTTCAGCGCAGCGCCAATGGCAGGAAAAATCAACAGCGCCACGGAATTCAAAACGAATACCGTTCCCAGCGATACCGCCATCTCTTCGTCGCTGGCATGCGTGATGGGTCCCACAGCCGCGATGGCACTTCCGCCACAGATTGCCGTTCCCGTAGAGATCAGAAACGCGGCAACCCGCTGCACTCCGAGTAGAACGCCCAGCCCCATACCAACGAGCAGAGTGAAGCTGATCCCCAGCATGGTGTAGACGAACCCGCTGCGTCCGACGCGCACCACCTCGTGCAGGTTCATCCCAAACCCCAGCCCTACAACCGAAGCCTGCAGCAGAAACCTGGAGAACTTCTTCGCTCCGCTGCCATAGGGATGGGAAAACACCAATCCGAACACGAGTCCCATTGCCAGCGCCACAGGTGGGGAGACGTAGCCGCTGGCGCTAACTAGCAGAAAGAACAGGAAGACAACTCTCGATACCATTCGCAGGGAGCGCGCACGCGGCAACATGGCCGCGCAACACCGCTAAAAACTATGCCGCCGCCCCCTTGAAGGATTCGAGGGCCTCGGCCTCCGAGTTGCGCACGTCGAAAACCGTCAGCAGCTTGGTCACCTGCAGCAAATCGCCCACTCGCTTGGTCAAGTTCGCCAGCTTGATGGAGCTCCCGCCAAGGTGCGCCGTGGTATGCAGCGACACCAGCGTCCCCAACCCTCCCGAATCGATATAGGTCACTTCACCCAGATTGAGGATAATGCGCTTGTTCTCGGGAATCGCCTTCTTGACCGTATCCCGCAGCAGCGACGATTCTTCGCCGAAAACAATCCTGCCGTTGCAGTCCACTACCAGTACTCCGTCCTTGGTTCGCGTTGCCAGCTTCAGTTGCATAAAATACTCCTTTGCGGTCGCCCATGCGGAATTCCGCTGGAACGCGACCGCGTCCGCACTCAGAATTTGAGCCCAAGCCTATCCCTTGCGTGGCAGTTTTAGCAAGCTTCCGATCTTCTTGCAGCAGGTCGGTTTCTGGCGAGCGTGTTATCCGTCCCACTTGCTTCCCGCCACCCAACTGGCGGGTCTACTTCCGAACAGCCCGCAACCCGGACACATTACCGAAGTGTTGCCTCTACAATCGTCGAATGGACCACCACACCGTCGCAGCCGTCAGCATTACGGGTACCTGTCTGGATGTGTTGGGTAGTCTTTATCTTGCTTACGACTTACTGGGCGGACAACATGGTCCGTTGCGGCTGCTTACCCGCGCTGTAACGTATTCCATCGTCTTCGGCGTCGGCTACGGCATTGGCCTTGGTCTCTTCTTTGGCCTGGCTTCCGGGATTGCAACCGGCATCACCCTGTCGATTGAGTTCAATCGAGCGGCTCGAGGGCTAGATCATTACTCCTTGCCTTGGGAAGCACTGTTTTCAGCCATCCGCGGGTTCGCTTTCGGAGCTGGACTGTACAGGATTGTGGGCTTTGGATTCGCGATCGCATTTGCGATTCTCATCACCATCGGCCAAATAGTTGCCTACTCTCGCGGTATGCGTCCAGCCACCGATTATTCAGCTTTCTCGCCGTCCGCGACTTACACGTCGTCAGTTTTGGGGAACTGTCGTCCGCACGGTCGGCTACATCGCTACCGCCCTCATCTGTAGCGCCTTCATCCATCACGTCGACAATGCCTGGTCTTTTGCGCTTCCCGTAGGGATCGTGATAGGAATCGTCACTGGCGTCGGGGTGACAATAAATCCTTACATCGAATACTATGCTGACAACCTTCCGGAGCGACGGCTCGGCGTCTTCGGCATCGGACTCATCCTCTGCGGCTTTTTCCTGCAATCCCTTCAGTATTGGCTGGCACTATTTGATGTACGTCTGACGTAGGTCCCGGGCGCCTCCGCATCCTTCGTCATCCGGCGGATGGTCGCGAACTCGGAAACCATCCCGAAACTTCGCAGGCACTTGGCCGAGAACTCGGACTGGTGCCCCATGCCGCCGCCCCTCGCATCACGTATAATCGTGTCTTCCACCTCATGAGCTACACCGTCCTGGCGCGCAAATACCGTCCGCAAAAGTTCTCCGAGGTCATCGGACAAGAGCACGTCACCCGCACCCTTCAGAACGCCATCGAACAGGGCCGATCCGCCCACGGTTACATTTTCAGTGGCCATCGTGGAATCGGCAAAACCACCGTCGCACGCATTCTGGCCATGGCTCTCAATTGCCGCTCGACCGGTAAGCCGGTACCTGAGCCCTGCGGCATCTGCGAATCCTGCACCGAGATTCGCGCTGGCAACTCCGTGGATGTCATCGAAATCGACGCCGCCACCAACCGCGGCATCGACGAAATTCGCGAACTCCGCGAGGGCGCCCGCTATCGTCCCGCTCGCGACCGGTTCAAGATCTACATCCTCGACGAAGCTCACCAGATCACCGACGCCGCTTTCAACGCTCTGCTTAAGACACTGGAAGAACCGCCCGAGCACATCGTCTTCATGCTGGCCACCACGCAACCCGAAGACATTCCGCAAACCATCCGCTCGCGTTGCCAGCACTTCAGCTTTCGCGCCGTGAAGTTCGACGATATCGTCGGCCAGTTGCGCGAGCTGAGCACACAGGAAAAGATCGAAGCCGACGACGATGCTCTCGCCCTGCTGGCCGAGGCTGGCGACGGCTCTATGCGCGACGCCTTGTCGATCCTCGATCAAGCCATTGCCTCATCCAGCGGAAAGATTACGGCCGACTCGGTGCGCAACCTGGTGGGCGCTGCTCCGGCGCACATCCTCGAGAACGTCATGCAATCGGTAGCGCGTGGCGCCAGTGAAGACGTTCTCCGCCAGGTGGATCATCTGATCGGCGAAGGACACAGCTCCACACACTTCGCCCGCCAGATGGTGCGATTCCTGCGCAATGCAACCGTCGCCAAGATCGCCGGCAAGGACTCTTCCCTGCTGCAGATTTCCAGCGAAGAACGCGAGCGCGTCGAACGCGTAGCCGAATTGTTTGGTGAAGAGGACCTGATGCGGCATCTGCAAATCATGCTGCGCACCCATAGCGAACTGGGATACAAGCAGGAACAACGCTTCCACCTGGAACTCGGGCTGCTGAAAATGGCCCACGCGCAGCGTCTGTTGCCCATCGAACAATTGCTAAGCGAGGTCGCCGCTTCCCCTGCCGGAGGCGCTGTACCCCGAGCTTCCGCGAGGCCTTCGCTGGTGAGCAGGACCGCGACCTCAACCGAGACGCGCCTTCCAGACCCAACTCCAACCTCTCGCCCGAATTACGTTTCCCCCTTCGCTGCGGATTCCGCACGCAAAGGTTCGCCGAAGCAGGAAGCGTCGGCTGATCCCGCGCCGGCAAGCGGGCCACAGATCGTTGCGGGGACGAATATATCGGAACGGGTGATTATGGGTACTGCCGCGCCGCAGACCGAACCTGCCGTGGATCGCAGAATCGCAGCCTCCGCAACGCTGACTCTCGAGCCGGAACCAGTGGAGACAATGATTCCTCAGCCGCAACCGGCGTCTGCTCCATCGTCTGCACCCTCACAGCAGATTGAGCGCGTGCAGAACGCCGTATTGCAGGCCCTGACGGACGTCAATCAGCGCGTTCTAGTTTCCATGCTCGGGTCGGGCGAGTGGAGCGTGCAAAGTAACGAACTCGTAATCAAAGTTACAGAGTCGCAGACCGTGGTGGATATGTCGCTGGGCTCGGACGCCCGGCGCGTGGCCATCGCGTGCGCCAGTGGAGTCCTCGGGCGCGCCGTCAAATTGAAAGTCATCCCGGGCGCAACAGTCACACGCGAGGCAAAGCGCAATGGTGGTGGCGGCCAGCCGAGCGGTCCGGCAGTTGGAGGCCGCGGCCGCGCCGAGCAGGATCCCGTAGTGCAACAGCTCCGCGAAAAATTCGGCGCCGAAATTCGCACCGTGATTGACTACAAGGAGAAACGGTGACGGCGTGGGTCCCTTAGCGGCGACTGATGTTGTCATCGTGAAATTAAGTTGTCATCGTGATAAGAGTTGTCATCGCGAGAAAAGTTGTCATCGCGAGAAAAATTGTCATCCTGAGCGTAGTAGGTGCTTCGCGAAGCGAAGCATCCGCGGAGTCGAAGGACCCCTTACCCACCCGGGCTAAGATGGACTTCGAGAGGAGTTCGCACGATGCTGCCGGCACCGTAGCGAGAACTCCCTGATGTTGTCCGCGCCGAGATTGACAGGCACGGGGTCTTTCGACTGCGTTTCCGTTCGCTTGGTGAACGGAAACTCCGCTCAAGATGACAGATGTGCGGGTGATGGAGTTACGGTGAAGGATCATCAGTACTTTGTCTACATCGTTTCCAGCCGCTCCGGCACGCTTTACATCGGGATGACGAACCGCATCTATCGTCGCGCGCTGGAACACAAGCGCGGCGACATTGAGGGATTCGCCAACGAGTACCATTGTGCCCGGCTGGTATATTACGAGAGCTTCGATGATGTGCACAAAGCCATTGGCCGCGAGAAGCAGCTGAAGGGCTGGATACGGGCAAAGAAGATCGCATTGATTGAATCGAAGAACCCACGCTGAGAAGATTTGGCTGAAAAATGGGGCGCGGAAATGGCATTTGCCGGGGAAGCGATCAAGAATAGATTAAGTTGTCATGCTAAAAAATAAAATTGTCATCCTGAGCGTAGTAGATGCTTGGCGAAGCGAAGCATCCGCGGAGTCGAAGGACCCCTTACCCGCACGGGCTAAGATGGACTTCAAAAGGCGTTCCCACGATGCTGTCGAAGCTGGGGTAAGAACTCCCTGATGTTGTCCGCGCCGAGATTGACAGGCACGGGGTCTTTCGACTGCGTTTCCGTTCGCTTGGCGAACGGAAACTCCGCTCAAGATGACAGATCTGGCGGGTGATGTCGCAGCAAATTGAAATCGATTGACTCGGCCACACCAACGAAAGGCAGCTCATGGGCGGATTCAACCTGCAAGACCTGATGTCCAAAGCCAAGTCGCAGTACGATACCCTGCAGAAAAAAATGCAGGAGACCGTGGTCGAAGCCTCATCGGGTGGCGGCACGGTAACGGCGAAAATGGATGGCCGCAAGCAATTGCTTAGTTTGCGCATCGATCCGGAAGCGGTGAAATCGGGAGACGTCGAGATGCTGCAGGATTTGATCCTGGCCGCGGTCAACGAGGCCGCCCGCAAAATCGATGCGGCCCTGCAGTCCAGCTTGGGTGGAATGCTGGGCGGCCTCGGCATTCCCGGACTGTAACGAATCATTGACTCAATGATTCATTGACTCAATCACTCAATTCCCTATGTCGAAATTCGCAGAGCCGATGTCGCGGTTGATCGACGAACTCAAGAAGCTGCCCGGAGTTGGCGCCAAGAGCGCGCAGCGCCTCGCCTTTCACATCCTGCGATCGAGCGACGAAGACGCCGAAGCTCTGGCCGGAGCCGTCCGCGACGTCAAGGCCAACCTGCGCCTTTGCTCGCTGTGCAACAACATCACCGACGTCGACCCCTGCGCCTATTGCACCAGCCCCACTCGCAACCAGCGGCTGGTCTGTGTCGTCGAAGAGCCTACCAACATTGCCGCCATTGAAAAGACCAAGCACTTCAACGGAGTCTTCCACGTCCTGCACGGGGCCATCTCTCCTCTGCACGGAGTTGGCCCTGAGCAATTGCGAATCTCGAACCTCATCACCCGCGTCGACGCCGGCGGAGTCGACGAGGTCATCGTCGCCACCAATCCCACCGTCGAAGGCGAAGCGACTGCCACGTATCTCTCGCAGCAGCTCAAGCGCGTAGGCGTGAAAGTAACCCGCATCGCCATGGGCATCCCCGTCGGCAGCGACATCGAATACACCGACGAAATCACTATGTTGAAAGCTATGGAAGGCCGCCGCGAGCTGTAGCAAATACTGAACGAACCCAGCTAGTTCGTTTCCCGCACCGCACAACTTCCTGTGCATCTTGCGCAAAACTTTGCTTCCCTCACGATCTGGAAGCCTTTCGGCTCCTCCTAAGGTGACGCAGTAAGGTGCGTGTTTACAGTCAGTTATCCGTATTTTGCTGAGGTGTCACGGGAAATCCCTTCTGGCATGCTGCTTGCACCTTCTCACATGTCTGTTTCCCAGCTCCCCGAGTCTTCGACCTGAACCGAATGATCTTGGGACTGACAGTCTGGGACTGGCCTGAAGGAGCACGAGCCGGGCAACCGGAGTGGCCCTAACCCAGCCAGAGGCAGCTTCAGCGCCAGTTCGCGCCGCGTTGCGATGTAACCGCATCCAACTCGACGCCATGAGAAACCGGGCCAACCAGCCCGGCTTTTCTTTTTGGCGACCATTTTTGGTCTCGACGCTGCGGCACCCGGGGCAAAGCCGCCCGTGCAGAGCTAACCCATGCATTATCTGTTAGATATTGTAGAAAGGGATTAAAACCGGCTCGTCCCCGCCCCGTAAGCGCACCAGAAGATTCTCTGGAATGGCCCGTCTTTGCGCCGTAGAGGCCCTGGCAATGCGAAACTATGCCCGGACAGCCCTGGAGGTCATCCGGACGATTGGATCTGCTTAAATCGCCTTAGGATCGAAAATAAGCTTTAAGATATACGACCCTTAGACTGGGCCGCCGTCATCACCCTTCCGATCAACGCGGCGCTTCCGGCTCCAGAAAGCCATTGACTTCATCTTCAGCGGCCGTGAGTCCTTCGGGGAGGTTGCCGCGGTTGTACTCGGCCATGCGATTCTTCCACTTGAGGAAGTCCGTGATACTTTGCGGCTCAATTCGCACTTCGACGCGGCGCAAGCTGGCCAGCAGCAAGTTCATCTCGTTGCGAAAGCCCGTGGCGCTGCGCAGGTTTTTGGCGGAAGGATGAACCATCTCGACACCGCGTCCGCAAATCTCAAGCAGTCCCCAGCCCGCCGGAAGCTCTTCGCGGCGCACCAGACTTGCGGGCGTCAGATAAAAGCGCTCGCCGCCCACCCCACTTTCAGGCTTGAGGCGAAAGGGCTTGGCGCGATCAGCCAGAAAATCCGCGCGCGTTACTTTGCACTCGACAAGAACGGAGTGGCAGGCGCGCTTCCAGCCGATGGCGTCCGGCATTTCGCCGCTGACACAGGCCTGCTCCGAGAGCACCAGGCCGCAGCGATAGTGACGCAGCCAGCGCACAGCTTTTTCAACCAGTTGGGAGTGAGTCATGTTGGGACAAGTTAGGACCTTTCCCTTGTACCCGAACGCCACGTGCAGGGAAAGTGACAGGGTGGCTTCTGGCTTTTAGCTTTTGGCAGGCTCAGGGCGCCCTTCAGCGGCTGAAGCCGCAGTTGATTTTGCGGCACTTACGGCGGCTTCAAGCCGCGCCCTTTCAAAGCAAAATCAAAAATCAAGTTTTTCCGCAGCCACTAGCTTCTGCCGGAGAATGTTCTTCCGGAAACGCGCGGCGCCGTATTCATGGGGCGGATCAGGACTGGTCGGCGCAGAAGAGTTTCAAGCAGATACCGTTCCGCCGCCACAGCTCGTGCGGTGTCGCTGCGTGCGGAGTATCCTTCGGCGGCTACGGTCACACAGTTTGGTGGCGCCATACGCCTCGAATTCCACGGCTCGCCTTCGACTTGCACTCGCCGGATGTGGCCGTCGTGGGAAACATCCAAAGCGTTGGCCACTCTGAGGATAGCCGCCAACTGAATCGTGATCTTCTGCTCATTCGGGAGAAGATCGCGCAAGGTTTTATGGCTTCGCGTGGGCAACGCACCGCAATGAAAGCGCGCCACAATCGCAGCCCGTTGCATGTCTTCTGTTTTCCAACCGAGGGGAGCGTCATGAGTTTTGATCAATTCGAGCGAGGCCTTGTGATGCCCCTTATTTCCCTTTGACTTGCCGACGTCGTGCAGAAGCGCGGCCATTAGCAGGCCGCCGCGAACATCAGCATTAGCATTGGCATCGGCACTACCACCATTGAGTGAGCCCAACAATCCCGCGGAATTGAGACCGTCATAGAGTTCGAGCGCCAGTCTGGCCACGCGTTCGGAGTGCGCGAAGTCAGGGTCGAGGGCCTTCGCCCATAACTTCATACGGCGGGTTGCAATCTCTTGAATCTGCTTGCCTTGCGGCAATCCCGCTCGCCAGACCTCCCACAGAGAATTCGGACCGCTCATTCGCTGGCGATAGCCTTCGATACGCTTTTTTCGCTCCTCCAGAATGCGGGCATGCCAGCACCGGCGTGAATCTTCGTCGGGGAATACGCGGCAGGAGAGCGCAGTGGCCCACAGCACGTCGAGGTCATGCACTTCGCCAAGCAAGTCCTGCATCTGCTTAAGATCGTTGCTCCACAGCTTGTGCTCAGCGGGAAGAAAGTTTTCAACAATGTAGCGGAAGCGTTTGATGCCAATGCGCAAGGTATGGAACGCGACCTGAGACCGGTTGCGCAGAGCTCGAGTGTGGAGTTCACGGGCAGCAGTCCAGCGTTCGAGCGCCAAATGCTTGAACACGGCGCTTCCCGGCCGGATGTGGGCGGCGCGCGCAGGCAGGGACTTGCTCCACTGACGCCATGGTTTGCGGTCAAATTCCTCGAGAGCGGCGCGGGCCTCGTGCTTTTGCTCATCTTCGCGGCGGTGAAGAATCTCCAAGAGCGCGTGGGCCGCGGGATCGCGGCCATGATCCTCAGCTTCCGTGGCTCCTGCATGTTCAGGGCCCCCGGAGTTCTGTTCAGATTGCTGCAACGCGGGCGAGGGCGCCCGCGCCACACTTGCTAGATCCACACTTGCCCGCGCCACACTTGCTTCAGCGGGATGGAGCTTGTCGATCCACTCCATCATGATCTGGATGTCGCGCAGCTCGCCGAGACGCTGGAAAAGACGCTTCCCTGCTTTCTTCATCCTCTTCCAGTCGGGATCGGGGTCGATGGCCATCAGGCCGTCCGCCATGGAACGGCAACGGCGCAGGGCCACGCGCAGGTCATGCACCGGATCGGCGCTGAAGCCGGCAGCCACGTGGTCGCACTCTTCGAGCACCCGCTGCATCCAGTGGCGCAGACCGCTCGTCTTCTTGACGCGTTTTACCGTGCTCGGAGGCAAAGCATGTTCTCCGGATCGAACGACTGCAGATTATCATTTTCCCCCGCGACGTCGTTGAGACGATTTCATCTCTTCAAGTCTACGAGTTTCTTTTCCCCGACAAGAAGACAAGGCAGTTCCGGGTGGTCGGGCAGACAGAGTGACTTATCACCTCCGCAACGCGCTAAAACAGCTGAAGGCCGATGTTCTCCCGGTCATGAAGCCATTACCTCCGTAATGTGCGGGGGACTTACCTTTTGCCTTAACCTTGAAGTTCAGAGCTGCCGGTTCAAGGAGTTCTTTATTTCTGTCACGAGCACATCGCAGGAGACCCGGGCTGCCTCAGCCCGCGCTTTCGTTCACAGCCTGAACATCCTGATCAAGTACGCGCGGATGTACGGCTTTGATCACAAGCGTACCGAGGCTCAGTTCGAAATTGCCTGGAACGAACTGCAGCAAGGACTGCCCAAGGCCGGCGACAGCGGCTTCCTGCTGGGCGTTACCGACAACAAGTTATTGCTCGATGGGATTCCGCTGGAAACAGGTAATTCCGAGCGCAGCTTCGCGCAGCTTCTCAGCGCGGCCGGTCTGGCAAGCTTGCACTTTTCGAAGGAAGTTACGGTCGATGATTTCACCCGCCTGGTGCGCGCCTTCACCCTGGCCGGATCTAAAGCTCAGGACGTCACCAAACAGATCAAGGATGCGCTGGGCGCGAACAGACCCGGCAGCACGATCCGAATTAATGAAGTGAAGTTTGTCGCGGCCGATCCTTTGACTGGGGATGTGAGCATCGCGGCGCAGATCGCGGCGCAAACGCTGGGGCCGGAGTTCAAGCAATGGCTGAATGATCCCCAGAAACTGCTGCAGTTGATTGCTGCGGCCGAGGGCGCAAACTCAGCTGGTGGCGGTCAGGGCGGCACCGGGACTGTAGTTCCGTTCGGAAGCGTGCCCAACATTCCGGTCGGTGGCGGTAGTGCACCGGTACACGCGAGCGGCGCGGGCGCGGGGGCAGGTACTGCTCCGGCCTGGACTGGAGGAGTGGTTCCCTTACAGGAAGCGGAAGTGATCCAAGCGATCCGGCTGCTCACGCGATTTGGCCAGGTGCAAGGCGATCCCAATGTTGCTCCAGAACTTCTGCAGAAGGAAATCGGCGACACCGACCCGAACACTCGACTGAATTTGCAGCAACTGCTGGGAACCTTGGCGGCTAAAGCCACCAGCGAGCAGCAGCAGGATACGCCGCTGCTCATGAAAGCAGCCGAGCACATGGCGATCCGCTTTGCCCTGGAACGTTACCAGAAGGGCGAAGTCAAGGTGAACGCGGTGCACCAGATGATGGAGCACATGAGCCGGCAGATGGACTCGCTGCGCCAGATTCTGAAGCTGCAGGAAGACAAGATGAGCAAGGCCGGAATTCTGGTGGAGTCGCACGCCGACATTCTGGATCGCATGTTCTGGGCGGAAGTGCCCGAGTCGGGGAAAAAGAGTGTCCTGCTTTCGCACGAGGCTCCGTGCGTGCCCCCGCGCAATTTGCGCCAGTTCGTGGAAGTATTGCTCGACCGGGAAGACAAGCAGACGGCAGAGGAAATCCTGAAGAATTATTACAGCTGCCTGAGCGCAAAGGATATCGAACCGCGCCGCAAGACTGCCATCGGCCTGAGCCAGTTAGCCGACCTTTATTCCCGGCTGGGCGGAGAATCGATGGGCGCGGCCATCCGCAAACTGAGTGAACAGTTGGGAGCGGAGAAGGATCCGGAGCTGCAAAGCTTGTTGAGCGCGGCGTTCGTGCGCCTGAGCCAGGAAGCCAGTTCCTCGAAGAACTATGCTGCCGTCAACGAAGTTTGCAGCGGCATGGAAACGGTTGGCAAGCACCGTCCGGTGTTGGCCAGTGATCTGCGGCCACGGGTCGGCGTGGAAAATCGCCTGCCGGAATTCATTGAGGAAGCCCTGCATTGCAACCCTATCCCAAAGGATCTACTGACTGTGCTGCGCCGCACTTGCCTGACCGGGGCAGAGCATCTGGCGGACCGCTTCTTCCGCTGCATGCGGCGTGATGAATGCGATCGCATGATCGAACTGGTCAAAGAGCTGGGATCGCCCGCGTTGGCGCAACTGAGAGAGATCCTGCGGACCGGGCAATCACGGCAGGCATCCGCGGTTGTGGGACTCATCAGCCGGCTGGATGTAGGCACGCTGTTGGAGCTGTTGCCCATTCGCCTGCCCGAATGGAACCGCTTCTACCATGACATCGTGGTCCGGGAAATCGCCTATGGCGCGGCGCTGGACCGCGGCCGCACTCTGCTCGAACTGGCGGAGGTTCTGGATCCGGTGGTTCTGCCCGAGGCTGTAGATGAAATCGGGATGAGCGGTGACATGACAGCAACCCCACCGCTGATCGCCATGGCGCGTCCGGGTGAAACCGCTTCACGCTCGCCGTTTGTACAGCTCAAGGCCATCGAGTCACTGGGCCGCCTGAAAGATGCGGAGGCGGTGGCCACGCTGCGCGAAATCGTGGAGGCTAAGAAAACGTTTGGCTGGGTGCATCACCGGGAATTACGGATCGCCGCAGCGCAAGCATTGTCGAAAACCGACCCGCGCTACAGTACGCAGATTCTCGTCGACAGCGGCCTGGAGCCGGCGGAACTGGCGATTGCGCCGCTGGATACGGCTCCTGCGTGTCCGTGGGTGCGGCAGCGCCGGTACGAGCGCATGGTGCTTTCGCGCACTGTGTCCGCGACCATCGGCAGTTCGTGGGGGAAATCGCGGATTCAGATCCGGGAGTTGAGTTTAGGTGGCGGCATGGGCACCAAGGAAGACAATCTGCGTATTGGCAGTGAAGCCGACCTGGAGATTTCGGTGGGCATGCGTTCAAAGATCCGGGCTCACGTACTGCTGCGTCGGGCGCGGGTCAACGAAGTGGGATTCGAGATTGTGAACACAGATCTGGAAAGCCGTTACCGGCTGCGCCGTCTGCTGGTGGAAGCGATGAACCGGGCTCCGCAGGGCAAAGAACAGGATTGGACCGGGCAGCGCAAGGTCTGACCAGCGGCACGTCACCGTAACCGGCAAAACATACATTCCCCTCGTTACACCCGGTCTCGCAATACTCCTCGTAATTCTCGGTAATACTCGCCGTTGCACCCTCCTGTGCCGAGGGAATTGAAAGCTCCTTGACCCAATCGGGTTGCCAAACCAGTCCTTGACGCTAACCTTGAAGAGTACTTCGGTAATGGCTGTACAGGCCAGCTTTCACTGCGGCAGCCGCTTTCGCTATTAGAATTCTAGCGAAGGCTTGAATTTCGCCGCTACTTCGCCGACGGCGCCTACACATTGAGCGAAGGGAGAACTTTGTCCTTCAAGGCAACCAGCCCCGCGCGCGTTCCGATTCTGTATGTAATCCTCGGTGTGCTTCTGGTCATCAGCATAATCCCCATGTATTTCTACTCCGCGCAAGTGGAGGCCATTAACGGGGACCGTCTGAAGACCAACGAGATGCTGTTGCAGAATACGGTGACGCGGTCGCTGGCGGACGATCTCTCGCTGCACGAGCGCTCTCTGCGAATGATGCTCGCCAACCTGTCTTCGGCAATCCAGATAGCCAGTGGCGGGGACATTGGCGAAAAGCACATTGAAGCTCCCGAACTGCGGGCCTTGCTGGAAAACTTCGTCTCTTCTTCAGATGAACTCGCCTACGCAACCTTGCTGAACTCTGAGGCCAGAGGAATCTCTGCCGGACGCATCGCTCCGGATGTGTTTCTTCAGCGTGAACTCGAACGCGCCTATGCGGCGGCTCATGACGGCCGCGTGTACAACGGACAGGCACTGGTGGTTGGCGAAGGCAAATCCAGCCGGACCGTATTCCTGGTTAGCGCTCCGGTGATGTACGGCTCGCGTTTTCTGGGGATGATTGCCTCGGTGGTGGACCTGCAATTTTTGATTCGCCGCCTGCAGGAGGTGAGCGGTGGCGGCCTGACACCCTATGTCGTCGACGCGCAGGGCCGCCTGGTTGCAGCGGCCAATGCGGAGTATGCCACCGGTCAGGACATGAAAAACCTGGAGATCGTCCGCACCTTCGTGGACGGTGGCAACAAGGCGCAGCTCGCCGCTACGAAGGAATTCTCAGTCAGCAACGGAAAAAACAATGTGGAGATGCTCGGCACTTACAGCCCGGTCACAGCGCTGGACTGGGCTGTGGTCGTGCAAAAGCCGCGCCGCGAAGCCTATAGCGGGGTCTATGAGATGCAGCGCACGGCCCGGCTCCTAGCGCTACTGGCGGTGTTGCTGAGCATCGGCGTCAGCATCTTTGCCGCGCGGAGGATCACGAATCCTCTGGAAGTACTTACGCAATCGAGCCGAGCCATCGCTCGTGGAGATTTCTCGCAACGTGTTCACCTGCGGAGCCGCACGGAGATCGGGGAACTGGCCGAAACGTTCAATAGCATGTCGGAAGAACTTGAACACTTCATCGAAGATCTGAAACGCGCCGCCGAAGAGAACCGTGCGTTGTTCATGGGATCGATCCAGATGCTGGCCGGAGCGGTCGACGAAAAGGATCCCTACACGCGGGGCCATTCCGACCGGGTCACGCGCTATTCCCTGATGATTGCCAAGGAGATGAAACTGCCTGCAGATTTCATGGAGACGCTGCAGATTTCCGCGCAGCTGCACGATGTGGGCAAGATCGGCATCGAAGATCATATTCTCAAGAAGCCTGGGGCGCTCACCGCCGAAGAATTCGAAGTGATGAAGACGCACACGACCAAGGGCGCGAACATTTTGCGCCCAGTCACGCAGTTGGCGGAAATGCTGCCCGGTATCGAACTGCACCATGAAGCTCTCGATGGCCGCGGATATCCGTACGGGCTTCAGGGCGACCAGATACCGTTGCTGGCGCGGGTGATCGCTGTAGGCGATACCTTCGACGCGCTGACGACCAACCGTCCTTACCAGCAGGCGCACGCGCCGGAAGAGGCGTTGAAGATCATCCAAAACCTTGCGGGCAAGCGTCTTGACCCCGTTTGCGTAGCTGCATTGATGGCGGTATACGGGCGTGGAGAAATCCGTATCCAACGCTTTTCTATCAGGAGACCCGTCGCGACTGCGACCGCGGCCGCCGCCGCTCCAGTCGTGTCCGAGGCCGCGCCCGTCCCCGATCCGGAAGCGCTTTCCGCTGATTCCTCCACACTCGAAAGAACCCGCGTCTAGCTATCCCTGCGCCGGGTTGTACCTGCGTCGCATTCTGCCGGCCCCGCTATAATGGTGGTTTCTACCGTCTCTTATGATTCAAACCTTGTTCGGCAGTCTGGAAGAGGAAAAGAAAACCGGCTTCCTCGATCGCATGAAGCAGGCGGTCACGCGCACGCGCGAAAATCTTGCCGAGCGCATCGAGGAGGTCGTTTCGTTCGGCAAGGAAATCGACCGTAATACGCTGGACGACCTCGAGGCCACGCTGATTGGCGCTGATTTGGGCACGACGACCACGCAGGAGGTCCTCGGAAAACTGAGGGACAAAGCCGACCGCAAGCAGATTAAGGATGTGCAGGAACTGAAGCGGCTCCTAAAGGAAGAATTGCTGGCCATTTTGAATAGTGCGAACCAGCGTCCGGTGAACAAAGTTGAGGGCACGCCCGAGGTGATCCTTGTGGTGGGCGTGAACGGCACGGGCAAGACCACTACCATTGGCAAGCTATCCCAAGTGTTTCGAGCTCAGGGGAAAAACGTTCTGCTGTGCGCAGCCGATACCTTCCGCGCCGCAGCGATCGATCAACTGGAAATCTGGGGACAGCGAACGGGCACAGAAGTGATTAAGACCAAGCCCGGCGGCGACCCGGCCGCGGTATTGTTTGACGCTCTGCAGGCCGCAACTGCGCGCAAGACCGATTACGTGATCGTGGATACGGCAGGCCGCCTGCATACCAAGACGAATCTCATGTCGGAGCTGGACAAGATGCGCCGTACCGCGCAACGGATCATCCCCGGTGCGCCGCACGAAACGCTGCTGGTGATGGATGCCACCACCGGGCAGAATGGATTGCAGCAAGCGCGCATGTTCACGGAGTCGGCTGGAGTCACGGGGATCGTCCTGACCAAGCTCGATGGAACCGCGAAGGGTGGCGTCGTGGTGGCGATCTCGCGCGAACTGGGTCTGCCCGTGCGGTTTGTGGGCGTGGGTGAAAAGCAGGGCGATCTGCTGCCGTTCGATCCAAAGGAATTTGTGGATTCGCTATTCGAGTGAGTGCGCGTTACCGTGTTACGAGCTTCGATCTTCCTATTGGGCTCCGTGTCCATCGGATTGCAGCGGGTAGCTGTCCATCTCCATGTCTGACCAAACCACTGACGAACAATTTTTGCATCGGGCTCTCGACCTTGCGCGGCAAGGTATCGGGCTTGCTTCGCCCAATCCTTACGTGGGTGCCGTGGTGGTGGACACCGGCGGCAACATTGTGGGCACGGGCACTCATACCTACGACGGAGTGAAGCACGCCGAAGTCCGCGCCCTCGAGCACGCCGGCGCAAGAGCGAATGGCGGAACACTTTTTATCAATCTTGAGCCCTGCTCCCATCAGGGGCGGACGCCTCCTTGCGCCGAGGCCGTCATCGCGGCGGGAATTCGCCGTGTGGTGGCTTCGATGCCGGATCCCAATCCGGCGGTCAGCGGATCCGGCTTTGAGAAGCTGCGGGCTGCCGGAGTAAGTGTCGAGGTTGGACGGCTCGAAGATCAGGCCCGGCGTCTCAATGAGAGCTTCGCCAAATACATCCGCCATGGCATGCCGCTGGTGACGCTGAAAGCCGCCATGACGCTGGACGGAAAGATCGCACCGCCGCCGGCAGAAGCGTTGCGCGAAACGGATGGAGCTCCCTCCGGAGGATGGATCACCAGCGACCTGGCGCGTGCGCATGTTCAGGAATTGCGGCACCAGAGCGACGCGATCCTCGTGGGTGTGGGCACGATCCTGGCCGACAATCCACTTCTTACCGACCGCAGTGGGCGTGCGCGGCGCCGCCCGCTGCTGCGCGTGATTCTCGACTCGCGCCTGCGATTACCCCTGGAATCACGCCTGGTTCAGAGCGCCGCGCCCGGGGTCACAAGTGAAGGCCCTTCCGATGTGCTGGTCTTTTGCTCGAGTGCTTGCTCGACCGCGGACGAAAACAAGAAGGCGCAACTCGAAAAGTGCGGCGTCCGAGTCGAACATATTGCGGCCACTATGCCGGATGGGCGCCCGGACATGCCCGCCATTTTGCATCGGCTGGGTGAACTCGAAATCATGAGCCTGATGATCGAAGGCGGAGCCACGGTGAACTGGGCGGCGCTCGCCTCCGCCGTAGTGGACAAAGTGTTTCTCTATTACGCGCCGAAGATTCTCGCGGGCACCGGTTCTATTCCTTTCGCGGCGGGCGCGGGTTTCCCTGGCATGAGCGAAGCCGCGCAGGTGAAGTCGGTGCACTTGCACCGCTTCGGTGAGGATTTTGCGGTGGAAGGATATTTGCGGGATCCGTATGGAGAGTGAAGCTTTTCTCACGACAGAGGCACGGATGGCCAGGAGAAAAGACTTTGGAGCTACTTCCCCGCCGTCAGCCTCAAATTGTCGAAGACACACTCGAATCCCGGTCCTTCTGGAGCGGCGCACATAATGCCGGCGTCGGCGGTTGCCGACGGAACCAAGTAACCCAAGCGAATCGAAGTAAAGTTCTTGCCGTCGAGCGAACAGAGAGTCTCCAGTGAATCACGCTTGCGAACAACTCTCCACCACACCGGACCACTCGCCGCCAGATCGTTCATGGTCGACCCGTCGGAGAACTCACGGGTGAAAACCACACCGGCGTGGCGAGCGCCATCATCGAATTCCGTGCCACACTTCACCCAGTTCTCGGCATCGACACGAACCATAAGGCCTGCCTGATCGTAGAGCGCTTCATACTTACCGTCGATTCGACCTTCGAGGATGAAATCACCGGCAACCTGCAAATGGAAGAAATGTCCGTTATCCACCACATTGCCGGAGAGCGTTTTTCGCCAGAAATCTGTCTTCGGCCTTGCTCGCACGACCAGCTTGTCCGCCGCAATGGTAGCCGATGCGGGCTCGTTGAGCCACTTCATGCGGCTAAACAATTCGCCACCAGAAGGCGTCGCTGCTTGAGCCAGCGCGGAAGACTCCAGAATTGTTCCGCTGAGCAACGCTCCTCCAGCAGCGGCTAACATCCGGCTGGTGAATTGACGACGCGTTGTCGTGTACATTTCGAATTTCCCTTCCGTACTCGTCTTGCGAAACAAGATAGCTCTTTTTCACGTCGGGAGTATAGGGGGGCTTCGAACAGGCTGGAGCCTTTGATCCCGTCTCCGCGGCCCGGTCGTGGATTTATGATGTTATGGTCGCTCGGAGGCTCCTATGTTTACCGGCATCATTGAAGAGGTCGGGCAGGTCAACCGTATTGAACAGCGCGGTGAAGACCGCCGCATCACGATAACGGCCGAGCATGCGCCGAAAGAGTTGAAACCCGGCGACAGCGTCGCCGTAAGCGGAGTCTGCCTTACCGCTCTCGACATCAGGCCGGGCTCGTTCTGTGCCGACCTGGCGCCGGAGACCTGGATGCGCACGTCGTTTTCACGCATGCACGAAGGCGCGCGGGTCAACCTTGAGCTTCCCATGAAGGCGGATGGCCGATTCGGCGGACATATCGTGCAAGGCCACGTGGACGGGGTCGGCAAGCTCATCGCAATGGATCGAATTGCCGAATCGGAAAACTGGTGGCTGCATATTGAGCTGCCTCCGGAGGTGGAAAAGTACACCGTGCACAAAGGCTCAATCTCGATCGAGGGCATCAGCCTGACGGTGGCGCGGCTCGAGGGACGGCGCTGCACCATTGCCGTCATTCCGCACACGGTAGAGATGACGAACCTGGGTTCGTTGAAGCCGGGCGACCCGGTCAACCTGGAAGCCGATCTGATCGCCAAGTACGTGGAGAAGATGATGAAGGGTGAACCGGCGGGGAGTTCACTGACAGTGGAGGAATTGGTGCGGCAAGGGTTTTAGGAGATTCTCGGTTCAGGTTCGGAATACTTGAATTGGCGCACTGCCTCACGCTTCCAGCTTCAATTCATCGAGTTCCAAAAACTCGTGAATGATCGGCTCGGGCGCCTTTTCCATCTCCGCGTACGTACCGAAGAAAATCGCCTTGCCTTCGTGTAGAAAAACAATTCGGTCGGCCAGCTTTTTGGCCAGGCGCATATCGTGGGTGACGACGATACTGGTCAGGTTCAGTTGAATTTTGAGCCGTTTGATGAGGTCGCCGAGCAGTTGTGCCATCAGCGGATCGACCATGGTCGTGGGCTCGTCGTACAGAACGCATTCCGGTCGCGCGGCGAGTGCTCGCGCGATGGCGACCGAACGCCTCATCCCGGTGGAAAGGTCCGAGGGCAATAGGTCGCGCATCTCCTGCACGCCCACCATTTGCAGCAGGCCATCGACAATCTGGTAGATTTGCTCTTCACTCAGGTCCCTGGATTCGCGCAACGGAAATGCGACGTTCTCTCCAACCGTCAGAGAGTCAAAGAGCGCGCCGTTCTGAAAGACCATGGTGACTTTCTTGCGGATTGCCTCCAATTGCTCTTCGGAATAATCGGTGATGTCTTCTCCGGCAACGAGCACGCGGCCAGAATCCGGCTTGAGAAAACCCATGATGTGATGCAGCGCGACTGACTTGCCGACACCGCTGCGCCCAAGGATGCAGACGGTTTCACTCGGCAACACGTCGAAACTGACATGGTTGAGCACAACGTTATCGCCGAAGGCCTTGCAGACGTCCCTAAACTCGACGTAAGGCTGTCGAGGTCGAGAGTCGTCGGGCGACCGCGATTCGCTAGGAGCTTCCAGCTTCTCGGCGGCGGCTTCCAGGTCTTCTCTGGTGTTCAGATTTTGAAATATTTCCGGCGATAAACCCGCGCTTGCAAGTTCTTCTGCCTCGATGCGCTGCGTTTGCACCACGTCGAATAACTCGTCAATCTTGTAGCGGCCTTTATGCAAAGCGCTCTCGGCTGCGTCGGCGAATACCCGGCGATACACGGCACACAATGGCTGCCATCCACCGGCAGCATGCGGTACGGTGGCGCTCGCGTCAGGGGCACTCTCCGCCCGCGTGATCAGGTACTGCAATAGCGCTGGCGACACAAAGGGAAGGTCGACCGCGAGAATCAAGTTGAGTTCGGTGGACGAAGCCCGCAACGCCGCATGGATTCCACCCAATGGGCCGCAGTCCTGAAATACGTCTTCCACCGTCGGGGCAAATGGCGCAAACTTTTGTGCGTTGCCTATGATGCGCACGTCCGGCGTGACCGATTGTCCAAAATCCAACATGCGCTCCAGCAGCGACCGGCCGTTCAGTGTCATGAACGCCTTGTCCGTCCCCATGCGCGTGCTCTTGCCCCCGGCAAGGATGAAGGCGGTCACCGTGACCAAGTTGCCGTCCATGGGGCGATGATACACGGCCTCATCCACTCCAGAACATGCGACCGCTCTCTCCAGCAACCAATCGAGGAGTTGTTGGTTTTTCCGGGCTTTGCGGCGCGCCTCGAAGCCCGGCCCTTTCAAAGTGGGGCGGGGCAAGCAATCTCGTCTAGAACAAGATCAAAGGCGACGGACAGGAGTGTCCGTCCTACACGGCTTACGCCTACCGGCTGCGCCGTCACCCCCACTTTGTGAGGGCCTTCAGGTGATTTCAGATTGGCGAGCTATCGAAGGCCTCGAATACCTCGGCCTCTTTCTCTTCGTGAAAACCGGGATGGCCTTGCAGCAGCCGCGCGCAACGGTTCCAGCGAAGGATGGCATCGTCGTTGCCCTGGGGACGAATCACTTCCGCTTCCGCGAAGCAACGCATCGCCTCCTCGAAGAGGGGAGTGAGAGTCTGGGGAGAGCGCCCGACACGCATTTGCGCTTTGGCTCGCCGCTCATGCAGCAGGCCTGTGTAATAGAGGCGCTCGTACCGCTCGACCAGTCTCTGGAAGAGTTCATCCACTTCGCCAGAGCGGTCCGATGCGTCTCCACAAAACTGGTCGGTGATCGCGAGGCCGAGCAGGCGAAGCGCCAGTTGATGTTCGGGCTCGACGGCCAGGATGTCGCGGCAGATCGATTCCGCTTCTTCCGGTTCATTGAGTGAGCGGTAGAGCTCGGCTTTCGAGATGGCTTCCGGAATACCGCCCTTCGAGATGGTCTTCAGCTTGAACTCCATGGGACCTCCTTCACCGTCGCTCGATTCTTGTTTTGTCCCTATACTTATTTTGTCCCCTATACTTCTTTTGTTCCTCGAATCTTCCGCACCAGCATCACCACGGGATCATAAAATTCATCGACCACACGCTCCTTCAACGGAATGATCGCGTTGTCCGTGATGTGGATCTCCTCGGGACACACTTCCGTGCAGCACTTGGTGATGTTGCACAGGCCGATGCCGAGCTCGTCCTTAAGCATGCGCGTGCGGGATTTCGAATCGAGCGGATGCATTTCGAGCGCCGCGACCCGGACAAAGAATCTTGGTCCGCCGAAATGCTCCATCTGCTCGTGCTCGCGAAGCACGTGGCACACATTCTGGCATAAGAAGCATTCGATGCACTTGCGAAACTCCTGCACGCGATCCACGTCGTCCTGGCACATCTTCCAGTCGGTGCCGGGGCGGGGCGCGAACGGCTGAATTTTCTTGTTCACGCGGTAGTTCCATGAGACGTCGGTGACCAGATCTTTGATCAGGGGAAAGGCCTTCATGGGATTGACTGTGATGGGCTTGTCCAGGGGAAGCGCATCCATACGCGTTTTGCAGGTGAGACGAGGCCGGCCGTTGACCTCTGCCGAGCACGAGCCGCACTTCCCTGCTTTGCAATTCCAGCGGAGCGCCAGATCGGGCGCCTGGTGTGCCTGGATGTGGTGGAGGGCATCGAGAACGACCATGCCCGGGGCAATGGGGACGCGGTACGTGGCGGGCTGTCCACCTTCACGGTTTCCGCGGAACACCTCAAAGATTGCTTCCGCCATTCGCGATCCTCCGCTATTTCTCTTTACCTTAGGTCTATTTCTCTTCCGCAACAAGTTGTTTCAGATCGCCTGGCATTTCCGGCACCGGAGATTGGTGCAGTGCCATCGTGCTTCCCTCACGGACAACCACGTTATTTCTTGTTCCCCAGGTTGGGCTGATGCCGGGATGATCAATCCGGCTGTGGGCTCCGCGGCTCTCTTCACGCGCAAGTGCGCTGCGCGTAACCGCCTCGGAAACAGTCAGCATGGCCTTTAGGTCCTGGGCGAGATGCCAGCCGGGATTGAACAATCGCGAGCCCTCGACGCTTAAACGTCCGGCGCGGTCTTTCAATTTTTCCAGCTCTTCCAATGCGCGAAGCAGATCTTCTCTATTCCGAAAGATGCCGACCAGTTTCTGCATGGTCTCCTGCAAATCACGATGAACCGTATAAGGACTCTCGCCTTCTTTACGCTCGAAGGGAGCAAGCATTTCGCGCGCGGCCTCTTCGACCTGCCCGGAGTCGATGGCCGTGGTTGATATTTTTTTGGCGTGCTCGGCGGCCGCCAATCCGGCGCGGCGGCCGAAGACCAGCAGATCTGAGAGAGAATTTCCGCCCAGCCGGTTTGCGCCATGGAGTCCGGCTGCGGCCTCACCCGCGGCAAAGAGTCCGGCGAGCGAGGACTTTGCCGTTTCGGCGTCGACGCGAATGCCTCCCATCATGTAGTGGCAGGTGGGCCCCACCTCCATCGGGCCTTTGGTGATGTCCACATCCGCGAGTTCTTTGAATTGGTGATACATGCTGGGTAGTTTTTTCTTCACATAGTCGGCAGGCTTTTGCGAGATATCGAGAAAGGCTCCGCCGTGTTCCGTGCCACGGCCCTCGCGGACTTCTGTATAGATCGCGCGCGCTACCACGTCGCGGGTAGAAAGCTCCATCTTTTTCGGATCGTACTTCTCCATGAAGCGCTGGCCCAATTTGTTGCGGAGCACGCCTCCCTCGCCGCGAACCGCCTCGGTGACCAGAATTCCCTGCACTCCCGGCGGCCACACCATGCCGGTGGGATGGAACTGAACAAATTCCATGTCCATCAGCTCGGCACCGGCGTCGTAGGCGAGCGCCATTCCGTCGCCGGTGTACTCCCACGAGTTGGAAGTAATTTTCCACGCCTTACCAATGCCGCCGGTGGCCATGACTATCGACTTGGCGCGAAACACCACGAATCGGCCCTGTTCGCGCCAGTATCCGAATGCTCCCGCGACGCGATCGCCATCTTTCAGTAAGCGGGTGATCGTGCATTCCATGTAGACGTCGATGCCCAATTGCACGCCGCGGTCCTGCAAAGTGCGGATCATTTCCAGGCCCGTCCGGTCGCCCACGTGACACAGCCGGCGGAAGGTGTGACCGCCGAATGCGCGCTGGAGGATCTGTCCGTCCTGAGTACGATCGAAGAGCGCGCCCCACTGTTCCAGCTCTCGCACGCGATCGGGGGCTTCCTGGGCGTGAAGTTGAGCCATGCGCCAGTTGTTGAGAAGCTTGCCGCCGCGCATGGTGTCGCGAAAGTGGGTGCGCCAGTCGTCGGCGGTGTCGACGTTGGCCATCGCGGCGGCGATTCCTCCCTCCGCCATGACGGTATGCGCCTTGCCGAGGAGGGACTTGCAAACCACGCCCACCTTCGCGCCTTGAGCCAGGGCCCCCAGAGCCGCACGCAAACCGGCGCCACCGGCGCCGATGATCAAGACATCGTGGTCGTGAGTTTCGTACTCGGTGGTCACAATAGTCTCAGATCTCGAACTGCACCGCTGGCCACGAGCCGGATATAAAGGTCGGTAAGACCCACCGTGATGAGGCTGATCCAGGCATACAGCATGTGGCGCTCGTTCAAAACGGTCAACCAGCGCCAGGCCGTATGGCGCGGACCGCCGAAGGCCGCGCATGAAAAGCAATCGAGCTTCCCCCCTACGATGTGGCGGAGGGAATGGCAGGACAAGGCATAAGTCGTCAGCAGGATTACGTTGAACAACAGGACGAGAGTTCCGACTCCCACTCCGAATCGTCCGTCAAAAAAGAGGGCACGGAAGGCGTCGCGCCAAAGAAAGATGAGGAAGATGAATCCTACGTACAGGAAGTAGCGATGGAGATTTTGCAGAACAAACGGAAACCCAGTCTCGCCCCGGTAGCGATGCTTCCCGCTCTCGCTGACAGCACAGGCGGGCGGATCGAGGAAGAAAGCCCGGTAGTAAGCCTTCCGGTAGTAGTAGCACGTGACCCGGAATCCCAAAGGCCAAATCAAAATCAGCAGCGCCGGAGAGAGCGGCCACCAGCGGTGACGGGGATCAATCAGAGGTGAATAAAACGGAGAAAGGTACGGCCCCCATGCGTAATAGGTCCCTTCGAAGGCCCGCAGAGTCGCGTAGATTCCGAATGCACCGAGCAGAACAACTACGGGCAACAACTCCAGCCACCACGCATCCCGTCGCATCGTGCCGCCGAGATGACGCGGTCCACTTGTGGTTGAACCTGCCGACATAGCGCCACCGCCTAGTGGTGCATAGAGTAACCAGAAAAAATAGCCCTTCAAGTCAAAAATGTCCAATCAATCAGGTCGGGACGGCAACCTGAGGGGTCGGACCAAATGCTTTCGCAGCTCTGGCCTGAGAAGCCCCAAGGGGTGTACGATTCTCGTGTCGTTCCAAAAAGCGACTTAACGAACGGCCTTATCATTATCGTTATCGTTATCGTTAGCGAAACTATCAGGCAACCCGAGAACCTATGCACATCTTTCTCGGGGCCGTGCCGCAGATAGAGAGGCACCTCGCCCCAGCATTGGGTTCTCCGCCAGCAACGAGGAGGAGCCGTGCTACTCGGTCTGGGAATTCCCGCCCCGTCCCGTGAAGACATCAACGTACCCTTCCGCATCCCGTGTGGGACTGGCACACAGGAGAGTGCCTGCGTGGGTCAGGGGGCTTGATGAAACTTTCCGACACGGTGGAAGCAGTACTGAAGAGCAAAGATGAGAATAGAGTCCTGTTCGTAACGCCCGATCAGTCTGTATATGAAGCGATGGAGAGAATGGCCGAGGAGGGCGTGGGGGCGTTGCTGGTCATTGCCAACGACAGGCCGGCTGGGATCGTCTCGGAGCGGGATTATGCCCGCAAGGTGATCCTGAAGGGCCGGTCTTCGAAGGAAACTCTCGTGCACCAGATCATGACCAGCCCGGTCGTCTTCGTGAGCCGGCATCACACCGTAGACGAGTGTATGGCGCTTATGACCAAGCACCGTCTTCGCCATCTTCCGGTCGTGGAGGATGAAACCGTGGTGGGAGTGGTCTCAATCGGCGATTTGGTGAAGTGGATTATCTCGGGTCAGGCAGAAACCATTCGAGAGCTGGAGGGCTATATCACGGGGAGGTATCCCGGCTAGGAGATTGCTATGAGGCAGACTCTTGCCATCGCTATCGGAGGCGCTGCCGGTCAGGGTGTGGCTACGCCGGGCGACATTTTCGCAAAAATCTTCAGTCGCCGCGGCCTGCATCTGAACGCCTACAACGCCTACCAATCGATCATTCGGGGCGGCCACACGTTTCTAACGATTCGCACTGGCCCGGAAAAGGTCACCAACATGGGTGATCGCCTCGACCTGATGATCCCGTTGAACCAGGATTCGATGGATCGCCATCTCCGGCTGCTCACCAGCGGCGCTGCGTGCGTTTATAACGCCGATACAATCAAGCCTGGCGTGGCTGCGAAAGGTGTACAGCTCTGTCCCCTTCCTGTCTCGAAGTTGGCCGACATCTCCCGGAACAAAGTGGCCCAGAACACGCTCGCTGTTGGTGCTGCTCTCAGCATGATGGGCATCGGTTTCCAGGCGCTGGAGGAGGTCCTGACCGAGCAGTTCAAGAAAAAGGGTGAAGCTGTGGTCTCGGAGAACGTGGGCATCGCGAAGGCGGGCTATGACTATGCGGGCGCGAATTTCAAGCCTTTCGCCTGGCCGCTTCCGATGACTGGGACTCGCTACGCCGTGCTCAGCGGCAACATTGCGATGGCCATGGGCGGCGCGGCTGCGGGGGTGAAATTCTACTGTGCCTATCCCATGAGCCCTTCGACTGGAGTTTTGCATTGGATGGCGGCCCACGCTCGCAAAGCCGGCATCATGGTGCGGCAGGTGGAAGACGAAATTGGAGTGGTGAATATGGCGATCGGCGCTGCGCACGCCGGAGTTCGATCCATGTGCGCTACCTCCGGCGGCGGCTTCGCATTGATGACCGAAGGCCTCGGCCTGTCAGCCATGATGGAGACTCCCGTCGTGGTGATTGACTGCCAGCGCGCTGGCCCGTCCACGGGCGTTCCCACCAAGACGGAGCAGGGCGATCTTTGGCAGATGTTGGGTGCTGCCTTCGGCGACTATCCTCGAGCCATCGCCGCCCCGCTCGATATCGGAGACTGCTTCAAAATCATTCCTGAGATTTTCAACATCGCCGATCGATTTCAGTGCCCGGGCATCGTGCTCTGCGATCTGCTGCTGTCGGAAGGCAGGCTCAGTGTGGATCCGAAAGATCTGGACTTTGCCCCTGCGATTGATCGCGGCGAACTGATCACCACAGCGTCCGCGGCGTCCGGCGCGAATGGCGACGGGGAGTACAAGCGATACAAGATTACCGAGAGCGGTATTTCTCCGCGGGCCATCCCCGGGGTTCTTGGGCATACGCATACCGCTGCCAGTGACGAACATGATGAAAACGGCGTCCTGATCAGCGACGAATTTACCAACCCGACGAAGCGCCGCGTCATGATGGAAAAACGCATGCGCAAGGTTGCCGGCATCGAGGGTGTGGTTCCTCCTCCGGTGCTATGGGGGCCGCGCAATGCTGACGTCACCTTGATCGGCTGGGGATCTACCAAGGGAGTGATCGAGGAGGCCTGCGAGATCCTCACCGAGCAGGGGATTTCGGCCAATCAGCTTCAGATTCGCTGGCTCGTGCCGCTGCACGGTGATGCGATTCTCGACCTTCTGAAAAGCGCGCGGCACACGATCATCGTCGAGAACAATTACAGCGGCCAGTTTGCCCGCTACCTGCGCAGCGAAACCAGCTTTGTGCCGGACGGGTACATCCGCAAGTACGATGGGGAACCATTCATGCCGCACCACATCGTCGAGGCGGTGAAAGAACAGCTAGCCGGGAATTCGAAGCTGTCGGTTCCCGCGCATGAAATCATGGTTTGAGGAGGAAGAGGACATGGCGACCGCGTTAGAGACTCCCAGGCACCTTGCGATGGCCGATTTGAAAGGCAAAGTCGATCCCGACTGGTGCCCCGGATGCGGTGATTTTGGCGTACTGGCTGCGGTGCAGAAGGCTCTGGTCGAACTGCAGATTCCGAACCACAACGTGGTCACGATCAGCGGCATCGGGTGCTCGTCCAACTTCCCGGGCTTCATCAATACCTATGGCATGCACACTCTGCATGGCCGTGCGCTGGCGGTCGCCACGGGAGTGAAGCTCGCCAATCACGATCTGACCGTACTGGTGACGGGCGGCGACGGCGACGGCTTCGGCATCGGTGGCAATCACTTTATGCACACGATGCGCCGCAACGTTGACCTGCTCTACATCGTGATGGACAACCAGATCTACGGTCTCACCACGGGCCAGACCTCGCCCACCAGTCGCATCGGCATGAAGACGAAAAGCATGCCCTTTGGCAACATCGAAGCGCCGGTGAATCCGATTTCGCTAGCTCTTGCCGCCGGAGCCACATTCGTCGCCCGCGGCTTCAGCGGCGAACAAAAGCACCTGACGGAACTGATCAAGCAAGGAATTCAGCACAAAGGGTTCTCGTTCCTCGATGTGTTCAGTCCCTGCGTCACCTATAACCACGACAACACCTACCAGTGGTTCCGTCCGCGCATAAAGAAGCTCGAGGACGATCCTGCCCATGATTCCGCCGACTGGATGGCTGCGATGGGAAAGTCTTTGCTTTGGGGTGAAGAGATTCCAATCGGAAAGTTCTTTGAACGCACCGACGTTCCGGCGCTGCACGAAGCAGAGCCAGTGCTGAACGGAGGCCCACTCGTGCATGCCGACCCGCGGATACCAGTGGACGTTACCCGCTCCTTCATTGAGGAGTTGATGTAACGCACGATTCTCGGTCGTGCCGTGCGTGGGTATGTCGCGGCCTGAGCCCCGCACCTCGAGGCCAGCGGCCTCACCTTCGGCGACGATGACGTGTCTACTTCTTCTCCTGCACTTCGAAAGCGAGAGCTATTTCCCTGGAAAAATGCGAAACGCGATCACTAATCTTGCGTTGTTTTGAAGAAACAAAGGCGCACCGGACAGACTGTTACGAAACTCGATTCGATTCAGCGAATACGATGCCCCTCGGATGAGGGGCATCGTATTTTGGAATGCTGATTGGTTTCCGATTTAGGTGTTTCGGTGCGAGCGAAGGATTAGACGATACTGAAACTAGCTTTGAGCTGTAGTCCGCCGAGGATGTTAAACATGCGTTTGATGTTATAAGCCATCACCGCGAGGCTCATCTCGGTTTGTGCTCCGCTCAAGCCTCGCAACAGGAAACGCGGATGCCCGAAGATGCGGTACTTCAACGTGGCAAACGGATGTTCCACCGTCGATCGCCGCAGCC
>WNFC01001071.1_pt1 | contig 28171 bp, 18 predicted proteins | sample 5400541 | NCBI WGS metagenome assembly WNFC01 (sample SAMN13153342, study PRJNA577476) | soil metagenome | isolation source: 120 cm saprolite under Douglas fir tree site 2 hole 2 replicate 1 | place: USA:California | collected 2015-04-18
GCGCTGCCGACTCCGCCGCTCTCGACGCACGGCCCTCGCGCCGTCGTTCTCGACGATGCAACGGGAGGTGCCACGAACGCACGAATCGCTCAGTGAACTTGATGAAGCGGTGTCTCATTCTCGTTGACAGGTTCCGCAGGTTGCGGACGCTACTGAGTGTAAGGGACGTCGCGGAACGTCTCGCGGTATCCACGAAGACCGTCTACGCGCTCTGCGCGTCCGGCACGCTGCGCCATTTTCGTGTGCTCAATGCAATCCGCGTCGCTCCGGCAGATCTCGAGGCGTACCTCTTGGCGGCGCGAACATGACGCCGCGATGCGACAACCGAACGCGGCGCATGCGGTATCCGCTTCACTACATGTCAGAAATAGGAGCTCGACTTGCCTCGCGTGCGATCGGCGCCAGCGCGTTCCACTCACTACTGACCGCCGAGCCGTCAGGCCGAGATCGCACGCCACTTGAGACGTCTTGCCCTCGGCGCGCACCAGTCGCACCGGGCTCGCCTTGAACTCATCCGCGAAGTAGCCGGGCCCGCTTCTGCCTCTTCCCTTCGTCTAGAATTGTGGTTACCTGCGGCGCCCGCGATTGCCGTGCGCTCGCGAGGGAGCTACCGTCCTTGAGCCGCCGCGCCGTAACGGGGTGCTGGCGGGCAGGCGGTCGGCACTCAATGCTATCCGCGCGAGCAAGTTGCGAGTGCGCGGTCGCTCTCCCGATCACACCACTCGCGCAACTACATCGGCGGCATCAACCCGTTCTTCCCGATCGTGAGCCGCTCCGCCCGCAGGGTGCCGTCCGGTTGTCGTGACGCGATCGCAAACACGTGCACGCCGGGCTGGAGTTGCGAGCGATCTCCCGGCTCGAGTTTCACGACTGCCGCATTCGAAGGTACGACCACCGTCTTCTCGCCGCCGTTGTACTTCAACGTGAGCTCCCGGCCGGCGACCTTCGATACGGTCGCGTTGGTCATCGTGCTGGGCGCCTTGCCACCGGACGAGTCCACCTTCGAAACGGTGGCGTTGGTCATCGTGCTCCCTGGCCGCAGGTCCCAGGGACGGTGTCCTTCCCCGGTTCCCCGCATCGAGTCCGGAAACACGTGCACTTCGACCGCACGCAACGTGCCGTCCGACTGAGGCACTGCCGTGGTGCCGATGAACGCGCCGTCGCGGACATCGCTCATCTTGCCCTTCTCGGCGACCGCTACGCGCACGTTGTCAGCGAGGCTCACCTTCACTGTCTTTCCTTCGCGCGACTTGACCGTGAGAGTGTCGCCCTCGACTGCCGTAATGGTACCCCGGACGTGCTCTGGCGCCGACTGTTCGGACGCCTGCGCGACCGCGGCGCTTGCCAGCAGGCTTGCGGCGATGAAGGTCATTCGGTACATCGGTCCGACCTCCTCGAGTCCAGCGGACGCTATGCACTCATACTGGGTTGAGCATTCGCATTCAACGGAGGACGGGTGCACTCGATGCTGAACGGACCCGCGGTTAGTCTTCGGCCATGACCGAAGGGCGTGTCGAGCAGCCAATCGCCGTCCGCATCACCCATTGGGCGAACCTTCCGCTGCTGGCCATCATGGCGGGGAGCGGGCTGCAGATCCTCGCCGCCTTTCCCGAGATGGGAGCGAAAGGCGCTCCGGCGTCCTGGTATCCGTTACAGGGTTGGACCCCTCCGGAGTGGATGAGTTTCGGTGATTGGCTTGCAGGTGCGCGGCTCGCTCTGGCCAGGTGACGCCGACCTCAACGCGCGGCCGTCGCGCCGGACTTCAGAAACGAGTCGATCTCCTCGAAGAACTTGAACCGCTGCTTCTCGAAGAGCACGAAGTGCGTCGCGTGCGGCAGATACGCGCTTCGGTTGGGTGCTGCTGCCATCGCGAACGACGACGCTTGGAAAAGCGGGTGCCACCGTGCGTTATGCCATCGACGCGTGGGGCGACCGTGCAGCGAGCGAGCGGAGCGCGCCTGATCCGGATCGGCCGTCGCTGGTCGTGTCGGGTGAATCGGTGGCGGTGGGCCATGCCGTGAAGTATGAGGACACGTTTGCCGCCCTGACGGGGCGGGACCTCGGGCTGCAGGTGGTCAACGTCGCTTGCGGCGGGTACGGCTCGGACCAGGCCCTCCTCCGGCTTCAGGACGCGCTAGGACGCCTCCGCCGTCCGGTCGCGGCCGCGTTGCGCGAGCGTCGTTACCGCAAGCGAGCCGACCATCGCGACCGCCCCGAATCCGATCATGTGGACAGACGCCGCAGCGGAAGCACGGGCTCGCTCCGAAGGCGGGTAGCCTCGTCCATGAGGCCCGTACGTGGGCATCGAGGAGAAGCGAGATGCTCGCCGCCTCTCGGCTCACCTCCGTTCCGGTCTTCCCCATGGCGACGCCGATGTCGGCCTGCTTCAGCGCGGGCGCGTCGTTCACGGCGTCTCCATCCGTCAAAAAGCGGAGCTCGCCCATTACGAGCGCGGCGACGTGGACGGCTCGGCCTCGGGGCCGCAGGCGGAAGCTGCAGCGGGCACGCTGGCGGCGTCAGCCTCACTTGCGGACAGGTTGCTGACGCTACGACGCGGCCGTATCCGCAGGTAGCACAGTACACGGGGCACGGCAGTATCGACGACGCGGCCAGTTTCGTGTGCGTCAAGCAACAGGAGTCGGACGGCGACCGCGACTGAGTCGGCTTCGAACATCACGTTCTCGAGACCCAGGGCGCTCAGGCGGCGGCGAACATAAGCCGTGCGGCTACTCAGGGAGGCCAGTGCTCGCCGCCGTCCCGGACGTTCGTCCTGTCGCCGATGCCGCACGGCGCCTTGACTTCGTCTACGTAGAGCGCGCCTTCAGCAGCCAGCAAGAGAGGGTAACCTTTCCGACGAGTTTGCTGCCCTCTTTTTGTCGAGCAGTGCAGGGAAGGAGAAACGAATATGTCCAGTGCAAAATCGTTTCCCACAGTCAGGGCATTCGCGATTGTAACCGGAGGCTTGCTGGGCCTGTTGCTCAGCACTTCTATCGCATTCGCCGACTCGTTTCCGGGATCGGTGCCCAAAGCCAATTGTGGTCCTGGGGATCGGACCGAAAGCGGGTTGCAAGGTCAGACCACAACTGAGGAGCGTTTCAGCGGCGATTCCGAACGCGCCTACAACTGCAATCTGGAACTCGTGGGCCAGGAGCCCCAAGATGAGTTTGAAGGAGCATTTTCCCAGGATGGACCGGCGTACAGCGGTGACTGCGCCTACTATGGAACGGACCGTGCTACCACTCTCCAAGGCGTCAAGGTGATCGATGCCTCCGACCCCCAGCATCCGCGGGTGAGCGCGCACTTGACCGACACCCCCGCGGCGCTTGCCCCGCACGAGACTGTGCAGACCAATGATCGGACCCACCTCCTCGTGGTCGGCCAAAACGGTGGGCCGAATTTTGCGGTTTATGACATCTCTGCCGACTGCCGCCACCCGGTTCTGAAGGCCAGCATCAACCTGCCAGGCAGCCAGGGCCACATGGGCGCCTTCGCCCCGGACGGCCGGACGTACTACCTCACCCAGGGCGGAGCCACCAACCGCACCCTGCACATCGTGGACCTCTCCGACCCGTCGCATCCGCAGGAGCTCCCCCCCTGGAACTTCCTGGGCGATGGCAAGCCCCACGGGCTAGAGCTCAACCCGGAGGGCTTCGAGCCAGGCGTCCACGAAGGGACGCGGGTGTACGCGGGGCAGTCCGGGTCATTCGGCGGTTTCCCGGACGGGCTGGTGATCGAGGACGTCAGCGACTATCAGTTCCGTCGCCCCAATCCGCAGATCCGGATTGTCAGCACGCTCTTCTGGCCGGACCAGGGGGGAGCCGAGGCCATGATCCCCGTGAAGATCAAGGGGCACCCGTACATCATCAGCACGGACGAGTCCGGCGGGGCGGGCGGCGCGGGCGGTTGGGCGGCCGCGTGTGCCCGGGGGGCGTCCGCTTTCGGTTATCCGCAGATCATCGACGTCAGCGACGAGACGAACCCCAAGATCATCGCCAAACTCAGGCTGGAAGTGAACGACCCCGCGAATTGCTCGGCGCTATTCGCTGAGACGCCGCCGGATCCCCCCGGAACTGCGCCCGGGACGAACTTGCCGGCCATCTCGGGGACGACCAACTACAGCGAAGAAACATGTGTCGCTGACAATCCCAAAAATGCGAAGATGCTCGCTTGCAGTTTTCAGAATGCGCAATTGCGCGTTTTCGACATTCGCGATCCAACCCATCCGAAAGAGATCGCGTACTGGAAGGCAGGGGCTGTGCGGACGAGGGTCCTTCCCTCATCAGGGAGCTGGGCACCGGGTGTCGATCGAACCGTGGATAAGATTGCTCATTGGGTGCGCTGGGTCGTTGCCGGCGAGGGCAAGGGCAACGGGAACGTCAATGGCCGGGGCAATGTGAACGGCAACGGAACCGAGCTGGAGCTCTGGACCGTCAGCGATGGCCACGGCTTCCAGGTCCTGCGCTTCACGGACAATTTCAAGGCGCACAACAAGGATCTCTTCGAGGACTCGGACCACTGAGCAAATGGACGCGCAGAATGGCGGGCCGGGCAAGCGCAACGTAAGTTGCGCGGTCCGTCCGACGCCCGGTCCGCCTCTCGGACGGCCCTCACCAACCTGGCTCGGCGCGAAAGCGCCGGGCCAGTTTTGTTGATGGCGTGCCTTTCCGTGCCGATGGTGCACGTTGGTCATGCGAACGTGGATGGGGATTCTGGCCACAGCTGACGCTGGCCTGAGGCCCTCCCGAGCCACGCCGTCCACACGATCAGTTGGGCGTGACGATTGCAAACACGCGGCCCGCCGGTTCGCCAGCACGTAGCTGGCGCGCCTCTCCCCAGGATCAGGCCGTACAAGAGAGGCGGATGGGAAGTGGACATCGTGCAGCATCTCGAGCCAGCGTATGAGTCCGCGCCGAGAAGAGCGGCTGCCTCGTCGACAGCGTCCTCTTCCTCCGCGGCGGAGTGAAGCGGCAACTCGACGTCTGGCGCAGAACAAGCCGAAGAGAACAACGTGCTCAACGCGCTCAGCGTCATCCTGCGGGTGGCGGCGAAGTGAGGCGTGATCGAACACATGCCCTGCCACGGCGAGCTGCTTAAAGGGCCACCCCCGGAGAGGGGGTTCTACAACTTCGAGGAGCACAAGCGGCTCGTCGAGGCGGCCGCCGAACTGGACCAACGAATTCACCTGCTCGTCCTGCTCGGCTGTGATGCGGGACTACGCTGCGGCGAAATCGTCGCGCTGCAATGGGACGATATCGACTTCAGGCGCAACGTCATCACCGTCAGCCGCTCGGAGTGGCGCGGCGTGATCACCGTCCCGAAGGGCGGCCGGTCGCGCCGCGTGCCTATGACGGCGCTCTTGGCGCAGACGCTCCAGAAGCTGAGGCGCCTGCGGGGCGCGCGCGTACTGTGGCAGCCGTCGTACATCGACCGCACTTCGCAGAATTGATCACACCCGTAAACAGCTCAGCAAAATGACGAGCGCTACCTGTTCGCGGCGAGCTTCGCTCCGGCCACGTCGAAGAGATGGCCAGCTATCTTCTTCATTGGACCCAGTCGCACCGGATAGTAGTAGTCGGCGTCGAACCAGCCCTTGTCGCGATAGTAGGTAAAGTCGCGGCTGGCATCGGTGAGCGCGCGCCGGATTTGCGTGCGCCCGATGCGAAACATCAGGAGCTTGAACAGCGACGGCACCGGGTAGGCCGGTTGAGCCAGGCGATCGTGAAAGCGTCGGGTTAGTCGCGCGATTGCCTTGCGCATCCTCCGCTCTTCTCTCTCCGTCGGCGGATCAAGCGCGGTCAGGCAGATGCCCTTGACGCCGTTGAATCCCAGGGCCTGGCCGACGAGATCGAGATGGTTCCTCGCGCTGCTTGCGCCAAAGAAGCCTTGCGTCCCGATACTGCTGAAGGTCTTGCCGAAGAAGCGCGGGCGATGACAGACGAAGCCGAATCGGTCGAGGAAGACCTTCATCCACCCGGAGACCCCGAACACGTATGTCGGGGAGGCGAAGGCGACGCCGTCCGATGCCGCAATCTGTTCGAACAACGCGTCGCGATCGTCCTTGAGAGGACAGCGCTCCTCGCCCTCGGTGAAGCACGTCTTGCAGCCTCGACAGGTCTCGAGCCGATGACGGCTGAGATCGACGATCTCATCCTCGACAACAGCTGCCGACGAACGCGGTCACTTTCTTCATAGTCGACCTCGCCGTGGCATCGTGACTGCATAACGGATGCCTCACGGTCGAGCGCGTGCTGCCAGAGCTGTTGCGCATCGGTTGCGCGGGAGTGTAGGAACTGCGTCCACGGGGCGGTCCGGTACAAGGGACACTTCTGGCGCCGCCGTTGCGGCCGGCGGTACCGTGTACAGCGGGTGCCCGCTGTGACGAGTGCCGCGACGTCAACGGCGCAGGCGATCGAGGCGGACAAGCGCCAGTGCGGCAGATGCCCTCGCGTACCAAAGATCAGTTGCGGACAGATTGCGGACGCCGTGTGCGGGCCCTGGGTTTGCAGAGTTTGCTTCCGCCTTACAGTTCAGGCAGTTGCGGGCGCGCCTGGAGGGACTTGAACCCCCGACACACGGCTTCGAAGGCCGGATGAGGAGCACCCAAGGAGTAGCAAGGCTTCGCAACCGCTCGCAACTACTCGGGACGAGGCAGGCTCGGATACCAGGGAGTCGCAGGTGTTAGCGCCGCTTACGGAGGATTCTGCGGACAGGTTGCGGACGCTGTTGACGGTCGGGGAGGTCGCTGGATACCTCCGGGTATCCACCAAACCGTATACAGGCTCTGCGCGCGGGGCGAACTGCGACACATCCGTGTGCTCAACGCCATCAGGTTCGCTCCATCGGACGTCGAAGCGTTTGTTTTCCCCGGTCCAGTTGACCGGAGCCCACTCAAGTGACGGTAGGGCTGAACGGTTCGTCCTGCGGAACGGCCGGCAGGCGTCCTCATTCCTCGAGGCAGAGGCAATGACTTGGAAGCCAAGGAGAGGGCCGGCGCGCGACGGAATCGGGGCAGCGGCCTGGCCTACTGGCTGGCGTTCCGGGCCGCAAGACGGGAATGCGCGCGGCGATATGCTCCGGGGCCTTTGCCCTCCCAGCGCTTGAAGGCCCTGTTGAATGCCGCGTCGCTCTGATATCCGACGCGCGCGGCCACTTCGCTGGTCGAATCGTCGCTCTCGCGGAGCAGCTGGGCTGCCTTGGTCATTCGCCATCCGCCCAGGTACTCCAGCGGAGGCTCCCCGACGGTTGCGCGAAAGCGGGCAGCGAATCCGGACCGCGAAAGGCCGACAGCCGACGCGAGCCTCTCGACGGTCCACGCTTCGTGGGGCCGGTCATGCATGAGCGCCAGCGCCCGCGCGATCGGCGGATCGGCCAGTGCGCGCAACCCTTCGCCGGAGCAAGGATTGCCGTCGATGGCCGTGCGCAGGGCATGGACGAAGAGCACGTCAGCGAGCCGGTCGATCACGACCGTACTGCCGGGGCGGCCGGAAGTGCTCTCCGCCACCAGCAGCTGCGCGGTGGCTGGGAGCCACGGCGAGACTGCCGGATCGTGAGCGGCGATCTGGATCACCCGTGGAAGCCGCTCGAGGAGGAGTGACCGCCGGAAAGCGAACGCGCCTGCGATCAGCGTCGTCGGCGCACCGCCGCCGCCGAGCCTGATCGGCTCCAAGGCCTGGTGGCGGCACTCGCCCGGTTCCAGCGAGCGAAGCGGGCTGCGAGCCGCATCGCGCAAACAGTGGCGCACGCCGTGAGGCAAGAAGGCAACGTCGCCGGCAGCGAGGATCGCAGGAGAAGTGCCTGCCAATTCCAGGCGCGCTCCGCCGCGCGCCACCACGTACAGATGCGCCGCATCGGCTTCGGGAACTTGGATTCCCCAAGGGGCGCTGAGCTCCAGGCGGCCGTGGATCAGCGTCGACATCCGAGTCGCCGCCAAGATGTCTGCCAGGACGTCGATTGCCCGTTCCGGCGCGGGCGTTGGACGATCGAGCAATAAATTTGGACTTCGTGGCATGCATCGTCCATAAGCGCCGGAGCATCCCTTGTCCAGCGCGAGGTGACGGCATGGACATTGGACTGCTTCTTCTTCGACTGGTGATCGGGCTGACGCTCCTGGCGCACGGCGCCCAGAAGCTCTTCGGCGGGCTGGAGCAGGCATCGGCCGGCATGGAACAGATCGGCTTCGTGCCAGGTCGCCGCAGCGCGATCCTCGCAGGGCTGGCGGAAGCAGGCGGCGGCCTGCTGATGGCGCTGGGTCTCGCAACGCCGGCCGCGGCCGCCGCGGTCTTCGCCGTGATGTTCGTAGCGGGCGTCAGCGCGCACCTGAAGCAGGGTTTCTTCTTGAGCAAGGGAGGCTACGAGTACACGCTGGTGCTGGGGCTCGCGGGGCTGAGCGTGGCGTTCACCGGCCCGGGCCGCGTGTCCATCGACGCGCTCGCCGGTGTCAACTTGGCCGGCGTGCGCTGGGGGCTTCTCGCGCTCGTCTCGGGACTCGTCGCCGGCGGCATCCAACTCGCCAGCCGGCGCCGGCCGGCCGCCTCGCCGCAGAAGGCATCAGGGAATTCGCGGGCGTTCGCGCTCGGACGAGCTGATACCCGCCATTGGCTCCGTTTCGCGCTCCAGAGCGCGAGGCAGTCTGCGTGATCGTGAGTAGCTGAAGGAGCGAGCTCTTCGCGAAACAGAACTCGCCCCGTCCCTTTGCCTTATGCCTTGTGTTCTGACGGAACCTTGTAGTCGGCGAGCCCATTGGGGAAGACGCCGAGAGCAACCTCAACCTCATGTAGTTCTTCTCCTTCGGGGGTTTTAACTTCGGAATGCATCAGGCTCAGTGGTCGGCGAGCGGAATGACGCCGCAAGTCTTCTGCGACGCCGGCGCGGGTGCACGCGAGGCAAGGGCGAGCGCGCAGAGGTAGAGCAGCGCGGCGCATCCGAGCGAAAGGCGGACGGCTTCCGCCGCCGGCCGGCCGTGGAAGGAGGACGCGAACACGGCGATGCCCAAGGCCGTGCCGAACTGACGGCTCGTATTGAGCACCGCGCCGCCGATGCCCGCGAGCGCCGGGGGCACGCTGGCCAGGATCGCGGCGTTCATCGAGGGCGCGACCAGAGCTGCCCCAAGGCCGGTGAGCGCGAGCAGCGGCCCTTGCAGGAGGAGGGGCCCCGAGGCGGGCAGCTCGGCGAGTCCCAATGCGCTGGCGCCGAGGATGGCAAGCCCGCTGACGATGGGCGCGCGTGTTCCATAGCGACCGGCGAGGCGGCCCGCGACGATGCTCGTCACGCCGAAGAAGACGCTGAGGATACCGAAAAGGAGACCCGCGCCGACGGGGCTGTGTCCCTGGACCTCCTGGAACTCGATCGAGAGCACGAACAGGCCGCCGAAGAAGCCGGCAGCGTACACCAGGGCCGCCGCCGACGTGGTAGCGAAGGTCCGATCGCGAAAGAGGTGCAGCGGCAGCATCGGATCAGCGCTGCGCCGCTCGAGCGCGACGAACGCGGCGATCCCGCCGGCGGCGCAGACGAACGCGAGCACGATGAGCGGCGATGACCAGCCGCGAGCGGACCTTTCGATCAGCGCCCACGTCAACGCGGCGAGTCCGAACGCTCCAGCGGCTTGCGCACCTAGATCGAACCCTCTCTTCGCGGACGCGGGGCTCCGCTGTACGAAGCGAAGCGTCAGCAGGACGCCGACCACACCGATCGGCACGTTGATGAGGAAGATGCTCCGCCACCCGAACGCGTGGATGAGGGCGCCGCCGACCACCGGTCCGCTCGCGCCGGTCACGGCCGTGAGGCTGCTCCAGACGCCGATCGCCCGTGCGCGCTCGCGAGGATCGGGATAGGCGCGGCCGAGGATGGACAGCGATGCCGGCATGAAGAGCGCCGCGCCGGTCCCTTGGAGCACCCGGGCGGCGATCAGCCAGCCGATGTCGGGCGCGGCGACGCACATCGCGGAGGCGGCGGTGAAGACGACGAGCCCAGCGGTGAACAATCGCCGCGCGCCGAGGCGGTCGCCCAGGCCCCCGGCCAGAAGCAGGAAGCTGGCGAACGGCAAGGTGTACCCGTCGACGACCCAGGACAGGCCGGCTGCGTCGGTGTGCAGGGTCGCGCGGATGCTGGGGAGGGCGACGTTGCCGGCGGTGACGTCCAGCAGCGCCATGCCCAACCCGAAGCTGCTGGCGATCAGGGTGAATCGGGGGTCGGGATGCGGCCGGCGCATGGATGGCTCCTCGCGTGTGACCGGTATGGATGCATGCGCCGCTCCTAGGGTGGCTTCGTCCGCGCATGCAGACCATGCAATCCTGCATGGCATGGCGGACTGGGACGCGGTGCGCTTCTTCCTCGAGCTGGCGCGTGCGAAAACCCTGGCCCGCGCCGCGCGCAGGCTGCGGGTCGATTACACCACGGTGGGGCGGCGGGTCTCCGCCTTCGAGCGCGAGCTCGGCGCGAAGCTCTTCGAGCGCACCCCCGACGGGTTCGTGCTCACCGACGCGGGCGAGAGCATCCGCGCCGCCGCCGAGCAAATGGAGCAGTCCGCCGTCTCCGTCGAGCAGCGCGCGCTCGGCGCTGACCGCCGCTTGTCGGGCACCGTGCGCGTCGCCGCAGCCGAGTCGGCTGGCCACGCGGTGGTCCTCCCTGCCATGCGCGAGCTGCACCTGCGCCACCCGGAGATCCGTCTATATCTAATGACGGGGCTTGCGCGCCTGGACATCGCGCGGCGCGAGGCGGACCTGGCGCTCCGCTTCGCCCCTCCCGAATCGGGCGATCTACGCATCCGCCGGCTGACGCCGATCGGGTTCGCGCTCTACGCGTCCGAGGATTACCTCGCGCGGCACCGCCCGCCCGCGCCCGGAGCAGGGTTCGCCGGGCACGACGCGGTCCTCTTCGAGGAGGGCTTCCGCGGGTCGCCGGCATTTGCGTCGCTCGCGCACTCGCTGCGCAACGCCCGTGCTGCCGTCCGAGCGAACAGCATGCTGTCGCTGGTCGAAGCCGTAGCGAACGGGCTCGGCGTGGGAGCGCTCACGTGCTGCCTGGGCGATGCGGATCCGCGGCTGCGCCGCGTCTTCCCCGATCTGCCCGTGCAGCGCGTCGACCTGTGGCTGGTCGTGCACGCGGACGTCCAGCGCACCGGACGCATCCGCGCGCTCATCGCGGCGCTGGAAGCGCGCTGCAGGGAAGCAGCCGCGGTGCTGCGTGGATGATCGGCACGGCATCATGAGCGGCTCTGTCGGAGCAGATGCCGACGGGTGGACGGCGAATCGACCCGCCAGTCGGCCCCACGCGCCATATCGCTTTTTGGCGGATTGCTGCACACACCTGCGCCGACCAGCGCCGAGCACCTTACGCCTGCTCGATTTGAATTGTTCCAAATTGTCGCGCGCCTCTTTCCTTCCAGCTACGGTCGCAACCGCCCAGTACGGAGGAACTGATGCGGTCGATACTCGTGGTGTGTGCTGCCTTGTTCTCGTGTGGCGGACCGCAGGCCGGTTTGTCCGCCTGGCCGTCGGACGCGACCGTCCACGTCACGGTGATCCGCGACGATCCGCATCCAGTCTATCGGTGCGACGGAGAGATCCAGACCCGCTTCGCGACGGCGAGCTTCTTCTGCACCGCGGAAGGGTTCGACGGTTGGGCCGTGCGAGGAGACGCGGAGCAGTTCCTGCTAGCCGACGTGATGCGGCTCTGGATCCGTGCCGCCGGCGGCGCGCAGACGACGGGTCAGCCGGACATCGCGATCGATCTACAGCCGAACGGCGACCGCTACAGCGGTTGGGCGACGGTCGTCCTCCCCGACGGGACGGGGGGCGGGCACGTTGGCGCGACTGCCGAGGCGTGGCTGGAGACGCCTTAGCCGGACTGACCCGCGGCTCGCAACGGTTCACGCCCTTCTGCCGAGCCATATCCGTCCGGAAGCCGACCTGCGCCACAACCACCGACCCTTGCGATCTCCATCCCGCAGGTACCTTGCCTGTACGCCTAGGTCCCGGGCCCTCCTTGGCCTCTACGAGGGTTTCTTTACGGTGTGCGTGCTCCTGCTTCGCAACAGAAACCCGAGCACGCTCCAGATGCTCCACGCGTCGATGCCGGCGCTCGCGCAGTGCGATCCACCGGATCCCGAAGACGATCCTCCGCCCCCGGCATCCGGCGGGCCGGTCCCCGACCCGATGCCGAGGACTCCCTGGATGCGCTCCCAGTGGGCCTGGCAATTGGTCTGGACGGGCGGGCAGGTGAGCGGTCCCAGGAGCTGGGTGAAGGTCATCACCGGCTGGAACGTCGCGCCGCCATCGTCGCTCGATGCGAGGCTGAACCCGTCCACGACCATGTCGGCGCAAGCGTAGATCCGCGTCGTCCCGGGGCGTTGTCCCAGGCAGCGCAGGTGCGGAGCGTTCAGCGAAACGAACGCAGTCGGATCCGTCGCGGCCGCGGCCCGCACGTACAGCTTCCCGTCCATCGTGCCCGCATAGATCGCGCCGTCGCCCGCTCGCAGGAAGGAGGAGAATTGCCCCTTGATCGTGAGCACCGTCTGGAACGTCTGCCCGCCGTCGATCGTGACCGCCATGGCGTCGCTCGGCCCCGTGAGCAGCCGCAGGTAGACCTTCTTCGCGTCCGCGGGATCCACGGCGAGGATCCGCGGCAGCGTCCCGCCAGAGATTGGGAGGTCAGTCACCGTCCAGGTCCCTGGCGCGCCCGAGCTGGTGCTGGCGAGGAACTTTGCCGCGCCGCTCGCTTGCGGGGCCGACGTCGCATAGACGACGCCCGGTGTCGAGCGCGCGATCTCGATTCCCGTGAGGATGTCTGATGTGTCGTAGAGGTGAGTCGCATCGAAGGTCTTCCCGCCGTCGTGAGAGGCGACGAGATAGGTGCCGCGAGCGGTTGCGACGATCGCCACGACGAACGTCGCGTCGTTCGGATCGGGAAAGAGGTCGTCCACCGCTTGGCCCGTGACGGAGCCGCCTGAGGTCGGCCAGGTACAGGCCACGTCGCTCGAGCGGGTGATGTTCACCGAGTCCGCGAGCACGGCGCCGTCGGCGGTGACCTGATAGAAGTTTACGTTCTCGGAGGCGAGCGCGGCATTCGATCCCGCGACCACCCACGGCTCGCAGCTGTATCGCCAGGTGGACCCGTCATCTTCCGAGACGAGCAGGCCGAAGTTCGCTCCCATGAGGATCCGGTGTGGAGCGTTCGGGGGAAAATGAATGCTGAACTCGTCGGGGAAAGCGCCGTTCGCGAGCGCCGGCTTCGCGGCAGCGAACGCAACCGCCGCGAACGCCAGCATGTCCAGACAGAAGGGCCGAAAGCAACGTGGTGGGCGCGCCATGATGTGAGGCTTGGGCCTCTCGGAGCGCCCTCTCGCTCGAATCCTATTGCACCGTTCTTCCACGACCGGGTGGGTAGCGCCACGGTCGGCCATCCGGGGCGAGTTGCTCCCGCTTCAAACGCGGCTGCGCAAGCGGCGACGCCGGAACATCTGCGTCAGCCAGAACGCAATCAAACCGCCCAGCGACGCGTCGGCGGTGGCGCATCCGCCGCCGCCGCCCCCGGTGTCGAGCTTCACCACCATGAACCCGTTGTCCTGGGTCGTGGTCCAGAGATCGCCGGACGCCATGCCGCGATCTTTCGGGAAGCTGGGCTTGGACGTGGCCCAGTCGAAATTTCTCACGAAAGTGGGGGCCGCCGTGTTGGCGTACTGGGATCCGGGGAGGACCTTGGTGCCCTGCGCCCCTGGCTTCAGGTACGCGATCTCTTTCGGAGCGCTGGCGTTGCTGATGTCGAAGATGCGCAGTCCCGCCGCAAAGCAGTTGCAGGCCGCAATCTTGGCGTTGTCCACGTCGTCTACGTTGCAGTAGTGGCAAGAGAACCCGAAGGGCGCGGAGCTCGTGTTTCCGTTCGTGACGGTTGCGTTCGTCACGGGCGTGGTCGCCGCCACGGTGCAGTTCGCGGGATCGTGGATGTCGAGGATCAGCTTGGAAGCGGTCACGGGATTCTTCGGATCGCTGATGTCGATCAGCCTCGGGAACCCGGCGGCGGACTTGCCCTGCGAACACCCGGCGACCGGACCGCCGGACTCGTCGGTGAAGAGGATGTACGGCTTGCCCTTGATGGTGATCGGCAGCGAGTTCTGCGCTCCGACGCTTCCGTCGTCCCACCTCAACTGGCTGATGACGCGATAGGCTGGATTCGCCTTGCGCGACTGGAAGTCGCTGACGTCCATGATCACCAGCCCGTTCCCCGGCGCGGCGGTTCCGGTGCCGAGCATGGCGATGTACGCGGTATTTCCGTCCTTGGAGAACTCGAGGTCGTGCCACCTGGCCGTCACGAAGTCGGCGGAAGGAGCGGTGAAGAAGCCGTTCGTGCCACAGCCGTACGATCCTGCTGCGCAAGGAATCATCGCCGGGTGCGCCGGGTCCTTGGTGTCGACGGCCACGATGGTCTGGTCGGTTCTCAGCGGCGTGATGTAGTAGGTGTTTCCGTCAGGCGCCCACTGCCCGGTGTGGCCGAACATGCCGGGAATGTTGATGGACGACATCAGCGCGGGGTGCAGGCAGTCCTTTGAAATGTCGTAGATGGTAAAGCCGACGTTCGATTTCTGGTCGCCGGCGAGGAGCTGCCGGGCCGCATTGACCTTCAGCGATTCCCACGGGTCGAGGAACGCGGGTTCGGCGAGATATGCCGTAGGCTTCGGGTTCTTCGGGTCGGACACGTCGACCACCACCGTGCCGGGGTTCGCTTCCGCCGAGTTGAGTCGCTGGTCGAAGTAGGCGCAGTTCTTCCACGCCGTGAGCTGCCAGCTTGCCCCTTCGCCCTGGTACTGCCCGACGATGTCCGCATTGCAGTTGAAGCCAGCCTTGGCCGCACCGCTGGCGATCTCGTCCGGGGTCGTCAGTCCCTGCAGACCGGTTTCGGCCTTGTCACCGGCGCGGCAGGATGCCTTGCCAACCGTACCGGCTCGGGCAGCAAACGCCGCAAAGAGCGTCAGCATCGCTGCAGCAATGCGCGTCGTGTTCGACGTCGTCATATGGCCCCTCGATATATGGCCCCTCGATTTTCGAATCTTCCAACACGCGTGTCCCAAGTGGCTGGTGGCGGATCAAGTCGCGTCGCGTCAGAAGTCGCGCAGGCCCGGTCCCGATATCCGAGCTTCGTCGGAGGCGCAGTCGGAGCTCCCTTCGATTCGAGACGTGGCGTCGCTTGGGAGCGGCGGCGGCCTTCGGCTAGGCTGCGCCTCCTCATGCGCCGCCGCCTCGCGCTCGCGCTCTACACTGCCGCGTGCGCCGCGCAGCCGGAGCAGGAGCCGCAGTTGAGCGACGTCACCGGAGCCGTGGGCATGCGCGAGGTGACCGGAAGCGCCTACGGCGCCGCGCTGCCCGGCATCACCGCCGAGGAGCAGCAGCGCTTCGAGGCCGGCTTCGTCGAGTTCAGGCGCCCACGGAACGCGAGCAGCGGGCTCGGCCCGGTGATGACCGCCGCCGCGTGCTCCGCGTGTCACGACTCGCCGCCCGCCGTCGGCGGAACCAACCAGCGACTCGAGACGCGGTTCGGGCGCCGCAATCCGGACGGCAGCTTCGACGAGCTCCTCTCCTCGGGCGGGCCGTTGCTCCAAGACGAGTCGATCGGGACGGTGAACGGATTCACCTGGTTGCCGGAAACGGTTCCGCCAGCCGCGAACGTCGTCGCGCAGCGACGGACGCAGCCGGTCTTCGGCCTCGCTCTGGTCGGCGCGACCCCGGACGCCACCTTCGCGGCCGTGGCCGGGTGGCAGCGCGCCCAGCACCCCGAGGTGGCGGGCCGGCCTGCGCGGGTACGCGACCTGGTCAGCGGCGCCGATGTGGTCGGGAGGTTCGGATGGAAGGCGTCGCAGCCGACGCTGCTGCAATTCACTGCGGACGCGTTCGTCGACGAGATGGGGATCACCAACCCGATCTTCCCGGACGAGAATTGCCCGCAGGGAAACTGCGGCTCGCTCGCCAACAATCCCTCGCCCGGCGTGAACGACCTGCACGGCAGCGCGCTGGCGAGAGCCACGGACTTCATGAAGTTCCTCGGGCCGCCGCCGCGCGCCGGAGCGCCGCCCGCCCGGGGAGGCGAGGTATTCGCCGACATCGGCTGCGCGGCTTGCCATCTGCAGACGCTGGTCACCGGGCCGAGCGCCTCGTTCGCGGTGGATCGCGTCGCGTTCCACCCGTTTTCCGACTTCCTGCTGCACGACATGGGGAGGTTGGGCGACGGCATCGACCAGGGCGACGCCAAGGGGGGCGAGATGCGCACGGGCCCTCTGTGGGGGTTGCCGTTCCAGAACCGGCTGCTCCACGACGGGCGCGCGACGACGCTCGCGGAGGCGATCCTCGCTCACGACGGACAAGGCAAGACGGCGCGCGACCGATTCGCAGCGTTGCAGGATTCCGACCGTGCGGACCTGCTGCTCTTCCTGGAATCGTTGTAACCGTGCAAAGGAGTCCAGATGAGCGAGCTTCCTGCATCCGCCCCGGTTCCTGCGCGCCGCTTCGACTTGCGGGTCGCGATCACCGTCGCGCTGATGGCGGTGCTCAGCGGGATGTTCTGGATCGGCTCCCGCTACCCCTCCCTGCAGGGCAAGGCGAGCGCGGATCCGAACGAGGCGCTGTCCACGCCCCTCGGATTCGAGCGCTTCTTCCCGGAGCCGCCCCGAGAAGAGCGCATGCGGCACGTGGCCTGGACCTCCGTCGAATGGGCGCTGACGAACCGGCAGGGAATGACCTACGGGCTCTTGCTCGCGGCGGGAATGCTGACCCTCGTTCCGCTGCTCCGCCGCGCACGCGGAGGCAAGCTCGCGGGCGCCATCCAGGGGATGCTGGTGGGGACCCCGCTGGGCGTCTGCGTCAACTGTGCGGCGCCGATCGCGCAGGGCATGCTCAAAGGCGGCGGCCGCGTCGAGGTCGCCCTGGCGACGCTGTTCAGCTCGCCGACGTTCAACGTCATCGTGCTCGGGATCGTGCTCACGATGTTTCCTTGGTATCTCGCGCTCCTCAAGATCCTCGCCGGGGCCGTGATCGTGCTCCTGGTCGTGCCGTGGTTGGCCCGGTTGGCGGAGCGACCCGGATGGATGCGCCCGGCGCCCGCCGCCGCGAAATTGCCGGGCGTCGGCTTGTTCCAGAAGATCGAATCGCTGATCGGCACGCCGGCGCTGTCGGAAACGGCGACGCCGCAACCGGCTGGATTCTTCCGTTCGGTCGGGTGGGTCGTGCTTCACTACCCGCGCAACCTGTGGCGCGTCACGGTCGTTGCGCTTCCGCTCATGCTTCTCGCGGGCGTCGCGGGCGCGGTGCTGGTGGAGATCGTGCCGTGGGACGTCCTCACCCACGCCTCGAAGGCGCAGGCCGCGGTCCCGGCCGTGGCCCTCTTGATCGGAGCGACCGCGTTCGGCGTGCTCCTCCCGGTTCCCATCGCCTTCGACGTGATCGTCTGCTCGGTGCTGCTCAACTCGGGTATGCCGATCCCGATCGTCGCCGCGCTGCTGGTCACCCTCGGGATCTACAGCGTCTATGCCTGGAGCCTTCTCGGCGCGACCCTGTCCTGGCGCATCGCCAGCCTGGCGGCGGCCGTGGTGTTCGCCATCGGCATCGCCACCGGTGGCGCGGCCGCGGTGCTGGAGAACTGGCACGACCTGCGGCAGGCCCGCAAGGCGGCGCAGCTCGCTTCGCTGCCCGCGCCGCCGCCCCAGCACCCGGCGCTCCCGATCGGGCTTTCCGCCGCCGAGCTGCGCGGCATGGCGCGGCCGCTGCCCGCGGCGTCGAAGGTCGCGAGCTCGGGCGACGTGGAGCTCTGGTACACGCCGTTCGAACCGTCCGGAGCGCGCGGGGCGAAAGACTTCTTCCGCATCGACGGCTCGCTTCTCGGCTTCAAGCGGCTGCCGCTCCCCCGTCCGTACCAGTCGATGCAGCCCGGACCCATGCATCTGGGCCCGCTGGCGGCCGGCGACGTGAACGACGACGGCTGGCCGGACGTCGCCGTCGGAACGCCCTACGGCGTCTTCCTCTACGTGAACCTGGGCGGCAAGTTCGCGCTGCAGCAGATCGACTTCCCCGAGATGCGGGAGTGGGCCATCTGCGACGTGGCGCTGGTGGACCTCGACGGAGACGGCGCCCTCGACCTCTACTTTTCCGCCTGGATGCACGGCAGCCACGTCCTCTTCAACCGCGGCGGCGAGTTCCCGGCGAGCACGCACGTGGAGCTGCCGCGCGCCTCCGAGGCTTGCGCGGCCTCGACCGCCTTCGCGGACGTGGACGGCGACGGGTACCTCGACGTCGTGACCGGCGGCGCGACGTTCGAGTCTTGGTACTTCTATCCGGCGCCCGCGGTGAACCGGCTCTGGATGAACCACGGCGGCCGGTTCACGCCGGAAACGATGCCGGGCCCGGAAGGCGACACGCTCTCGCTGCTGTTCACCGACCTGGGCGGCGAAGGCCGCCCGGACCTGCTGGTGGGGAACGATTTCGACGAGCCCGACCGCATCTTCCTCAACCGGGGCGGCCGCCTCCGGCCGGTGAAGAAGGACCAGAGTCCGCTGCCGTACTCGACGATGACCACCATGTCGTTCGACTCGGCCGACATCGACAACGACGGCAAGGCCGAGCTCTACATCGGCCAGATCGCCATGGGCCGGATGAACGAGCTGCCCAGGCGGCTCGCGCCGCCCGTCCGCAGCTGCGGGATCTACTCCGACGTCGCCGACCTCTCGCGCTGCGATGCGCTTGCCCGCTTCCAGGCGGCGGTCGCGCGCGGGCGCGACACCTGGAGCATCGATCTCTGCGAGGAGCTGGCGGATCCGGTCGAACAGCGCGACTGCGCAGTGGCCGCGTACTACTGGACCCGTATCCTGCTTCGCATTCCCGCGACGGGCGCGGACAAGGACGCCGTGCTCGCCGAGTGCGCCAAGATCCCAGCCGACTTCGTCACCATGCACGACGTCTGCGCCGCCATGGCCGCGAGCCCGATGGACTACAACGAGTCGCACAAGGTCCTCACCGACGAGATCCCCTCGGTCGGGCACACGAATCTGCTCTTCGCCCGCGACGGCGGCCGCTTCCGCGACGTGACCGCCAGGTGGAAGGTCGGCTACGGCGGCTGGACCTGGAACGCGAAGTTCGCGGACCTGGACAACGACGGCTGGCAGGACCTCTTCATCGCGCAAGGGACCCGGCTCCGGCTCTACAACCCTTCCAACGTCCTCTACCGCAACCGGAGCGGCCGCGAATTCGAGGAGCAGACCATCGCGGCCGGCCTCGAAGATCATCTGCCGGGGGTTGCCTCGCTCTTCCTGGATTACGACCTGGACGGCGATCTCGACTTGATCACGTATCCGTTCCAGCTCACGCCGGTGGTGTGGCGAAACGACGGGGCGCGAGCGCCGGGCCTGGAAGTGCGCCTCGACGATCGCCGCACCGCCAACCGCTACGGCGTCGGCGCGCGGGTCGAGATCCGCGCTCCGGACGGGCGCCTGCAGATGCGCGAGATCAAGGCGAGCGGCGGGAACCAGTCGCACGACCTGCTGGTGGCGCGCTTCGGCTTGGGAGACTGGCCGTCGGTCGCCTCGATCAGGGTTCTCTGGCCGGACGGGAAGACGGGCGAGGTGGCCGGGACGCTGAAGGCGGGGCGATACCGGCTCGTACGGCCTGCGGCGGGTCCGCAGCCCGTCGCGGGCGCGGGCAGGCCCGACTGAGCCGCCATGTCGGGAAGGTTGCGCCGGTCCCTCGCGATCGTCGTTTCGGTGGCGGCCGCCGCAGCCGCGGTCTGGTTCGTTCGAGCGCCGCTGGCCCGTTCCCTGGCGCGACGTCAATTCTCCAGGGCCGAGCGGATGCTTGCGCGGGGCGAAGATGGGAACGCCGTCGCCGAGCTGGCGCTGGCGCTCGAAGGCGACCCGCTGCACCAGCGCGCGCGACGTCTGCTGGGCGAGCTGTACCTCCGCGGGGGCCAGCTCGAGCGCGCGTTCCTCGAGCTGCAGTCGTACACGGACGCGTTTCCCGAGGATCCGGAGGGTTGGTCCGATCTCGCCGAGGTCAGGCTGCACGCGTCGCAGCTCGAGCAGGCGGAAGCCGCGATGACCGACGCAGTCGATCGCGCCCCGGAGCGCGCCGATCTGCGTCTCCGCCGCGCCGATCTACGTTCGCGGATCGGCCGCTCCCACGGCGCGGTCGTCGACGCGCAGGCGGTCCTGCGACACGATCCTGGTTCGGTCGCCGCCAGGACCATCGTTACCGCCGCCAGCGCCCGCCTCGAGGCGGCCGACTGCGCACCCGCGAAAGTCCCGCCTCCGGGCGCCGAGGCGACTGCGTGGCCCGGCCGCCTGGGCGAGCTCATGCGCAAGTTCGCAGTAGCGAATCGCAACGGCAACCGGGACGCCGCAAACGCCCTCTCCGCCGCCGCGAGCAACGATTATCCGGACGCGATGCTGGGCCCTTGGCTCGACGGTGTGTCGTCGTTGACCTTGGGCGATCTCGATCGCGCAGAGCGATCGTTCCAGGACGCGCTCGCTCTCTCGCCGCGGTCGCACCGCCCGATCAGCAACCTGGTTGCGCTCTGGTCGAGGCGGCGCGGCCCGGGGTACACCGGCGACCGGCTCGTGCGGATGGTCGACCGCGATCCGGCGTTCGCTTATCCGCTCCCGATCGCGGCCGCCGCATATCTCGAGGAGTCGCAGCCGACCAAGGCCGAGGCGACCATCCAGAGGATGTTCCGCGTCCTCCCGGAATCGCCCGCGCCGTTTCGCGAGGTGGCGCGATTCCTCCTGCAGCTCGATCGGGCGAGCGATGCCATCGCGACGGCGGCGCAGGGCCTGGTCCGGTTTCCGGCGGATCCCGATCTTCTCGAGCAGCAGGCGCGGGGGTACTCGAGCCTCGGCGACCGGGAGGCGGCGCTGCGGTCGTGGGACGCCGCTCTTTCGGCGCGGCCCGATGATCAGGCAGCCGCCGCCCAGCTGGCGAAACTGCTGGCCACGGCTCGAAAGGACGGGCCGTCGCGAGGCCGCGCGTTGCGGCTGGTGCGCGCTCTCGAGTGCGACGCGCCGTCCGATCCGGACGTCCTCGGTACCATCGGTCTGGTGCTGCTGGAAGCCGGGGACGATGCTCCGCGAGCGAGTCGATGGCTGGAAGCGGCGCGCGACCGGGCGCCGGAATCGCCGCAGCTTCGATACCAGCTGGCGCTTGCCTATGCCCGCGTCCGGAACCTCGCGGGCGCCCGCAGGGAGTTGCACCAAGCCGTCCAGTCGGGAGCAGCGTTCGACGAGGAGCCCGAGGCGCGCCGATTGCTCCGCGAGCTCGAAGGCCGCTGATCGGCTTCCGCATCCGACGAAGAGGGTGCCGCTCGCAGTGCCTGATGTCCGCCCTCCCGGAGCGTCGCCTCGGTCGGCGTGGTACCGTGCCCGATCGATGCGACGCTGGCTGCCGGGGCTGCGCGGCTGGATCGCGCTCTGCGGGACCGCGGGGACGCTGCTCCTGCTGGCGCTGCTCTGGGACTCGCGGTTCGTGACCGGCCGGCGGGCGGCTTTTCGTCTGGACCGGGCGAAAGCGCATCTCGCCTCTCGCGAGTTCCCGCAAGCGCGAGCCGAGCTCCGCGCCTCGCTTCGACTGCAGCCCGATGGCGTGGAGCCTCGCCGTCAGCTCGCGACGATGGAGCTCGGCCTGGGCGAGTGGGAGCTGGCGTTCCTGGAGCTGGAGTCGCTGGTCGAGCTCCATCCGGACGACGCGGAGAGCTGGATGGCGCTCGCCGACTTGATGGTGAAGCGCGGCTGGCTGGAGGCCCCCGAAGCGGCGCTGGACAGGGCGCTCGAGGCCGAGCCGTTGCGGGCGGAGCCGCACGCCGCGCGAGCAGACCTCCGCTTCCGGCTCGGCCGGTACCACGGTGCGCGCGTCGACGCGGATGCCGCGCTCGCCTCGGCCGCCGGGACTTCCGATGCCGCCCGCAGCGCGCGGCTGACGCTCGCACGCGTCGCGCTGCGCACCGGCGGGGCCGCCGCGCCCGGGACGGAGGACGTCCCCGCTCCCGCCGCCCCGCGGCGTTTCCGCGACGATGCGCAAATCGACGTGGGCGGCCTGGGTACGTGGTCGCGGGAGGCCTGGCCGGGGCGGCTCGGCGAGATGCGGCGGCAGCTGGAAGCGCGGATCCGGCAGCAGAGCTGGACGGAAGCGCGAGCCATCGTCGACTCGGCGCATCGGGCGTATCCGGATGGCGCGTTTGCCCCATACCTGGGGGGCGTCCTCGAGCTGGCGCAGGGGAACGCCGAGGAGGCCGAACGGTACTTGTCCGAGGCCCTGGTGGCCGCGCCCCGGAACCCGGCGGTCGTCGCGGCGCTGGCGAGGGCCTGGTCGCGCAACAAGAACGCCGCCTTCGCCGGCGAGCAGCTGCTCAGGCTCGCCGAACGCGACCGGTCTTTCGCCCTCGCCCGATACCTCGCCGCCCGCGCCTACGTCGAAGCGCGCGACCCCATCCACGCCGAGGCTGCTCTGAGGCGCGGCCTCGAGCTGCAGCCGGACTCGCCCGTGCCGTACCAGCATCTCGCGGACTACTACTTCGGCCTGGATCGCTCGCCCGAGGCCCTCGCCATCTGCGAGCAGGGGCTCCAGCGCTTTCCCCGCAACCTCGCCATCCGGATGATGCTGGCGCAGGTCAGCGCCAGCGTGGGGCGCACCGCGGAGGCGGCCCGCGCCTACGAAGCCGTCTTGTCGGCGAGGCCGGACCTGGACATCGTCGAGTACCGGCTGGCCATGTTGCTCGCATCGCAAGAGGGCGAACCGGCGTTCGGGCAGCGCGCGGCCCGGCTCCTCGAGGATCTGCACGATGATCGACCTTCGGACCCTCTGCTGGTCGACGTGCTGGGGTGGTTGCACTACCGGGCAGGCGACGGGGATCGCGCTCGCGATCTCCTCCAAGCCGCCGTGAAGAACGTCCCGGAGGAGCCGCGCCCGCATTTCCACCTCGCCGTGCTGTATGCGCACGAGGGGAAGCGTGACCTCGCCCGCACGGAGCTGGACGCCGCGCTGGGTTCAGGCCGGCCCTTCGCGGAGCGGCTCGACGCGCTGCGCATGCTGCGCGAAGAACCGGCGCCGGGCCGGCGGGCGAGAGCAGGCGCCGTGCCTGTGAGGCGCTGAGCAATGCAACGCCTTCCCGTCAGGACCCTGACCTGGATCGCGGTTGCCGCGGCCGTTCTCGCGGCCGCCACCGCCCTGCTGGCCTGGCGGCGCTCCCGGCAGCGGTTCGACATGGTCGCGACGCTCGCCTCGCTCGCCGATCGCGAGGGCGTCTGGGACAACCAGTGGGACCAGCCGAACGAGAAGATCGCCAGCTTGACCTCGGCCTTGAGCTCCGAGGCCGATCCGGCGAAGCGCTTCGAGCTGAAGCGCGAGATCGCGCGGCACTACCTGTACGCCAACGCGCCCGAGGGCGCGCTGGCCGTCCTGGAAGAGCTGCAGAACGAGGTCAAGACCTGGCCGGCGGGCTTCGTGGAAGCCGCGAAGGCGGACCTCGCCTTCGCCTACTTCCGGCTGGGAGAGATCCAGAACTGCGCGACGAACCACAACGCCGAGTCCTGCCTCTTCCCCATCCAGGGCAAGGGCGTCCATCGGCAGAGGCTGGGCGCGACGGAAGCCGCCAAGCTCTACACGGAGCTGCTCTCCGACCCGCGCATGGACGCGGAGAACGCGCTCTCGTACCGGTGGCTGCTGAACTTGAGCTACATGACCCTCGGCCGGTACCCGGACGGCGTGCCGCGGCGCTGGCTGATCCCGCCCGACGCGTTCAAGTCGGACTACGACATCGGGCGGTTCCAGGACGTCGCCGCCGAGAAGGGCGTCGCCGAATTCGGGGTGGCCGGCGGAGTCATCCTGGAGGACTTCGACAACGACGGCCACCTCGATCTGATGATCTCGCACATGGGCGTGCGGGACCAGCTCGAGTACTTCCACAACAACGGCGACGGCACGTTCACCCGGATGACGGAGCAGGCGGGGCTGAAGGGGATCGTCGGCGGGCTGAACCTCGTCCAGGCGGACTACAACAACGACGGCTGCATCGACGTCTTCATCCCGCGAGGCGCCTGGCTGCACGATCACGGGCGCTATCCCAGCTCCCTGCTGCGCAACAATTGCGACGGCACCTTCACCGACGTCACCGCGGAAGCGGGGCTCCTCAACTACTACCCGACCCAGGCGGCGACCTGGGCCGACGTCAACAACGACGGTTTCCTCGATCTCTTCGTCGGCAACGAGATCGACCGCGAGCACGTGAAATGGCCTGCCGATGCGAAGAACTTCGAGCTGTACCTCAACAACCGCGACGGGACCTTCACCGAGGTCGGCGAGGCATCCGGCATTCGCCTGGAAGGGATGATCAAGGCGGCCGTCTGGGGCGACGTCGACAACGACGGCTGGCAGGACCTCTACGTTTCCATCCTCGGTCGCCCCAACCACTTGTTCCGGAACCTGGGAGCGCAATCCGGAGGGGTGCCGAGGTTCGCCGACGTCACCGCCCGGGCCGGCGTGGCCGAGCCGCTGGTGAGCTTCACCTGCTGGTTCTGGGATTACGACAACGACGGCTGGCTGGACCTGTTCGTCTCCGGGTACAGCGCGACGTTGCCCAACATCGTCCGCGAGTACATCGGACAGAAGGAGCAGGCGAAGGGCGAGCGGCCGAGGCTCTACCACAACAACAAGGACGGCACGTTCACCGACGCGTCGCGCGAAGCGCGGCTGGATTGGCTGCTCCTGACGATGGGCGCGAACTTCGGCGACCTGGACAACGACGGCTGGCTCGACTTCTACGCGGGCACCGGCGCGCCCCCTCTGATCACCCTGGTCCCGAATCGGATGTTCCGCAACGACCACGGGCGGTCCTTCCAGGACGTGACCACCTCGGGCGGGTTCGGGAATCTCCAGAAAGGCCATGCCGTCGCCTTCGGCGACATCGACGGCAGCGGCAACCAGGACGTGGTGGAGGTGATGGGAGGCGCTTACAGCGCCGACAAGTACTGGACCTCGATCTACAAGAATCCCGGCCACGGCAACCACTGGGTCAAGTTGAGGCCCGTGGGCGTGAAGGCGAACAGGTTCGCGGTCGGCGCGCGCATCCGGCTCGTCGTGGCCGGCGAGAACGGCGCCAGCCGGGAGATCTTCGGCGTCGTCAGCAGCGGCGGCAGCTTCGGGGCGCAGAGCCTGCGTCCGCACCTCGGGATTGGGCGCGCGACATCCATCGATCTGCTGGAGATCAAGTGGCCGGGGAGCGGTCTCTTGCAGCAGTTCAAGGGGCCGATCGCGGCGGACCGGACCTACGAGATCCGGGAGGGCGACGCGGAGCTGAAGACGGTCGATCTGCCAGTCAGCGCCGCTGCGCGGGCCACGAGGTAGCCGTCTGCGGCGGGGCCGCCTGCGGCGGGGCCGCCTGCGCCAGCCGCACCAGTGTGTAGCGGCCCGCCGTGAGCGCCAAGCCATCCACCGCGGACGACTCGCCGTCCGGCCAGAGGACCCGGACCGAGGCGACCGAAGGCCAGTCCCCCAGCCCGAAGAACGCAACCGGCACGTCGGAGGAAGCGTAGCCGCCACTGCCCTTGATCTGCCGGACCTGCAGCCGGCCGTCCGGGGCGCGAATCTCGATGCGGGCGCCGATGGCGTTGCGATTCTGCGAGCGGCGATCGTCGAGCGCGAGCTGGAATCCCGGGCCCTTGGGCGAATCGTTGCGCCACACGACCGGAGTCAACTGGAAGGGATGCGTGATGATGTCCAGGTCGCCGTCACCGTCGAAATCGATGTACAGGTACGCGCCAGTGGGGACGTGGTCTTCCAGGCCGAATTTCTTCGTCTCGTCCGTGAACGTCGTGCCGTGCTGGTTGTGGTAGAAGGTCGCGGAGACGCTCCCGGGACGCAGGCGCGAGCCCTGCGCCACGTAGAGATCCTCCCAGGTGTCGTTGTCCAGGTCGGCGAACTTCGCGTTCCAGGTCCATCCGCCGAACCCGGCGTGCCATGCCGACGTGATCTCCGTGAAGCCGTTCGGGCCGGGAGCGAATAGAAGATTGGTGTGCTTCACCGACGGCATCTCGTCGGCATACGTGACGTCGGATTGTTCGTTGTCCATCGGGCTCAGCGCGATGGTCCCGCAGACGTCGAGCAGCGTGGTGAAGTCGCGCGGAATCTTGGCGCACTCCGCCATCACCTTCGCCTTGTCGGCACCTAGCGCTGGAAGGCGCGCGAGCACCCGGAACCAATGATGGGAAGTCACCACGCAATCGCGCTGCTGCATCGGATCGGTCAGCTCGATGCAGGGGTCGATGCTGTTCAGGTTTCGCGCGTTGATGGAAGTGGCCTGGAATCGCGCGGCCGCGTCGCAGCGCGACCGTTCCGCCAGGTCGGGATAGATCTCGCAGCTTCCCACGGGCTGCGCCAGCGCCTTGGCCATCTGGCTGACGGTGCCCATCGCGATCTGGCCGATGTAGATCTCGTCGCGGCCGTCGTTGTCCAGGTCGGCCGCGTCCGCGGACATGGTCGTGGTCGTCGAGCGGGGGATCGGGCTCCCAGCCGCCTTGACCGGGCGCAGCTTGCCGTGATCGTTCAGGTAGACGCGGTCCGGCTCGTCGAAGTCGTTGCCGACGAACAGGTCGGGCCAGCCGTCGCCGTTCAGATCGGTGAACAGCAACGTGAGCGTGTCGCCTTCGGGGCCCGGCAGCGCTTCCGGCTCGAACCTTCCTTCGCCCCTGTTGTGCCAGAGGCGGTTGACCGCCGGCGCGGGATAGAAGAACCGTGGCTGCGAGGTGCTCGCGCCCGTCACGATGTCGAGCCGCCCGTCGCGATCCACGTCCGCGAAGGCCACGGCGGTGACGGCCGTCTCGTCGAACCGGGGCAGCTCGACGTGGGCGGCGCCCGAAAACGAGCCGCCGCGGTTGTAGAGGATGTGGCAGCCGTGCATCCAGGTGCAGAAGAACAGATCCAGCGCGCCGTCCCCGTCGAAGTCCACGAGGGCGACGGTGGAGACGATCCAGTCGCTCATCTGCGGGAAGTCGATGTGCTGCAGCTCGAAGCGGCCGCCCAGGTTCAAATAGAGGAACACGCCGAAGTTGGTTCCGACCGCGACGTCGGGCCAGCCGTCACCGTTCACGTCGCCGCCGGCCATGCCACCCAGGTGCATGGGCCCTGGCTGCATGATCTGGTAAGGGCGCGGCATCGGCAGCCGATCGAATCCCAGGCTGGCCCCCTCGATCCGCGTGAAGGGCGTCTTCCCGCCTTTCGAGGGGCTGCTGCCGAACTGCGCCCCCCAGAGCTCGATTCCGTTCGAGGCGGCCACTCGCCGGGCGGCAGGGAGCGGGGGCGCCAGGCCACTCAGTTCGGCACTGCTCCTGCCCGCCGGCAGCAGGACCGGAAGCTGCTGGGGAGCCGGCAGCCTGTCGAGCAGCGCCGCTGCCTGCTGGATCGTTCTCAGGTCTTGCCAGCGGTACACCAGGCCGGCCGTCGCTCCAGCCGCGATGCCGAGGAGGAGCACGGCGGCACCCGCGAGTCCCGCGATCCTCCAGGAGAGCGTCGTCCCGATCAGGCTCCCCGGGTACACGCTGTAGAGGCCCAGCGTGACGAGCAGCGTCGCCACCACGTACATCGGCACGCCGGCGTTCCAGAGGACCGCGCACACGACCACGTCGAAAGCGATCGGCACCGGGAGGAGCGTGCCGAACGCCGCGACGAGGACGATGACGGCGGCATTCGGCAGGAAGCCTTCCACCTGCGCGATGCTGGCGACCTGGGTCCAGGGGAGGAACTCCACCATCGCAGCGCCGAGCAGCCCGGCGAGAATCATGAGCGGCAGGGAGAGGCGAATCACCGTCCAGAGGTTCTTCGCGTACCGCAGCACGACCCAGCCGAACGCGTGGATGAACCCCTTGGGCGCATCCCCGGCGGGCTTGAGCAGCGCCTCCGAGACGCTTCCGAACGCCGATTCCAGCCACTGAAAGATGCGCAATCCGGGAAGCCTCGCCGGCGCCTGGAGGGGCTTTCTCCATCCAGGCCGATCCGCCTGCCGCGACAGGTACGGCACGACGACGAGCACCATCGCCAGGCTGGTGGCGAGCTTGAGCGCCGCCAGGTACCAGGGAAAGAGCACCAGCAGCATGCCCAGCACGATGACGTTGAAGCTGGGTGAAGCGAACATCGTCGCGAGCGCGACTTCGACCCGACTGCCG
>WNFC01001073.1_pt1 | contig 28153 bp, 29 predicted proteins | sample 5400541 | NCBI WGS metagenome assembly WNFC01 (sample SAMN13153342, study PRJNA577476) | soil metagenome | isolation source: 120 cm saprolite under Douglas fir tree site 2 hole 2 replicate 1 | place: USA:California | collected 2015-04-18
TGCGAAAGCAATCCGGGCCCGCTTTTATTTCTGGGCAGTTCTTCTTTAGGCCGCTGGGTCTTTCACCGCGAGAAGTTGTTTCAGAAGTTCCACGCTATGTGCCGGCGGCTTGCAGCTTCCTCCGGAACAAACTACAGCGACCGTTTTTCTCTGCTTCAGTGCCAGCAGTTGCGGAATCGTCGCCGCCAGCGACGGCGGAAGGTTCGGTTCGACCGCCTGACTGAAGTTCAATTTCAGAACCGACCTGCCGAAAGACGACGCCGCTAGCGCCTCAGCATAAAGTTGCTCTGCAGTTTCATCTTCTCCGACGATCACAATCTGAGTATGCGGCTCTGAGAAGTGCACCGCTGCAATCCCATACGTCGCCGCGAACAAACCGTACTGCCCGGCAGCGCCCGCCAGAAGTTCCAGAGTCTGCTCGGCCTTGTCCCGGTATCCGGTTTCGTCGGTGTAGCCATGCATTCGCAGCAGGGCAATCGCCGCCATCGGATTCCCCGCCGGGGTCGGCGAGTCCTGGAACGGCTTGCGGGCGGTGTTGAGCACGCCAAGCGATTCGGGTGTTGGTTGTGCGTCGAAAAATCCGCCGGACACAGAATCGTAGAACCGCACAATCATCTGGTCTGTGATCTGCCGACCAATGCGGAAATAGCTCAAGTCCGCGGTGGCTTCGTAAGCGTCCAGACAAGCGTTGGCCGTGCAGGCATAGTCGTCGAGAAACCCGACAGTCTCGCGCCGTTCCGCATCCGCGTCGGAGTAGGCCACCACGTGCTTCAGCCCTGTCTCCGTATTCCACGCTTCAGCCAGAATGCGATCCAGGGATCGCATTGCGAACCGCCGCGCGTCATCCAAATGCAGCGCACTCGCGGCCTTCAGATAAGCCGAAACGCAAAGCGCGTTCCAACTCACATAAACCGTTTTATCCACATATGGAGTCGTGCGCTGCAAACGTGCGGCGTACATCTTTTGTTTCGCCGATTGCAGAACTTCGCGCACCCGCTCGGTCGAGATTTTCAGCCGGACGGCAATTTCCCCAACCGGAGCGCGTTGATAAAGAACGTTTTTCGCGGGATTATGCTGCATCTCGCCAACTTCGTTAATGTCGTAATGCAGGCACGCAACCTGCGCCTCTTCCTCGGTCAGCACCGCCTTCGCTTCGTCCACAGTCCAGGTAAAGTAGTCGCCATCGTCCTCGAGCGAAATATCCGCGTCCTGCGAAGCGTAAAACCCGCCACGCTTTCGGTCACTCAGCCATTCATCCATCCAGCGAATGATGTCGCGTGCAACTTCCGCAAAAAACTCTGACCCGGTCACCTGATACGCATGCACATAGTTCTTGAGCAGCTCGGAGTTGTCGTAAGACATCTTTTCGAAATGCGGCACCACCCACCGCTCATCCACCGAGTAGCGATGAAAGCCTCCGGCAAGCTGGTCGTAAACTCCGCCCCGCGCCATTTTTTCGAGAGTCGTGGTGAAGACGGTTTGAATTTGATCCGTGGAGGGACGGGCGTCCCCGCCCGTCCCGACCGCAGCTCCGCCCTTCGCATACTGATCAATCAACAAATCCAAAGCCGAAGGATGCGGGAACTTCGGCGCGCTCCCAAAACCCCCATGCTCCTGATCAAACATCTTCAGGCAAGCCTGCACAATCTCATCGACTACGCGAAGCGAAACGTCGCCACTCTTGGCGGCAAACGATTCCGAATGCGCAATCGCTCCCTCGACCAGCTTCGCCTGCTCCGTCACATCGCCATTCTTTTCGTGATACGCATCCGAGATCGACACCAGCACCCGCCGAAAACTCGGCCGCCCATAGTGTTCGTCTGGAGGAAAGTACGTTCCCCCGAAGTACGGTTTCCCGTCAGGAGTAAGAAATGCCGTCAGCGGCCACCCGCCCTGCCCGCTGAGTGCCTGCACCGCAACCTGATACCGGCTGTCAATGTCCGGACGCTCGTCGCGGTCCACCTTGATGGCCACAAACCGCTCATTCACAACCTGCGCAATCTCCGGATCGTCATACGACTCGCGATCCATCACATGGCACCAGTGGCACCAAACCGCCCCAATATCGAGCAGGATCGGCTTGTTCAACCGCTGCGCCGCCGCAAACGCTTCCTCGCCCCACTCATGCCAGCGGATCGGCTGATGCATAGCCGACCGCAGGTACGAGGAAGAGGCCCGGGCGAGGGAGTTGGGAGTGTCGCTGGACATGAGTCAAGTTTATACGGATTGACACAAATGCTGGGCGATGTCTACGCTAAGCCTGTATGGCGGTAATTCTCACACCCGACAAGAAGGAATTTCTGGCCAGTCACGCCAAAGCCTCGGCCGCCCGCGGCGAAGGACGCATCATCACCCCGCAATCCTTGCAGGACCTCGCCGAAGAAGTAAAGCAACGCGGACTCGCTCGCCTTGCCGCTGAGCGAGGAGCCTAGCCTTTGGGAGCCAGCGACCTAAACCTAATCCTCTGGAACTGAGTATCCACGATGTCTGCAGTCGCGAGGACGGTCCCATCCCAGCCGATTTTCTGCTCGAGTTCCTGGGAGGGCAAGAGAGCGGTGCCTCCCTCCTCGATCCCGAACCAAACGATCCTCTTGATCAGCACCCTGCATTCCGCCCTGACCTTGATCCCAATATCCGTTGTGCGGTTGAGGGCGCCTTCTTTGGGAATTGGGCTGTCGACAGAAACCACACTCACGGCATCGACGGATAGGATTTTCAGAACTGTATCAAACAGGCCGGGCCGGAGCATGTCTTCAGTGAGGTGCGACCTGACAAATTGTGTTATTTCGGGGATCAGCGCTTTGGCTGCACTCAGGGCGTTCTCCACTTCTTGTCTGTAGGGCTTAATTACGGTCTCGTCGAAGTATGGCCGCCACAGAGAATCAAAAACAGTTTCCAATTTGGCCACAATTCGGAGCCTGTTGGGATCGAGACCTGGTGCGAGGTCACCAAACCTTGCTTCCTTGAAGCCTTCATCGGCAGTGACAAATACCGCTCTTGTGTACGGATGTGAATTCAAGTGGTCCAATATCGAGCAGAGAATTACCATATCCTGAAATCCTTTACCCTTGCCTTTAGACGCAAACCGCGGAACATATTTTGTGGCGAATGCAAATATCTGTTCCAGCGTTCGCGGAGTAAGGGGCGTCCGCGTTATCTCGTATTCCTTGATCACCACACCAACCTTGTCTCTGTATTCTTCGAGCAATTTCTCAACCGGCGTGTTATCGCTGTTGACCTCGCACTTCATGGGGCGTGCGATCCTCTGAAGCTCTCTGCTTGCCGCCGATAGTCCCGACACTCCGTCTTTCACACCACGCAGCCAATGATCTTCTGCTTCCGTGAGCACAGGTTCGGGCAAGAATCTTTCGATACGCCACCATGCCGAATACCTGAGGAGATTGTTCAAGAGAATCGACGGAACGGGCCAGCCCTCGGCCTTCAACACGTTCGTGTCGAGGTAAATTCCGTGGAAATCCGCATGTGCCGCATCTCCCATGAACGCAGTGTAAATCACTGCCGGACTGGTGCCCCATCCTCCATCCTTCCCGCGTTCTTTGCGGAAGGGCGGTGCCTGAGCCGCGACGAACGTTGCGCTTCGGATATTATGATACCCGCCATGTCCGCCCCCTTAACCCGAACCGCCTCGTGCACCCTCCTCCTCGCCGCATTCACGCTCCTCTCCCTCTCCGCCGCTGCCCAGGCCAACTACTTCACCGACTGGCCCGCCGGCACTTCGCCGCAAGAAGTCGGCAAACGCGTCGCCGAGCATTTCGTCACCAGTCCCCACGCGGATCCCAAGCACATTGTCTATCAGGAGGTCTGCGCCTGGTACGGCGCGCTGACTTTCGCGCAGCTTTCTGGCGACAAAGACCTTACCGCCAAACTGATTCAACGTTTCGATCCGTTACTAACTCCGGTGGGCTCCGACCTCATCGGCCAGGACCGCCACGTGGATTTCACCGTCTTCGGTGCTGTCCCGTTGGAGTTGTATTTACAAACAAAAGACCCGAAGTATCTCGCCCTCGGCAAGTCGTTCCCCGACCGCCAGTGGGAAAATCCCACGCCCGACGGCCTCACCCCCGAAACCCGCTACTGGATTGACGACATGTACATGATCACCACCGTCGAGGTGCAAGCCTATCGCGCCACCGGAGAGATGAAATATCTCGACCGCGCGTCTTTAGAAATGGTGGCGTACCTCGACAAGTTGCAGCAACCCAATGGCCTCTTCTACCACGCGCCAGACGCCCCCTTTTTCTGGGGACGCGGCAACGGCTGGGTGGCCGCCGGCATGACTGAGTTGCTGCGCTCGCTGCCCGCCAACCATCCCCGCCGCGCGCGCATTCTCGAGGCGTATCGCAAGATGATGCACACGCTTTTGGGGTATCAGAGTAGCGACGGAATGTGGCGGCAGCTCATTGACCATCCCGAGGCCTGGCCGGAATCTTCCTCCACCGGCATGTTCACTTTCGCCATGATCACCGGCGTCAAAAACGGATGGCTCGACCCCGCCACCTACGGACCCGCCGCCCGCAAAGGATGGCTAGCCCTCGTCGGCTACATTGACCAGAACGCCGACGTAACCAGCGTCTGCGAAGGCACCGGCAGGAACAATAATCTCGACTACTACCTCGCGCGCGCCCGCCGCACCGGCGATTTCCACGGCCAGGCGCCAGTATTGTGGTGCGCGTCGGCGCTGCTGCGGTAGGGGGCGACGCGGGCACGACAAAACTACATCTGGTTCTTAGGCCGCGGATCGAAACCGAAGTCGCGTTGTATCCCGCGGAACCAGGTTTCGTCGTCGCTTGCGTTCAGGTCCACCCAGGCCTCGTCGGTCATTCCGGCGCGCCACTGCAGGAAGGGAGCGGCATTGGGTCCCACGGGGTGGCGAAGCTGCCAGGTATCGCTCTCTGCGATTTCCACAATCTTCTTCGCGACCAGGGATGGTGGCGCCGGATTTTTCAGCGCGGCCGTGAACAGCGCCGCAAAACGCTCGCGCTGCCGGTAGGGCGAAGCGCTCGCCGGAACGCCAATGCGCCTCGCCATGGCGGTATCAATAATGCCCGGCTCGACGATCGCCACCCGGACACCAAAGGTCTTCATCTCCCCCGCCAGCGCCTCGCTCAACGCTTCCAGGGCCCACTTCGAAGCGGTGTAAGGCGCCATCGGGGCGCTGGCAATGCGCCCGGCCACGGAAGTCACGTTGATGATGCAGCCACTCCGGCGTTGCCGCATGCTTGGCGCTAGCGCTTGGATGCACCGGATGGCGCCGAAATAGTTGGTCTCCATGACCGACCGAAAGTCCGCCAGCGGCAGTTCTTCCACCGATCCTGTTTTCTCGACACCGGCGTTGTTAACCAGAACATCAATCGGGCCACGGTCTTTTTGTATGGCCGCGATGGCTCGGCTTACCGACTCGTCGGAGTCCACATCCATCGCAGAAACAGTGATAGGCAGTTTTTCTCGCGCAGCCGTTTCCGCGAGTTCCGGAGACTGCGATGGCTTCCGCATGGTGGCATGGACGGTGTGACCTGCACGGCCGAAAGCCAGCGCCGCTTCAAAACCAATTCCTTTGCTTGTTCCAGTGATGAGTACCGATGCCATCGTCGCCTCCTCGCGCGTCAGCGCCCACCGATTCTAGCGCAGTCGTTGCACCGAGTGACGGGCCGTCCGGAAGTGCGCCTCCCGAATCAGCGGATCTCGAGCGAATGCCTCGCCACCTCACAATACAACTGCACCGCCTCATGCAACTGCTTCTTCTCCACGTACTCGCCATCCGTATGCGCGACGTGAATCGATCCCGGGCCCAGGAGCAGCGGCTGGCCCCAGTTGCTGAGCGCGGGAATGTCAGTCGTGAAGGCGGCAACCATGGTGGGCAGGCCTTCAAACGTGCGCAGCCGGACAAACGGAATCTCCAGCGTAAACTCCACCTTAGCCAAATCTCCCACGGTGGCAAGAATCTCGCGCCGCAGATGTTCGGCAGGCCCGATCAGCCGATAGAGCAACTGGGCGCGGGCGTGATCGGGAATAACATTGGGCGCGCGTCCGCCCTCAATCGTGCCGACGTTCATCGTGCACGGCCCAATTTCCGGATCGGAAGGCAGTGGCATCGCTCGCAGCCGATGCAGTGCCTCAATCAGCTTGTCAATCGCCGACTCGCCCAGCTCCGGATAAGCCGAGTGCGCCATGCGTCCACTGGCCGTGAGTTGGACTCGGAGTGATCCCTTCGATGCGATAGCAACGCGATTCTCCGTCGGCTCCCCATTGATGAGAAACCTGCATCCGTTCGCCGGCTGATTCGCGACTTTCGCTCCCCGGCTGTCACGCTCTTCGCCCACCAGGAACAACAGTCCGACATAGATACCTTCTTTTTTCAGGACCTCGGCAGCCGTGATCTGCGCGGCAATAATCCCCTTGGCATCGCAAGAGCCTCGGCCATAAACGCGATCATTATCTTCGGACGAAGCAATAAACGGCGGCACCGTATCCATGTGCGTAGAGAAAACGACGGCAGGATTCGGCTCCTGTGGCGAAGTCGCAAACACATTTGCCCGCTCGCCCTCCACGGCCATTCTCTGGACGCTATACCCCAGCCCTCGCAACTCATCCGCGAGCGCGTGCCCAACCGCCCCCTCGTTCCCGCTGATGGATTCGATATCCACCAGCCGCCGCGTAAGTGAGACCACATCCATGCGCATCGAGGATAACTTACGCGTGTGGCGGACGGCGACTCGGGTTTTGCATGGGATCTATCAAGATTCATGGATGTGTCGGCCAATCAATTATGAATGTGGAGCAACGGGCGTCCCCGCCCGTTGGCGGGCGAGACGCCCGCCCCTCCATATAGATCTATTCGCGCACTCCGCCTGCGATAATCTAATCGCGACATCGCCCCATGAACCTTGCAGCCAGCGCAATCCGTTCCCTCTTCCTCGACGGCCCCGCCGGACGCCTCGAAGCCTTACTCAACTCCGGCGCGGAGAACGCAACCCACGCCGCCCTAGTCTGCCATCCCCATCCCATGTTCGGTGGCACCATGCACAACAAAGTCGTTTTCCACGCCATGAAAGCGCTGAACAGCTTCGGATTCTCCGTACTCCGCTTCAACTTCCGCGGCACCGGACTAAGCCAGGGCGAGCACGATCACGGAGTCAGCGAAGCCGACGACGTTCACACCGCACTCGACTGGCTCGATCGCGAGTTCCATTTGCCGCTGATCTTCGCCGGGTTCTCTTTCGGCGCTGCCATCGGCCTGCGCGCGTCTTGTCCAGACGTCCGTGTAAAAGCGGTGATCGGCCTGGGAGTGCCGCTGAATCCGGTGGACGAGCGCAGCTACGACCTGAACTTTCTGCAGTCGTGCCACAAGCCCAAACTCTTCGTCAGCGGCAGCCGCGACCAGTTCGGAGCCCGGGCAAAACTCGAGGCGATGGTAAATTCTCTCCCCGAACCGAAGAAGTTGGTCATCATCGAAAGCGCCGACCATTTTTTTGAAGGCAGGTTGCGCGAGATGCGCGAGGCGATTGAAGTTTGGATCAAGGAGACGGTCCCGACGTGAATCTTCTGTCGCAACTCGTGGATGCGTGGCTACAACCTGCACCCAATGATTGGGCTTCAGCCCCTGACGTCTGCTCTTTGCCGGGCGCGAGCGAACCCCAGCGGCTAAAACCGAAATCAAGAGCGCCGACTTGCGGCACGGCTGGAAGCCGTGCCCTTCCCGGTCATGCCAATTCGCGGCCGTTTCGAAGACGCAGAAGCTATAAATGAAACAAATCGCGCGCCACATCTTCGACCACGCGCTCCGCGAATCCACCATCCAGCAGGCTTTCGCTCGCCACCTGCACTGCGAGCGCAGTGTGCTCCGAATTTGCGACGACCTCTACGACCTCAACGCGTACGGCCGCGTCTTCGTCATCGCCATCGGCAAAGCTGCACACACCATGCTGATTGCCCTGCATAAAATAGCGGGCACTCGCTTCGAAGGCATTGTCGCCAGCTCCGTCGAGCCTGAGTTCCAAATTCGCGGCTTCCGTTATTTTCACGGCGGACATCCCGTGCCTAACGCCGAATCCATCCGCGCCGCCGACGCCATGCTGAAATCACTCAACGCCCAAACCGAATCTTCTCTGGTGATTTACCTGATCAGCGGCGGAGGCTCTGCGGCCGCCGAAAAGCCGATTGATAATGAGATCTCGCTCGACGATCTCATCGCAACCTACCGCGTGCTGGTCCATTCCGGCGCGCCTATTGCCGAGATCAACGCCATCCGCAAGCATCTGTCCTCCATCAAAGGCGGACGCCTCGCGCAGGCCGCATATCCGGCGACACAGGTTTCAATCCTGGTTTCCGACGTCCCCGACAACACCCCCGACTCCCTCGCATCCGGCCCCACCTTGCCCGACTCGACCACGGCTGAAGATTGCTACACACTTGCGGCCAAATACAAAATGCAATTCCCGCCATCCGTACAAGAGCTTTTCGAGCGCCGCGCCCTCGACGAAACCCCGAAATCAGACGACCCCGCCTTCGTCCGTGCGCGTTGGTGGATCGTTCTTTCCAATGCCGCGTTACTCAAGGCCGCCGCAGAGGAAGCCTGGCGTCAGGGTTTCATCGTCGAAATCGACAACGATTGCGACGACTGGGACTACGCCAAAGCTGCCGATTACCTACTGCGGCGGCTGCGCGACTTACGCCAAAAGCATGAGAGAGCCTGCCTGCTCTCCGGCGGCGAAGTGACAGTTCACGTCGAAAATGGCGGCGCCGGAGGCCGCAACCAGCAGTTTGCTTTATATTGTGCGGAAAGAATCGCCGGAGACAACGTCTGCATCCTTAGCGCCGGCTCCGACGGGATAGACGGCAATAGTCCCGCCGCAGGCGCGATCGTGGATGGAACAACTTTGGAGCGAGCAAAAGCCCGCAGACTCGATGCGTCAAAACACCTCGCCGGCTTCAATGCCTATCCATTCTTTGAAGCACTGGGCGATGCCATCGTCATCGGGCCCACGGGCAACAATCTGCGCGACCTCCGAATCCTGCTGGCTGCTTAAGCGGTCTTTCTCTCCGGCGCGGGCACCTTGGCCATTGCCTCGTCCTGGGCCCGCTGCATCTCTTCCGGCGACAGGTCTTTTGTATGTGTCGCGATTGACCACTTATGTCCGAATGGATCGGCGACCAGGCCGTAACGGTCGCCCCAGAACTGGTCCATGACCGGCATCTTAACTTGCGCGCCAGCCGAGACCGCACGATTGAAGGCCGCGTCCACATCGTCTGTGTAAATGTGAATGGTCACGCCTGTGCCGCCGATCGAAAGCGGGGAGAGTCCCCCGTACTCCGGAAACTCCTCATTCAACATCAGCATCGAGTCACCAATGCGCAGCGACGCGTGCATGATCTTTCCGTTTGGCATACGCGCCACACCCTGGACCTCGGCTCCAAGCGCATTCTTGTAAAACTCCAACGCCTTGTCCGCATCGCGGACCGTTAGGTGCGGAGTAAGAGTATGAAATCCAGGCGGAACAGCTTTCACTTGTTCAGGCATAAAAGAATCTCCTTAGGCCGGATATTTTAGATCAGGAGAACGTTAAGAAAATGTCAAAAAATCCTAGTGACGCCTTCTTTCAAAATCAGCACCCGGTCTTTGACCCCCGCAGCCGTAGCTTCCTGTTCCAGCAATTGCAGAGGTTCGTCCATAGGCTCGTGCGACAGGCGAAAAGTTCCGTAGTGCATGGGAACCATCCAGCGCGAATTTAGGTCGAGGAATGCGCGCGTGGCGTCGGCTGGGCTGGCATGGACATTGCGAAATGATGGCGGATTGTAGGCGCCGATTGGCAGCAGCGCCAGCTGGGGACCAAGCCGCGTCCCGATTTCGCGAAAGCCGGAAAAGTACGCCGTGTCTCCCGCGTGATAGACCGAATGCTTGCCGCTGCGCAGCACGTAGCCACCGTATCCGCGATGTGCGTCGCGCAACACGCGCGCTCCCCAGTGCCGTGACGGCACGTGAGTAATGGTCAGATCGCGATGCCGGTAGCTGCTCCACCAGTTCAGTTCAACCACATCGCGGAAGCCCAGATCGGAAACCAGATCGAACACGTTCGCCGGCACCACAACCGTCGGCGCCGATCCGCGAAAACGCTTCGTATGCTGCACAATCGCGCGCAGCGACGGCCGGTGCAGGTGATCAAAGTGCGCGTGCGTGATCAGTACCAGATCAATCGGGGGAAGATCGTTGACTTTGACTCCCGGCTGTCGCAGCCGCTTCAGCACAAACAGCCAGCGCGCAAAATTCGGGTCAATAATTACGTTTTCCCCGCCCACTTGCACAAAAAAGCTGGCGTGCCCAATAAAAGTTACGCCCATCTCGCCGTTGGAGACCAGTTTCGGCTTATGCGATTCCCCGGTCCGCGGCGTGACCGCCGAATGCCGCACCAGTTTCCCAAATTGCTGCGCCCGTTTGCGCAACGCCGGATTCTTGATCGCTTGTTTGAGCATCAGCTCTTAGCCTTTAGCTCTCAGCTCCGACATCCTTAAGGTTCAACTTAGAAGCTAAGAGCTAATAGCTAACAGCTTTATTTTACCAAGCCGCAATCATTTGCTTGACCCACCGCGATTACGTCAGTTCTAATTCCAGTTGCTTCATCAATTCAGGAGTACTCCGATGCGAGTTGCATTCTTAGGTTTGGGAATCATGGGCCAGTCAATGGCCACCAATCTTGTAAAAGCTGGACACGAAGTCACGGCCTGGAATCGCACTCCCGGCAAGCAGGTCGAGGGCGCGCGAGTGGCGTCTTCTCCTGCAGAAGCCGCGCAGGGCGTCGAAGTTGTCTGGATGGCGGTCTCCGACACCGCCGCCGTTGAAAGCGTGCTTTTCGGGTCGGATGGAGTCGAGTCGTCACTCACCGAAGGTATGATCGTCGTCGATTCCAGCACCATCTCTCCATCCGCCACTCGGAAATTCGCAGAACGCATCGCGAAAAAAGGCGCGCAGTACGTGGACTCCCCTATGACCGGATCAAAAGCCGGCGCCGAGAGCGGGACCTTGCTCTTCATCGTTGGAGGTGAAGAGCAGGCCATCGAACGCCTGAAGCCACTTTACGCCGCCATGGGCAAGAAAATCTTCCGTATGGGCGAAGTCGGCAAAGGTCAATCCGCCAAGTTGGTGATGAATCTGCAAATCGCGCTCATCTACGAAGGCTTCGCTGAAGCCCTCACGTTGGCCGCCAAACTGGGGGTCGACGCGGAAAAGCTAATCCCGTTAGTGAACGCGTCGATGGTGAAGTCGGGAGTGGTCGAATACAAAGCACCGTTTGTCCTCGGCCGCGATTTTTCCGCCAACTTCCCGCTCCGCCTCATGCGTAAAGATATCCGTCTCGCCCTCGACGCAGCCAAGGAAGTCCGTGTAAAGCTCCCTGGCCTAGAAACCGTGGAAGAGATCTACGAAATGGCCATCGAAGACGGCCACGCTGACCTCGACTACGCCGCTACCCTGCTGCTGCTGGAGAAGTGGGCAGGCGTGGAAGTGAAGGGCCAGGCAGCATGAGCAAAGAGTCGACTCGCACAAGGCTAAGAGATTTGCTGGCAGAACGCGCCCTTATTCTCGGCCCCATCACTCTGAGTAGCGGAAAGCAGTCCAACCACTACTTCGACTGTCGCAGGCTCACGCTCAACTCCGTAGGAGCCGACCTAGTTGGTGACGCCGTCCTCGACGTGATTCAGGAGCTTCCCGAAAAGCCCCTCGCCATCGGCGGATTAACTCACGGCGCGGACCCGATCATTGTCGCAGTCATGATGAAGGCGCGCCACCGCGGCTTGTCCATCGACGGTTTCTTCGTCCGCAAGGAAGCCAAAGCCCACGGCACCAAGAACCTGATCGAGAATGCGCCTAAACCCGGCACCAAAGTCGTGATCGTGGACGATGTTGTTACCGCCGGCGGATCAGTGCTCAAGGCTATCGACGACGCCGAGCAGGCCGGTTGCGAAGTGGTCGCGGCGATCACCCTCGTTGACCGCAAAGAAGGCGGCGGCGACAAAATCCGCGCTAAGATCGCGCGCTACATTCCGCTTTTTACTCTCGACGATTTTCGCGAAGAACTCAGCCGCGCCAGTTGAGAAATCCACCGCCCGTTCGTTGACACTAATCCTCGCAAACTGCTAAATTTAATGGTTCCTGAGCATTCGAAAGAGACCTTTCGCCCGGTCACTACCTAGCAGACAATAATGGATGAAACGTTTCGACAAATAAGCGGATTACTGCTTGGTTCCATCCCAACCATTATTTTTTTCCTTTTGCTGTACGGGCTGTACACGGTGCTCGTCCATAACCCGCTGGCTAGGGTCCTGGCCGAGCGGCGTGCCCGCACTCAGGGCGCAATTGAGAGGGCCCGGGCCGATATTGCCTTGGCCGAGCAGCGCACCGCCGAGTACGAACAAAAGCTGCGGGACGCGCGAATCGCGATTCTGAAAGCTCAGGAAGCCCGCCGGACCTTGGCTTCGAAAGCCCGTGAGGCCGCCCTCGCCCAAGCCCGCACCCAGTCTCAGGCACAAGTACAGCAGGCGCGCGCGGCCATCGAACAAGACAAGTTGGCGGCCAAGACTACGCTCGAAACCGAAGCCGGACGACTGGCGACGGAAATCATTCGCATCGTCCTCGAGCCGGCGCTGGCGCGGGCTGGCGGTTAATAAGTCATGAAGATGACAAGCTTCGACAAATTCCGAAAGCTCGGATTCAGAAAGATTGGCTTGCTGCTGGCCGCGGCAATGCTGCTGTCGGCATTTGCTGTGGCTCAGTCGTCCCCGTCGCAGCCCGGGAACGGCTCGGAGGCGCAAGTTTCCGCCGATCAGACAAAATCCGATCAGAACAAAGAAGCCCCAGCCGAAGACGAAACCACCCCGTTCAAACATTCCACCTCGGTGAAACTGCTTGCGAAGATTACGGGCCTGAGCCTGGACGGTGCGTACTGGCTGGCCGTCGTTCTGAATTTCGCCATCGTCGCTGGCGTCATTGTTTGGTTTTCAAAGAAGAATCTGCCAGCGATGTTCCGCGGCCGTACCGCGACCATCCAGAAGTCGCTGGAAGAGGCCCGCACCGCCAGTGCCGACGCTAATCGCCGCCTGGCGGAAATCGAATCCCGGCTCAAGCATTTGGGCGAGGAAATCGGCCAGATGCAGGCGACCGCCGAAGCCAACGCCGCCGCGGAGGAGCAAAGAATCAAAGCCGCCGCCGAAGAAGACGCACGCCGCATTGTCGAGTCCGCGCAGCAAGACATTGCTGCCGCCGCCCGCGCCGCCCGCCGCGAGTTGACCGCGCACGTCGCCGATCTGGCTGTCACGCTCGCCAGTAAGCAGATTCGCGTGGACGCGTCTACCGATCAGGCTCTGGTGCGCCGCTTCGCAAAAGACCTTGCCAGCGATGGCGCGGCGGGAAAGAAGGCCTAGATTATGGCGACCGTCACCAACACGTACGCCCGCGCCTTCGCAGACGTAGTTATGTCCATGCGCCTCGATCCCGCCGTGGCTCTGGCCGAAGCACAGCAGATGGCAGCGTTCGCACGCGACAACAAAGGACTTCGGGAAGTGTGGGATGCGCCCGCGATTTCCGCTGAGAAAAAGCGCGCCGTGCTAGACAGCATTGTGAAGCGAGCCGAAATTTCGCGTGCAGTGCGAAATTTTGTTGCCGTACTGATCGATCACCGCCGCACCAGATTTATCGGCGAGATCGTCACCCAGTTCGCGCAAGAACTGAATCAGCGCCTGGGATTCGCCGAAGCCGAAGTAACAACTGCACGCGAGTTAAGCGCTGAAGAGCGATCCCGCTTTGAGGGCGACCTAGCAAACGCAACCCGTAAGCGAATCCGCGCCAGCTACACGAAGGATGCAACAATCCTAGGCGGCGCAATCGCCCGCGTAGGCAGCACGGTTTACGACGGCTCGGTAAAGGGACAGTTGGAGAGGATTAGAACCGCACTTAGCAGTTAGCACTTGGCCCATTGGGTCCCTTGCGAACCATCACAAGCCGAGAAGGGCTAAATACCAAGTGCTAAGCGCCAATTGCTAGAAGCTAGGAGCTAAAAGCTAGAAGCTGATTTTATGGCCCAAATCAAAGCAGACGAAATCACCCAATTAATCCGCCAGCAGATTGAGAATTACGAAGTCAAGATCGCGGTGGATGAAGTCGGCACCGTGCTCACTCTCGGGGACGGCATCGCCCGCGTTCACGGCCTCGATAAGGTCATGGCCGGCGAACTGCTCTCCTTCCCGCACGGTCTTGCGGGGATCGCCATGAACCTGGAAGAAGACCAGGTCGGCGTGGTGCTGCTCGGCGAATACACTGAGATCAAAGAAGGCGACGAGGTCAAGCGTACCGGGCGCATCATGAGCGTCCCTGTCGGTGACGCTATGATCGGCCGCGTCGTGAATGCTCTCGGCCAGCCCATCGACGATAAGGGTCCAATCTCAACCGACAAATTCATTGCGCTGGAGCGCCTCGCTCCCGGCGTCATTGATCGCCAGCCGGTACGCGAGCCCATGGCGACCGGAATCAAAGCGATTGATAGCATGATTCCCATTGGACGTGGTCAGCGCGAACTGATTATCGGAGACCGCCAGACCGGCAAAACTGCCATTGCCATCGACACCATCATCAACAGCAAAGGCAATGACCTGATTTGCATTTACTGCGCCGTCGGCCAGAAGCGGTCCTCGATTGCGCAGGTGGTCAAGATTCTCTCCGACTACGGCGCCATGGATTACACCATCGTGCTCGCGGCGTCGGCGTCCGAGCCTGCTCCCATGCAGTACATCGCTCCTTACGCGGCGTGCGCCATGGGCGAGTATTTCCGCGATACCAAGCGTCACGCGCTCGTCATCTATGACGATCTTTCAAAGCACGCCGCTTCGTATCGCGAAATCTCGCTGCTATTGCGCCGCCCTCCCGGACGCGAAGCCTATCCCGGAGACGTGTTCTATCTCCACTCACGGTTGCTTGAGCGCGCGTCCAAGTTGAGCGACAAGAACGGCGGCGGCTCGCTGACCGCGCTGCCCATCATTGAAACCCAGGCAGGCGACGTCTCGGCGTACATTCCGACCAACGTCATCTCCATCACCGACGGTCAGATTTATCTGGAAACCGATTTGTTCAACCAAGGCGTCCGCCCAGCGGTAAATGTAGGATTGTCCGTGAGCCGCGTTGGCGGCAGCGCGCAGATCAAAGCCATGCGTCAGGTTGCCGGCAGCTTGAAACTCGAACTCGCGCAGTACCGCGAACTGGCGGCCTTCTCGCAATTCGGCAGCGACCTCGATAAAGCCACACAAGCGCAGCTCAATCGTGGACAGCGCCTGGTCGAAGCCTTGAAGCAAAAACAGTTTTCGCCGCTGCCGTTTTCCAAGCAAATCCTGATGATCTTTGCCGGAACCAGCGGCGTCCTCGATGATATGCCAGTCGAGCAAATAGGAGATTTTGAAACCGAACTATATCGCTACGTAGAGTCGGCGAATCCCGGCGTATTACGCACCATCATGGAGAAAAAGATTCTGGATGACGGCCTGCAGGCAGAAATGAAGAAGCTGATTAAGGAATGCAAAGAAGCCTTCGTGGCGGAGAAGCAAGCTGTAGCAGCAAAGTAGGTTGTGATTTTGGCGAACGACCGCTCGTAGCTTGCCCTGAGCGAAGCCGAAGGGACGAACGACCAACGACTGATTCATGGCTAACATTCTCGATATCCGGCGTCGAATTCGCAGCGTGATTAACACGCGGCAGATCACCCGCGCCATGAAAATGATCTCCGCCGCCCGGCTTCGTCGTGCCCAGGAGCGTGCGCTGGCAGCGCGTCCTTATGCACAAATGCTCACCAACGTCCTGAAGTCACTGGTTTCCCGAGCAGATATCTTCGATTCCGAGACCGGAGAAATTCTGCACCCACTTTTGGTAAAACGTCCCGAGCAGAATGTCCTTCTGATCGTGATCACCGGAGACATGGGTAAAGCCGGCGGATTCAACTCGAATATTTTGAAAGGTGCGACCAATTTTCTGAATTCCAAGTCCGGCAAAAATATCGAGCTTGAGACCATTGGCCGCAAAGGTCGCGACTTTCTCCGCCGCCGCTTCAACGCCGCTGAGCCTCGAAAAGCAGACTCGACCGAAGCTCCCCAAATCACATTGGTCGGCGAACAAATCGGTGTCTTAAAAAAATTCGATTACACATTGGCTTCCGAGTTGGCTGAGCGCCTGATCGAACGTTACACCCGCGCCGAAATTGATTCGGTTTACATCGTCTACAACGAGTTCAAATCGGTAATTGCGCAGCGTCTGGTGGTGGAGCAGTTGTTGCCCATCGAGCACATTGGCGCTCCGGATATTGCCCAAGCCAGTGAAATGGATACCAAAGAGAAGCGGCGCGCTCTCGAGGCTGCGAAGGGCGCAGGCGTCTCCATCCGGGCCGCCGACACCAGCGAAATGGACGCTCATGCTGCCGCCTTCGCCGCCGCTCCGGTGGACTACATTTACGAGCAACCGCCGCAGCAGTTGTTTCGATCGCTTCTGCCGAAATACGTGGGCACACAGATTTTCCACGCGTTGCTGGAATCGGTGGCCGCCGAACATGCCGCCCGCATGACCGCGATGGAATCGGCCACCAAAAACGCAAGCGAAATGATCGATTCTCTGACGCTGGTGATGAACCGTGCCCGTCAGGCGAAGATTACGAAAGAGATTATTGAGATAGTGAGTGGAGCAGCAGCATTGTGAATAAGAAGCTATTAGCTTTTAGCTCTTGGCCGTTAGCTTGATTCCAAACCGGTACGAATTTGTGGTTAAGATCAGGCCTCTCGAACATCAACGGCAAAGCTAGGAGCTAAAAGCTAAGAGCTGAGGTCTCATGTCAGACAACGTTGGAAATGTAATCCAAATCACCGGTCCCGCCGTGGACGTACAGTTCACCGAGACCGCGATGCCGCCGATTTACCAGGCCCTTCGCATCGTCAGCGAGGGCTTTACCGTGCCTAAAGAAATCAACGTCATTGTGGAAGTGCAGCAACATCTCGGCGAAGGCCGCGTGCGCTGCATCGCCATGTCAGCCACTGACGGCATGGTCCGCGGGATGAAGGCCATTGACCAGGGCGGCCCAATCTCCGTCCCCGTAGGTCACGGCACTCTCGGCCGCGTCATGAACGTAATCGGCGAGCCCGTGGACAACCTCGGCCCCGTTGCTTACAAAGAGCGCCATCCCATCCATCGCACCGCCCCCTTGTTCGACGAACAGGCCACCACCGCTGAAATGTTTGAGACCGGCGTGAAGGTCATCGACCTGATTCAGCCATTTCTCAAAGGCGGAAAGATCGGCCTCTTCGGGGGCGCAGGCGTAGGCAAAACCGTCGTTATCATGGAACTGATCAACAACGTCGCCAAGCAGCACGGAGGATTCTCCGTGTTCGCCGGTGTCGGCGAGCGTACCCGCGAAGGCAACGATCTGTGGCTGGAAATGACCGAATCCGGCGTCATCAAGCCCGGAGATCCAGAACACTCCAAGGCCGCACTAATCTATGGCCAGATGACCGAGCCGCCCGGTGCCCGTTTGCGAGTGGCGCTTACTGGCCTGACCGTCGCAGAATATTTCCGCGACGTGGAAGGCGCCGACACCCTGCTCTTCATTGACAATATTTTCCGCTTCACCCAGGCCGGCTCCGAAGTTTCCGCTCTACTCGGCCGCATGCCGAGCGCGGTAGGATATCAGCCCAACCTGGCCACGGAAATGGGTGAGTTGCAGGAACGCATCACCTCCACCAAAAAGGGCTCCGTCACCTCGGTACAGGCGATTTACGTCCCCGCCGACGACCTCACCGATCCCGCGCCGGCCACCACGTTCGCTCACTTGGACGCGACAACAGTGCTTTCTCGCGCCCTGACCGAAATCGGAATCTACCCTGCGGTCGATCCTCTCGCTTCGACTTCGCGCATTCTCGATCCGCGCATCGTCGGCCAGGAACATTACGATGTCGCTCAATCCGTGAAGAGAACTCTACAGACTTACAAAGACCTACAAGACATCATCGCCATTCTCGGCATGGATGAGTTGAGCGAAGACCAGAAACTCACCGTAACTCGTGCCCGCAAGATCCAGCGCTTCCTGTCGCAGCCCTTCCACGTTGCCGAACAATTCACCGGCGCGCCCGGCCGCTACGTAAAGGTCGCCGACACCGTGAAGGGCTTCAAGGAAATCGTGGAAGGCAAGCACGACGAGATTCCCGAGAAGGCGTTTTATATGAAAGGAACAATAGACGAAGTGCTCGAAGCCGCAGAGAAATCGAAAGCGGCAGCGTAAAACCGTCGTTGGTCGTTGGTGGTTCGTCGTTGGCCAAAGACCTTAACGGTTTGAAGTTTTGAAACAGATCCGGCAGGAAAGCCGGGGATTTTAGTTTCCGGCCAACGACCAACGACGAACGACCGATGACTGACACCTTCCAACTCGAAATCGTGACTCCCGAGAAAATGGTCGTCCGCGACAATGCGGAGTCCATCCAAATTCCCGGACTAAACGGACAACTCGGCGTTCTTCCCGGACATGCTCCGCTGATTACCGAGCTTGGCGCCGGGGAGATCGCCTACCGCGCCAACGGCCAGTCGTACCGTTTCTCGGTAGCCTGGGGATTTGCGGAAGTTTTGCAAGACCGTGTTACCGTGCTCGCAGAAACCGCCGAGCGCGCCGACGAGATTGATGTCCCCAGAGCGCAGCGCGCCCTGGCAGACGCCGAGCAGTCCTTGAAGTCAGCGCAGACGGAGGATGATTTCGCGCACACGACAGCGAAGATTCGAGTGGCGCAAGCTCGAATCGAAGTCGCGCAGAAAAAAGACAGCCCGGCGTAGCTGCTCACGTTGCTGGACGCCAACAGCTAAGAGCCGGAAAACCCGATTGAAATGACCCGCCTTCGCATTTCCGCAATCTCTTACCTGAATACCGCGCCCTTAATGTGGGACTTCGAGCACGCCAGCGCCGGCGGCGCTTTCGACATCGCTTACACACTACCTTCACAGTGCGCTTTGGAATTGGAACGAGGCAGGGCCGACATCGGCATCATCCCCTCCGCCGCTTACGCAACCATCCCCAATCTCTCCATTCTTCCTGGGGTTTGTATCGCATCCAGACGGGCGGTCCGCTCAATTCTCTTAGTGAGCCGCAAGCCGTTGGAGGCAATCAACACCGTCGCGCTCGACAGTTCTTCCCTGACCTCGGTGGCTTTACTTCGCGTCTTGTTTGAAAAATACTGGGGCGGTGGCCGTCGGTTCAGTTCCCTTCCACCCGATCTCGATACCATGGTGGCCACGCACGACGCGGCCCTACTCATCGGCGATCCCGCTCTAAAAATAGATCGCTCACAGTACCGGACATGGGACCTGGCTGAAGAATGGAACCGCTTTACCGGCAAACCTTTCGTATTCGCCTTCTGGGCAGTCACTCAAAACGCCGCCAAAACTTCTCGCTTGGATCTGGCTGCCATTTTCCAGGAATCGCGCGACCATGGCCTCATTCCTGTCAACCTTGCCAAGATCAGTAACATTTGGGCGCCCAAACTCGATTTAACCGAAGAAGCAGTGCGCGATTACCTCACCACCAACATTCACTATTATTTGGATGAACCCTGCCTCGATGGCCTGCGTCTTTTCTATCGCTATGCGAATGAATGCGGTGTGCTTCGCTGCGTGCCTGATCCGCATTTCACCGACGCCAAACCGGCTTTGACTTGAGCCAAAAGGCCCTTGTCATGAAAACAAGGGATCATGAGGTAAAATAGTCATGTCATCCATGTCCCTGACGAAAGCCCAAGCCCTAGACCTCTACGCCTCCGACGACCTCATCGGAATCGGCATGGAAGCCGATGCCGTGCGCCGCAAGCTGCATCCCGAAGGCGTCGCCACTTACATCATCGACCGCAACATAAACTACACCAACTTCTGCACCGAGTACTGCACCTTTTGCGCGTTTTACCGTCCGCTGAAAGGCCCGCAGGCCAAAGAAGGATACATCCTCGACTTTGACACCATCTACGAAAAAATCCGCGAGACCGTAGAACTCGGCGGCACGGGAGTGCTGATGCAAGGCGGCCTTCATCCCGATCTGAAAATTGACTGGCACGAGCGCATGCTGCGCGGAATCAAGGATCGCTTCCCCAAAATCCATCTCCATTGCTATTCCGCGTCAGAGATCATCGCCATCGCCGAGTACAGCAGCCTCACCATTCGCGACACGATTTCCAAATTGCGCGACGCCGGCCTCGATTCCATCCCCGGTGGCGGAGCCGAAATTCTCGACGACGAAGTCCGCCACCGCATCGCCCGTCTGAAATGTCTTACGGCCGACTGGCTCAACGTGCACCGCACCGCGCACCAACTGGGCATGAGAACCACAGCCACCATGATGTTCGGCGTCGGCGAAAAGCACGAGCACCGCGTCAACCATCTGCAAGCGATCTACGATTTACAGGAAGAAACTGGCGGCTTTACCGCGTTCATCCCATGGACATTCCAGCCGCAGAACACCGCGCTCGGTGGCCGCAAGTGGGATGAAGCCACTGCCGTCGAATACCTAAAAAACCTTGCCATCTCGCGCCTGTTCCTCTCGAACTTCCTGAACGTTCAGTCCAGTTGGGTCACCCAAGGACTGAAAGTCTGCCAGCTAGGCCTGCGCTTCGGCGGCAACGATGTCGGCTCCGTGATGCTGGAAGAAAACGTAGTCCGCGCTGCCGGCGTCACCAACTGCACCACCGAAGAAGAACTGCGCCGCATCATCCGCGACGCCGGGTTCAAGCCCGTGCAGAGGGACACGCTGTATCGGACATATTTTCTGAACTGACCTCAGGCGCAGGTCTCCAAATCGCTGTTCGTGAATTTTGCAAAACTGTCCGTGAGCAGTACAATTCGGGAGATTTCAACCGCGGAAAATTCCTGTTCGCCTGTTTGGCGGACCAACTTTGTCCCTTCGATCTAAATAATGAGGCGTGAGCAAAGGAGGCCTATATGAGCGCAATTCGATCGATCCCGCTGCCTGATGAAACGCCATCCGCACAGACTTACACCGCGAAAGCGTACGCGGCCAGCAGTCCGACGTCGGGCGTCACGGCTCTTACGATTCCTCGACGTACTCCGCAACCGCAAGACGTGCAGATCGAGATTCTCTATTGCGGGGTGTGTCACACCGACGTCCATTTCGTCCGCAATGAATTTGCCGCCATTATGCCAACCACCTATCCTTGTGTACCCGGACACGAGATCGTCGGACGCGTAGTCAAAACCGGCAACGCGGTCACGAAGTTTAAAGAAGGCGACCTGGCCGCGGTGGGCTGCATGGTTGATTCTGACCGCACCTGCGAGGCATGCCGCGCCGGCGAAGAGCAATTCTGCGCCAGCCAGCCAATTTTCACCTACAACGCGCCCGACAAGCACCTCGGAGGCATGACCTACGGCGGCTATTCGCAAAGCGTGGTCGTGGACGAGGACTTCGTGCTGCATGTGCCGAAAAATCTGGACCTCGCCGCGACTGCTCCGCTACTCTGCGCCGGCATAACAACCTACTCTCCGCTGCGTCATGCCGACATCAAAGCCGGCAAGAAGGTTGGGGTCGTGGGCCTTGGCGGACTAGGCCACATGGGCGTAAAGCTCGCGGCGGCATTTGGCGCGAACGTCGTTGTCTTTAGCACCAGCCCAAACAAAGCCGCCGACGCAATCCGCCTCGGCGCACACGAGGTCGTGAATTCAAAGAACGATGCCGACATGTTGAAGCATGCCAACACCTTCGACTTCATTCTCGACACCGTTCCCGCGAAACATGAAATCAATCCCTACATCAATCTGCTCAAGCGAGACGGAAGCCTGACCTTCGTAGGCGCGCCGTCCGAGCCCTTGCCTCTCGAGGTCGCCGGCCTACTTTTCGGGCGAAAGAAGATCGCAGGTTCGCTGATCGGTGGCATCCGCGAGACGCAGGAGATGCTTGATTTCTGCGGCAAGCACAATGTCACCGCAGACATCGAAACAATCGGTATCCAGCAGATCAACCAGGCCTACGACCGTCTCCTAAAGAACGACGTAAAATACCGCTTCGTCATCGATATGGCTTCGTTGAAATAAAGAACGAGAAGCGGGGATTTCCGCTGCCTATTCGTACTTCCTGAATAGACCCAATACTGCCTCTTGACAATAGTCGTTATAACGACTATTATTAAGTGCAGTGAAACCTGAAAACCAATCTGTCGGCCAGCGACTCGCATCCCCCGAGGAAACGGCATTTCTCGATCTATTTCGCACCTGCGACTTACTGTCCCGCGGCCCCGCCGAGGTGCTCAAGACTGAAGACCTCTCTCCGACCCAGTACAACGTGCTCCGCATCCTGCGCGGCGCCCCCAAAGGTCTGCCCTGCGGCGAAATTGCCGGCCGCATGATTACCCGCGATCCGGACATCACTCGCCTTCTTGACCGCCTCGCAAAGCGGGGCTTGATTGCCCGGCGGCGAGAGACCAGAGACCGGCGAGTCGTCCTGACGAAGATCGCGCCCGAGGGGTTGGAGGTACTAGCCCGCCTCGATGGTCCCATACAGCAGTCTCACCGGCAGCAACTGGGGCATCTCGGCCGCGAGCGCCTGAAGAAACTCGCGGACCTTCTGGAGGCCGCACGCAGCGAGCTGGTCTGACATTTTTTCGCTTCAATATATGTTGTAACGTATATCGTGATAACGCATCAAATACCGATAGCAAGAAAGGACAAACACCATGAGCGCATTAGCTACTCCCGAAATTGCAACCACCACCTGGAAAATCGACCCGGTCCACTCCGTGGCCGAATTCAAGGTCAAACACATGATGATCACCAACGTGAAGGGCCAATTCACAGGCGTCTCCGGTTCTCTGTCCCTGGACGAGAACGACCTCACGGTTTCCCATGTCGAGGCCACAATCGACGCCGCCTCCATCAGCACACGCGAGCCCCAGCGCGACACGCACCTGAAGAGTCCCGACTTCTTCGACGTGGAGAAATTCCCCACCCTGTCGTTCAAGTCCACTCACGTCAGCCGTAACGCGGATGGCGGCCTGACCGTGGCCGGCGATCTCACTATTCATGGCGTCACCCGCAACGTGACCTTCGCCGTCGAAGGTCCAACTGCTCCGGCCAAAGATCCGTGGGGCAACACGCGCCTCGGCTTGTCGGCAACGACGAAGATCAACCGCAGGGATTTCGGCCTAACCTGGAACGCCGCGCTCGAAACCGGCGGTATTCTGGTAGGCGACGAAGTGACCATCACCCTCGAGGTTGAATTCATCAAGGGCTGAACAGCGCGCGGTCGCGACGACGCGCCCGTGATACAGCGAGGACGTGCACCGGTAAATTCGATTCCACCGGGTGGGCGTCCTCGCTCAGGCGGCTGGCGGCCAATTCCAGATTGGCCGGCGGCTGGGGAGACGTTAGCGGGCGCCCTCGTCAATCACGGAGATCGCCTCGACCAGTTTTCGCACCCGTTTTTCAAAGGCCAGGAGTTCAGCGTTCAAGGGCCCGTCGGCCTGAGATGAGAAGGCGCGACCAGACTGGGATGTCGCACTCAACCTCGCTGTCCGTCCCAAGCCTGCTGCTCCCAACGAAGCGTGCACTTCGCGCACATTTGACTGGCGAATCAGGGCCGAAATATTCTGCGCGTCAATCCCGCCGGCGGGCATGATGATCACGCGGTCCGCGGCCGCCGCGACTAACCGCGACAAGTTCTTCGCGCCTTGGGTGGCGCTCGCACAACCTCCAGAGGTCAGAATCCGTTTGGCTCCGGTTGGCACTACGGCTTCGAGCGCGCACAACAAATCACCTGATTCGTCGAAGGCGCGATGGAAGGTAACCTCCAGAGGGTGCGCGAGACCCACAAGTTCTTTGCTCCGACCGATGTCCACGCGGCTCTCAGAATCGAGAATTCCGAGAACGATTCCATCCATGCCAAGCTGCTTGGCGATGGCAATTTCCTTCTGCATGGCTTCAAATTCCGGGTCCGTGTAGCAGAAATTTCCGGCGCGAGGGCGAATCATCGCGTAAATGGGCAGATCCACTTGATCGCGCACCGTCCGCATGAGTTCCAGCGCGGGAGTGAGACCGCCAACAGAAAGATCGCCGCACAGCTCAATCCGGTTCGCGCCCCCGCGCTGCGCGGCCACGGCACAGTCCAGGGATTCCACGCAGACTTCCAGAAGGCAGCGATTCGGCATTTTTGGGTTAGAACCAGCGATTGCTTCTAAGCTCGATCCCGATGCTATCGCATCAGGCGTTTGGTCGCATTCCTGCGCGACAACGCGAGGATCATCAGCTCCGAGGATCTTCCGCCCTTAGAGGCTTCTGGGAAACTTCAATCCGAGGGTGCCCCATTTCTCGCATACTGTGCGAGAAAGCCTGCCCTAAGCGAAGTCGGATGGGTGGCGCTTCTCGGCTGGAGATATTCCAACGATGGGTGGCCCCATCCTTCGCGTTCTTTGCGAAGGGTGGGAACCACGGACCTCGACCCTAGCGCGCTGGAAAACTCCGCCCGCGCGTCTGGAAAACCTCTCCACCAGGTGCTACCATCCCTACCCATGTCAAAACAGGTCACAATAACCGCCGCCCTTCTCTGTCTAGTCCTAACCGCGTCCGCCGCCGATCTGCCCAGCAAGAAATATCTAAACCTGACCGCGGTCAAGACCATGGTCGCTGCCGCCGAGGCCGAGGCGCAACGCCAGCACGTCGAAGTCACAATCTGCATCGTGGACGAAAGCGGCAACCTGCTTTTCCTCGAAAAAGCCGACAGCGCTCCCCTCAACACCATTCAGTGGGCGCAGAAAAAAGCCCGCCACGCCGCCTTCTACAAGAGCCCCTCGAAGGATGCGCAAGACACAGTAAAGAAAGGCAACGTCGAGGCCCTGGCCTATCCCGATTTCTTCCCCAATCAGGGAGGCCTACCCATCCTCGCCGACGGACAAATCCTCGGTGGCATCGCCGCCAGCGGCGCCAAGTCCGAAATTGACGAGGCTATCGCCCAAGCGGGGATCGACGCGCTGTTTAAGAAGTAGGGGATGGGTGGTCGGTTCACCTTACTGAACAATGGCAAACCTCGGCTGCCCCACCCTTTGCGTCTTTTCAAAGGGGGGCTACCACGGACGCCCCCCGCGAGTGTTCATCCGTCACCTGTCCAGCCACTCAAATTGTTAAGATTGACCGAACCACAACGTCCTACCCGCGTAGGCGTCCAACAAACCCGAGGTCACCCCGATGTGCCGAAATATCAAGACGCTTTTCAACTTCGATCCGCCGGTCACGGAGGACGAGGTTCGCGCGGCTTCGCTGCAGTTTGTGAGAAAGATCAGCGGGTTCACCAAACCGTCGAAGGCCAATGAAGCCGTGTTCCTGGCGGCCGTGGACGAAGTGGCCGGCGTCTCCGCGCGGCTTCTCCGCGCGCTCGAAACCGCCGCCCCGCCCAAGAACCGCGAAGAAGAAGCCGCGAAAGCCAGGACCCGCGCCGCCGAGCGGTTCGGGGCAGCCTGAATCGAGCTCTTGGCTCTTCGTTCTTGGCTCTTGGCTCCCGCTGAGCCTGGCGCCGCCCGCGGCCCGAGGCCCCTAACCTACCGCCTTACTGGTAAGTATTGGTACACATAAACATCGGCGTGGTCTGACCAAGACTGAAGTTGTTGATAATGGATTCCTGCTGCATCACCCATGACCCGCTTTGCGCGATGTAGTGCTTCCAGTCATAGAGTCCAATCTGATATCCCAGACTGAACACCTCCATATCGGTACAGTTCGAGTAATTCAGGTCGCAACCGTACTGATATTTGAACTGCCGGGTCTTCACCTGTCCGAGACTGCCGCCAGTGTTGGTCAACGCCGGCTTGGTGATGGAGTTCACGACGTATCCTAAATTCGACGTTTGCTGTGCCGTACAGCTGTTATAGAAAGTGAAGGCCGACTGCGTAGGAGTAATGTGAATGTTGCGGCTGGCCCGGTTGGCCGGCACGCACCGCGGCGACATCGGCAGATCGGCGTTAAATCGCTTAAAGCTGCTGGGATCGGTCCAATTCAGCTCCGTGCTCCGGTCGTACACATAATTGGAGTCGAATGTCTTCACATCCCAGGGATAGCCGTTCACGCTCTTGGTCCACACAAAATATCCCTGCGCCGCAAAAACCGACTGCAGTTCGGGATTGATCGAGCTGTAGATTGGGTTAGCATTGCCGGGCCCCATATAACGGTCAACGCGATTGGGATATGCCATGACGAAATAATTGAGCATGTCCTCTGTGCCCGAGGGACAGGTAAAGGCCTGTGCGGCCGCACTCCCGCACAGACCGAGAACGGCCGCGAGAAAGAAAATAGTTTTCACCGGGGAACTCCTGGAAACAAATCTCGACTCTTCGAGTACAGCGCACTGAATTGGCGGGGAAACGCGAAGAAAGCCCGAAAAATAGTAGCTCAAAATAAGGCGCTTTCGCCAGAAAATTTTAAGAAATTCTGCTTAGAATTGGGCCATCCAAGGCGTACGAGGACTTTGAACCTGAATCCAGCGTGCCAACTGTTAACTGCCCAGTCAACATAGAAATTTGCCCTTTGACGGCGTACCATCGGTGCGTTTTCCCCTTTAAAAGGACGCCCCCATGATTCTCGGCATGTCCACCGCCACTTATACTCTCATCCACGTATTGATCAGCCTGATCGCGATCGCCTCGGGATTCGTCGTAATGTATGGCCTGCTCGGCGGGAAACGGCTCGACCGCATGACTGCGCTCTTTCTCACCACCACCGTGCTAACCAGCGTGACCGGCTTCGGTTTCCCCATGGGAGACCACCTTTCGCCCGCGAATAAGCTTGGCATCATCTCGCTGGTGGTGCTGGCGATTGCTGTCGTCGCACGTTATCCGCTTCACCTCGCCGGCGGTTGGCGCCGGACTTACGTCATCAGCGCCGCGATGGCCCTGTATCTCAACACCTTTGTCCTGGTCGTGCAGTCGTTCGAGAAAGTGCCCGCGCTGAAAGCGCTGGCGCCGACGCAGAAAGAACCGCCGTTCGCGATCGCCCAGGGAACTGTTTTGGTGGCTTTCATCGTGCTGACAATTTTTGCGGTGAAGGGATTCCGTAATCCGCAGGTCGCTGTGTCCAAGTCCGCTAGCAAAGCGGCTTAGCTCCATAGTCGGCACCCCGCGCGGATCCCAAGATTCCTGCGTTACCCGTATCTCATGCCTTCGAGACACCGGGCCTTTCTCCGCATGATATAGTCCCGCCGTGAGCAGGAGGACTATCTCATGTCAAAACCACCTTACCGTGGGCTGTCGTTCGGATTGCGGCTGGTGTCGGCGCTGATCGCTGTTGGAGGAGTGTTCATGATCCTCAGCGGCAAGCCGCTCATCGTGTGGGTGTTGATGCATCCTCCCGCGTCTGAGGTTTCCACCTTGCTGCTGGTAACGCTGAAGGAACTGGGTGGGGTGATGCTCATGCTCAGCGTGATGCTGTTTCTCGCCGCCCGCGACCCGGCGCGCAACGTCGCCATCCTCGACGCGCTCATTGTGGGCCTCTGCATCCTCGCCATCACGCCGCTGCTCTCACTCAAGATGCTCAATTTTGGCAGCCTCTATCCACCGTACTTAATTTGGGGCCGAGCGCTGGTCAGGCTCATATTGGCTGGAGTGCTGTTTTATGCGCGTCCGCGGGAGACGTTATCGCCGCAATGAGAACAGCCCCACCCCGTTCGACGGCGCTCAGGGCAGGTTTTCTCGCAACTGGAGCGAGAAATGGGCACCCCGGGCTAGGCCCGGACCTACGAGAACTCCAGTCATGGAGTTAACCGGGAGGGCACGAGTTCCACTCGTGCCGCATCAGCTCCGAGAAGATTTGCGGCTTCCAGCCCCTGGGGTTTGCTTCGTTACACCAAAACCGCCTGATACTCCTCGTACACACCCTTGAAGTCCGTAATCTTGTGATCGCCTTCGAAATGCCAAATCCTCGTCGCCACTTCGTCAATCAAGTCCTCATCATGCGTGGCTAAAAAAACCGTCCCTTGATACCGCTGCAGCGCAATGTTGAGCGCATTGATGGACTCAAGGTCAAGGTGATTCGTGGGCTCATCGAAGACCAGCACATTCGGCTTCTGCAGCATGAGTTTGCAGAACAGCAGCCGGCTGGCTT
>WNFC01002247.1_pt1 | contig 28134 bp, 30 predicted proteins | sample 5400541 | NCBI WGS metagenome assembly WNFC01 (sample SAMN13153342, study PRJNA577476) | soil metagenome | isolation source: 120 cm saprolite under Douglas fir tree site 2 hole 2 replicate 1 | place: USA:California | collected 2015-04-18
GTGCTCACCACGGGGACGGCGGGAGGGATCAGGCAAAAGGTGACGGCCGGAGATCCGGCGGACGTCGTAATCGTCACGGACACCGTCCTGGCGCAGCTCGCCACCGCGGGGCTGGTCGTCGTCGACAGCAAGGCCGACGTCGCTCGCACTGGCATCGGGGTCGCCGTGAAGGAGGGCGCGCCGGAGCCCGACATATCGACCCCGGACGCCTTCAAGCAAGCCATTCTGGCCGCCAAATCGATCGTCTACCTGGATCCGGCAAGCGGGGCGACCAGTGGGATCTACTTCGCCAGCGTCCTCCAGCGCCTCGGCATCGCGGACGCGGTGAAGGACAAGACGGTGCTCTGGCCGGGCGGCTTCGCGGCGGAGGCGGTGGCAAAAGGTCAGGCCGATCTCTGCGTGCACCAGATCAGCGAGATCCTGCCCGTGAAGGGCGTGACGCTCGTCGGGCCGCTACCCCGCGATCTCCAGAAGATCACCACGTATTCCGCCGCGCTGTCGACGCGGACCGCCACGCCCACGGCGGCGCGGGACTTCATCGCGTTCGTGACGCGGCCCTCGTTCAAGCCGAGGTTCGCCGCCGCCGGTCTCGACTACCGCGAGTAAGGACGCGCAGCCGTTGGCCTCGCGCCGCGTCTGGCGGACCTTGGGTGCCGCGGCCCTCGTCGCCCTTGCCGCGCCAGCGCCGGCCGCTGCCGCTTGCTCGTCCTCGAGCATCCCCCGCGACGCGCCCATGGCCCTCGTGCTCTCGGGCGGGGGCGCCAAGGGCGCCTACGAGGCGGGCGTGGCCGCGGCTTTCATGGAGCGCGGGCTGCCGATCCGGCTCGTGGCGGGCTCCTCCGCCGGCGCGCTCAACGCCGCCATGATTGCGAGCGGACGGGCCGACAGGCTCGAGACGATGTGGCGCGGGGTCACGCGCGAGCAGATCTACACGCTGCGCACGCCGGTGATCCTCGCCGGCTTCCTCCCGGGCTGGCTCACCCTCTTCGTCCTCAACGAGACCAGCTCGCTCTTCGATCCGGCCCCGCTCCGGGACCTGATCACCGCCTCCCTCGACTTCGACGCCATCCGTGCCTCGCCGGTCCGCCTCCTGGTGACGGCCACCGATCTCGCCGGCCGCGAGAAGCGCGTGTTCGACAACCGCACGGTGACGGCGGACGCGCTCATGGCGGCCTCGGCCGTGCCCGGCCTATTCCCGCCCGTGGAGGTTGACGGCGCGCTCCTCGTGGACGGCGGACTGACCGGCCGCGCGCCTGTGCTCGAAGCGCTCGAGGCGGACGCTTCGCTCCGTCGGGCCGTGGTGGTGATGAGCTACGCGCCGACGGAGCGCGGCGCCTCCCCCACCACCATGCGCCGGGCCCTCGAGGAGAGCTTCGAGCTCATCATGATCCAGCAGATCCGGCGCGACACCGAGCTCGCGCGGTTCCGCCATCCGGCCGCCGACGTCCAGCTCTTGACGCCCTCGCTGCCGCTCCTGCTCCGGCCGCTCGACTTCGACCGCGACGCGATCGCGCGCCTGCTCGCCCTCGGGCGCGCCGACGCCCTTGCGTGTCTCGAAGCCTGGGAGCGAAAGTGACGGGCTTCGCGGGCACGCCGCGCACCAGAGGCCGCAGGACCAACGCGGTGGTTGTGCCGTTCGGGCTCACCGGCGGCGGACCATCTTCAGCCGCCGCGCGGTGAGGCGGGCCATGCGCGGGTCGCGCTCGACCCCGATCCACTCGCGGCCCACGCCGAGCGCGACTCGGCCCACCGTCCCCGCCCCGCAGAAGGGATCCAGCACCGCCCCGCGCTTCCGGCTCGCGAGGAGCACCGCGCGCAGTACGGGCTCCGGAGTGGCATCCCAGATGCTTTCTGGGTGCGTGCGCGGCAGCGGCAACATCCAGCACAGCGTGGCCCCCGTCGGGCGCACGCGGCTCCCGGCTTTGCGGAAGCGCAAGAGGTAATTGATACGGTTGTCCCAGCGCTCGCGCGACCCGGTCTCCGCCCAGATGCCCTTGGACTGGAGGAGCCAGCCCGAGCGCCTGAGCCACCCGTTGACGAGCGCGTCGAAGCCGACCCACTCGCGCCTGTCGTGGCGATCGCCGACGACGAGCCACAGGTCGCCGTCCGGATCCAGCACGCGCCGCCACTCGCGCCCGAAGCCCACGGCCAGGCTCCGCGCGTAGCGGTCGGCGGCGGCGCGCCCCTGATCGCTGACCCAATAAGGCGGCGACGTCAGGATGACGCCCACGCTCCCGGTCCGAATCGGCGAGAGATCGCGGCTGTCCCCCTGGTAAAGCCGCGCCCGCCTGTCCCTTCTCTCGTAAGCGATCACCGGCCGGCCTTGAGATGCCGGCTGGCCTTGAGATGGTTGACGACCTGCTCGGCGAGGCGGATCGGTTCGGGCACGCGCGTGCGGCAGCAGGCGAGCGCCCATCTCACTGCCTGGCTTATCCCCATGCGGTGCCCGGGCGAGATGAAGAGCGGGTTGACGCCCTCGCGCGTGCGCACCACCGCACCCACGCGGCGTCCCTCGAGCAGGAGCGGCGCCCAATCGCCTCGCCGTCGCCCAGGGTCGCCGTGCTCGCCGACCAGGCGGGACTTCGCGCAACCCACGCTGGGGAGATCGAGGAGCACGCCCATATGCGCGGCCAGGCCGAGGCCGCGGGGGTGGGCGATGCCCTGCCCGTCGAATAGGACGAGGTCGGGTTTTCCCTTGAGGCGCTTGAAGGCCCGCAAGAGGAGCGGCCCTTCGCGGAAGGACAGGTAGCCGGGCACGTACGGGAAGCTCGGTCGCCCGGACACCGCTACGGTTTCCACGACGGCACCGTCAACAGGGGACCAGAGGACCACGGCGGCCCAGGCGCGTGATCCGTCGCCCAGATAGGCCAGGTCGGCCCCTGCCACCAGCCTGACTCGCCGGGGACCGCCGCGGGTCAGCACGCGGCGACGCAGCCGGGCCTGGAGAGCCTGCGCGCGAGCGATGCGAGGCGTCACAGCGGGTACGGCACGAGCTCGCGGGCGATCTCCACCAGGCCAGAGAACCGGGCGCACGCCTCCTCGCGGAGGGCGTCGAGCTCGCCGTGGAGGCCAGCGTCGATGTGGGCGAGGATGAGCCGCGTCACGCCTGCCCGTGCCGCGCACTCCCCCGCTTGAGCGGCCGTGGAGTGCGTGCCGGCGCTGCGGGGCCGCCGCTCGGAGAACGTCGAGTCGTGAATGAGCGTGTGGGCCCCGTGCGCGAGCGCCTCCACCGCGGCGCTGGGCTCAGTGTCCGAAGAGTAGACGACGGTCGGCCGACCGGGCACCTCGAAGCGCAGCGCCATGTTGGGCATGGCGCCGTGGGCGTTGGGGGACGCCGTGATGCTGAGGTCTCCGGGCGGGCCGATGGGGAAACCCTCGCGCGGAGGCACCGGCTCCCACACGACGGGAAACATGTCCGGACGCTCCAGCAGGCCGAAGACGCCCAGCAAGGCGCGCACCGGCGCCTCGTGCTCTTCGCGGCAGGCCAGGCGAAGGGGCGCCGTACGGCGAAGGAGGATGAGCGTCTGGAAGAGCGAAGGCAGCCCGTAGACATGGTCGGGATGGATGTGGGTGATCACCACGCGGGTGAGAGCGAGCGGGTCCGTCCCCGCCAGCATGAGCCGCTGGCCCGGACTGCCGCCGCAGTCCACGAGCACGGCGTCTTGGCCGGCCACGAAGAGAATCGAGGTCGCGTCGCGTTCCCGCCCGGGGAGAGCCCCCGAGCTGCCGAGGAAGACGAAGTGCACGGCGTCAGGCGGTGGCGCGGACCCGGCGCAGAAGCAGCGGGACGCCCACGAGCGCGAGGGCCACGCCGACGATGCTGGCGAGCTGGGCAACCCGAATGGGCCCGAGCATGAGCGCGTCCGTGCGGAGAGCCTCGGTGATGAAGCGGCCGACCGAGTAGAGCCCGAGGTAGGTCAGGAACAGCGCGCCCGGCGCCCGCTCGAGCCGCTTGCGGAAGAGGCCGATGAGGAGGACGAAGACCAGAAGGTCCCACAGAGACTCGTAGAGAAAGGTTGGGTGGAAAAACTCTTCCTGGGCGTACTGGGGAGGCCGGTGCTGCGGGGAGATGTAAAGCCGCCACGGCAGGTCCGTGGGCGTGCCGAAGGCCTCCTCGTTGAAGAAATTGCCCCACCGGCCTATGGCCTGCCCCAGCGCCAGGCTCGGCGCGGCGATATCCAGATAGGTGATGGCCGGCAATCCACGCCACAGCGCGTAGCCGCCGCCGAGGAGGAGACCACCCAGCACGCCGCCATGGATGGCAAGCCCGCCTTCCCACACGGCGAGGATCTTGGCCGGGAAGCGGCTGTAGTAGTCGAGATTGAAGGCGACGTAGTAGAGGCGCGCGCCGATCAGGCCGCCGAGGAGGCCCAGCTCGCTGGCCTTGAGCAGGTCGTCGGGATCGATGCCGCGTCGCCGTGCCTCGCGGTAGGCCAGCCAGAGGCCGAGAGCCATGGCGCTCGCCATGAGGATGCCGTACCAGCGAACCGTCAGGCTCAAACCGAGAAAGGGCAACGGACCGAAGGCGATTGCTCCGGAGGAGTGGAACATACGGCTTCCCTTATACGGCCCACTCCCAGCCGTGTCAAATAAATCGGGCATTTCTGGCCAAATTCGTTGACACTCGTCGCGGGGCTTGGGTATCATCAATTGTGCCCCTGTGCATCACTTGCCGCCTATAAAGGAGCCCCGCTTGCCACCTCACGCCGTGATGCCCTCCAACGTCCTCGACCCTATCCTCCAGGCCGGCCCGCTCGCCCGGTTCGTCCTGGGCGTGCTCCTCTTCTTCTCGGTCATCTGCTGGGCGCTCATCGTCGAGAAGTGGTGGGAGTTCCGCGCCATCAAGCGCGACTCGAGGGGCTTCATGCGGGCCTTCCGCGAGGCACGGCGCTTCTCGCTCATCTACGGTGCGGCGAAGAAGTTCCGCTCGAGCCCGGCCGCCCAGCTGTACTCGGCCGCGGGGCTGGAGCTGTCGAACATCTACGGCGGCCCCGACCAGGTGGACGCCGCGCTCGAGGACGGCGAGGGCCTGCCGCGCGAGGCGGTCGACGCCGCGCAGCGGGCCATGCAGCGCGCCACGGAGATCGAGGTGGCGCGCATGGAGCGCTACCTGCCCTTCCTCGCCACCACGGCCAGCGCCGCTCCCTTCATCGGCCTGTTCGGCACCGTCGTCGGCATCATGAGCGCCTTCCACGGCATCGGACAGCAGGGGTCGGCAAGCCTGGCCGTCGTGGCCCCCGGCATCTCGGAGGCCCTCATCGCCACGGCAGCGGGGCTGGGCGCGGCGATCCCCGCGGTCATGGGTTACAACTTCTACGTCAACCGCGTGAAACGCCGGGCGGTGGAGATCGATGGCTTCGCGCTCGAGCTCCTGAACATCTTCGCCCGCCCGGCGCCCGCGAAGACCGCGAGCCGCTAGTCGTGGCGTTCACCATGGACAGCGGAAACGGGGGCAGCCGCCGGAGCGTGAGCACCCTCGCTGAGATCAACATCATCCCGCTCGTGGACGTCGTCCTCGTGCTGCTCCTCATCTTCATGCTGACCGCACCCCTCATGTACCGTGGCATCGACGTCAACCTGCCGAAGACCGCGGGAAAGCCGACGGTGACGGAAGAACGGATGGAGGTGACGCTGACCAAGGACCAGCAGATCTACCTCAACGGCAAGCCGGTGGGGCTCGGCGTGCTCGAGCAGACGCTGCGCGACACGTTCAAGAACCGCACGGACAAGACGCTCTACCTCAAGGCGGACCAGGCCCTGCAATACGGGTTCGTCGTCGAAACCATGGACAGGATCCGCAAGTCCGGCATCGAGAAGCTCGGCATGGTCACCGAGCCCGTCCGGGGGTCATGAGAGCGTTGACCCTCGCCCACGGCTTGCGCATGCCTCCCCCCCGTCCCACGACGCGCTGGCGGCTGGCGGCGGCTCCGCCGCCACAGCCCGTGCCGGTCAAGGCACTGGTCTTATCGGTGCTGGGCCACGTCGTGATCGTCGCCGCGCTCGTGGGCCTCGCGCTCCTGGGCGTCTGGGACCGCCCGACAGTGCACGTGGTCAATCTCGTCTCGACCATCGCGGCCGTCGGCAATCCGGCGGGAAGCCCGGCTTCCCTGCCGGTACGCACGCTCAAGCCGACCCTCCGCGCGATCACCCCCGAGCCCGAGCCGATCGCGCGCGAGGCGGTGAAGCCTGCGGAGCCGGCCCTGCCGTCCCGCGTGGTCACGCCGCGCGTGGGCGAGCGCGACCTTCCGCCGCTGGCCCCGCCATCTGACCGGCGCGGCAAGGTGGCGACCGAGCCGGTCTCGAGGCCGCCGGCCACGCCGCTCGGCCAGGTGACGGGGTCGATCTCCGGGCAGGGCTCGCTCACGCTCGACGTGACCGATTTTCCCTACGCGTGGTACCTGCGGCAGGTGCTCCAGAAGGTCGAGGAACACTGGCAGACGCAGAATCGATCCAGCGAGCCCGCCCAGAAGCCGCGCATCTACGTCGAGATCCGGCGGGACGGCTCCATCGCGCCGCCCCGTGTCGAGGAGAGCTCGGGCAGCAGCTTCTACGACCGTGCCGCGCTCCGAGCCATCACCGAGGCGAGCCCGTTCCCACCGCTTCCCGCGGACTGGGCCAATCCCTCGCTCCGCGTACTCTTCAACTTCGACTTGAAACGCGGATGACATCCCTACCGCGCTCCACCGGCCGGTTGGCGGCTCTGGCCGCGGCGGCAGTGCTTGCCGTCTTCGGCGCGGCGCTCCTGAGTCCCGCACCGGTCCGCTCGCAAAATCCCAATCCCGACGTCGAGCTCAATGTCCGGCCCGGGCAGATCAAAAAGATCAACATCGCCGTGCCGGACTTCACGCTTGCCGGCGGCACCGACCCGCAGAACTGGGCCAAGCGGCTGCCTGAGATCACGGGCGCCGACCTGACGTTCACCTCGCTGTTCAGCGTGGTATCGGGCTTGCCCGCCCTGCCGCCGGGCCCGCCCGAGGCGGCCAAGTCGCGGCTCGAGACGTTCGCGGCGGCCGGCGCGTTGCAGGCGCTGCAGGGTCTCCTGACCGTTCGCGCTGATCGCCTGGAAGTCGAGATGCGCCTGTACGACCTGACGTCACCCGAGTTCCGCCTCATCGGGTCGAAGAAGGTCGTCGCGCACCCCTCGGAGCCCCGCCGCGCCGCCCACAAGATTGCCGACGAGGTGGTGCTGCTCGTGACCGGCGAGCTCGGCGTCGCCGACACCAAGGTGGCGTTTGCCAGCACGCGCTCGGGCGTCAAGGAGCTGTACCTGATGGACTACGACGGCGCGGGCCCCACCGCCATGACCGCCAACAGGTCCATCAACATGTCGCCGAACTGGAGCCCCGACTCCCGGTCGCTCGCTTTCACGTCGTATATGAACGGCTACCCCTTCCTGTACCGTATCTTCCCCTTTGAGCGGCGCCCGGTGCAGCTTCTGGCGGGTTACGCGGGAATCAATTCCTCACCCTCCTGGAGCCCCGACGGGCGGACGGTGGCGATGACCCTCTCCAAGGACGGCAATCCCGAGATCTATCTCCTGACGGTGGCGACCGGCGCCTTCCGGCGTCTGACGATGAACGCGGCCATCGACACCGAGCCCACCTGGTCGCCCACGGGGCTCAACACCCAGCCGCGGTGGTCGCCCAAGGGTGACACGATCGCCTTCACGTCCCGGCAGGGCAACCACGACATCTGGGCTATCAGCCCGGACGGCTCGAATCTGCGACGCCTGACGGCGGGCCCTGGCGACAACGAGAGCGCCTCGTGGTCGCCGAACGGACGGCACCTCGTCTTCCAGTCGAGTCGCCTCGGGGGCACACAGCTCTTCACCATGCTGGCCGACGGGTCGGAGCAGCAAGTCCTGACCGGAGGTCAGGGACAGGCGTCAAGTCCAGCTTGGTCACCGCGACTTCCATGATAGTATTGCGCTGTTTGCCGGACTGTTCACCATTGCTCGACAAGGAGGATGTGACGCTATGGCGAAGCCACGGGCTCACGCGTATATGGTGGTGCCTCTTCTCGCTCTCACCCTCTTCCTCGTGGGGTGCCCGAAGCGGCCCGCAACTACGGGCGCGGTAGCCCCGGCTCCCTCGGCTCCGATGGCCGCACCGGCCCCGGCACCCGCACCTATGGCGCCAGCGCCCGCACCGGCTCCGGCTCCTGCGCCGGCCCCGGCCCCGATGGTGAAGCCCAGCGAGTTCGCTCCGAACCCGAACCTGAAGACGGTCTACTTCGACTTCGACAAGTACGACATTCGCCCGAATGACGCCAAGACTCTCGACGCCAACGCGGCGTGGCTCAAGACCAACGCCAACAACCTCATACTCATCGAAGGCCACTGCGACGAGCGGGGCACCAATGAATACAACCTGGCTCTTGGCGAAAAGCGCGCCAAGGCGGCCATGAACTACCTCGTGGCGCAGGGTGTACAGGCCAATCGCATCACGATCATCTCCTATGGCAAGGAGCGCCCGGTGTGCACGGAGAAAACCGAGGCCTGCTGGGCCCAGAACCGGCGCGACAATTTCCTGACCAAGGAGCGCTAGCCGTCACAGGCCGTGGTGATGCAGTCTGCAGTGACCAAGGGGAGCCTCTGGCTCCCCTTGGTCTTTTCCGCCGCTTTCGCGGTCGCCGGCTGCGCCGGTGCCGGGGAGGAGGCCATGCAGCAGGACCTCGCGCAGATGCGGAAAGATCTCGACGCCCTGAACCTGGCCGCGCACAGGAGCCGGAGCGAGAGCGAGACCGTGCTGGGCCAGCTCGAGCGGCGCACTCGCGAGCAGTCAGGGGAGAATGCGCGCCAGCTCTCGGCAATGAACGCCCGGATCGACAGCCTCACCGCAGAGATGAACCGCCTCTCGGCACGCCTCGACGAAATCAGCCAGCGGCTCGACAGCCAGAGCCGCCCACCGGGCGCCCCCACGGGTGCGCGCCCGACTCCGTCGCCCGCTCCGGCTCCCCTGCCATCGGGGGCACGCGCGCCCGGCGACGGCACGGCCGAGGAAAGTTACAAGGCAGCCTACCTCGACGCCACCAAGGGAAACTATGCGCTCGCCATCGCGGAGTTCCGGGAGTTCGTCCGGCGCTACCCGGACGCCGCCCAGGCCGATGCCGCGCAGTACTGGATCGGTGAGTCCTACTTCAGTATGGGGCGCGCAGCAGCCTCGGCCGGGCGGGCGGACAAGGCGCGGGAGGCCCTCGAACAGTCGGTGCAGGAGTTCAGAAAGGTTTTCGTGAACTATCCCCGCGGGCGTCAGGTGCCGACCGCGCTCTACAAGGAGGCGCTCGCCCTCATCGAGCTCAAGCAGGTGCAAGTGGCGAAGGCGAGGCTGCAATACCTGGTCGACAACTTCCCGCAGTCGGAGGAGGCGCCCCTCGCCCGGGAGCGCCTCAAAAATCTAGGCGACTAACCGCTACGGCTCGTCACCGTTCGCCTCGTCGCCGTTGGCATCGAGGTTCTCGCTCGACCCGAAGACCCAGATGACGGTGACGCCGTGGGTGCGACTCGAGTAGACCATCACGCTCCGCTCCGGGTCGTCGGCCGAGACGTCCTGCACGCTTACCGGCGAGGCGAAGGCGGCGTCGTCAGTGGGCCAGAAGGTGAACGCGGTGACGAGAACAGCGAGGACCGCCCCGCCGAACGCCAACCGCGGATGCCCCCAGAAGGGCTTCCAGAATGGCACCCACCAGGATTCACGTACCGGCCGGGGCTCCTCGCTCATGATGCGTGCCCGGACGGGAGACCAGAAGCCCGACCAGTCCGGTTCGACCGCCTGGAGATTCTCCTGGCGCACGAGGGCCTTGAGGCGGGCAAGGTCCTCCGAGGCGGCGCGGCAGGCGGCGCAGCGCCCCAGGTGGGCGGCCACGAAGCGCCCCGCACGCGTTCCCAAGGCACCCTCGGCGTGCCGCTCGAGGCGGGAACGCACCCAGGCACAGCTCATGCTCCACATAGTCAGCAGTATACCCTCCACGTCTTGGACGGCTATCCCCGCTTGAATATTTCGCTTCATCGCACTAAGGTCGTGACGTGGAAACGCCTGTGGAGGTTGACGTTCGGGACGGTACTCGGCTGGAGGCCCGGCTGGCACTGCCCGAGACGCCCCAGGCCGGCCTGGTGGTCTGTCACCCCCACCCGCTGTACGGGGGCGACATGCACAATCCCGTGGTGGTCCGAGTGGCCGAGGTTGCCCAAGGCTTGGGCGTGGCGACCCTTCGCTTCAACTTCCGGGGAGTAGGGGCCTCGGGCGGCGTCCATGGAGAGGGAAAAGCCGAGCAGGACGACGTGGTCGCCGCCCTCGAGATGCTGGCCGGACGGCTGCCCGCGGACAGACCAATCGGGCTCGCGGGTTATTCATTCGGCGGCTGGGTGTCCGCGCGGGTTGCGATGGCCATGCCCGCGCTACCGGCACTGGCCCTGATCGCCCCTCCTCTCGGGCTCTACGACCTGGATTTCCTGGAGCGCGTGCCGACGCACACGCTGCTGGTCGCGGGCAATCGCGACCCGTTCTGCCCGGTGGAGGCGATCGAACGGGTGGGGAAGCGGCTCGGGACTCGGGTGGAGATCATAGACGGCGCGCAGCACTTCTTTCTGGGCCAGCTCTTTCCTCTCGGTGAGGTGGTGGAGCGATGGCTCCGGACGTGGGCCCGGCCGCGCTCCTGATCAGAGCCGCTCGCGCGGCAGCCTGGGGGGTGTGGCGGTGCCCGCGGAGAGGATGATACGTATGCCCTCCTCGACCGAGAGGCCGGTGGAGATGACGTCCTGCCGGGGCACCATGATGACGTCGCCCAGGTAGAGGTTGTTGGTCGGAACGAAGACGGTCACCATCTCCCGCTTGCGGCCGGGCGTTTCCACGAGCACCTCGGAGGTGACGAAGCCGAAGACGAATTCCCCTTCACGCGGGTGCTCGGCGAGGACGACGGCCTTGAAGGACTGGCGCTTCTCGGGCGAGAAGGACTCGATCAGCTGCTTGATGGACGGGTAGATGCTGCGGAAGATCGGCACCCGGATGAACAACCGCTCGACGCGCGAGAGAACGCGACGGCCCAGGACGTTGGTGGCGATGCTGCCCATGATGAGGATGAAGAGCACGGCCGTGAGGAAGCCCAGGCCGGGGATGCGCCGGCCGAAGGCGCGCTCGTATCCGGGCGAGAAGAACTTGTCGACGAAGTCCCAGAACACGTACAGGAGCCACGCGCTGGCGATCGCGGGCACGGTGACGAAAAATCCGGTGATGAAACGGACTTTGAACCAGTTGCGAAGCGGGGCGGACATGGTCAAGTCATGACACCACACGGGGTTAAACAAGTCAACAAAACGGCCGGCAAGGTCGCGCTGGTGACGGGCGGCGCAGTCCGACTCGGCCGCGCCATATCGCTCGAGCTGGCCCGGGCCGGCTACGACGTCGCGATCAACTTTCACCGATCGGCGGGAGCCGCCCGCGACACGGCGGCCGAGATCGGCGCGCTGGGTGTCCGCGCCGCGAGCATCCGCGCGGACGTCGCCAAGCCGGCGGAAGCTCGGCGGCTCGTGGCCGAGACGGTGCGGCGGCTCGGCCGTCTCGACCTGCTCGTCAACAACGCGGGCGTCTTCTCGCGCACGCCCTGGAACACCGTCACGCCCCGCGACTTCGATCGTTTCGTCGCCGTCAACGTCAAGGGCGCTTTCTTCTGCTCCCAAGCCGCGGCGCTCGCCATGGGCAGTCGGGGCGGCCGCATCATCAACCTGGCGGACGTGGGCGCCAAGCGGGCGTGGCCGGGCTATATCCCCTATGCCATCTCCAAGGCGGGGGTGGTCATGCTGACGCGGGGGCTCGCCGCTGCTCTGGCGCCCCGGATCCAGGTCAACGCCGTGGGACCGGGCGCCGTGCTCTTGCCCGAGGGCTTCCCCCGCGAGACCAAGAAGCGGATCCGGGCCAAGATCCCGATGGGTCGGCTCGGTCACCCGGACGACGTGGCGGCGGCGGTGCGCTTCTTCGCCACCTGCCCCGACTACATCACCGGCCAGGTTCTCTACGTGGACGGCGGCGCTACGGCCGTCTAGCTCGGCCGCGGCCTAGCCTCGACCCATCACCCGAAGGAAGTCCGTCATCGAGGGGAAGCGCATCATGGGGTTGCTCCGCTTCTCGTCGCCGATGGTGGTGACGGTGCCGCCATAGTTGTGGCCGGGGAAGACCACGGTGTCGTCCGGGAGGGCGCCCAGCCGCTGGGTCAGGGAGGTGTACATCTCCCTGGGATCGCTGCCGGGTAGGTCCGTCCGGCCGCACGAGCGGATGAAGAGCGTGTCGCCCGAGATGAGACGGCCGTCCACGAGGAAGCACTGCGAGCCAGGCGTGTGCCCCGGCGTGTGGACGAAGGTGATCTTCCTGCGCCCCACGTCGAGCGTGGCTCCGCCGTCCACCTTGACGAGATCCGAGCCGAAGCCGCGGAGAAATTCGCGCTCGGCGGCATGCACGTACACCTTGGCGGGGGCCTTGGCCAGGAGCTCCTCGATGCCGGGGATGTCGTGACCGAAGAGGTGGCCGCCCACGTGGTCCTGGTGCGTGTGGGTGACGAGAACGCCGTTCAGGCGCATCCCGTCGGCCTGGATCTGCTCGAGAATGGCCTCGATCTCCCAGGCGGGGTCGACCACGACGCAGTCCCGCGTCTCCGGGTCGCCGATCAGGTAGACGAAGTTCTGCATCGGGCCCAGCTCCATCTGCCTCAGGTAGACGGTTTCGGAGGGAGCAGGCATGGCCGGTCTCCAGGCTAGCCGGGGATGTCGGCGGGAGCTTTGCGGATCTCTTCGAGCATCGTCGCGTCGACCGCGTAGATGGCCGGCGACGATTTGCTCCGCACATAGCTCAGCTTGTCGTTGGTCCGTCCGATGGCGAGGCCGGCCATCTCGGTGCCGTCTCCCTTGAGCACGGCCACCTCCGCCTCGGGCTTGTCCAGGCCGAAGCGCGCCGCGTCCGCGCCGTCGGCGGCGGCGATGTCCTTCCACTTCAGAGCGCGAAGCGCGAGAAGGAGGCCCGTGACCTTGATCTCCTTGGCGGGGCCCTTCGACGGCTCGACCACCCGCCAATCGTCCTCGCCCCGCCGCTCCAGGAGCAGGGGCTTGCCGCCGACGGTGACGCGCACGCGCTTGACCTCCTTCAGATCGAAGGAGGCGACCACCGTCTTGTCACGCAGGTCCGTGGCCGTCTTGGACAGAGCCTGGATCTCCTTGGTCTCGACCATGAAGAGGGGGCCCTGCTCTCCGGGCGCGGCCACGCCCGCCAGCTCGCCGGCCTTGATTCCCTTGGACAGCCCCAGGAGGAGAATCTTCGGCTCCTTGGCGCCCTCCTCCCAGATCTTCACCGTCACCTCGGGCTTGGGCAGGTAGCGGGCCACGCCGGCCGGAGACTCGTCGAGGAATCCCGAGGCGCGCAGGTCGCGGATGCGCCAGAGCAGGCTGTTGACGACGCCGGTGTCCGCCTTGAGCGACTCGGGCGCGGTGATGTTCCAGTTGATGCCATCCCGCGCGAGCTTCACGGAGCCCGCCGCGCTCTCGAGCTCGACGCGGTTGACCTTGTCATAGGCGTAGGTGAACACCATTTTGTCGCGCGCGGCCGCGACGGTCTTCGGCAGCTTATCCCATGTCTCGCTCGGCGCGAGCAGCACCTCCGGGTCGCCTTCGCGCTGGACGTACACGCCTTTCTTCGCGGCATCGACCTTGCCCAGCAGCAGGGTCTTGGACGTGCGGTCCTTGTCCTTGCCGAGCCAGAGGGTCAGACGCGAGGGCTTGTCGAGGCCGTAGGTCGCCAGCGACGCCGGCGACCCGACGAACTCCTTCACGGTGACGCTCGCGAGCTTGTCGAGCATGTCCGTGATCAGGTCGGCGTCGCCGCGGAACGGGCCGGGCTTGGCGATGCGCCACTTGCCTCCGTCTTCCGCCTCGAACGTCATCTTCGACCCGTCGAGGTCGAGGTCGACCGCGGTGACGTTCCGCCTGTCGAAGGGGAACAGGCTCCGGTCCCTGAACTCGGCGACCGGACGGGTGACATCGCGGGACACCGAGTCGCCGATGGCGACCACCGCCGGTTTGCTTCCCTCCCGCGCGTAGACCCAGACCCCGGTCGGATTCTTGCCGCCCACCGCGAGGGTGAGTGGCGCGGCTTGCCCCTTGACCTCGAGCGTGACCATGGCCTCCGGCGGCTCGAGACCGAAGTCGGCCGGCTTCGAGGGATTGGGGTCGATCTCGCGGTCCACTCTCGCGGTGGCGAGCCCTGTCACCATCTCGTTGACGGCGCCGCTGTTGGCGCGCGTCTTGACCGGTTCCAGCATCTCCCAGCCGTCGCCCGCGCGCTTGAGCTTGACCGTGTCATCTTTTCGCTTGATGGTGAGGCTTTCGACGTCCTTGGGCTCGATGGTCCAGAGTCGCCCCTTGACACTGGTCGTCTTCTCGCGCTTCGGAGTCAGGTAGTAGCTGTCGAAGACGAGGAAGCCGCCGAGGCCCGCCGCGAGAACGGCCAGGACAGTGAGGGTCTTCCAGCTCATCGCGGGCTATTTGGTGCGGCGGCGACGGACAACCCGCCAGATCCCGCACACCATCACCACGCCCGGCAGCACGAGGATGGAGAGCAGCAGGACGCTCCTGCTCTCGGCGGCGGTGAGGGCGATCGGGTTCTGGCGCGTGTCCTTGGGCCGGATGGCGATCTCGCCTTCCTGCCCGGCGAGCCAGGCGACGATGTTGAGGAAGAGATCGCGGTTGCCCTGGAAGCCCAAGGCCTGGTTCGAGGCGAAGGTGGACGTGCCGAGGACGACCAGGCGGCCCTCGGGCCTCTTGGCCGCTTCACCCTCGGCCTTCGAATCCGTCTTGGCGCCCGGCGCCGGCTCGATGGTGACCGCGGTCAGCACGGGCACCGGCCCCTGCGTATCCGCGGGATCCTTCTTCGCGGGCTGTCCGCGCCTGAGCCCTTCCAGGTCGGTCTCGCCCCACGAGTCGCGACTCGTGCGGGCCAGCGCCGTGGCGCGAAGGCCCCTCGGCGGCTTCTCGGCAGGAGCGACGGAGCGCGTGAGAGGAAAGCCCGTCATGACATTGGTCATGTCCCTGGTGATCGCGTGCTGCTCGTAGCGCGTGACGAGCGGGACCTCGGGGCCGACACCGAAGAGCTGACCAATGGGACTGGGCTCGACGACGAGGTCGTTGCCCAGCGTGACGCCATACTTGACGAGGTACTTGGTGACGCCTTCGGCCTGCATCGGATCGGCCATGAAGAGGACCCGGCCGCCCTTCGCCAGGTACTCGTCGAGGGCCAGGAGCTCGGGCGGCAGGAGATCGTTCTTCGGCCCCGGGATGATGACGACGGCCGCGTCGGGCGGCACCGTGCCCGTGCGCGCGAGCTCGAGATCCTTGACGGTGTAGTTGGCCTTTTGTAGCTGCTCCTTGGCCTGGCTGAAACCCGCCCGCTCGGCGCTCGAGATGTCGCGCTCCCCATGTCCCTTGACGACGTAGATGACGGGGTTACCCGCGCGGGTGACCTTGACGAGGGCATTCGTCAGCCGCTCCTCCTCGGCATCGAGCACCTTCTCGGACTTGTCCCCACTCTGCACCACCACCGTGCCGTAGGTCTCGATGGCATAGCGCTTGGCCAGGCCGGGCGAGCGATCGGGATCCTCCATGCGGTATGTGAACTTGCCGCCGGAGGCCTGGGCGTACTGCTTGAGGAGGTCCTCGGCTGTTTTCTTGCCCGGCATGTCGGCGCGGAAGAAGGCGATGGCCTCGATGGGCGCCGGGAGCTCCTTGAGCAGCTTGACCGTCTGGGACGAGAGGCTGTGGCGCTTGCCTTCGGTCAAGTCCCAGCGCGCGTTGTAGCGGAGGGACACGGCGTTGGCGAGCACCGTCACGCCGAGCGCCAGCAGCACCAGCAGCACCGCGCTCGCGCCGTGGCGCATGCCGCGCCGGCCGAGCAGCGAGGCGCCTTCCCGCCAGTTCAGTGCCGCCGATGCCACGAAGAGGACGGCCGCCGCGATGACGAGAGCCCATTGCAGCCGGGTCAGCCAGGACACGAAGAGCACGAGCGCGCCGGCGCCGAGCAGGCACAGCACGGCGACCCACATGCCCCAGCGCTTGAGGAAGGCCATCGGCCCGCCTAACCCCGCCACCGCTTCGACTCGAGCGAGCGAAGCGTGAGGAACAGCGCGAAGCCGGTCACCGAGAGGTAGTAGACGAGGTCCTTCGTGTCGATGACTCCCTTGGCGAAGCCGTCCATGTGCTCGATGATCGCGGCCTGCTGGACGGTGGTGCGGAGCGCGCCCTGCGCCGAGTCCGCGAACCAGCCGAGCAGCCAGAGCGCGAGCAGTGCGCCGAAGGTCCCAAAGCCCGCCACGATCTGGTTCTCCGTGGTGGAGGACACGAAAAGCCCGATGGAGAGGAAGGCGGCGCCCAGCAGGAGGAGCCCGAGGTAGCCCGTGAGGACGGCGCCCCACTCGATCCGCGTGAACCAGGCAACGGTGACGGGGTAGAAGAGCGTCAGCACGAGGATGGAGGCGTACAGGGTTAGAGACGCGACGAACTTGCCCGCGAGGACCTCCCCGTCGCGCAAGGGGTAGGTCAGCAGGAGCTCCATGGTGCCCGAGCGCTTCTCCTCGGCGAAGAGGCGCATGGTCAGCATCGGGATGAAGAAGAGCAGGACGACGGCCATGTTGTACGTGAGTGGTCGCAGGATGTTCTCGGTGGCGTTGAGGCTCTGCCCCATCTGCGGCTGCATGGCCGCGCGCATCGAGACGTCCGCGTACTGGATGAAGGACGGCGCGAAGAAGAAGGCCGCGATGAACAGAAAGAAGGTCGCGACGGCATAGGCCACCGGCGAGCCGAAGTACAGCCGCATCTCCTTCTTGAAGACGGGCAGCCACCTCATCACGCGGTCTCCTGCACGCTCTCGACGATCTGGGGCGCGTGCTCCTCGCCGGCCACCACGCGGATGAAGACCTCCTCGAGGGAGAGCCCGACCTGGTGCAGCTCGAGAAGCTCCCAGCCGCGCCCCGCGACCAGCCGCACGAGCTCGCCGCGCACATCGCGTCCCCGCGGCGACTCGACGACGAACCGGGAGGCGCCGTCGCGGGCGCCGAGCGCCTCCACCGACGTCACCCCGGACAGGCTCCTGAGCGACGAGACGATGGCCTCCGCGGGGCCGGCCACCTCCACCTCCACCCGCGCCGCGGGAAAGACCTGCTCCACCAGCTCAGCCTGGGTGCCCTTGGCCACCACGCGGCCGCGATTGATGATGATGATGCTGTCGCAGACCATGGAGACTTCCGGCAGGATGTGCGTGGAAAGGATGACCGTGTGCTGGCCGCCCAGCGACTTGATCAGCGCGCGGATCTCGGCGATCTGGCGCGGGTCGAGCCCGATGGTGGGCTCGTCGAGGATCAGCACCTCGGGGTCGCCGAGAAGCGCCTGGGCCAGGCCCACGCGCTGCCGGTAGCCCTTGGAGAGCTTGCCGATGAGCCGGTGCTGCATGTCGGTGACGAAGCAGCGGTCCATCACGTCGGCGACCTTGGACCGGCGCACTCCGCGCGGCACGCCCTTGGCCTCGGCCACGAAGTCCAGATACGCGGTCACCGGAAGGTCGGCGTAGAGCGGCGAGTTCTCGGGAAGGTAGCCGATGCGCCGGCGGACCTCGAGGGACTCGGTGAAGACGTCGAAGCCCGCCACCTTCGCAGTGCCGCCGCTGGCCGCCATGAAGCAGGCCAGGATCTTCATCGTGGTGGACTTGCCGGCCCCATTGGGGCCGAGGAAGCCGACGATCTGTCCCTTGTCGACGTTGAACGACACGTCGTGGACGGCCGTCACCGGCCCGTAGCTCTTCGTCAGTCGATCGACCTGGATCACGGTTTTGGCCCGCTTCTGCCTGGGCCATCGAAAAGTATATCACACGGCTCGAAACGGCTAGAAGAGCCCGGTGATCGTCCCGTCCGGCGTGATGTCCACGCCTTCCGCATTGGGCTTGCGCGGCAGTCCCGGCATGGTGGTGATGTCGCCGGCCAGCGCCACGAGGAACCCCGCGCCGGCCGAGATCCGCACGTCGTTGATGGTGATGCGGAAACCCCGCGGCCGGTTGAGCAGGGTCGGGTCGTCGGACAGCGACCGCTGCGTCTTGGCCACGCACACGGGCATCCGGCCGTAGCCGAGCGCCTCCGCCTGGGCGATCTGGCGGTCGACCTTTTTCGAATAGTCGACGCCGTCGGCGCCGTAGACGCGCGTGGCGATCGTCTCGAGCTTTTCGTTGACGGGCGCGTCGAGCGGGTAGAGCGGCTCGAAGGCCGAGCGCTCGGTCTCGAGGAGCTTCAGGAGGCCGCGTGCGAGGTCCTCGCCCCCTTCTCCGCCGCGGCCGAAGACGTCGGCGACGTAGGCCGGCACCCCGAGCGTGGCGCAGCGGTCGAAGACCGCCTGGTATTCGCGCTCGGTGTCGGTCGGGTAGCGGTTGAGCCCGACCAGCACCGGCACCTTGAACTGTCGGACGGAGGCGACATGGGCCTCGAGGTTGTCGAGCCCGCTGCGGAGCGTCTCGACGTTTTCCTTGCCAACATCCGGCAGGGGCACGCCGCCGTGGTACTTGAGCGCCCTCACCGTGGCCACGATCAGGGCCGCGTCGGGCTTGAGCCCCGCCGCGCGGCACTTGATGTCGAAGAACTTCTCGGCCCCGAGATCGGTCGCGAAGCCGGCCTCGGTCAGGCAGATGTCGCCGAGCTTGAGCGCCATGCGTGTGGCGATGACGGAGTTGCAGCCGTGGGCGATGTTGGCGAAGGGACCGCCGTGCACGAGGGCCGGCGTGCCCTCCATGGTCTGGACGAGGTTCGGGTGGACGGCATCGCGGAGCAGGGCCGCCATGGCGCCTGTGACCTTGAGCTCGTCGGCGAGGATGGCGCCGCCGTCCGGACTGAGCGCCACCACCATGCGGCCGAGCCGGGCCTTCAGATCGCCCGGGTTCTCGGCCAGGCACAGGGCCGCCATGATCTCCGAAGCGGAGGTGATGAGGAAGCCGGCCTCGCGCGGCACGCCGTCCAGGCGGCCGCCGAGCCCCACGACCACGTTGCGGAGCGCGCGGTCGTTGACGTCGAGGACGCGCCGCCACAGCACCTGCCGCACGTCCATGCCGAGCGCGTTGCCGTGGTGGAGATGGTTGTCCACCGCCGCGGCGAGGAGGTTGTGGGCCGAGGTGATCGCGTGGAAGTCGCCCGTGAAGTGGAGGTTGATGTCCTCCATGGGCACCACCTGGGAGCGCCCGCCGCCGGTGCCGCCGCCCTTCATGCCGAGCGTGGGGCCGATCGAGGGCTCGCGAAGGGCGATGACGGCCCGGGCCCCGATGCGCGCGAGGGCCTGGCCGAGACCGATGGTCATGGTGGTCTTGCCGTCTCCGGCCGGCGTCGGCGTGATCGCGGTGACGACGACGAGCTTGCCGTCAGGCCCCGCGCGTCGGGAGCGGAGCGCCGGCAGCAGGACCTTCGCCTTGTCCCAGCCGTACGGCAGCCATTCCTCCGCCGCGAGCCCCAGCTCGCGGGCGATGTCAGCGATCGGTCGGGGCGAGGTCGGCATCCGGCATGATCTCCTTGAGCCAGTCGGGCAGCGGAATCATCTTCGAGGTGGAGGGATCCCAGCAAGCGTGGCGCGTGAACCCCGTGGCCACGAGCTCCTTGGCCTCGTTGCGGATCTCGTACGAGAAGGTGAAGCTCGCCCGCTTGCGCTCGCTGACGCGCGAGCTCACCTCGAGCAAGTCGTCGAGCCGGGCGGGCTTGAGATACTTTACAAACGCCTCGACGACGGGCATGTGGATGCGCTTGTCCACCACCGACATCGGCAGGTGTCTCTCACGCAGGTACTCGACCCGGCCGACTTCGAAGTAGGTGAGGTAGTTGCCGTAGTAGACGACCGACATGGTGTCGGTGTCCTTGTAGCGGACGCGGACATACGTGACCGAGGGCATCCAGCGGCCATCCTATCACCCTTAGCCCCTTGTCGGCGCGGGGCAGGGCGTCGAGAAGGGTCCAGTTGCGAGGCGGCGCCCGAAGGCTGCGGGCGAGGCGTAGTTCCTCTACGTTGAGCCCGCAGCCGAGGGCGCCAACGAAGCAAATGGGCCCTTATCGGCGCCCTGCCGCTACAGGTACTGACCGTAGCGGATCTTCTCGACAATCTCCCGGGTACGGCGGTAGCGGTCGATCTGCTGGAGAAGGTCCTGCGTAGTGACGAGCCCGTTGTCGTGACCCTGCCCCGCCGCGTGCACCTTCTGCTCGAGCGCCCGCCGGATGATCTCCGACAGCTCCGCCCCGCTCATGCCGCCCATGGGCGGCAGCACCGAGCGGTAGTCGATATCGGCGAAGAGGCGGCGCCCCGCGTTGCCCTCCGCGCGCTTGCGGGCCATCTCGAGGATCTCCTGCTGGTCGGCGCCGTCGGGCAGCGTCACCTCGACGAGGCGATCGAGACGTCCGGGAGCGACCAGCGAGGCGTCGATCGAGTCTGTGCGGCTCGTGGAGGCGACGACGATCATCCGGGAAAAGTCCTCGAGGTCGTCGAGCTTCTCACAGAGCGCCGCCACCAGGCGCGCCGAGGACTCCCGCGCCTGCGCGGGCGGGAGCAAATGTTCCAGCGACAGCGCGTTGGCCTCGTCGAGAAAGACCACGCCTTTGCCCTGCTCCTTGGCGACGGCCAGGATCTCCTGGAGCAGCTCGCCCGTGTTCGGGCCGAACTTGGAGGTCAGGTTCATCAGCTTGAGGTGATAGAACACCGCGCCCGTCTCGGTGGCGAGCGAGCGGGCGAGCAGCGATTTGCCCGTTCCGGGTGGGCCGTAGAGCAGCACACCCTTGGGCGGCGTGATGCCCCACTTGCGGTAGAGCTCGGGATCCGTGAGCGCCGTCGCGAAGCTCCGCACGATGCTTTTGGCCTCGCGCAGGCCGCCGATCTGGGCGAAGGTCGTGTTCGGCTTGATCTTCACCACCACGCGCCCGGTCAGGTCGCCGAACTTTTCCCCAAGCTTCGCGAAGACGTCGTCGATGCGGCGCTGGATCGCCCATTGCTGGCTGTCGAGATCCGCCCCGCCTGACGCCGGGCTCGGGCCCGAGATCTGGTCCGGAGCCATCGGCTAGATGCGCGGCGCCGAGCCAGGGCCCGGCAGGAGGTCGGACTTGTCGAAGACGCGGTCCTCGACGAGCACCGGCGCCTTGGCGCGAATCGCGAGCGCGATGGCGTCCGATGGGCGCGAGTCGAGCTGAATTTCCTTGCCTCCTGCGTCGAGGACGACGGTGGCGTAGTAGATCCCGTCCTTGAGGTCCGTGATGACCACGCGCGTGACCGTGACCTTGAGCCGGCCGAAGAGGGTGAGGAAGAGGTCGTGGGTCAGCGGGCGCGGCGGGATCCGATTCTCGAGGGGATAGGCGATGCCGGTCGCCTCGGCGGCGCCGATCGCCATGCCGAAGCTCCGGCGGTCGCGCTTGCCCCGCAAGACCACCGTGGGCTGGAGGCTCTGGGCATCGATGAAGAGCCCGACCACGCCGGCCTCCTGCGGCCCGGCCGGCGCGGGCGTCTGGGCGGGGAGGTGCGCGGGTGAGGCGACGAGCGCGCCGGCAATGAGCAACGGCAGTCCGATGTGCGCCATCAGTGCGAGCTTCGCCATCTCCACCCTCCTTCGGGGCGCGGGGCCCCACGCGCGCCAGCAGTATCGGACCCTCACCGAGCCAAGTCAAACCGCGTGGGGCGTCCTGACGGCGTGGCCCACGCGGAGGCGGAAGGACAGGCCGAAGCCCGCGGCGAGCAGCACGGTCAGCGTGGTCCACATGACGAAATACCCCAGCCCGTGCGCGATGTAGCCGAAGACCATGGATCCCAGCGCATTGCCCACGAGGAAGACGGCGCTGAAGATACCGACCACACCGCCCCGGCGGGCCTCGGGAGTCACGTCCATCAAGAGCGCCGCCAACGCCGGGTAGAGAAAGCCGTGGGCGGCGCCGGCGAGCAATCCGGTGAGGAAGAGGAACGGCACCACCGGCATGGTCATCTGCGGCCGCACGAGGAGCGCCAGGACGGTCAGAAGGCCGGTGGAGGCCGTCAAGACGAACATGGAGGGAACGATGGTGGCGCGCCGACCGCGGGTGTCGATCAGGTTGCCCCCCGCCACGCGAACCCCCACCGCCGCGATGGCGTAGGCGGTGTAGAAGAGGCTCACGCTGTGGACACCCAGGGCCTCACCGAATGTCGGCAGGAAGGTGAACATCGCTCCGGTGCCGAGGCCGAAGAAGAAGGCGAGCGCCATGTGGAGGCGCAGGACTTCCGCGAAGCCCGCGCGCAACGACTCGAGCCCCGGTGCCTCGCCCATCCGCGGCGGCAAGATGCCGCGCATACGGATCACGAGCCAGGCGGCCACGAGACCCAGTTGCACGGACAGGACGAAGAGCGCGGGGAAGCCCAGGCGGCGCACGATGATCTCCCCCGCCACCGGCGCCAGCGCGGTGCCGAGGAAGCCCGAGACGCCGTAGATGCCCAGGGCCCAGCCCCGCCGCTCCACTGGCACGAGGTCGATCACATGCATGTAGTTCGCGACGAAGAAGGCGGAGAAGCCAAGCCCCTGGACGGCGCGGAGCGCGGCGAGCAGAACCAGCGAATGGGTCACGAGGAAGGCGGCCGAGGAGACGATGAGCAGGGACACGCCGAGCGTCATGAAGAAGCGGCGCCCGATACGATCGAGCCAGTGGCCGATCAAGGGCTGGCACAGGATGCCGGCGGCGCTGTAGACGCCCTGGACGAGGCCGATCTGGGCCTCCGTCCCACCCAGGCTCTGGACGTACAGCGGCAGGAGGATGAAGCAGCTGAGGCTCGACATGAAGACGAAATTGGTGAAGGTCGCCCGCGCGAAGGGACCGCCGGCGACGAGATCGAGCCCGCGGATCACGAGCGTTGCGGCCCGCTTTCTCCGAGGCGTAGAATGGCCGCGACCATGACTCGCGTCGCCATGATTCCCGACGAGTGTAGCACGCGCGGAAATTAGGCCCGCCGCTGGACACCATCGCGCAGGCATTCGATCGCACTCTCGCGCTCGCGGACGGTGAGCACGGCCGTTTCGAGGCGCCGCGAGCGCTGCAGAGCTGGCCCGGCATCGTCCACGGCGGCTGCCTCGTCGCGCTCGTGGACGCCGCGGCGGGGTGGCTCGGCCGCGCGCCGGGACCGCGCCGCGTCGATGGGCGCCTGACCTCATCGGTGCCGACCGAGACGGTGCTCGACCTCCAGGTTGACCGCGGTGACAGCGCCCTCGGCCTCACCATTCTCCGGGACGGCCACACGCTGACGAGCGGCAGCGTCGCCGACCTGCCGTCGTCGCCCGCGGCGGCGCACGCGTGGAGCGGCGGAGGCGACGGCTCTTCGCTGCCCATGTCGGACTACTGCCTCGCCTGTGGTGCGCAGAATCCACTCGGCTTGCAGGCCACGCTGTGCTTCGACGAGGAGGGCGTGTGGGCGCGGCTGACCCCGCGCGCGGCGTGGCGAGCGGCCGGCGACCGCCTCCACCCCGCCCTCGCGCCCGTGCTGCTCGACGAAGTCGCGTGGTGGCTGGGGGCGCTCGTGATGAAGCAAGGCGGCCTGACCAACCGTCTCGCCGTCGATATCCACGACACCGAAGCGCCCGTCGACGGCACGCTGGTGGCCGCCGGGCGCTTCGCGGACGTGACGTCGGTAGACCGCAAGCAGACCTTCTGGCGCACGGAGAGCACGCTCGCCACCGCGTCGGGCCGCCTCCTCGCCTCCGCGTCCATCGTCTTCCGCGGCGGCGCCGACTACTCCGAGCGCCAAATCCCCTACTTCAAGCCCCGCACCCCGCCCGAGACCTTCCGCAGAATGTTCCCCAACTATTCGTGACCGTACGCCTGATCGGGGTCACGCCTGATCGGGGTCAGGTCTTACAATCACACATTCCCCTCTGCCGAATCCAAATGTTGGATTGTAAGACCTGACCCCGAGCGGACTAATTACGGCGCGAGGGCGGCACGCGATGCGGCCGCCTTGGTGCGGAGGGCGTCGACGGCGGACATGGGGACGGCGGGCGAGCCGAGGGTGGCGGCACGGACCTTGGGGCCGTGGAAATCCGAGCCGCCCGTCGCGACCAGGTCGTGATCCTTGCAGAGCTGGAGGTACGAGGCGCGCTGGGCCGCGGAGTGCTCGGTGTAGTAGCACTCGATGCCCATCAGGCCGGCGGCGATGAGCCCGGGAATGAGCTCGTCGCGATCGGCAAGGCCAGGGTGCGCGAAGACCGGCACGCCGCCCGCCTTCCGGATGATCCGCACGGCGTCCTCCGGCGTGAGCTTCTTCCGCTGTACGTGGCCCGGCTTGCCCGAGGCGAGGTACTTGTCGAAGGCCTCGCGCACCGTCTTGACGTAACCGCGCGCGACCATGACCTGCGCCACGTGCGGGCGCCCCGCCGAGCCCTCCTTGACGATCGCGAAGACCTCGTCGGCCTCGAGCGGCATGCCGAGGGCGGCCAGCCGCTCGACCATCCGGTGGACCCGCGCACGGCGCTCGCGCCGCTGGTCGCGGCAGAAATCCTGGAACCACTCCGCCTGCCAGTCCATGAGGTAGCCGAGGACGTGGATCTCGGCGCCCTCGACGTCGCAGTTGATCTCGATGCCCGGGACGATCTCGAGCGGCCGCCGTCGCTCCGCTTCCTCGAGGGCCTCGGCGAGGCCCTCGGTCGAGTCGTGGTCGGTGATGGCGAGGACGCGCACGCCGCGACTTGCCGCCTCGGCCACGAGACCGCTCGGCGAATAGGTGCCGTCGGAGGCCGTGGTGTGGGTGTGGAGGTCGACTCCGCCGGGCATCTACCGCTTGCCGGCGAGCGCCGAGAGGTACGCCAGCACCGTGCGCACGCCGACGCCCGTGCCGCCCTTGGGCCCGAGGGGCAGCTCGCGCTCGGTGAAGGCGGTGCCGGCGATGTCGAGGTGCGCCCACGGGAGGCCGCCGGTGAAGTCTCGCATGAAGAGGCCGGCCACGATGGCCCCGCCGCCGCGCTGGCTCGAGATGTTGTTGAGGTCGGCGATGTCGCTCTTCAGCCCTTCCTTGTACTCGTCGTGCAGCGGCATGCGCCACATCTTCTCCCCGGCGGCCTCCGCGGCGCCCAGCACCCGGCCCGCGAGGCCGTCGTCGGTCGCGAAGACGCCGGAGAGGCCCATGCCGAGCGCGACCACCACGGCACCCGTCAGCGTGGCGAGATCGAGCATCTCGTCCGGCTTGATCTCCTTCGCCGCGTACGCCAGCGCATCGGCCAGCGTGAGCCGTCCCTCCGCGTCGGTATTGCCGATCTCGATGGTGAGGCCGTTCATGGCCCGCACCACGTCTCCCGGGCGCTGCGCGGTGCCCGAAGGCATGTTCTCGGTGGCGGCGATGAGGCCGTGCACCTCGATCGGCAGCGCGAGCTTGGGCAGCGCCTGGAAGAGCCCGAGCACCGCCGCCGCGCCTGACATGTCGTCCTTCATCCGGTACATGCCGTCGGCCGGCTTGAGGTCGAGTCCGCCCGAATCGAAGGTGATGCCCTTGCCGATCACGGCCACGCGCTTGCGCGCCCGCCCCTTCGGCTTGTAGGTCAGGTGAATGAACTTGGGCGGCTCGTCGCTGCCCTGGGCGACGCCGACATAGGCGCCCATGCCGAGCTTCGCGCAATCCGCGCGCTCGAGGACCTTGAGTCCCAGGTGACCAGAGCGGGCGATCTCCTGAGCGCGGCGCGCGAGATAGGCGGGCGTGACCACGTTGGCGGGCTCGTTGACGAGATCGCGCGCGAGGCAGACGGCGGCGGCCCAGATCTCCCCCGCCCGCATCCCTTCCCCGGCGGCGGCCTGGCTTCGCCGCTCCGGCTCGATCACGGCCAGCGCATCCAGGCTCTTCGGGCTTTTCTCCTTGAGGTACTTGTCGAAGCGGTACGTGCCGAGCTGAGCACCTTCCACGGTCGCCTGGGCGCGGGCCCGTGCCGATAGCCCGTCGGCGGCGAGGTAGGCCGCGGCGCTCCGGGCGCCGAGATCGCGGGCACGGCGCGCGGCGGCCGACGCGGCGCTGCGCACGGCGTCGGCGGCGCTGCCCTTTCGCGGACCGAGCCCCGCGACGAGCACGCGCACGGCGCGCAGGCGCCCGTCGGTGTGGAGGTGGCTGACCTGTCCTGGCTTGCCCTCGAACTTCTCGGCGGCCAGGACCTTGGACAGGAGACCCCCGAGCTTTCCGTCTACCGCCATCAGCGCGGGAGTGAGCTTCGCTGCGTCCGAGTGACGGCCCACGATGAGCGCATCGGCGTGGACCTCGACAGGGTCACGGGTCTCGAGGGAAAGCTTCATCGAAGCGAGCCTCCTTGGAGGGCGCGGGCGCGGTGGATCATGTCCGCGAGCCCATCGGTGGTGTCGTATTGACCGAGGTCGTCCACGTTGACCCAGCGGACCTCGGCGGCGTCGCTGCCCGCCTGGAGCCGGCCGCCCACTGACTCGGCGACGTAGTCGATGATCACGTAGTGGTAGCGGACGGTGCCCTTCTCCCGCACGACGCGATCGATGACCCCGCACAGGCCGAGGAGGCGCACGCGCAGCCCCGACTCTTCCTCGATCTCGCGCACGAGCGCGTCCTCGATGCGCTCGCCGAGATGCACGAGGCCGCCCGGGATGCTCCACTTGCCTTGCCCCGGCGGGCGGCCGCGCCGCGCGAGCAGGACACGCTCCCCGTCGAGCACCACGGCGCCCACGGCCACCCGCGGCGCGTCGGGAAACTCACGCGCGGCGGATTCCATCAGATCACGGTCAGCGCGCGCGGGGCTCGACCGGCCCGCGTCCAGCGGTCGGTCGCGTACTTCTCGCGCTCGAGCGTCGCGGCCAGCCCGGCTTCTTCCTCTGACAGGCCACCCGGATCGAGTGTGAGCCCGTGCGCGGTGCGGAAACCCTCGGCGAGGGAGCTGGCGGCTTCGTCGAAGGACGGTCGCCGGCCCAGCACGGTCTCGAGCGTCGTCATGTCGGCCAGTGGGTCCTTCCCGCCGGGGAACACGCGTCGGAGACGGCCGGGTACGGCGCCGAGCATGATGGCGCCGTGCTGGAGGAAGGCCGCGCCCTGGCGCCGCTGGGCGCTACCGACGAGCTTGCGGCCGTCCACTTCGAGCTCGAAGGAGCCCGTCCGCGCGAAGCAGAAGGCCGGCATCGCCGCCGGATTCGAGGGCTGGACGGGCACCATCGCGACGGGTGCGCCCAAGGCGCGCAAACCGGTCAGAAGCCCTTCTCCGATCCAGTGATACGTCTCCAGGAGATCGGCCGCCCCGTCGAAGTCCCCCGCCGCCGCCGCGACGCTGTAGGTGATCTCGAGGTCGGGCCCCTCGTGGAGGATGGCGCTGCCACCCGTGGCCCGCCTGACGAGCCCGATCCCCATCGCCTCAGCGGCGCCGGTGTCGATCCGGCCGTCGAGACGCTGGCCGTAGCCCAGCGAGATCGTGGGCGGCGCCCAGCCGAAGAAGCGGAGCGTGGGCGGAGAGCCGTGGCGGAGCCTACCGAGCAGCAGCGCCTCGTCGAGCGCCATGTTGGCGGCGCCGTCCAGCGGCTCGGTGACGAGGAGCCGAAAGTTGTTGGTCACGGCCCGAAGGGCCCACCCTTCATACTCCCTCTCCCCTCAGGGGAGAGGGTAGGGGTGAGGGGTGGCATCATGATCACCTTCCCGCCGGCGTCCACTTGAGCCGCGGCTGGCGCGCCGCCGCCGTCTGGTCGAGGCGGCGCACCGGCGTGGTCACCGGGGCGTCGTGGATCACCTGCGGATTCTCCCGCGCCTCGCGCGCGATCTGGACCATGGCGTCGCAGAACTCGTCGAGCGTCTCCTTGGACTCGGTCTCGGTCGGCTCGATCATCAGCGCCTCTTCCACGATCATCGGGAAGTAGGTCGAGGGCGCGTAGAAGCCGAGGTCGAGAAGCCGCTTGGCGATGTCCATGGCGGTGACCCCGAGCTTCTTCTGCCGGCGGGCCGAGAGCACGCACTCGTGCATGCAGGGCCCGGGCGCGGAGCGGTCGTAGTCGCCTTCGAGGCGCTTGAGGATGTAGTTGGCGTTGAGCACGGCGTTGTCCGACACGGCGCGCAGCCCGTCGGGGCCCATGGTCCGTATGTACGTCCAGGCCCGCACGTGCATCCCGAAGTTG
>WNFC01001297.1_pt1 | contig 28121 bp, 22 predicted proteins | sample 5400541 | NCBI WGS metagenome assembly WNFC01 (sample SAMN13153342, study PRJNA577476) | soil metagenome | isolation source: 120 cm saprolite under Douglas fir tree site 2 hole 2 replicate 1 | place: USA:California | collected 2015-04-18
CGATGACGCCGCCGAGATCGAGGACGACAACCTGATCGGCGACATCCATCACCAGCGACATGTTGTGCTCGACGACCATGATGGTGATGCCGCTGTCGCGTACGGCGCATAGGAGGTCGGCGAGCTCCGCCGTCTCGGCATCGTTGAGCCCCGCCGCCGGCTCGTCAAGGAGAAGCAAGCGCGGCCGCGCCATCAGCGCGCGACAGACCTCGACGAGCTTCTGGGCACCCATCGGCAGGCTGGTCGCGGCAACATCGCGGAAGCCGGCGAGGCCGACGAGGTCGAGCAGCGCCTCGGCCCGTGCCGTCAGCGCATGTTCCTCCCGTCGCGCGCCGGGGAGAGAGAGCATCTGCCCGAGCGGGTGCGAGCGAACTTGCCGATGCGCGCCGACCAGCACGTTCTCGAGCGCCGTCATGCCGGGAAAGACGCGCGCCGTCTGGAATGTCCGCAAGAGGCCGCGCCGTGCGATCGCGCTCGGCGGCAAGCCCGCTAGCGGGTCGCCGAAGAAGCTGATATCGCCGTCATCCTTGGGGAATAGATTGGTCACGATGTTGAACACGGTCGTCTTGCCCGCCCCGTTCGGGCCGATGAGCGCGGACAGGCTGCCTGTCGGCACGGTGAACGAGACGTTGTCGAGCGCCCGCAAGCCGCCGAAGCTCTTGCGCAAGCCGGTCACCTGCAGGGCGGGCGCGCTCATCGACGGGACCCTTTTGCAAGCAGGCGAACGGCCGTGCCGAAGATGCCATCCGGCAGATATTGGAAGGCGAGCACGAGCAGGGCGCCCTCGGCCATCGTCTTGTAGATTGCGAAGGGCTGGAAGATGGTAGGCAGCAGCGTAACCAGCGCCGCACCGAGCAAGCCGCCGACCAGCGTTCCCTCACCGCCGATGACGAGCATGGCGATCATCTCGAAGGCGCGCGGCGTGCTCACCATCTCGGGCGCCAGGAAATGGAAGTCGAAGGCGTAGAGGCTGCCCGACAGCGAGCCGAGCGCGGCGCTGATGGCGAAGGCCGCCATCTTGTGGCGCGGCACGTCGATGCCGAGTGCCGCCGCCGCGGTCTGGTCGCTGCGGATCGCCTGCAGGGCACGACCGAAGCTCGACCGCATGCCGCCGAGCAGCGCGGCGAGAAGCACCACGGTGATCGCGAGGACGAGGTAGTACATCGCCGTCGGCGTCGCGAAGACGATCGGCCCGACGGCGAAGGAGGGAATGCCGACGAGGCCGGATGGGCCGCCAGTGACCCCGGTGAGGCCGACCGTCAGCGAATCGACGAGCAGGCCGAAGCTCAGCGTCGCCAGCGCCAGATAGGCGCCGCGCAGCCGCATGGTGACGAGCGACAGCACGACCGCGCAGGCGAGCGACAGAGCCATGCCGGCAATCGTCCCGAGCAGCGGTGAGACGCCATAATCGGTGGCGAGGATGGCGGCGGTATAGCCGCCGATCGCCATGAAGGCGGCCTGGCCGAGACTGACCTGGCCGGCATAGCCCATCAGGACGTCGAGGCCGAGCACGGCGATGAAGAGGATGAAGGTGATGACGAGCGAGCCGAGCAGCCCGCCTTCGCCGAGGAAGACCGGCAGCGCGGCGAGCCCCGCGAGAACGACGCCGCCGGCGAGCAGCGCCCTGGTGCCGCGAAACCGCACGATGGCGCGATAGACGCGCTGCTCGTCGCGCACGTCGCTGCGCCGCGCCCGCCCGATCACGAAGAGGCCTTGCGGCCGCCACAGCAGCGTCACGAGCAGGAGGCCGAGCGCCAGCGCGTTGCTGAACAGCGACGAGAGATAGCCGGCGGCAAGCTGCTCGGCGACGCCGAGGAAAAGTCCGCCGGCAACGGCCCCGGCGAAGGAGCTCATGCCGCCGATCGCGACGGCGATGAACCCGGCATTTGTGAAGAAACGTCCGGTGTCGAACTGGAGCGAAACGATCGGCGCGGCGACAATCCCGCCGACGCCGCCGATCAAGGCGGTGAGGCCGAAGCTGAGCCAGGTCAGGCGGGCGACATCGACGCCCATCAGCTGCGCCGCCATCGGGTTCTCGGCGCAGGCGGTCAGCGCCTTGCCGAGGGCGGTGCGAGCGAGCAGATACCAGGCGGACAGGATGATCAGCCCCGAAACGCCGATAATCCAGAGTCCCTGCGACGGGATACGAACGCCGAGAAGAACGATCGGCTGCTCGCCCGAGAAGGGCGGCACGGCATAGGGTTGGCTGCCCCAGATCACCAAGGCCAGCCCCTCGATGAAGGTCAGCAGCCCGGCGGTCAGCATCAGCATCGAGCTGTTCGGGAGGCGCGCCAACGCGGGAACGAAACTCGCCGCGCCGAGGACGAGGCCGCATGCCGTGGTGACCGCAGCAGCGGTGATGAAGGCAAGCGGCACCTTCCAGCCGAGCTCGGCGCCCAGCGTGTAGAAAAGCAGCGCGCCGAGAATGCAGAAACCGCCCTGGGCGAGGTTGATGATGCCGGTGACGCGGTAGACGAGCGACAGGCCGAGGGCGATGACCGCGAAGACGCTGCCCTGGACCAGCCCGCCGATGACGATCTGGATCGCCTGGCTCAAGCGGGGCCGCCGAAGGAGTTGCCATTCGACGTCGCAGCCCGCGATACCCCCCACCCCAACCCTCCCGCGCAAGGGGGGAGGGAGGTATTCGTGCCGACAAAGTTTTCGCCCTCCCCCCTTGCGGGGGAGGGTTGGGTGGGGGGTCTACAGCCGCGAGAGGCTCGAAGGATGCGCACCGGGACCCTATTGGTCGAGCGGCGCGCCTGCCGGCTGGCTGACGACCTGCCAGGTCTTCTTGGCGGGATCCCACAGCGTCACGACGGCATCGTTGACGTCGAGTCCGCGCTGCGCCACGCGTTCGAAATCGTAGATGCCGTCGACGCCGGCATAGTTCTTGAGATGCGCGACATGTTCGCGCAGCTGCGCCGCGGTGGCGGCAGGACCAAGCTTGCGCAGCGCATCGATGATAATCATTGCCGGATCCCAGGCGAGCGCCGCGGCAACGTCGGGAACGATACCTGCCGCCTTGAATGCGGCGGCGAATTTTTCCTGCGCTGCCAGCACCGCGGCGTCGCGTTTGAGATCGGTCGCGTGCATCGCCCACTCGGCAGCGGGAATGAACAGTTGCTTGGGCAGGAAGGCGGCATACTGGTTCATCTGCGCGAAGGTCATATTGCCGTCGGTGGTGCCGACGGGCACGTCGAGCCCGGCTTGGACGACGCCCTTGAAGACGGTGCCGATCGGCGCCCCGGTGCTCCAGGCGATGAAGGCCTGCGGCTGCGCCGCCTTGATGTTCTCGATCTGCGCCGAGACGCTGACATCGGTCGGGTTGAAGTGCTCGCGCGCGACCACCGTGACATCCTTGTTCTCGGGCAAAGCGAGGTTCAGATTGATGCCCTTCTCGGCATCCTGCCCGCTGGCGTCGGTGCTCGTCATCACGGCGATCTTTGTCCACCCCTTCATGCGCCAGTAGCGGATCAGGGCGCGCGACAAATCGATCGTCGAGACGCTCGAGGTGAAGACATAGGCGCCCTCGGCCGGGTGGATGCCGGGTGACAGGCAATACATCAACGGTCCGCTCGCCATCAGCGGTGCCATCGCGTTGCACATGGCGACGAGATTGGCGCCGATCTCGACGGCGGGCTTGCCGGCGACTACCTGGCTGGCGAGCTGGACGGCGACTTGCGGGCTCGACTGGTCGTCGTGAAAAACGAGACGGAGCGGACGGCCCTGAATTCCGCCGCCGTCGTTGGCCCATTTCTCGGCGAGGAGCAGTGCCTGCTGCTCGGCCTTGCCGAGAAACGACGCGCCGCCGGTCAGGGACAGAATGACATTGAGCTCGTAGGGATCGGCCGCCGCGCCAGGCGATGGCAGTGCCGCGATCAGCCAGCCCGCACATAAGCACGTCATCGCCGCGGCCGCTCTCGCCATCCGTGCGCTCGTCATTGCCATCCTCCCCTCGAATATCTTGTTCTGCTCCTCGGCAGGCTAGCCAAACCCGCGAAACCCGGCAATCAATCAAGCATTCCCCGCCGCGGTCAGCAGATGCGTGCGCAGTTCTGGCCGGGCTGCGATTGACTCGCGCTCGCTTCGACCTATAGCATTTCGGCAACGACAAGAATGGGCTGCGACCCTATCACCGGACCGCTCGGACGGCACGCGGTCCCCCGGAGTCGCGGGTTGATCGCGACCGCAACGAAAAACAGGAGCGATGACGCGCTTTTTCTTCAAGCACCTGCTCTTCCTTTGCCTCACCCTGCTGGTGGTGTCGTTCATCGTCTTCGTGATGACCGAATTCACCCCGGGTGACGTTGCCCGCAAGATGCTCGGCGCCTACGCGACGCAGGAGCAGGTTGCGATCCTGACCAAGGAAATGGGCCTCGACCGCCCGGTTCTCGTTCGCTATTTCGAATATATCGGCAATCTCGCTTCCGGCGATCTCGGCTATTCAACACGCTTCAAGGTGCCGGTCAGCGCCATCATCTTCGACCGGCTCGCCAATACCGGCATGCTGGCCACCATCGCCTTCGCCATCATCGTGCCGCTGGCGATGCTGCTCGGCATCGGTGCCGGGATGCGCGAATCCTCGCGCTTCGACCGCGCGATCATGCTGTTCAGCACGGTGACTGCCTCGATCCCGGAATTCGCCATGGGCGTCTTTCTCGCCAGCGTCTTCGTCGTCGCCCTCGGCTGGCTGCCCGGCACCGCGACGATGACCGGCAGCGCGCGCTGGAGCGTCGCCCAGCAGCTCGTCCTCCCGGTGGCGACGATCGTGCTGTTCGACCTCGGCTACCTCGTCAGCATGATCAGAGCGTCGATGGTCGAGGTCATGCAGCGGCCCTATATCCGCACCGCCGTCCTGAAAGGCATGCGATTTCGTCAGGTGATCATCGGCCATGCGCTGCGCAATGCGATGATCAATCCGGTGACGGTCATTCTCCTGCAGATCAACTATCTGATCACCGGGGTGGTCGTCGTCGAGACCGTCTTCGCCTATCCGGGGTTCGGGCGGATGATGCTCGAAGCGGCGCTCTACAAGGACATCGCGCTGATCGAGGTCGGCGCGCTGGTCGCCGTCTTCGTTGCCGTGCTGACGCAAATTCTGGGTGATCTCGCCTACATGGCGCTCGACCCGCGGATCCGCGCCTGATGACCGCCGAAAGCAAGCTCGACACATTGGCGGCGCCGCGGCCGCTCGCCGCGACGGGCGCCTTCGTCGCCCCGTTCCGCCGCCTCGCGCCGCTGCTCGAATCGCCGCCGGCGATGATCGGCCTCGTGCTCGTCACGTTCTGGGTCCTCGCCGCCCTGTTGGCGCCGTGGATCGCACCCTACCCGCCGAATGCCTCGGATCTGGCGGCGCTGGCCCACCCGACACCATCGGCTGCACATTGGCTCGGCACCGATCATCTCGGCCGCGATATTCTGTCGCGGGTACTATGGGGGGCGCGCACCGTTCTTACGGTGGCGCCGATCGCCGTGCTCGGGGCCACTGCCTTCGGCTCGCTGGTCGGCCTCACTGCCGGCTATCATCGCGGTTGGATCGATCTCGTCGTCACCCGGATCAGCGACATCGTCCTCTCCTTCCCCGTGATCATCCTCTACATGATCATCCTGGCGATCTATGGCTCGTCCGCCCTCAACATCATCGCCGTCATCACCCTGACCAAGGCGCCGATCATCGCCCGCATCGTGCGCGGCATCACCTTGGAACTGCGTGAGCGCGAGTATGTCGCCGCCGCCAAGATGCGCGGCGAATCGGCGCTCTACATCATGCTGGTCGAGATCCTGCCGAACGCACGCGGCCCGCTCATCGTCGAGATGTGCCTCCGGATGGGTTACACCATCATCACCATCGGCGTGCTGGGCTTCCTCGGTATCGGCCTGCCGCCGCCCGATCCGGATTGGGGCGGCATGGTCAAGGACACTTACGGCATGATGTCGGTATGGCCACACATGTCGCTCATCCCGTGCGCCGTCATTTCGTCGCTCGTCATTGGCTTCAATCTGCTATCGATCGGCCTCAGGGAAATCGGCCTGCGTGACTGATCCAGCAGCGACGCCAATTCTTGCCTTCGAGAACGCGCGCATCTCGTTCTTCCTGCGTGCCGGCGAGGCCAACGTCATTCCGGGACTGAGCTTTTCCATCGCGCCGCGCGAAGCGCTCGGCCTGGTCGGCGAATCCGGCTGCGGCAAGTCGACGGTGGCGCTCGCCATCATGCGTTATCTCGGCCGCGCCGGCCGCCTTACCGCCGGCCGCATCCTCTTCCAGGGGCGCGACATGGCGGCGTTCGACGACGATGCCCTTCGCGCCGTCCGCGGCCGACAAATCGCGATGATCTATCAGGACCCTATGAGCAGCCTCAACCCGGTGATGACGATTGGCCGCCAGCTCATGGAAGTGCCGATGATCCACGAGGGGATCGACGCCGACCCGGCGCGCGAGCGCGCTCTCGCCATGCTCGACGAGGTCAAGCTGCCCGATGCCGCCGCGATCTTCGAGCGCTACCCGCACCAGCTTTCAGGCGGGCAGCAGCAGCGCATCGTCATCGCCATGGCGCTGATCGCCAAGCCGGCGCTGCTGATCATGGACGAGCCGACGACCGGACTCGACGTCACCGTCGAGGCGGCGGTGCTCGACCTCGTACGCGAGCTGCGTCAGCGTCATGATTCGGCGATCCTCTTCATCAGCCACAATCTCGGCACCGTGGCCCAGATTTGTGATCGCGTCGGCGTCATGTATGCCGGCGAGCTCGTCGAGGAAGGGGCGGTGCGCGACGTCTTCACCGCGCCGCGCCACCCTTATGCGCGCGGTCTGCTCGATTGCCTGCCGACGCTCGGCCGCGACAAGCGCAGCGCGACGCTGAGCTCGATCCCCGGCCAGGTCGGCTCGCCGCTCGCGCGGCCGCCGGGCTGCGCCTTCGCCGCGCGCTGTACCCATGCCGAGCCGGCCCGCTGTTCGACGACGCCGATCGCGTCGCGTGCCGTGGCCGGCGCCGTCGGTCACCGCGTGCAATGCGTGCGGGTCGCCGAGCTGCCGGATTGGCAACATCCGCCCGCCGCCGGCGGCGAGGTCAAGCTCGGGGCACTCGGCCCGGCCGCGTTCAGCCTGCACAAGCTCGGCAAGACCTATCATCAGTCGCACGGCATTTTCGGCGGAAATCGCCGCTCGATCGCCGCCTTGCGCGACGTCGAGCTCACCGCCGAGCGCGGCCGCACCCTCGCCATCGTCGGCGAAAGCGGCTGCGGCAAGTCGACCCTCGCCCGCATCCTCAGCGGCCTGCAGCTGGCGAGCGCCGGCACCGTCGAACTCGACGGCACCGAGATCGGCAGCCTCGCGATCGACCGTCGTCCGACCGCGTTGAAGCGCCGCCTGCAGATGGTCTTCCAGAACCCCGATTCCACGCTCAACCCGAGCCACAGCGTCGGCTACGCGATCGAGCGCGCGCTGCGCCGCCTCAAGGGGCTGACGGCAAGCGAAGCGCGCCGGCAGCGCGGACAGCTTCTCGAGACGGTCAAACTCTCCGGCGATTTTGCCCGCCGTCTGCCGCACCAGCTCTCCGGCGGCCAGAAGCAGCGCGTAGCGATCGCGCGCGCCCTCGCCGGCGACCCCGAGATCATTCTCGCCGACGAGCCGGTCTCGGCGCTCGACGTCTCGGTGCAGGCGGCGATCATCAATCTGATGACCGAAGTGCAGGCGGCGCGCGGTGCCACCCTCGTCTTCATCTCGCACGACCTCGCCGTCGTACGCTATCTCGCCGACAGTGTCGCAGTCATGTATCTCGGCTGCGTCGTCGAGTTCGGCCGTGTCGACGCCGTCTTCGCCCCGCCATGGCACCCCTATACCGAGGCGCTGCTTTCGGCGGTGCCGGAGCCCGACCCTGAGATACAGCGCCGCCGCATCGTCCTCGAGGGTGCCCCGCCGAGCGCTGCGCAGCTGCCCCGAGGTTGCCCGTTCGCGACGCGCTGCCCGCGCAAGATCGGCGCCATCTGCGACGACATCAAACCGCCCGAGCAGGTGGTCGGCGACGGCCACCGGATCGCCTGCCATATCCCGGCGGCGGAACTCGTCGCGCTCCAGACGGCCGGCCCGCCGTCGCTCGAGGCAGCCAGCACCGCGACCGCGGGCTGACGCGCCGCAACTACGCGGCGCAATCGCCGCGCCGGCACCCCGTCGATTGACACACGAAATCGACGGGAGCACTGCCCCGTGCGGGTGGAAACATGGCGCTATCATGATGATTCGCACGGATTCGTCCAGTTTGGTACGGCTGGACGCTCACACGCTGGGTTTCTTCGGAGCCGCCGGGTTTTCGCAAAATCGCCGCACATTTGGCGACAAGGACAAAAATGCCGGCATCGCCGTTCACAGGGTCAAGGCGTCGCATTGTCGCGGCGATCTCGCGAACTCGTATGGACCAATGGTTTTGAATCTTTTGTCCAGGAGCGGGAGGGAAGCGTTTTGCCGCGGCTCGTGATCGTTTCCAACCGGGTCAGCCTGCCGGGCGAGCGCACCGCGCGCGCCGGCGGCCTCGCCACCGCCTTGCGCGACACTTTGCGGCATTATGGCGGCCTGTGGTTCGGCTGGAGCGGCCGGATCGCCGAGGCTTCGTCGACGACGCCGCAATTCTCAAACGCCGGCGGCGTGACCTACGTCACCGTCGATCTCAGCCGCGACGATCATCAAGGCTACTACGTCGACTTCGCCAACGGTTCGCTGTGGCCGCTGTTTCACTACCGGCTGGGCCTCGTCGAGTACAAGCGGCGGGCCTTCGATCGTTACCGCCAGGTCAATCGGTACTTGGCGCGCATGCTTCATCCGTTGCTGCAGCCCGACGACCTGATCTGGATTCATGACTATCACCTCATTCCGCTCGGCAGCGAATTGCGCCAGCTCGGCGTCGTCAATCGCATAGGGTTCTTTCTCCACACGCCGTTTCCCCCGCCGGAGGTTCTGGAGGCGTTGCCGCACCACGAGACGCTGATTCGCGGACTCTGCGCCTATGATCTCATCGGCTTTCAAACGACCGACGGAACGCAGGCCTTCCTGAACTACATCAGCCAAAGGGCGGGCGGCCGTCAGTTCGCCGATGGCTGGTTCTCCGCCTATGGCATGCGGTCGCGCGCCGCGGCCTTCCCGATCAGCATCGAGACGGATCAGTTTGCCGAGCTGGCGAAGCGCGCGGTCACGACGCCCGATGCGGTCCGCTTGCGGGAGAGCCTGGCGAACCGCGACCTCATCATCGGCGTCGACCGGCTCGATTACAGCAAGGGTCTCGCCAACCGCTTCGATGCGATCGACACCCTGCTGTCGGATTGGCCGCACCATCGCGGCCGGATCACCTATCTCCAGATCGCACCGCACTCGCGGGCCGAGGTGGCGCAATATCGCTCGCTGCGCCGCGATCTGGAAGCTGCCGCCGGCCGCATCAATAGCAAATATGCGGAATTCGATTGGTCACCGATCCGCTATGTCAACAAGAGTATCTCGCGGCAGACATTGGGCGGATTCTACCGCATCGCCCGGATCGGGCTGGTGACGCCATTGCGCGACGGGATGAACCTCGTCGCCAAGGAATACGTCGCCGCGCAAGACCCCGAAAACCCCGGTGTTCTCGTGCTGTCGCGCTTTGCCGGTGCTGCGCATGAGCTCGACGCGGCGCTGCTCGTCAACCCGATCGATGTCGATGCGATCGCCTCGGCGATCCATCACGGCCTCGGCATGGACCTGGAGGAGCGGCGTGCCCGGTGGTCCGCCATGATGAGCGTGCTGCGCAAGAACACCATCACCGCCTGGCGCGACGCCTTCACCGCGGCGCTGGGGGAGGTCGATCCGCCGGTGACGACCCCGTTGCGGCGAAGCGCCGCAGAGCGTAGCGAAATCAGCGTTTAGCGATCGTCAGTTCAACCGGTCAACGGTGTCCCGCCGACCGAGGGTACGATGGAGCACGTAGCTCACCGTCGCGCTCTCGCTCGTCCAGTCGAAGGTCTGCCCGCACAGGCAATCGGAGACATGACCGTCGGGCGCGGCGAGCGGCAGGAACAGGCGCTCGGTGGAGAGCCCGGCCAGGGCCGCCGGCGCCGTGCCGCCAGCATAGGAAAACCCGGTCGCCGAATAGACCGGCAAACGCCGGACGACCGCCTCGCGAAAGAGGCCTGTGATGAAGGCGCGATGGGCCGCCGGCGATGACTCGCCGACCACCCGGCCGCTGAGATCGACGCCGAACACGGTCTGCAGCTCCGGGCTGACGAGGCGGTAGGAGAAAACCAGATCTGGCGGCGCGCCCTGTACCCTGACGAGGCTTAGATAGTTGGCGATGTCCGCCAATTCGGTGAGGTCGATGTCGCGCATCTGCGGACACGGCCGCCCGGCACATTTCGCGCGCCAATATTCGAGCAGCCGAAAAAGGATCTTGTTGAGCTGGACGGCGCCCGCGTTGAGCCGCTCGGCGACGCGATCGATGAGATCGCCGAGCCGGTAGGGCTTGGCGAGCAAATCGCCGCGGGCAACCAGGGTTTCGTTCGCCGCGATCTGATCGGCGTAGCCGGTCGTCAGCAGGACCTTGAGCGTCGGGCGTAGCGCGATGGCACGGCGCGCCAGCGCGAAGCCGTTCAGCGCGCCCGGCATGACGACATCGCTGAACAGGAGGTCGACGCGTTCCTCGCCGGCGATGATCGGCAGGGCAAGATCGCCGCTCGCCGCCGTGAGAACGCGATAGCCGGCATCGCCGAGGCAAAGCACCGCGACGTCGCGAACGTCGTCGTCGTCCTCGACGACGAGTATGGTTGCCGACCTTGCCATCATCGCGGCAGCAGCTTCGGTCTAACGATGGATGGCGCGGTCTCTCTCATCGCGTCATCGTTCGGGGGTCGTCGTCAGGCGCTCATCGTCCGCCTGGGCGGTGATCGGCGCGGTACGACCATAGCGGGCCTGCTTCAGCCGCTCGCTGCTCATCGTCCCCGGCGCGGTGTCGTAGCCGAGCAGGGCGATGAGACGTAGCGTATCGCCGGCAATCGGCGTCACCCGGTGAATCGAATGCCGTCCCATGAAAAGGGCAAGCGTGCCCGGCGCCATAGCGAGGCGGACAACCTCGCGGCGGTCGCCGTCGAGCAGCCGCCACACCCGATCATAGTGCTCCGCCGTTTCGCTGCGGATGTTGGGGACATATTCGAAGTCGCCGCCGCGTTCGCAATCCTGGAGCAGGATCGAGACGACGAAGTCGGTCTGATCGAAATGCCACAGCAGGTGCTCGCCCGCGCCCATCGTCGCGATGTTGAGGGCGCCGAGCGGATCGGCATAGCGGTAAAGCCGTTCCTTGCCGAGTGCGGCGGCGAGAAACGTCAGGAACCCGTCCCATTCATAGAGCCGACGAATGAGCGCGCCCGGCGGGATGAGATCGTACGCAACGGCGCCGACCGACGAGGTCTGCAGGCGGCGCCTCGGGTGATCCTCAGGGAAGCTCTCGTCGGGTGTCGAGAGATAGGCTGTGCTGCCGCGCCCACCCGGCTTGCGATGGGCGAGCGGGGCGACGGCAGCCGCTTCGGCTGCCATCGCCGCCACCGTCTCCGCCGTCAGGAAGCCGGGCAGCAAGCACGAGCCGGTCGCCGCCAGTTGCCGGCGGCAATCATCGAGCAGCGCGCGTCCCCGCGCGCCGGCGAGCGGGAAGATCGGATAGCGATCGAGCGCGATTGCCGTAGCGATCGGTGGTAGCGCGGCGCCGTCCGTACCGATCCCCTTGCGGCCGACGGCCGATTTCATCGTCAGCCGCCGCCCTTTACCGCCATGCGCTCCATCGCGGTCAGCGCCAGGGCCGAGGCGACGAAGGTGAGATGAATGATGACTAACCACATCAACTTGTCGTCAGCCACGTCGTTCACTTCCATAAAGGCATGCAGCAGATTGATCGATGAGATCGCGACGATGGCGCCGGCGATCTTGAGCTTGATCGACCCGATATCGAGTTGACCGAGCCATGTCAGATTCTGCTCCGCGATATTCATCTTGGCGATGAAATTCTCGTAGCCGCTGAGCATGACCATGACGAGCAGTCCGGCAACCAGCACGAGATCGATCAATGACAAGGCGGTCAAAATGACCTCCTTGCCGTCGACGCTGGGCAACGACAGGCCAATGCGCAAGATCTCGTGCAGGAAGGCGACGACGATGACGAGCAGAAACAGCGCGAGACCGAGATAGAGCGGCACGAGCACCCAGCGACTGGCGAACAACACCCGTTCGATCAGCCTTTCCATCGATCTCCCCTGCTCGCGAAAAGGGGACCCCCCCGGGGTCCCCTTCGGCGCGACGAATTTGAGCTGCTAGGCGCCGATCGCCAGCTCGCGAGCGTTGATATACCCGGTCGGGTGCATCTTGAAGCCCTGCACGCGCTTGTCCATGAAGGTGAAGAGGGCACGCCATACCGGCTGGATGACCGGCCCGTCCTCGAGCATGATCTGCTCGAGCTTCGCCATGATGGCGCGTCGCTTCTCGACCTCGAGCGTGCCTTCCGCCTCGACCAGCAGCTTGTCGAATTCCGGATTGGAATACGACGATTCGTTCCACACGCCGCCGGTGCGATAGGCCAGGCTGTAGGTCATTACGCCGAGCGGGCGATGCGCCCAGGTGGTGAAGGCGAACGGCAGCTTCTGCCAGACTTCCCAATACTGGGTTGACGGCATGACGTTGATCTTGACCCGGATGCCGGCCTCCTTCCATTGCTCGACCATCGCCTGAACCGCGACCACCTCCCAGGCAGCCGAATCTGACGACCGCGCGGCGATCTCGACGTCGATGCCGTTCGGATGGCCGGCATCGGCGAGCAGCTTCTTGGCCTTGGCAACGTCGCGCAGCTGCGGCGTGACCTTGGCATATTCAGGATGGACCGGGCTGACGTGATGATGCTCGCCCGCCGCGCCGAGACCCTTATGCGAGATCTTCAGGATGGTCTCCGAATCGACGGCATAACGCATCGCCTGGCGCACGCGCTTGTCGTCGAACGGCTTATCGGGGTGCATGCGCGCAGTTGCCGTATAAGCGGTGATGACCTGATGCAGCTGCAGGTGCGGCAGCTGCTTCAGCGCATCGAGCTGCGCGGGGTCGGCGAGATAGATGCCGTCGACCTGCTTGGAGGCAAGGGCGCTGATCGCGGCCGCCGGATCGTCGCCGAGATCGATGAACTCGACCTGATCGAGAGAGGGCGCGCCGCCCCAATAGTTCTTGTTCGCCTTGAAAACCTGCTTCCGGCTGACTTCGTTCTCCGCCAGCATGAACGGGCCGGTGCCATTGGCCCCGATCTTGAAGACGCCATTGTCCTTGGGGTCGAGAATCAGCAGCGGATAATGATAGAGCTGCTCCGGCACGGCGAGATTGGCGGCCTTGCCGTTGAGCTTGACGGTGAAATCGTCGACCTTCTGGATGGCATTGGCATCCCACAGGCGCGAAGACTTCTTCATGACGCCTTTGTCGTCCTTCTCACCGGTCTCGAAATCCTCCATCAGGAAGCTTTTCATCAGACCAAGCACCGAGGAGCCGGTCTTCGGGTCCATCACCCGCTTGAGGTTCCAGACGACGTCGTCAGCAGTGAACGGGCGCCCGTCATGCCATTTGACGTCCCTGCGCAGATGGAGCGTCCAGCTCTTGAGGTCCTCGGCAGCCTCCCATTTCTCGACCAGCGCAGGCCGCGTCACGTTGTCGGCACCGGTGACGGTCAGATAGTCGAAATGCTGGCGCCCGGAGTTGGAGGCCTCGACCCAGCTGAAGGTATGCGGGTTGACGAGCTCATGACAGCGCATGCCGATGCGCAGCGTACCGCCCTTCGGCAACGCTGTCTGGGCTTGCGCCGGCGCGACGAGATCGCCGCCGGTCAGCTTGCCGGCGAACGCATAGGCGGCGCTCGCCGTCATGCCGAGCAACGTCGCACTCCGCAGGAACTCGCGCCGGTCGATTCGATGGTCCGTCAATTGTTGTTTCAGAACGGGAATATAACCGTGTTCTGTGGTCTCGCGCATGTCATTCACTCCCCCTGCTAGCGGGCCCCCGCCGTGGCCGTCAACGCAGCTTTTCGCGTAGAGCTTGGTCGACACTGGAAAATCCACCTTCCTCGCTCGACGGCGCCCTTGTCAAGGCGAGGACGATCCGCGGCTCCCGGTCAGCCGGCTCTGCTCGCCGCGGCCTTGGCGGCAGAGCGGAAAAGACCGAGCGGTCCCGGATAGGCATAGCCCGGAAACAGCGTCGCGCCGCCGCCATGCTGCAGCAGAAGTTCGGTCAGGACGCGCCGATAATCGGTGGCGACCGCGAGATCGACGCCCTCGTCGAGCCGATCGGCCGCGAGGCCCGGCCACGGCCCGACCATGCGGCCGCCGGCGACGGCGCCGCCGAGCACCGCCATGACGCCAGCCCTGCCATGGTCGGTGCCGTTGCTCTTGTTCGAGCGCAGGCGGCGGCCGAACTCGCTGAGCACGACGATGACGAGGCGGTCGTGAAACCGCGCCATGTCGGCATAGAACCCGGACAGCCCGTTCGACAGCCGCTCGACGGCGCTGCGAAAACGGCCCGGCTGGTATTCGTGGGTGTCCCAGCCGCCGATATCGACGGCAGCGAATTCGAGGCCAATTTCCATCTTGGCGAGTTGCGCCACCGTGCGCAGCGGCCGGCCGAGGTCGCCGGCGACATCGTAGTTAACGTCATGCTCGGCCTGATAGGGCACGACCTTGCGCTGCGCGTCGCGCGGCAGTCGCGCATCGATCGCCCGCATGGCGGCGAGCGCGCCGCGGCCGGCGGTGCCGACATCCCCGGGCGCCGCGAGATAGAGTCGTCCCAGCACGTCGTCGACCTGCTGGCCACCCGGCGGCGCGAAGCCGCCAGCGAGATCGGGCACCGCGAGGGCCGCCGGCCAGCGCGTGAACTCGCCGCTAAGCGCCGCGGCGGCGCCGACCGCCGTCGCCATTCCGGTCGCGTGGCTCGCGGCAAGGTAGCGGGCAAGCCAGCCATCGCCAATCCGCCCCAGCGCGGCGTTGTCGGCGACGCCGCGCTCGATCATGTCGGTGGCGACGAAATGACTACGCGTCGGATTGGTCAGCCCGGCCGCATGAATAAAGGTGAGATGACCACTGTCATAAAGCTCGCCCAACCCCTTCGCCGCCGGGTGCAGGCGGAAATCGATCGCTGCGGCGGCGCCGTGGCCGAGCCGAAGGCCCGCCTCCGGGCCATCGGCGGGAACCCGTAGATCGGAGCCGCGCGCGGCGATGAAATCGGCGTCATTGGCGGGTGAGATGAGGTTGAGCCCGTCGCAGCCGCCGCGCTGGTGAACGACGACGAGAAGACGACCGCCGGCCGGCTCGGCTGCAAAGGCGAGCCGTCGCAGACCGGGAAGCGGCAAGAACCCGTCGAGCCCAACGGCAAGCCCTGCCGCGGCCCCGGCCCTGAGGAGTTCGCGGTGCGTCGTTCTCATCGCTGCCTCCTCACGACACTCGGCCTCACGCCACCTGGAACGCCGGGGTCATCGCGCAGAGCGCGGCGAGACGGGCGAGGCGTTTCTCGGTCTCGGGCTTGCCGGGTTCGCCGATCGGCTGATCGGGCGGCCAGCCGGCACCGACCAGGATGGCATCCGCGGTGACCGAATCGCCGGCGCCGTGGAGCGCACCCAAGAAGTGATCGACCGCAAGACGCGGCGTTCGCGCTGCCCCGCCGATGGCATGCGACGGTTCCCAGAGACCGGTGCCCCAGTAGTTCTCGGCGACGCCGAGGACGATATTCCAGCGGCGTCGCAGTGCCGTCGTGCCGAGAAAGAAAGCGCGGTCGTCGGGCAGACCTGCCGGCGTCGGCCAGCCATAAAGGCGCTGCCCGGCATTGGCGATTTCGTTCGCCAACCCTTCGCTCGGCATCAAATCGATGCCGGCGCCGCGGGCGAAACCGGCAGCAAGCGCCAGCGGCCGCCGCAGCTTGGCGCCACGGGCAGCCGCGAACTCCGGCGACAACAGGATCAGGCGAATGGTTTGGGCGATCTGGTCGGGCGCGGCGCGGTTCTTCCGCCAGATTTCGACCGCTGCGCCGACCAAGCGATCCGACGGTGCGTCACCGACGAAGCGGCGGCACAGCTTGGCGACGACGAAGCGCGCCGTCGCCGGGTGATGGGCAACCAGATCGAGCGCTTTGCGCCCGTCGAGCATGGCTGGTGCGAAGGCATCGAACTCGTGCGCCAACACCCGCTTCTGGTAACCGTCGTGCCAGGATTCGACATAGGAAAACTGCCCAGTCTCGGGCAGCTTGCGACGGCCGTCGATGGCGGTGCCGTCCTCGATCGTCCAGCCAGTAAAGGCACGCGCCGCCTCATAGAGGTCATGATCGATGTAGCCGGTGGGCGCCCCTTTCAGCGCACCCGGGACGTCGCGCCAGCGATCGTAGCGGTCGTTGAGATAAGCGTCGCGCCCAAGCGTGTGCAGCTCGAACAGCTCCCGCGCATAGTTCTCGTTCGCCGCGCCAGCCCGCGAGGAGCGGTTGGAGAGATAGAATTGCATCGCCGCGCTGGTCGCCACCGCCTCCAGGAAGGCGCGAAAATTGCCGAGGCAATGGACGCGGATGACCTCGCGGTCGTAGACCGGCAGCATGACCGCGATCTGCTCGCTCGAATAGGCATCGACATTGAAATGATCATGCCAGAATCCGCACAGCACCTCGCGCAGCTGCCACTTGCTGTGCACGGCGCGCAGGATCGTGGCGGCGATGATCTCATCGCGCGGCCGCCGCCGCTCGGCGCCGTCCATCTCGGCACGCCGCGTGATCAGCGACCACAGCGCCGCGCTCGGCTGCTCGAGCGTGGCGAGCGTGCGAAGCTCGTCGACCGCCGGCCATTTCTCGTTGGCGGCGTATCTGATCCGCAGCGTCGCTTGCGCAAGGTGCCTGCCGCAGGCGGCATCAGCGTCCTCGCGCGGCGCGAGCTGCTCCTCGACCCAGGCCGGAAAGCCGCTCTGTCGCACCGCGGCAACATCCGCCGGCGCAGCGCCATAAGCGGCACGCGCAAGCGCCGAATGGATGAACGGCAGATCCGGCGGAGTGACCATGTTCTGGACAATCACGACCGCAACGCTCGGGATTGGCGACTATACCGATTCATTCGGCGCGCCGGCACCCGATATCCCCTCCGCCCGGCCGGCAGCGGCTCTGCATTATGCGAGAGCGCCGCAGCGTCCATCCTAGCAGGTGCCGTGGCAAAATTAGATCAATGCTCAGCCGAACAGCCGCTCCTCAAACGGATAGGTGGTCAGCACCTGCGCACCGTTGGCGGTGACGAGAACCTGCTGCTCGAGCTTGACACCCTCGGCGCCACCCTCCTCGCCGATATAACTCTCGATGCAGATCGTCATGTTCTCTTTGAGGACGCCGTCGTAGCCGGCGCGCGCGAGATCCTGCATATGCGCCACCTTCGGCCATTCGTCGCACAGGCCGACACCGTGGGCGACGCAGGAATAGCGGTTCGCCGCGTAGGCATTCGGAATGCGCCAAGCCTTCTCGGAGAACTCGGCAAGGCTCAGCCCCGGCTTGACGAGATCGATGTTGTAATGAATCTGCTCCATGGCGAGTCCATAGATCTTGCGCTGCTCGGGCGATGGCTTGCCGGGTCCGCAATGGAAGGTCCGGGAGATATCGGCGCAGTAGCCGAACGGGCCGATGAGGTCGGTATCGAAGCTGACGAGGTCGCCGGGGCGGACGACGCGGTCGCTTGCCTCCTGAAACCACGGATTGGTGCGACCACCGGAGGAGAGCAGGCGACACTCCATCCATTCGCCGCCCATCCGCATGTTGGCGTCGCTGAGCAGCGCGAAGAGCTCGTTCTCGGTGATCCCCGGCCGCAGCGCCTCCTGCATCCGCGCCATTCCCGCCTCGCAGACGGCGATGGCGTGGTTCATGCAGGCGAGCTCGTCGGCGGATTTGATGACGCGGGCGAGCTCGCACGGCTCCTGGGCGTCGTGGATCTCGATGCCGGAGGCTTCGAGTTCACGCAGGCCGAGCGGGTCGAGGTGGTCGAAGGCGATGCGGCGATTGCTGCCGCAGCGCTCCTTGATCAGCTCAACGATCTCGCCGGCCCATAGCTTGGCCTTCTCCGCCACCCGGTTGCCCGAGGTGAAGAAGAACCAGGCGCGTGCCGGGCGCACCTCGCCGATTGTCTCGATGCCGTTGCTCAGATGCTCGCAATTGTGAAAATCGAACAGCACGGCCTTGCCCTCGGCCGGCACGAAGGCGTAGCGCGCGGGGTTGTGCAGAGTCCACACCGCCATGTTCCGGCTCCCCGTCGCATAGCGGATGTTGACCGGATCGAACAGCACCGCCGCGGCGTAGTCGAGCCGCTTCAGCTCGGCCTGGAAGCGCGCCATGCGGTAACCGCGCATCCGCGCCATGTTCGGCTGATCGATATGGTCGGCGAGCCCGGGCCCGAGAGATTTCTTCGCGCGGTACAGCAGATCTTCCTCCGCCATGGCTTCTTTCTCCCCCGGGACAGGTAAATATCTGTCCTGCCCTACGCCACCCCCTGCAGCTTCTTGCGGTACTCGGTGTTGGCCTTGCGAAAGCTCTTGTGCGAGCCGAGGACGTAGTGCTTCGACATGTCCTCGGTGTAGCGGCTCGCCGCCGGCTTGCGCCCGAGCGCCTCGGCCATGGCGCGAATGTGGTGCGGACCGGCGCCGCAACAGACGCCGAGATAGCGCACGCCCATCGCATAGGCCGCCTTGGTGAATTCGGCGATTTCCCAGCGGTTGCAGGTGAAGGGGTCGAGCCCGGTGGGAAACGGCTTCTCGCGCGGCAGGCAATCGCAATGCGGATCGGTGAGCGACTGGAAGTTCGGCTCGCTCTTGGTCGTCCGATACGGCACCGGTAACGCGGCGATCGGCACCTTGACCGCCTTGCGCACCTCTTCGAGCAGCGGCAGCATCGTCGCCGGACCGCGCGCGCAGTTGAGACCGACGACATCGGCGCCGGCATCCTCGAGGCGCTTGCAGGTCTCGCCGACCGACCAGCCTTCGCGCGTGGCGTCCTCGCGGTGGATGGCGAGCGTCACCACCGCCGGCAGCGTCGAATGCTTCTTGATCATCTGCGTGGCCAGCAGTGCCTCGCCGCCGAAAGAATAGGTCTCGCCGACGATGAAGTCGGCTTTGGCATCGACCGCCCAGCCGATCTGCTCCTTGAATTGCCGCCGTACCTCCTTGTGCGACTTGGCATCGTCCGGCACATAGACGCTGGTGTTGCAAATGTTGCCGGCGACCAGCGCGCCATGCTCCTTCGCCACCTTCTTGGCGATCTTGAGCGCCTGCCTGTTGATCTTCTCGAGATCCTTCTCGCGCCCGATGACGCGAAGTTTCTCGCGATGCGCGTAGTAGGTGAAGGCCTCGACGACGTCCGATCCGGCATGGACGAACTCGCGATGGAGCTCGGCGACCAGATCGGGATGCTCGAGGACGACTTCCGGCACGAAGGCGCCGGCCTGCAAATAGCCGCGCCGCTCGAACTCGAAGAGATAGCCCTCGGCACAGATCACCGGCCCGGCGGCAAGCCGTTCAAGGAGCCCCATTTTCTTGGTTTTCTTTGCAGATGGCATCGTACCTTCTCATTCCCGAGGATGACCGGACCGCCACCTTACGAAGATTTCCGCGCCGCCGTCACGCACCTTTGCAGGCGCGGCCGGCGGATCGGGTCGGCGGCGCTAACGAACATGTGACTGCGCGCCGGCGACAACGCGCTGGCGCGCTATTCAACTTCCCGGTTATCACACGGCCGGCGGGTGTTATACTAAGTGCACTATCGATCGACCGGACGCAGCGATGCGCCGGCACTACCAGGGAGGGCGACCAGGATGCGTACAATGGAAGGAAGGCATGCGAGCCGAGGCTCGACGACGGCGCTGCTGCTGGCTGCCGCGGTCGCGCTGGCCGGTTGCACGAGCACGAGCATGAGCTCGAACGTCGTGCCGCTGACCGCCAGCTTGAATGGAGCAAGCGAGGTGCCGCCGACGACTTCCGCCGGCAAGGGCGATGGCACCTTCAAATTCGACAAGGCGACGAAGAGCCTATCCTGGACCGTCAACTATAGCGGTCTCGGCGGCGATGCCGCCGCGGCGCATCTCCACGGTCCGGCGGCGCCCGGCGTCAATGCCGGCGTCCTCATCAACTTGGCGAATGCCGGCAAGGTCGAGAACCCGATGGTCGGCGAGACGGCGCTGAGCGACAGCCAGACTGCCGATCTCTTGGCCGGCAAATGGTACGTCAACATCCACACCAAGGCCAATCCGGGCGGCGAGATCCGCGGCCAGGTCGTCCCCCAGATGTGACGCGTCTGGGCTGCCGTCGGGCGCGACCCGGCGGCAGCCCTACTTTGCCGCGTAATCGGGTGACGCGCCCGGCGATGCGGATGCTGCGGCTTTCCGAGAGCCCGGTCAGGCGTTTCAGGATCGGCATCGGATCCTCATGATGCCCGCCCGAAGCCGTCGACGCGAGCGAGTTGCGGGAAGAGCCGCATCCAGAGAAGCGCGACGAGGACGGTGCCGATGCCGCCGATGAGCACGGCGGGAACGACGCCGAACCAGGCGGCAGTGACCCCGGATTCGAACTCGCCGAGCGTATTGGAAGTGCCGACGAACAGCGAATTGACCGCGCCGACACGGCCGCGCATGGCGTCCGGCGTCTCGATCTGCACCAGCGAGAAGCGGATGACGACGCTGATCGAATCGGCGGCGCCGAGCACCGCCAGCGCGGCGAGCGACAGGGGAAACGTCGTCGAGAGGGCGAAGACGCCGGTGGCACGGCCGAAGGCGATGACGGCTGCGAACATGATGCGCCCGACATGGTGCTGCAGCGGATGGCGTGCGAGAACGACCGACATCGCCAGCGCACCGAGCGCCGGCGCCGAGCGCAACAGGCCAAGACCCCAAGGTCCCGTCACCAAGATGTCGCGCGCGTAGATCGGCAGCAGCGCGGTCGCGCCGCCGAGCAGCACGGCGAAGAGATCGAGCGAGATCACGCCGAGCAACGCCCGGCGGCTGCGGATATAGCGAATGCCGGCGAACAGCGATGCGAGGCTCGGCTTCTCGTGGCGCCGCGGTGGCAGCTCGACCCGGATCAGGGTGACGAGGATCGCAGCGGCGACGAAGACGACGCCGCACAGGGCATAGACGGCCGCCGGGCCGGCGAGATAGAGCAGACCGCCGATCGCCGGCCCGACGATGATCGCCGTCTGGTTCGCCGAGACCGATCCGGCGACGGCGCGCGAGAACAAGGCCGGCGGTACCAGCCCGGGAACCATCGCATGCATCGCCGGCAGCTCGAAGGCGCGCGCCGCGCCGATTACCAGGATGATGGCGAAAATCGTCGTGACGGCAGGACCGCCGCTGAGCGCGCCGACCGCCAGCGCCACTGCGGCGCTGGCCTGAACGATCTGGCAGCAGCGCACGACGAGGCGGCGCTGGTAACGGTCGGCGACATGACCGACGACGAGCGCCAGCACAACTACCGGCACGAACTGCATCAACCCGACCAGACCGAGATCGAAGGCGCTGCCGGTCAGCTCGTAGATCTGCCAGCCGATGGCGACGGCCTGCATCTGCGAGGCCGCGGTCGCCGAAACGCGGGCCCACCAGAACAGCGCGAAGGGCCGATGCGCCATCAGGGCGGGAAGCGGGACGGTCAGCGATGCGGACATCGTCAGAGCGCCGGGGCTCTGGACCGGAAACGGCATGGCAGGATGCGCCGCAGGCGCTGGCGCCGCCGCTTGGTCAGGCTGCCGTCGCCGCCGGATCGGCGGCGGCGACCCTCATCACGCACCGGCAAGACGCCGCCGCAGCCAGGCGAGGCGCCGGGAGAGGCTGCGGCCGAGCTTGTAGGCGCGGCCATGACGATGGCGCAAGGCCTCGCGCTCGAGCACGGCAAGGGCGGTGGGGCGAGCCCGGAACGGCGCGATGTCCTCCGCCAGCGTCGGATGGCGCGCGGGATCGTAGACGATCGCCATCCCCGATGGCGTGCCCAGCAGAAGGTGCCAGGCCAAGCCGGAGCGACCGGCGATCGCCTCGATGCCGGGACCGAGCTTGAAATCGTGCACATCGTGGAAGAGGTAGACGCATCCGGGATCGGCATGTGCCTCTATGGCGGCGAAATCGAGCACCACCTGCTCGCTGGAATGATAGCCGTCGATGAAGGCGAATTCGACCGGCGCCGCGAGATGCTCGCCGATGACCGAGGCGACGTCCTGCGGCGACACCGCCTGGACGGCGCGCAGATCGAGCCCCTCCTCCGCCGCAACCGTATTGGTGAACCCGATGCCGGCAAGCGCGTTGCGATCGAAGCCGGCGTCGATGGCGACGACACGCGCCTGCGGATTGGCCAGCGCCAGGGCAAAGCTGCTCCAGCCGGTGGAGTTTCCGATGGCGAAGATGCAGCGCGGGCGGAAGCGCTCGAATAGGCATTCGAGGAAATAGATTTCCTGCATGGCGATGCCGAACCCGTTGGTCAGGCTCCGCCCGTCCTTGATGAACAGGGTGAAATTGGCGAGCGCCAGATTGTCGAAATGGCAGGGGCTGAGCCCGGTCGATATCTCGATGCCGCGTCTCTCGAAGAGGGCGGTCAGGCGGCGGATGATCGGCATGATGAGGGCGGCAAATGGACCTGCGATGGAGTCTTGGCGCCCCGACGGCCGCCATGGCGCGACGAAACGCTCTCGAGCGCCAGCGATTGCATCGCATCAAATCGCCGAATGGGCAAGCGCGCCGGAAGGTCGCCGTCGACCGGTCACCGGCCAATCGTCGGCTCGCCGTCGCGAAAGCCGCGCGCGGCACGGCGGCGGAGAGCCGGGCCGAGGCTCGCGAGCAGCAACCCGAACAGCCGGCCGGGCTTGCCGAGGGGTTTCGTGACGGCGCGGTAGTGCTCGGGATGGACGAGACTGAGCGGCGCCCCCGCATTGGACTGCCGCTCGGCGCGCAGCGCCGCGTTGGTCTCGAGCGCGCGGCTCGCAGCGTACAGGAAGGTGTTTTGCGCGTAGCAATAATCGATCGGCGCCGTCCATACACGGCGCCGCACGCAATCGACCGGTTGATAGCCGTGCCGCGCGAACCTGTCGCACCAGTAGTCCGGCCATTGCTCGTTGACGTGATGTCGCCCGCCCTGCCCCGGGATCGCCGCCGAGAAGAGGACGACCGGGGCGAGCCCGACCAGGCTGGCGACAAAATCGTCGGCATGGCGCGCCTCGAGATGCTCGGCGACCTCGAGCGACATGGCGAGATCAAAACTTCGCTCCAGATGGATCGGTCGGGTCAGATCGTAAGGCCGAAAACAAGCCGGTGGGATTTGCAGCATGGCGCTGTCGACCCAGCTGCCGTCGAGCCCGAGCACATCGGCGACGCCGAGCGCGCGCCAGCCCGCCAGCCAAGTTCCGACCCCGCAGCCGACATCGACGACGCTTGCCGGCTCGACGATGGCCTTGACGATGGGCAGGACGATATCGGCCGAGCGCCGTGAGCCGAGGCTCTGATCCTCGTAGAATTCGGCGGAATAGGTCGATGTCGATGGGTCGGCCATCAGCTCCAGCTCGAAGACGCGTCATCCCCGGCGGCGCGCGATCGCTCATTCTAAAGCGCGTCGCGCGCGGCAAGACAACCCCGGCGTCGCCCTTGACCGGCTGCATGCTTCCCGCTAAGGACGGGCCGCGGTCGGGAGCGGGCTGATTCTCCAAGATAGAATATTGAAAGCGGAAGCAGCCGTTTTATGGGCGCAACGATCGTGACGGCCTCCGATGCGAAATACTTCGATCTTCTCGTCGATCTCATCCAATCCTGTCGGGCTGGTCCTTTCGCCGTCAGCTTGCCCATCCAGGTCATCGATATCGGCCTGACCGCGGAGCAGCGGCACTACCTCTCGAGCAACGGCATCAATACGGTCGTTCCGGATTGGGACGTCCCTGTCGCCTGGTGCAAGGAGCTGCCGGTCTATTTCAAGTCACTTTATTCGCGCCCCTATCTGCCGAAATACTTCCCCGGCCACGACCTCTATCTCTGGATCGATGCCGATGCCTGGGTTCAGGACGACGGCGTTCTGCCCTATTTCCTCCGCGCGGCGCAGAGCGGCAAGATGGCGATCGTCCAGGAGGCCGATCGCGGCTACTGGACCTCGTACAAGCCGCCGAAGCTGTGGTCGCAGAATCACAAGGCCTTCGCCTGGGCCTACGGTTGGCGGGCGGGCTACCGCCTCGGCCGCAATCCGATCCTGAACGGCGGCGTCTGGGCCCTCGCCGCCGACGCGCCGCATTGGGCGGCATGGCAGGCAGCGCTCGATCGTGCCTTGCTGCGGCGGAAATCGTGCCCGAGCATCGCCAACATGTCGTTCCACATCGCCGAACAGACAGCGCAGAACTACGTCATCTTCGGCGATCGTCTGCCGGCGACATTTCTGCCCGCCTATTGCAACTGGTTCTGCGGCAAGGGCGACCCGATGCTCGACGCCGCGCAGGGGACGCTGGTCGAGCCGCATGAGCCGCACCGTCTGCTCGGCATCGTTCATCTTGCCGGCAAGGGCGTGAAGGAGCGTATTTTCAAGCTCGCGACGCTGACCGGCGCCACCGTCGAGACCGGGCTGAGCTACAGCGCCATCGCCAGGCTGCGACCCACGCCCGGCGGCGAGCGTCGATGAGCTTCGAAATCGCGCTGCTGACGCCGTGGCCGGACTGGCCGCTCGCCCGTCAGACGCCGCACGGCGCGCTGCGTTGGGAGAACTGCAATTTCCACATCAACCCGCACGGCGGCGCCTTCGACTATGTCGCCGTCTATGATGGGGTACCCTATGACGTGACGCTGGACTGCCCGGCCGACCGCACCTTGCTCATCACCGGCGAGCCGCCCTCGATCAAGGCTTACGACGCCCGCTTTGCCGCGCAGTTCCACACCGTGCTGACCTGCCACACCGATCTTGCTCATCCGCGCAAGGTGTTCTCCTATCAAGCCCATCCCTGGTATGTCGGCGTCGATCGTTCGGCCGGGGCGCGGCCGCCGAAAACCATCGACGAGTTCCTCGCCGAGCCGGCGGCCCCGAAGACCAAGCTAATTTCGGTGATCGCGTCGGACAAGGCGGTGACCGCAGGCCATCGCCATCGCAAGGCGCTGGTCGCCAAGCTGCGCGCTCATTTCGGCGACCAGATCGACGTCTTCGGCCGCGGCATCCGCGACATCGCCGACAAGATGGACGCCATCCTGCCGTACAAATATCATGTCGCCCTGGAGAACAGCGAGTTCTACGACTACTGGTCCGAGAAGATCGGCGACGCATATTTGTGCCGCACCTTGCCCGTCTATTGGGGCTGTCCCAATCTCGACCGCTACTTCCCCGAGCGATCCTTCCTGCGCATCAGCATCTACGATCCCGATGCGGCGGTCGCCATTGTCGACCGCGCCATCGCGGCGGCGGCCTTCGAGAGCGCAGCCGCGGCGCTCGAGGAATCGCGTCGCCGCATCCTCACCGACTACAACATGTTCGCGCTACTCAGCCGGCTGTGCAACCAGGGCACGTCGCTCGCGCCGGCGAAGCTGCGTCTCCGGCCGGAGAGCCACTTCCGCGATTCGCTGCGCAGGAAGCTCAGCAAGCGCCTGCGGCGGGCGGTGCCGCGCAAGTATCGAGGGACGGGAGAAACGAGCTAGAGGCGGGCGTGGCAACTGGTTTTGCCGATTTACCCGGCCGCCTGCCTTCATCATTATCGGGACGCCGTACACGGCGACACACGATTAGGCGGGAGGAACGCAACATGGCCGCACGGGCACGCTTCGCCGGGGTCTTCCCCGTCGCCCCGACGATTTTCGACGGGCACGGGGCGCTCGATCTCGACGGCCAGCGGCGCTGTATCGATTTCCTCATCGATTCCGGCGCGAGCGGCATCTGCATCCTGGCGAACTACTCCGAGCAATTCGCCCTCACCGACGAGGAGCGCGAGGTGCTTACCGTGCGCCGAGCGCAGCCGCCGCGCGCAAGAGGCCGGCGCCGCCATGGTGATGGTGATGCCGCCCTATCACGGCGCGACGATCCGCGCCGGCGAGGGCGGGATCTACGAGTTCTTCGCCGCGCTGTCCGACGCCATCCACATCCCGATCATGATCCAGGACGCGCCGGTGAGCGGCACCGCCCTTTCGGCCGGCTTCCTCGCCCGCATGGCGCGGGAGATCGCCAATGTCGCCTATTTCAAGATCGAGGTGCCGGGCGCCGCCGCCAAATTGCGCGAGATGATCGCGCTCGGCGGCGACGCCGTCGAGGGACCGTGGGACGGCGAGGAGGCGATCACCTTGATGGCCGATCTCGACGCCGGCGCGACCGGCACGATGCCGAGCGCCGCCTATCCGGATTTACTGCGCCCGATCGTCGACGACTATGCGGCCGGCCGGCGCGCCGCCGCCATGGCGGGCTACGCGCGCCTGCTGCCGCTGATCAACTACGAGAACCGGCAATGCGGCCTCATTGCCTGCAAGGCGCTCATGCAGGAGGGCGGCATCATCGCCTCGGACGCGGTCCGGCACCCGATCCCGCCGCTCCATCCGGCGACCCGCGCCGGCCTGATCGAGATCGCCCGCGGCCTCGATCCGCTTGTCCTGCGCTGGGCAAGATAGGGAGCACCGGTCAAGCCGGCACGGGCGACCTTTCTGAACTACCATGGCTTGCTTATAACAAGCTTGCTTATTATATTCCGGTCATGAAAAGGCATGACCTCGATTCGAGCTTCGGCTTTCTGTTGCACGACATTGCCCGGCTGATGCGCAAGCGCTTCGATCAGCGCGCGCGCAATCTCGGGCTGACGCGCGCGCAATGGCAGGTGCTGGCGCATCTCGCGCGCCATGAAGGCATCAATCAGACGGGGCTCGCCGAGATCCTGGAGATCGAGCCGATCACCCTCGGTCGTCTGATCGACCGCATGGCGGACGCCGGTTGGGTCGAGCGACGCGCGCATCCGTCCGATCGGCGCGCCCGCCAGCTCTATTTGACGGCAAAGGCGGAGCCGGTCTTCGCCCGCATGCGCGCGCTCGGCGACGCCACCCGCGAGGAGGCGCTCGCGGGCCTTTCGCAGGAGGCGCGCGACCAGCTCACCCGGACCCTCGTCGATATCCGGAGCAACCTCTCCGATCGCGGCCCGCCGGCTGCCAGCGAAACTTCGCCGCCGGACAATTCGGAAGCGCGCATGACGGGAACAAGCGGCAATGACTAGCCAAGCCATCGGCAAGGCGGTTCCGGTGCGCCGCCGCCAGGGCGGGCGCGCCGCGCGCCGCGTCGCCCTCCTGCTGCTCGGCCCGCTCGCCATCCTCGTCGTCAGCGCATATCTCTACCTCCAGGGCGGCCGCTTCGCATCGACCGACGACGCCTATGTCCACGCCGACAATACGATGATCAGCACCGACGTGCCGGGCCGCGTCGTCGAGGTCGCGGTGCGCGAGAACGACCAGGTCAAGGCGGGCCAGATCCTCTTCAAGCTCGACGATGCGCCCTATCGCTACGCGCTCGACCGCGCCGCCGCCAATCTCGCGATAACCCGCCTCAACATCGAGGCGCTGCGCGCGACCTATGCGCAGAAGCAGGCCGATCTCAAGGCGGCACAGGATACGCTCGACTTCAACAGCCGCGAGTTCGAGCGGCAGAAGCAGCTCGTCGCGCGCGGCAATGCCTCGCAGCAGGCCTATGACCAGGCGCAGCACAATCGCGACGCGGCGCTGCAGGCCGTCGACTCGACCCGCCAGGCGCTCGCCAACGTCCTCGCCAGCCTCGGCGGCGACGCCAAGCTCGAAACCGACAAGCATCCGCAAGTGCTCGCCGCCGCGGCGCAGCGCGACCAGGCCGCCTATGATCTGGCGCGCACCATTGTTTATGCGCCGAGCGACGGTATCATCGCCCAGGTCGACAAGTTGCAGAAGGGCCAGTACGTCACCGCCGGGACGCCGCTTTTCTCGCTGATCGGCATCAACGTCTGGGTGGAGGCCAATTTCAAGGAAACCGAACTCACCTATATGCGGCCAGGCCAGGAGGTGACGGTCGACGTCGACACCTATCCGGGTCACGGATTCAAGGGAACGGTGTCCGGCATCAGCCCCGGGACGGGCTCGGAGTTCGCGATCCTGCCGCCGCAGAACGCG
>WNFC01001077.1_pt1 | contig 28120 bp, 22 predicted proteins | sample 5400541 | NCBI WGS metagenome assembly WNFC01 (sample SAMN13153342, study PRJNA577476) | soil metagenome | isolation source: 120 cm saprolite under Douglas fir tree site 2 hole 2 replicate 1 | place: USA:California | collected 2015-04-18
TCGTCTCGCTGCGCCAGTTGTTCCCGCAGCACCTTATTCTCTTCTCGCAGAGAGACCAGTTCTTCTTCGATCGTCATGCCCGTACTTTACTGGTTTTGACACCCTTTGGCAAGTCCCCAGCGAACCTAGGCAGTTACGTGCTCAACTTAATTGAAAGCAATGGAGTAAAGGCAATAGTTGTTATCGAAGATAAAAATTATAGACCTGCCACTAATACTTCAAGTAACTATTTAGATGTAACTACTTTATTTCTTGAAAGAGTAAATAATGAACTAAACAAAATAGAGTCTAATGGCATCGTTATTATTGATCAGCAAGGAGGGGGTCAAGCAGCAGAGGAAGAGTACCTCGGTGACTGTTTTAAAACTCTGCTAAACGGTACATATTATGTAACTTTTGATCGAATTGCCCTCAATGTCTTATGTACACCATCGCATTTTTCTCGACTTCTTCAAGTTGCTGATGTTGTTACTTCTTGCACGGTTTCAGCAGTAGCTGGTGAAGGAACTTACTCTCCGCCTGTATTCGCTGTGATCAAACACTTGTTATGTAAGCAAAATGGCAGAATAGGTGGATATGGTTTGAAACTATACCCGCGTCAATACTTTAATCTTTATCATTGGCTACTCGATGATTCAAGTTGGTCAACGGATTCCCTTTACCTTTCGGACCCAAATGTTCCCTAGTGATTACCAATGCAGGACCTGCTATGTAGCGGCCAGGACAACACAGCATGAGAGGAGAACCTATATTTAAAAATCAATGTTCTTTGTTGTTTGTGTATACGAATAACAGAGAACACGAGTACTACTAAAAGTACTAATATCCTAAGGTAAAATAGACATTACCTCATATTTCAGATATATTTGCATACAATCGACAGAGTATAAGAATTAATCTACTTAGGGATTTGAATGATTGGGTAGGAGGCTTGATGTCTTGCTTATTCTACGGCCAATCCGTCTACTGATTGATTAGGAAAAGAACATGCCTGCGGATCTTCCAAAAAAAATCTTTCAGGAAGTATTGCGGAACGCTAAGGATGTAACTGATACATTCGATGTTGACCTGGGTCGCATTCCAGAAGATGTTGTAGCGTCGCATCAACAGGCCGAACCATATATCCAAAATATGCGCAAGTTGATGGAGCGAATTATTCTCGCTCCAGATGCTGATCTATCAACTGTGAGCGTTGGTCTCATTAATATGCAAGCATGGGTTGAGGTGCATGGTATACCTATCCGAGAAGCACTGCGCAATGGGAACGTCGTAGCTATTGATGGTACTCCTCTTGTTCCCTACCAGCGATTCCTCACTGCACAAGTCTATGCTTGTGCAGTAGGAACATTAACCTATCGAGAACACATGGCATTGAAAGCCCACGTTGTCAAAACGCAAGCGCAGCAAGGTCTCTTCATCGATGAGGAAGACACATATCGTTTCGTCATGGAGACTGAAAATCTCTCCACATCTCAATCATGGCCTAGTACCTTCATGGAATATATGGAGCGCCAAGCCGCACGTGATCATCCTGCTCACTATGCGCTCATTGACGGCCCTTTCCTTACTCAGAACCTAATGACACAGGAAGACGGCCGCAAACTCTATCAGACGATGTTGAATGCAAAACGAAAATGCTATGTTGGCGTCACGAAGGATCTTCGTTTTGCACATGCTGAAGAACGTTTTGAAGCTGCTGCTCTTCGGACAGGTGAACTCTTTGTGCGTAACACAGAATATAACGTCTTCAAAGACCGTTTAACCAAAGATTACAGTGGAGCGGTTAAACGCTTTGGTGAAGATTATCTGGTTGATATTTTGCGTGGTATTTTTAAGCCTGGCCGCAAAGCCTTTGGTTTCCAGTGCCATCGCTATGACCTCCCAGCTGTCGTCTGTTTGCTCAGTATGGACGCCAACACACAACCTGGTCATGAGATTCCTTTTCTTCTTGAGCAGGTGGATGCGAAATTACGTGGCCGCTATCGACCTAATGAAACAGCAGCAGCAATTGAATTCGCCCTTGCCAGCGATAATATGGATGAGTTTTATGATGAGGCTGAGGAAAGGAAATTCCGATCATGAATAATGGCAAATTGATTGTTTGGCATGACAAGCTGGGAAGCGAAGCCGACATCATTGAGTGTTTAAGCTATGAAGGGAAGGAGGGAGAAGTAAACACCCCTCCTCTTGGAGCCAGTGATTTCGCAATAATTGAGGACTTAGACCAGAAAACATGTTGGATGGCTCAGGTTTTAGAACCACAGCGCAATCTACCTCTGCTAGGATTATCTCGCGAGAGCCCGAGTGAGGTTTCGATCTTTGAACGAATCCTCCTTGGAGAGATTGATAAAAGTATCTTTCTCCGGCAGGTCTACTATTACCGTCTCCAGCTCATTGGAGAGGTTGTCGAGGCGACTGGGCGGCTCTCCTCGGTTCGCCGCCGCCCCCGAGCTGGCTCTATAGGCTCCGTAGCCACCGAAGACGCTGTCCGAAAAGCCCTTGATCTTCCTGCTATCGATGGGCAGAATATTGTGGGTAGAATCCACAGCACAGAGATCCCCATCGCCGTAGACTGGACGGCCTTTAAACAACATGTACTTGTTGCAGGAGCTACTGGCTCAGGCAAGAGTAATACAGTCGCTAATTTGATCAAGGCTGCCCAATCTCATGGAGCCTGTGTCATTATTTACGATCAGAAGCCAGATTACCAGCATATCGATAAAGAGAATGACGAACGTCACCTTTTCAGCAAATGGAAGCCGGAGATGGCGTGCATCTCTGCGTTGCAAAAAGTCGCCAAATACACCCTATGGCAAGGGAACGACGAGAAAGACCCACAGGAATACCCAATAGCTGTGCGATCTAAAGAGGTATCTCTCGATATGCTGGTGAGTGCTCTGTTCTACAATCCTGACGAGGGCAACCAACGCGACACCTTCCAAACCTTACTGCGCTACTACATATCGTCGCGAAATAAAGATTGGTCACTCGGTCAATTTGTGAAATGGCTCTCTGAGGCGCGTCGCAAACCCCAAGCAGAGAAAGGCAAGGGACAAAGTGAGGTATCAGAACTTGAAAGACTGTATGAGGTGCAGGGTTGGGGAAAACCAAATGATGCTAATATCGAGGCAATTCAGCGTAAGATGTCTAGTCGAAAACCACGCTGGCTTGACTCAATGGAGGACGTATCCAATCCTAGTACACCAAAAAGCGGTGTTTGGAGCAGTAAAGCCAGCTCACCCTCTTCAGGGTTAGCAGGTTACTTCACTCCCCTGCAACACCTCGAAGCAGGCAAAATTATGGTCATTCGCACAAATGCGGTTGGTCGAGAGTACGGTCTTTTTCTATCCTATATACTAAAACAAGTGTATGACCTGAAGCGTTCTAAAGAGATTGACTTCCCCATCGTCAATATTGTAGACGAGGCTCAAGACATCTTCCAAGGTGGGTCAGCGATACGAGAGACCGCTACATTTACCTTAAACGAGATTATACGCAAGGGGCGCAGCAAAGATATATCCTTTGTTATTGCCGTACAGAGTGTTAGTCAAACCCCGGACTCTGTTCTGACCAACCTCAATTCTCGGTTCATTCACCGGCAAAATAGCGTTGAAGAGTTGCGCCTTGCAATACCCAGTGCAACTCGCGAATTGATGGCAAACTCCCTTACTTTCGGACCTGGGGAAGCACTGGTAAGTATTATAGGGGCTCGATCTGTTGTGCGTGCAGAAATGGCTCCTTCACCCTTTGAACTCACCAAAACCTCTGCCATCAAACGTAAAACCCTGGCAGATCAGGATGAAGCCAATTCACAAGGAGACGACGAAGAGTTTCCACCCTTGGACGACTTAGATGATTTTGAGCTCGCCCCGACAATAGAAGAATTTGACAGTCAGCCATTTTGAAGTAGGGATATCGTATGCAGACTGAGCTTAGCTCAACGGAAGTAGTCACACTAGTAGGAGTGGATCGTTTAATTCCTCATCCACTCAATCGAGAAGTGTATGGGGACCCACGAGACACTTCTGGCTTTGGAGAACTGGTACATAGCGTTCGTGCTCATGGTGTTCTAGAACCAATCATCATTGATGACGATTACACTGTGTTAAGTGGTCATCGACGCCTCGCAGCAGCTATCGAGGCAGGATTGCGATTTGTGCCTATCCGAAAGCTAGAGGGACTGAGCAAACATGCTCAAGATGAGCTTATTATAATGCTCAATCAGCATCGTAAACGACCAACAAGTGTGATGGTTCGGGAGGCAATAGCTATTGAACGCAATGAGGAGGAATTCGGGGAGAATGGGCTTCTTCCTGCAAGTCAGAGATCTTCGGCTCGTCTTGCTGCACATGCTGGGTTCGAGAGCAGAAGACTCTTTGCACAAGCGAAAAAGGTTGTTTTGTCGGGAAATGAAGCTCTTATATCCCTCATGGACAGCAAGACAATCACTACTGCCTACCGTAAATTGCATCGATATCAAAAGAACAGTTCTGCCTATAGCTCGCTTATCAAACCCAGCGACAATTGGAACTTTTCACCTGTCAAGTACCCACGAATCGATGGCCGCGAAACCTCTGGCTATATCCCTGGTGACATGTACGCCAATTGTTTCTGGTATTTTGTGAAACCTGGAGATTGCGTTGTTGATCCATTGGCTGGTAGTGGTATGGCGAGGTATGTCTATGAACATCGTCATGAGTGGATGGACGAACACATCTATGACTTTGATCTAGAACTATTTGATCTAACACCACAAGCAGAGAACATTAAACAGCACGATATTCTGTCAGGTTTCCCAACCAAAGGGGCAGATTACATTTTCCTCGACCTACCTTATTTGGGTATGTCCAAGAATGCATACTCGAATAAAAAAGAGGACCTAGCAAATATGAATGAGGAAACCTATCTATCTTCAGTGCTGCGTATCGCGCAAGTATGCGCTTCTGTTCAAAAACCAGGACAACTGTGTACAATTGTATCTCCAAATTATACAGACCATCAGAAGCTCAAAGTGATAAATATGGCCGAATGTATACGCGATTGTTGGCGTTCCACTGGATACACCTTGTATCTCGAAACGTACTCTTCCCGCCGTATTCAGCAGTCACAAAACCCAACAATAGCTAACTTGAACAACATTGCGAAGGAGAGACGACTCCCGTTAACAGATATTTCGCTGATCATGACTTTTAAGCGTGAACACCCAAACTAGACGCTAGCTGACTGATGAGGAATTTAAGAGGAAAAATGGAGTGAATGACTTCATTCTCGGTGATCTCTTGAGGATACCAAATACCCTCAACGTCGTTTCTGTATGCTGGAAGTTGGCTGAGGACGATCTACAAAATGAAATCAAGAACTATTATCCAAATTCAGATGAAGAATTTGTAACGCGTTTGTTTCTTGGAAGGTTTGCTGCTAAGTTGAGATCAGCAAGCGAGCAGCAATTCATCGAGTTTGCTTTTCTAGAGGACTTGAAATCGTCTTTCCCGCATTTGAGGGGCTCGTATGAACTCTGCCAAATAGCAAATGGATTGGTTGCTCATGTAACCCTGCATAGGCGGACGGCAGAAAAAATTACTGGCGGTGACTTGGGTTTGATGATCTTAAGACCACAGATTGCCAATAGTGGTAATGCTATTAAAATTAATGATTATCGTAGAGGTATACTCTGCCAGGTAAAGCTAAAGGATGAAAAGGGTAAATGGGGTCGTTTTACGCCAAATCAGAAGAAGGTTTTGCCTGAAAGACTGGGTTATTTGTGTATCCTACTCTATAACTACACAGACCCCGAAAGGCGGCATCTCGACAATTTCCAGTGGCATATTTGTGAGACGGAGACGATGACACAATTAGAAGAATATCTTAAAAGGGATACTTTTCCTTCCTTAGTAGATTCCGGCACCATCATTCAAGTTGTAGGTCATGGCATAATTGGTACCGACGATAGTGATACACTGGATAAGATTGTGTCACCTGCTCGAAATCCTTCACTGATCATCACTATTTCATGGTCTGGCTATCCTGATGGACGCTATCCTGAGTCGCAAGTGTACGTCTATTCAACATCCGAAGAGCGAATTACCACACATGTCAACCAGATGGTGGGATACTAAGTTCAATCAACGAAGATTGTGAATTTTGGCCTGCCAGTAGTAATTGAGAAATTTCCAGCGCTAAGCAAAATTCACCTGGATTATACTCCCCGCGTAGTAAATTGCATCTGCTTGTTGAAAAAAGGGAAAGCTCGGCCAAATTGCGTCTGCTGCAAAAATCTGAGCGTGAACGGAAAGCTTACATCATGGCAAGCTCATCCTTACAGGATTTTTCATCAAGTTGAATAAAGGTATAACAGTGTAGTGCCCCCCTGGAATTGGACACCTGGCAAAGTGAAAGCCAGGAGATAGAGTACAATACAGCCAACAAGGGGGTGCACAATGACACAACGACGGAGATTTACAGCAGACTTCAAGGCGCAAGTGGTACTCGAGCTGGTCAGCGGAGCCAAGAGTGCGGCAGAGCTGTGTCGCCACCATCAGCTCACCCCACAGCTGCTTGGGCGGTGGAAGACCGAATTTGTAGAGCGCGCTCCCCTCGTCTTTGAGCAGGAGCAGGCATGCAGCGCAGAGCACGAGCGGATCGCCGAGTTAGAGCGGTTGGTGGGTCGGCTCACCATGGAACTGGACATCGCAAAAAAAGCCTCGGCCTTGTTGAGCTCACCCTTGAGCAGAAACGGGCGGTGATCGCGATGGTAGCAGAGGAGTACAAAGTCGAGCGTGGTGTGCGAGGTCGTAGACTGCGCGCGCAGCAGCTACTATCACCGGCCAACGCCCACGCCAGATGCTGGCTTGCAGCAGGCCATTGAAGAGGTGGCAGCCGCGTGGCCAAGGTATGGCTATCGGCGGATCACGCACCAATTGCGACGCGAGGGATGGACCGTCAACCACAAGCGGGTGGAACGCCTCATGCACACGCTCGGGTTGCAAGCGCACCGCAAGCCGAAACGACGGACGACGACCGACAGTTCCCATGCGTTTCCGCGCTATCCGAACCTGGTGGAGCAGCTGGAGATCGTGCGTCCTGAACAAGTGTGGGTCTCGGACATCACCTACATTGGGCTGCGTGAGGAGTTTGTCTATCTGGCCGTGCTGATGGATGTCTTCACCCGCTGCATTCGCGGCTGGCACCTGGGTCGCAGTCTCGATCAGAGCCTGACCTTGCGAGCGCTGGAGCGTGCACTGGCTCAGTACACGCCAGAAATTCACCACTCCGATCAAGGCGTCCAGTATGCAGCCACCGCCTATACAGCACGCTTGCAAGCGGCTGGGACACAGATCAGTATGGCAGAAGTGGGAGCGGCGTGGCAAAATGGCTATGCTGAGCGGTTAATGCGCACCATCAAAGAAGAGGAGGTGGATTTATCAGAATACGAGAATTTCGCTGATGCTATGAGACAGATCGGGCGCTTTCTCGATGAGGTGTACATGCACAAGCGGATTCATTCCTCCTTGGGCTATCTCACTCCTGCCGAGTTTGAAAGCCAATGGAGACAGGAGCAGTCAGGTCAACCTGATGTGAACTAACCACAACACATTTTCTGTCCAATCTCATGGGGGCAGTACACAGAGCGATATAGCTTTTTACCCTAAACACCTTGCATTCTGTTTTCTTTGTGATATACACTCTGGAACGGCAGAACAACTCGCTGATATTCTATTATATCTGGACTGAACGTTTAATGGTCAGGCAAAAGTAAAAAAACTCATGTGCTCTGTAGCACGAGAGCTGTCTTTCTCCAATGTATTAGAAAGGTGGTAATAATGGCGAGAATTAAGCCTTATGAAACGAAGACACTCTTTGTCACCGTCAAGACTTACCCCAATCCGAGTAAAACGTATATTGAAACGACCTGCGTTTCTGGAATTACGAACGATAGTCACTGGATTCGCCTCCATCCCATTCGCTTTCGTTCGCTTGAAGAAGCGAATCAGTTCCCCCGCTATAGCTGGATCCAGGCACGTGTAAACAAAGCTACACGAGACACCCGACCAGAAAGTTATCACGTGGATGAAAAGAGCATCCAGATTCTTAGCCATGTAGGCACAACCAATGCATGGGAAGAGCGAAGGAAAATCGTTGAGCTGATGCTGAACCGCTCAGTCGAAGACTTACGAGAGCAACGCGAATTACAAGGCACTTCTTTAGGTGTCATCCGCCCGAAAGAAATTACTCGCTTCCGAATGGAAGAGGAGGCTGAAAAGGGATGGTCTCCAGAGCAACTTGCCAAACTTGATCGACAAGACCTTTTCTCACCACGTCTAGTGCCCCTCCTAGAAAAAATCCCCTTTCGCTTCTCTTACGACTTTATTTGTGACGACCCTCGCTGTGGTGGTCATACTATGCAAGTTTTTGACTGGGAAGTAGCTCAATCCTATCGTAAGTGGAGTCGTGGCAAGATGCGTAGCGAGTGGGAAAAGCAGATCAGAGATACGTATGATTATAAAGTGAGGCATATGTATGATACCCTGTTCTTTTTAGGAACCCTAGCTGCACATCCAACCACGTGGACTATTGGTGGGATTTTCTTTGCACTAAAAGCCCGTCCACAGGAGCCACAAGTTCCACAGCCGAGCTTATGGCCGGACTAAAATAGAGGTAGATCATACATGCAAACAGGAAGAAAAGCTCTCTGCTGAGAAGTGGATAGGTCGAAGATCGTCTACTTCGTTTTGAAGTAACTCAGCGACGACACGGCGATGACACTTCTGCCAATCAGCGCATGCACAAAGAAGACATATATCTCGACCTTCAAATAAGAGTGATGCAATTTGAGAGATGCCCACTTTGGCATCCAATAGCTCGATAGGTAACTCTGAGGAGCGGTAGTTGACGTTCCCCAATTCACGTAAATGACAATAGTTCTGAGCAAACCTCTCCATTAGTCGTTTACGTGACCATTCAGGTCGCCAACGCGATGATGGATAATAGCGAATATCAATAAGTAACACATTCGGACCAAGAACCTCTTGAAGCTGTTCTACTCCTATAAGAGAGGCATATCCTACTGAGTAGAGCTTGCCGTAGTCTTTCGTCGTTGTACTCATCATGCACCATACTTTTATGTTCTCGACAGCGTACCATCTGTAAGCAACATGCTAACCTTTGAGATATAGAACGTATGTTCTACATCAATATAGCATATGACATAAGACTTTGCCACGATCGTCATGGAATAAACGACGAGAATGACCCAACACGGTAACTCTTCAGTAGAAGAGCAATTACTAGAGGAGGATACAGTCTTATTAGCTCTGGTATAAAAGTACTGATGTACGTCCGTAAACGAACTGATTGTACAACATAGCCAACGAACCCACAGCAAGCCACTTCTTAACAACTATATCCCTCTAACCGCGTGAAATCTCACTATGGGGCGCGAACTCTCAACTTTCGATGAGGCACCCGCCCAGGGTTTTTCTACTGCCTTGTAACCAAACAATCATCTTGACGTAGAATCAGCACAAAGAAGTGTTCAATACATAGTTTCTGTCATGGGTGAGAAGGCAAGACAGACCATCCTCCCTTTTTATTCCCCTCATGCTTAGGATGCAATGACGAATACGCCACGTATATAGCCTCAAAGTCCTATCCTTGTGCGTAGGAGCACGTTAGCAATGCTCTGGCGTTATATAGTGGTGAGAGCAGCACTTCTGGCATGAAGAGAAATGAGAGGCGGCTGACTATGGGATATCAGGTGAAAAAGCGGGTGCTTGTGATTGATGACATTGGTGTCATCCTCGATTTAGTAGAATTCCTCTTGCAGACGGAAGGGTATGACGTGGTGACTGCTACAGATGCAGCATACGCCTTAGCGCAGATTGAGGCAACAAAGCCTGATCTCATTCTGCTTGACATCATAATGCCGAACATGAATGGCTATGAATTCATTGCGCAATTGCGGCAGCGCCAGAACCACCATGCGACCATCCCGATCATGTTACTCACCATGAAGGAGCATACGCCGGAAGAAGTTGAGCAGCTTGGGGTAGCTGGCTACCTACGCAAACCATTTCACCAGAAGGAGTTACTGAGCAAGATAGAAGAATTTCTCAGCGATACGGATAATGACGTACCATTAGGAAGTAGTTTCAAAACTTCCTGCTTGTTGTTGTGCAAGCGAGCGGTGATTTGATACGGGTAGGAATATCGTACCACTTCTTCAATTTTACATTCAATATACTCACCTATCTATGCTATAGTGGTTGTCAAGGCTTTATTTGCTACCAATATACTACAAACCAATTTAAACTATCCTGCCGGGCGCTCAGTATTATGGTAAATTTGACATATCGGAGGAATGTAGAAAGATAAAAAGCACCGATGGACAGAACTATAGTGCCAAAGCCAGATTTCCGACTTAATTTATTGCAAGTAACTCTTTCGGCAGATCAGTTTTCAGCCGGATTCCTTCCTTTCGAAACATCAGATCAATTGCATCTGTTGCGCACGGACTACTCTGCAACTCATGTAATCCAACGCCATGAGAATACTATCGTTTGTATCCCATTCACCGCGAATGCTCCTTCACTCGGGAAGCCAAATACTGTTGCAGTATCCAGTGCGCCGTTTTTAGTGTGCAAACTAATACGAGAAGCACTCCTACGACTGTTTGCAAACCTGGGTCATACCTTCACCAATTTTGACCCTCCAAGCTTTATGCGTAGAAGTCCTGACCGCGATATGCTTACGAAAGCGGCTGGAGTTGCCCATGCAACGAAAGTGAAATATGCGCATGTTTACCCACAAGACACCCTTGCCCCCAGGGTTCTGTTTCCCTTAACAGGACCACCGTTATTTGGCATTCAAGTAGACAGGTGGACACGATACGAACTCGATTGTACCGTCGCTCAACTTATGAAATTGGGGTTCGACCCAACTGGGCTTTACGTTCGTGCCAGACGTCAGGATAATCAGCCTCTCAATCCGCTCCGCGATCCTAGCACATCTCTACGGCTCGTTGGGTGTGTACGCCAAGTCTCAAACAATCACCTACTACTAGAGGATTGCCCTGAAGTAACCGAATTACCAACTGACCAAGCATGGCTCGAAGCAACTTCCGAAAACATAGAAACCTATCTCCGTCTAACCGGTATAACAGATATTAGTGGTGTACTTACACGCTTACACAGTATCATATTCGACACTGTTGGGGCACAAGGACGCTTTGAGCATTTCAGCAAACAAGCGGCGTGGCTGCAAAAAAAGGGAGACATTCCGCTCGCTTTGGGGCTTTCCTGCACAGTTGGCGAACCGTTAACCCCCCACAAAGGTACAGATGCGGCAACATATCGGCAATTTTCACCACCTGAGTTTATTTTTAATCCCGCTGGCAGCAAAACCCATCGTTTCAGCAATCGTGGACTTGAAGAGTTTGGCCCTTTTGATAATGAAAGTTTTCCCACGAAACGGCCTAATATCGCCGTCGTCACGCCGAAGGCTTATCAAGGAGACGTTGAAATCTTCTTAGGGAAGTTCATGGATGGCGTACCAAAAGCCCCGGTCTATACAAGAGGCTTTGTGCGTCAGTATCTTCTCCATGGATGTAAGTTCGCCTTTGCAACTTTCCAACCCGAACTTCATGAAGCTACTAGTTATCGTAGGGCATGCTTGCGAGTGCTGCAAATTGATCCTAAACCGGACCTAGCATTTATCATCATCCAAGAGCAGCATAAGCAGCTACAAGGTGATGACGATCCCTATCTGGTTTCCAAATCAGCCTTTATGTCTCAAGGAGTTCCAGTACAAGAGGTAGAAATTGAAACTATCCGTGTGCCACCCTATCTTGAGGTTGGTATTCCCTATACGCTGAATAATATTGGGCTCGCTAGCTATGCCAAACTAGGTGGTATTCCATTTGTCATGGCAGCGATACACGGATTAAGACACGAACTTGTCATTGGTATTGGTAGTGCACGGATTCGTGCTGGCCGTCTCAGTGGAGAAGAACGAATCGTGGGGATTACCACTGTTTTCTCTGCCGATGGTAACTACCTGCTCTACAATAGCTCTCATGAGGTCAATTACAATGACTACCCGGACGAGCTACTCGCCACGCTGCGAACTGTCATTGAGCAGATACAACGCCGCAATGCTTGGCAACCTGGTGATACGATTCGGTTAATCTTCCATGTATTCAAGCCATTAAAAGATGCGGAGGTCCAAGCTGTCAAACAGTTAGTCTCGCAGCTTATAGATTTCAAGGTAGAGTTTGCTTTCCTTCATGTAAGCGAGGATCATGATTGGCTGCTTTTTGATCGTAATAGTGCAGGTTTGAGCGGGAAAGGGAAATATGTCCCTGATCGTGGCTATGCGGTTCCTCTGAGCGGATCAGATATCCTGCTATCGGTTACTGGACCACGAGAACTCAAAACACCCCTCCAAGGAGCTCCACATCCTTTGCTTTTGCATCTTCATCATGAGTCCACGTTTCACGATCTTGAGTACTTAGCCGGTCAAGTTTTTCGCTTTACGGCTCTCTCTTGGCATAGCTTCTTACCGTCAAACAAACCCGTAACCATCCTGTACTCAGATCGGATTGCTACGCTCCTTGGCAAGTTGCGGCGAGTAAAGAACTGGAATCCAGACGCGCTCATGACGAGTTTGCGGAGTAGTCGGTGGTTCCTATGAACAGTGCTGAAGAAGCTATCAATTTTCCTCTACCTACTTTGCTCAGCGCACAAATGCACGCGTTAGTGAGAATAATTAAGCCGGTTAATGTCCCTGGTGATCTCGATGGCCTCTTCGCTTTGCATGTGATTGGTGCTGAAGCAGACTTCCCCCTCACTTGGAATGTAAACTGTGCCACTGAAGAGTGGCTGACTACCAACAGGGAAAGTCTCAACCGCTTCCATGTTTTAGCAGTCGCAGGGTATGCCCTCTGGCAGTTTGCGAATATAGCACCATCAGCACTTCGAAAAGTCTTTAGAGACGAGCTAGCAAAGTTACGATTCCGTGAACCTTTCCCAGATGATCGCGTTTCCTTCGCTTATCAACCACGCGCTTTTCTTGGCATAGCCTTAGGGGTAACTATGCTAGATGAGCCTAGTGAGGTATATCGCTCTTGGCTGATGGAATTGCTTGCGGATCACCGATGTAGAGGGTCTACGCCCTACCATACGCTCCTTTACACATATATTCGTTACGTACTGACAAGGGAAATCGTACCCATTGGCGATGTGAGACCTGACGCCACCCTGCAAGAATTGGCAATGGTAGAGTGGAGTAGTCGACACAAAGTTGTGCGTTTCCTTGATCCTCACCTTGCAGTATCTAAGCTTCAGGCTCAAATTCTTCGCGCGTGTCTTGTCAGGGATATAAACTCGTTCGATTCATCCCAAGCTGCTGTGGTATGGAGTGCTATTCATGCATCAGTAGCGCAAAGTGTAGAACAACTAGTCTTAACACGCAATCATGTAAGCGTGATACTTCGACGCTTTGAAGCGGCCTTACGGCGATGGCGATGGGATGATCCTAGTAAGATAAAACGGCCTATTAAATGGGCAATCACAAGTGAGCGCGAAGTTCAGGATATAGTTTGGTTGATACTTCGTTCAGTGTTTGACGATCTCGTTGATGAAGAAACATTACCAAAACTAGGTCATAGTACGTACAAAGCAGATTTTGGTATCCCATCCCTCCGACTGCTTATTGAGGCAAAGTACTGCCGAGAAGCGTCAGAGTTTAAGAAAATCGAGAAAGAAATCATGGAGGACGCAATGGCATATCTGATTCATGTTAAGGAGAGATATGATCGCATAATAGTTTTCATCTATGACCATTCCTCGTCTGTGCAAGAACATGCCGTAACAGCAACAGATTTACGGAAGTTACCTGGAATTGAAGACGTAATTATTGTTTCCCGTCCAAGCCAATTGCCAAGAGAATCGATCAATCCAGAGGATTAAGCCTCACTTGGGTTTAGATGTCTGTAATCCCCCTCTCTATATCGTAAATTGCACCAGCGTGTTGAAAAAGTGCTCCCCAAGGTCAACAATAAAGAAAAAGGGATTGTTTTCTACCCATTGAGAAAGCTGGGCCACTTGGTTCAGGAAAAAGGCCTCTTCTCCAAAAACAGGTGAACCCCGCGTCCAACAGCAGCCAAAAAGAGGTAGACAGAGCCTCGGTTGGGAACGGACGCCGCTCCCAGCCGCGCTTTTGGAGCAACCGTTTGAGATTTTGCCCTGCCGCGATCACCTGGGCTTCACAATTGACGCGCCAGAGCCGCCGTAAGCGGAAGCGCCGCATGCCATGCCACTGTTTGCCCTCTGCAAACAACGGTTCGACCCAGACAGTCCGTTTGCGATACGCCTTTTTGTAGGCTTCTGTGGTGTGATAGCCTCTGACCCGATCCAGATACTCCTCATGCACACTGCGGCAAAGACTCCGCCCCTGCTTGCTGGTAGTGCATTGGGCTTTGAGTGGACAATGATTGCAGTCCTCGGCATATGCCCGGTAGCGTCGCGAGCGTTCGGTGGTTTGGCGCTGACAAAAATGCAACTCTTTGCCTGCCGGACAAATGTACACATCCCGCTCGGCATCGTACTGGAACAGCAGAGAGCTAAAGAATTCCGTGCGATGGTCGTTATCGGGCAGCGGGACGTAGGCATGGATGTGTTGATGTTCGATGGCGACAATGTTCTCTTCCGTGCCATACTTGGTATCCCCTGTCACCTGACGAGGCCACAGTTTCCAGCGGAAGCGAACACGCCAGAGCAGGTCGAGCATCGGTTGGTTGTCTGTCACCTCGAAAGGTGTCACCAGGGCTGCCAGGATGATGCGTGCTCGACCGCCATCCACGACGTAGTGGGTGCGAAAGCCCATATCGCTGCCATTGCCCGTTTCCATCAGCGTGGCATCCGGGTCGGTGGTACTGACCCGCAAGTCGGCAATGCGCTGATAGCTGCGGCCCTTCACATGGCGATCTTGCGCTCCCAATTGCTCGATCCAGTCGTGGCGCTCTTCGTTCTGCTGACTGAGTTCGGACCGCTGCTCCGGTGAGAGTGAGGTAGGCAACTCCATGAGAGATGCCTTTTCCACCTGGTGACTCGGTGCACTGGATGCTGACTCATCTTGGATGGCATCCTGCTCTCCCTCCTCTGTCTCTTCCGCAGCTTGCTCAAGGAACAAATTGTTGAGATGGGCCTCGACAAAAAAGCGCGGTTGAAGGGAATCCAGGGAGGCGTTGGCTTGCACTTTGGTGCCATCGATGTAGAGCTCTTTTCCCCAGATCAACCCTGCCTGTTGACACTGTTCCACAATAGCCTCAAAGAAACGACGGAAAACGTCGACGCCGTAGCGCGTGCGAATACGAGTGAGACTGGAATGGTCAGGAAGGGGTTCGCCCAAGTCGTAGCCAAGGTACCACAAAATGCTGAGCCGGCCAGCCGCGTGGCGCATGAGTTGGCGTTCGGAGCGAAGACCTTCAAAGAACATCACGAGTTGCAGTTTGAAGAAGACGATGGGATCAATCGAAGGACGTCCACCACCCGCATAGGTCTCATGCACGAGCTCGCGAACAAACGAGAGATCAAGCGTTCGCTCCAGATGCCGATAGAAGTGATCTGTCGGTACCAAATCCTCAAGAGACACCTTGACCAGCGGAGTAAAGTGCCGCTGCTTGCTTCCCATCATAATCATTGCCTTTCCCTTTGGCACAACGACATCTTACTCTATGATCTACCACCTTTTCTCCCGTTGTTCAATGGACTTAGCACTTTTTAAGCCAATTAATGAGGTATAATATAATGTGCTTTTAGAACTTGACTTCAGATAGCATTTGCTTGTGTCACTGGATACTACTTGTAGAGTTGAGCATGGACAAAAGTATAGAAACCTGTGGCATTTGCGCAGCCAAATTAGTGTTGGGTGAGCAAGCAGCAATCTGTGTAGGAGAACTTGACTCTGTACGTGGATACAATATATACCACCTCGCTTGCGCAGAAGGACATCAAGAGTACATCCCTTTGAGCATTTCTGTGGAGGGTACAAATGCCCATGAAGTACAGGAGGTAATGCTTGCTTTAATAGAGCAGACGAAATTATTGCTTCGATCCCGGTTTTCAACTCTTTCGATGGTAGACAAAAATGACGTTGAGGCTAAGTTATCATTACTCCATGCTGTTAAAATCGTCTTCTGCTACGCGCACAAAGATGAAGTTTTTTTGAGAAAGCTCAAAACGCACTTGGCTCCATTGCAACGGCAAGGCTTAATCGACGTGTGGTATGACCGGAATATTAGTGCGGGAACAGAATGGGAACAGGAGATCGGCGTGCATCTAAATAATGCTGATATTCTTCTTCTCCTTGTCAGTCCAGATTTTATGGCTTCAGATTACTGCTACGGCAAAGAGATGCAACAAGCGATTGAGCGGCATAAGCGAGGTGAAGTATGTGCAATACCTATTATTCTCCGTCCGTGTGACTGGATGAGAACACCCCTTGGGAAACTTCAAGCTTTACCGAAAGATGGAAAGCCTGTGACTAGATGGCAAGACCGTGATAACGCATATTTAGATATTGCTCTCGGTGTTCGTAAAGAAGTCGAAGAAGTGACAAACAAACATTCAAAGTAAGCTCTTCCAGAGAATTTTTCAACAAGCTGGCACAATGTCCGAAATCATCACAGAGTATGGTGGTCCCAACTGTCAAGACAGTTTTATGGCGGTCCACGTTGCCACGCTGCAAAAGCCTTTTTATAAGGCTGAAGTAGCTTCAGCGACGAGGATGCTACATCTAATTCAAAAATCACACGACCAGGCACCGGCTCATTCAACTCCTTGAACTCAGCGTTGCGTAAAATGCTACGGCCAAGATCGGTGCTTCCACAAGCGTAGATGCTGGTGATTTCAATGCCCATCTCTCCCCACTCCTTCAGCTGCAAGGCGAGGTTCATGAGCAGTTGCATCGCATAGGTTGTTCGATGCGTGGATGACGGAACAGGCGCCGTGAGAAAGTCGATGATGATGCATCGCAAGGGATGACCCGGCCTAAATTGGTCGATCTGATCGGGGCCAAATAACCAGCCGCGTTTCCCCTGCTTAAACTCCTCGATCGCGACTTCCTTCAGAGGCACAATATTGATCGAGGCCACAAGATTCCCCCGGTCGTAGAGATGATACGTGCTGTCGGGATTGTAGGTAAGAAAGGCTCGCCGAAGAGCACGGATTTCGGGGTTTGTCCCACCGGGCCAATAATTCAGATAAGCCAGATAATTCTCCATCTCCACATCCCGGACCGTTGCTTTGCGGAACACGAGACCCTCCTCAAGGTTTGCTGTGATGGGCACCAGGCTGCGCACATCCGGATGTTCCCGTTGCCACTCTGCGAAGCCGCGCTTGTATCCTTGCAGTACAAACGCCTCCGATGAGGCGATATCCAGGTAGAATGCCATGCGGCCATTTTGTGGGGGAGCCCACTGCTGCATCCCGAGGCGCAGACACATGGCGATGCCCTCCGGTGTCTCACTCCATGCATGGAGGCTGGAGATAGCTACACCCTCACGCCCTAACAGCTCCAAATCAGCACTTACACCACGTAACAGAACCGCGACATAGTTGGACCTGGTGTCTTGATCGATATCAGGATCGCTGGCAATGCTCCCGACGATGCACTCCCTGACCAGGCCCGGTGTATATGGTTCTATATCATCAGCAGTGAGATCTCGCGCACGAATCTCATCACGCATGTATGCAAGGAGGCGTTCGTGCCCAATCGGTAACAAGTACAGCGAGGCCACGATCTTTCCGTCACGGCGCTTCACGACATAATGCCCCCGTGGCTCCTTGACAAGCCAGGCGCGACGTTGATCGGGGTCCGCGGCACGTCCAAAGAGACGGGTAGCCAGCTGATAGATACCTTCTTCATCTTCTGGTGTAGCTAAGGCGAATACAGCATCTGTAGCTTCAGCAGCAGTTTCTTTCCCCGCTTCAAAGAACGCTCTATCTGCATCGACAATAGCCTGCACTTCGCTCAGCTTATAAAATTTATGTTTTCGCTCTTCAGGTCCATATCGCCTGAGCCTGCCTTGCTTGACATACTTGCTCAGCATTGCATCCGTCACCTGGAGCATTCGAGCAGCATCACCGGCGGTGATAAAACCTGCTGGCGGTTGTTTCCGAGGCATATCACTACCCCCCTCTTTCAATACACATTCGGCTAGCACGCTTTGAAGCACTTGAACTCTTTGGCGATGGCTCCCCGTTGCCACACTATACAATAATTTAACTCATTTTACAATTCCCACACTTCCAACAACGGGGATACTCGAAACCAACCTCAGCCTTATGCGTATAATACGTGAGAATATGGGATTTGTAAAATATGTTGGAATAGTTGGAAAATTACTTCAAAACCTCTTGACCGTGTGGCAGCTTTTCGAGTACACTAGACTTGGTGGGATTTGTTGGAATAGTTGGAATAGTTTGTAATTATTGAGTCAGTTGAAAAATTAAGGGGGGCTTAGAGTTGACTGAACAAGAGGTACGCGAGGCCCTAAAGGGTTACAGATGGTCATTTTTGCTTAGGTCCCGAAAAAGCCATGACTATGTCTATGCCGCTCGTAAAGCTCATGGACGGCGTCGAGAAGTTTACATCTGCTCTCTGGCCTCTTTAGAAAGCATGACCGTCGAAGTTTTAGTAGAGAAGTTAACCCGTGCATGTCCAACGTAGTGTGGCCAAAAGCTACCCCATCCGCGCCAGTGTTCCCATCACTGCCAGAGCAAGGCAGCAGTTACCAGCGGTCAATAGTCCAGTTAACGACAGTACGTATCAAGCGCTGGCACGAGCAGTATAAGCTTCCTGCTGGCGCGAGTACGACAAACAGCCATAGGAGGCTATCTTCATGACAACAACACAACAAGCAGGATCGAAAGGTTTTAAGCCATTTGAGGCCGATTCGGAATCGGTCCATCATCCACCTTGGTTCAGCTACAGCTTAGCGGGCATCGGCGTCCTTTGCGGCATCGTGGCGAATCTCTGGCAGGTGTTCACCTCTGTGATCGCCTTTTTCAACATGTTCGTGCAGGGAGCTGTGTATAAAAACATGGACCAGCACAGCCAGGGGAATGCTACAGCAGGGGCGCTCACCGTCAGCATTGGCATGGCCATCGCCTTTCAACTGGGCGTCATGTTCTTCGTGTTTCGTGTCCACAAGGAGTACAAAGAGCAGAAAGTCAAGATCGGCGACAATATGCAGGCGGTGAAGTCGACCGCTGTGCAGATGGTCGCCCATCACCGACTCTTGCTCGCTTGGTCGCTGGTGTCCTTTATCGCCGATACGGTCGGCGACTTTACCTTCATCAGCTTGCTGTCAAACGATCCGTTCATGCTGCTCGGCTATACTCTGTCCTTGTACGCGGTCAGCACGATTATCCTCTCGGCCTCTCTGGAGCGGCATTGGGCCGCGAAGATCGCACTGGAGAACTGGCGGGCATTCAAAGCCTATACCAGGCTCATGCAATTGAAGGTCCAGGCAGCCCAAGCGAAACAGGAGAACAAATAAGATGAAAGAAGTACTGGAACACTGGAAAGAAGGCGCGGGCGTCCTCGCCTACTTCACGTTCCTCGCGATTTTTACCCCCAAGGCCGAGGCCCTCGGATGGGGCTACAGGGGCCTTTTGTTCTGCGTTGTAGTGGGCGCGCTGCTCATCTTCTTGCTCTACCTGATCGTAAGGTGCATTGCGGAGTACATCGCCGAACACCGCGAGGACGTGAGCAGCTTCCGCGAGTACATGGGCATCGGGGCGCATCCAGAACAGATCAGCATCGCCTCGATTGACACCATTGAAGATCATACCGCCGAGGAACTCGACGCGATGCTGGCCAGCAACCCTTACGCTAGCCCAGAGGTCATCGATAACGACAAATATACCCACCTGCTCCCAAACGTCAGGGCAGACGATGACACCTGCGTGGTGGACAAGGCCGATCTGAACCGCAAGATCAGCGATGAGGCTGACACGAAAGACGGCAGGGTTGCCGCCATCATCGGCGAGAACTCACGCCGCCGCTTGCTCCTGGCCGAGAACTTCCAACCCGATGCAAACGAGCCGCTCGCCACAGGCGTCTTTTTCGTTGGCATTCCAGGATCGGGCAAGACCGTCACGCTTGCCCTGTTCTTGGAGCAGTACATCAAGCTGTTTCACTTGCCTGTGGTGATTTTCGATATCGCCGGTGACCTGAAGAGTATCGTTGAGGATGGGATATGTCCACGCGGGCTTATCGCCACGCCGGAAGCGATGCCGAGCATGGCTCACATGGTGAGATATCGCATGCAGGTGGTGATTGATCTCCAGCAGTGTCGGCGTCCTGGTGAGGCGTTTATCAACTATGAACTGGCGGGAGGGCTCATTGCGAAAACGATCAAGGACCTCATGAATGCGCAGTCTGCCATTGATCCGCACAAGCGCCTGCCCTGTCTGATCGGCCTGGATGAAACACACATCTGGGCACCGCAGAATCCACCGTCCTACCTGTCGCCAGCGACCGCAAAAGACCTGCTTGACACGCTCACTGTCGTTGCGACGACAGGACGCAAATATGGCGTCGTGCCGTTTCTTGCAGCGCAGCGCATTCCGAAAGTCCACAAGGATATCATTGCCGGCTGCGAGACCCGCATACTTGGCAAAGCGGACCTCGATAACGACATCAAGCGGTACCGCGAGTATGTCAGCCCGGAAGTCATCTCTGACCGAGGTATCCGCACACTGGGCAAGGGGCGCATGGTGGTCTGCATGAATGGCAAGCGGCTCATCGTCCAGTTTTACCAGCGAGAAAGCCGCCACATCAGCCATACGCCAGGCGTGACACAGGCCCTCAACCATCTTGTGGGGAACATCCCTCCTGAACTGCTTGCATCCATCAGCCACCCGGTCGAAGTTGTGCCACCCGTGCCCGCTCCTCCGGCACTCCCTGCCCACGCAAACATCCTTCCAACTGGAGGCTTCACCACAACCATCTCTGCCCAGCTGCGCAGAGCACTGGAACTGTACCGGCCGGGAATGTCTCACCGGGATCTCGCGCGGGCCATGAACCTCGACAAAGAGACGGCCATCGAACTCATGAAGCAGCTCAAAACACGGAGACTCATCGGAGCGGCACAAGCGGAGCGGCACACAGGCACCGGGGAAAGCGTCCCAGCGCCACAACATACACCCGAGCTAGCCAGAATCGCGATCCTGCCAGTGCGAACCGAGCAAAAACCGCAGCCAACCCTGAGTGACGCGATCACATGCTGGAATGAGCTGGTTGAGGCTGGACAGAACCCCTCTCGGAACAACTTACAAAACGCGCTCATGGCGAAAGGCTTTGACTGCAGAGAGAACTGGGCGCGCAAATTCTATGAGGACATCAAGGGCATGTTGAAAGGTCAGCAGAAAGCATCGGTAGGTGGGTAGGTAGGCAGGTGGGTGCTCGGAGAACGCTTCAGCTGGAGCATCTTGAGCGGAAAAACAGCGCCGCCTGCTCACCCACCTACCCACCTGACCACCCACCAACTGGAAAAGTGAGGATTCGATGACGATACAACGACACTGGTACAACGATAGAGAACTCTTCTTGCATGGCCTGGTGCGCAGCAACTATGTAACGGCCATCACCGACTGGTTTATGGGCTTCGCTGGCAAGTGGACTGAGCTGGTATTGTATGCAACGGTGCTCTACTCCAGCGCACAACTCTATCCAGGCGTCCACCTGCCGGTAGGCATCAGCCTGGCCGTGTTCCTCATCCAGATGGGCGCACTCGACATCGGCGGGCTCAGCCTCGCCAAGCTCGCAAGGCAGGCCAGGGAAGATGGCAACATGGACGGCGCAAAGCAGGCTGAGCCGCTTTCCAAGTGGCTGATCGGGATTATGCTGACCGGCGTGGTCACGGTCGGAGTCGAGCACGTGGTTTCTATCCCCGGACCGGTGCAAACGGGCGTTGAAATTGTCCTCGTCGTAGCTCGCTCAATTTGCTCCGTCCTGTATGGCCGTGTGGTGCATATGCTCAAAAGTGAGGCAGCGCAGGTACAACGTATCTCAGCAGTCGATGTGATGCAGCATATGCAAGCATTCAGCGAACAGTTACAACGCATCGAGCGGCGTTTCACGGACTTTCACCAGCAGCAGCTGGCTGAAAGCATGCAGGCCATTGAAACGGGCTTTCAAGAGTACCTGAATGAACGTCTTTCACCGATCACAGCTATACTTCAATTTCATAGTGAAACGCTTTCACTGCTGCCCACGTTCAATGAGCAGCTTGACCAGATCAGTACCGTTGCCCAATACCAGCTCCGCATCACCGAGGAAGTGACGCGGGTGAAAGCCACGCTGGAGCGCATTGGCAGCGCCCCACACATTGCGACAACCCAGTTGGCCCCGGCCACGCGCCAGGCCCGTGTCAGGCCACTACTCCAGCTGGCTCCGTGCAAGTCTGAATCCAGGTCGACAGGGGAGTTCGACAAGGCGCAATTCGTCTACGCCTGCCTGCGAGAAGACCCCAACATGAAGATAGCAGATATGCAGCGGCGGGCCGCTGAAATGGGGCAGACCATTTCAGTCGGAAGTGTGAGCCAGCACCGGAAAGCCTTTTTTGAAATAGTGAAAGTGGCTGAAAGTGAAAGTCCTCTTGAAACTGAAGCCGCCGTCGTGGGCCAGTAAATGAAAGCGAGGCTGATAATGAAAGCGGCACGCAAGGATCCACTGAAAGAGGCTAGGGACACCATCTCTTTTGCCACCGTCTTCACACTCACGGTCACCGACCCAGACACTCTCATAGCCGGCGTCATGCTCCTCGAGATGAGACGCAGCGAGTGGCTTGGCAGCATCGTCTTCGTCGGCATGCTCGTTGCGGCCATCCTCTGCATGTCCCGGTGTCCAAGACGGCGGCTCACCCCGGTTGAGGAGCAGCAGATCACCGTGCATGCGTTCGTCTCACACGTCAGGATGCACCCCGAACTGCTGCCACAGGGCAGAACCAAGATCGACCTCGAACGCTTCGGCAAGCAGTGGAGCGGATGCAACCAGATGACCCTCGATGCCTGGATCAAGCAGTTCAGCGGAGAAACCCGCACAACCAGCCAATTCCGTTAAAGCGTGGTGCCGGGTGCAAATCCCCGGCCTGGCTCTCCATCTGTCGTTTTTGTAGCGCGTTTCTCATAGGCTCAAGCCATGTAGAGGCGAAGCCTGGTTTTCATCTCGCATTGCTCTGAGTGAGATAGACCAATCCGATGCGAGGGAAAGGCCGTCAGCTTGCTCAAGGCAATCGTTTGCTAGTCATTTGCTAGTCGTTTTGTTGAGGCGCTTGTTTTGCCTCTCATGCCGCTTGATATGGAGCAGGTTCTTGTGTACAATCCCTGCCGGATTCCAGAGGGCATGGGAAACAAGAGTATCTTTGTATATTGGGCGGAGCTATCATCCATGGCCTTCAGGTAATAGTAGCCGACAGGATCAGGAGGTAAGTTATGACATTCAAACTCTATTCATCAACTGCACGCCGCAAGAATCTTCGCCACCTACCGCCGGTCGATATGACCCGCTTCAGTGCTGTTTACGTGAGGCATAACGACTCGTCAGCCCATCCGTCCCATTTCATTGCTCTGAACCTTGATGGGCATATCGAGGTAATTGAAATCTCCGGCGGCGACTCCTCAAAGGAGAGAGTGTATATTGGCCCGACTATTTTTAGTTCCAATCCTGAATTGGTCCCTGTAACAGTCAGTTTCCAAGATGTGAATGGCGACGGCAAGCCCGATATGCTCATTCACATTCAAGGCGAAACCATTGTATTTCTGAACGACGGCAAGCAATTCGCGCCATCGAAATAGGAGGTGTCCATGCAAGCGGTTGACGATGAGATGGAAACTATCCATTTATACGTCGTCAGAGGAGAGGAGAAGCGGCCATACACCGCTTTTCCTCTTTTCTGCGCCTTTTTATGTTTAGTGAGTATTATCGTGGTCACTTGGTATTCGGCACTCCATCCCTATTACGAGTATGAGCGTCTAACAGTGCCAGCTGCGTTCTTACCGCTCAAAGTGTTCATCGCCGATGCGCCGATTATCCCAACAGGAGTGAAGAACTATCCGGCGACCTATGCCTACGGAACTTTAACCCTTACCAATGGCTCAGTACTATCCGAAACGTTGCCAAGCGGTATCATCTTTAATGGAACAAACGGGGTAGAGGTGCAGACAACAGAAGCCGTCTTTATTCCAGCCGGTAGTGCATCCGGTTACGGGGTGGCAACAGTTGCCGCCAGAGCCGTCCAAGCAGGAAAACAAGGCAATATCCTGACCTTGAGCATTAATGCAGTTTATGGAACGGCGCTCTATATCCGCAATCTATCGCCATATACTGGCGGCATGAATGCCTACTCTGTGAGGGTACAACTGCCAAAGGATAGAGAAACAGCAATCAGTGCCGCACGCGCTCTGGTGGCTTCACAGAAGGCTCAGGCCTTAGCCTACCTAGCCAAGCCATGTACTGAAAACCAATTCCGATATGTGTCGAAAATGGTTGTCTCCTTAGCCTGCCAGTTCGCCACCTATAAAGTCCCATCGTATATGCGCGTTACGGTCGCTCACTTAGTGGGCGATAGTTTTTTCGTAGATGTCGTCTTCGTACCGCGCCCCAAGCCAGTCCAGTTTAGATAAGAAATGATCTGATAGCTGTTCCTTTTCATAGGATGTTAGCTGGTGCGGCTTTGTAAGCCGTTACAGCCCGTTTGCTTTATCCGTTTCAAGCAAAAAACAGGAGGTACTTTAACATGTCAATCATTGTAGACATCTATTGCCGTGTCTCGACCGATGATCAAGAAGATAATACCAGCTTCGATGAGCAAGAAGCATGCGCCCGTGAATACTGTAGGGAAAACGGCCTTATTGTCGGCGAAGTTTGGAAAGAAACATTCTCTGGTTACGTCTATAGGGAGCGCGTGAAGCTGGGAATAATGCGTCGACGCTATCAGGAGGGCAAGATACAAGGCGTTGTCTTTCGCACGCTCGATAGGCTCTCAAGAAAACAGGAGCATGTTGCTATCTTGCTAGAAGAAATGGAGTACTACGACGTAGAAATCCATTGCGTCAAAGAGAAGATTGACGATACTCCAATGGGCAAGATCGCACGTATGGTTCTGGCCTTTGTCGCTGAAATGGAGCGCGAGAAAATTCTGGATCGCACTAATACTGGCCGCATTAATAAGGCCAAAGAAGGCAAAGCACCGCCTGTGGGTAGAGTCCCCTATGGCCGCCGCTGGGTATATAACGATAAAGGCGAGCACGACCATATCGAGCTAGTTGAATGCGAAGCTGACGTGCTGAGAAAAGCCGCTGAGCAATATGCCGACGGTATCTCACTGAATAGTATAGTCGCGAACCTCAACGAGGATGGTATCCCATCTGCTACTGGTGGCATATGGCATAACGGCTCGCTCCTCAGACTCCTCACCGACCCACGCATCACAGGCCGTAACCTCAAAGCATTTGACAGCAGATGGAGCACAGCAAAAAACAGGTTGGGCGCAGTCGAATTGCCTGATGATACATATCCGCAGATTATTAGCGTCGAGTTATATGAACGGGTACTAGCCCGTACTGAATACAATACGCTGTCTTCCCCTCGTAAAAGCGCCGAGCCTGAAATGTTTTTACTCAGAGGCGGCTATGCGCGATGTAAATACTGCGGTAACGCAATGGGGACGTATATATGCCGCCGTCCGAACCGTAAGAACCAATACTTATACCGCTGCAATACCAAAGGGGCAGAGTGTTTTCATCACGCTATGAACGCCACGTCGCTTGATGCCGAAGTATGGGAGATGGCAAGTTTGGCTGCCGATTACCAGCCGCTGATTGAGCAAAGTATTTCCCTGGCATTGAAGCATGACCTGGTTGCCATTGATCTTGCCTCAGTTGAACGCGCTATTAAAACTTGCCGAGGCAAGATAGAAAACTATGAGGGTGACTTGGATGACCCAAACTTACGCGGAGATACACGCGCTGGCATTAGGCAGCTTTTAAACGCTCAATACGAATTAATGGAAACATTGGAAGGCGAACGAGCGAAATTAGTTACGCACGCAATTGATATGGAGAGACAAAAGACGGTATATGCCACGCTTCTTGAGTGGTGTCATATGGCAAAGAACGAGCGTGAGAGCTTGACCTATGTCCAAAAGCGCGATTTTCTGATGCTGCTTGGTATGACGGTGTTTGTGGGCAAACGGCCAGATAAGTACCACGATCTTGACTGGGACGCCAAGTTGCGGTTGCCGGAATTAGAAGCACTCCTTCACGAAGCCAATTTTTGCGTCTCGCTCTCCCAGGAGAGCGGTCAGGATGTCTCCACCCGCTTTGGCTCCCAGCAGACCGGTGGCTCCATCATCCAGCATGTGCGCCCCGTCGATTTGCAAGCTAGCATGGCGCAGGGCGCGGAGATATTGCCCGCTGGGCCGCGCTCCTTAAACAAGAAGATACTGTTGGCGAGATGGACTTTGCTGCTGAGGCAGCGTGGTGGAGGAGCATTGCTGACGAATTCACCGTCAAGACGCGCCTGATGTGGCAGGATGGCTGGTTCCGCGATTACGACTCCGCAACGAATGAGTGGTCAACGCAGCAAGACGCTATGCACCTTGCTCCTGTGTTTTGCGGTGTGGCTGGCTGGGGGCAGGTGGAGCAACTTCGTCCGTTCCTTTCACAGCCTCCCAAGCATAGTTCAGGTTGGGCGCCACTCTCCTGGCCGCCAGTTGTTATGACACTCGTAGGAGCTGCTGATGCTGCTCGTATGCATCTGGATGCCGCCGAACTGGCCTATCGCTTTATCGATGGATCCTACCGCGGTACAGATTATCGTGAGCTGGATGAGCATGGTGGTTTGCCCGGCGTCACGCGGGAATATCGTCGAACGGTCACAGCGGGCAAGTGGGGCGAAATCGGTTACGCGAATGCAGGCATTGAGGGCTATGGGTGGGGAGCGTTGAGTGTTCACTTATTGATGCGGTATCTGTTGGGATTGTGTGAAGAAGAGATGGATTGTCTTACCGTTCGTCCTATGTTGCCGCAAGCGTTACGTCGTACGGATGCAAACTACTCTGTAGGACCTGTATGTTGGGGGAAGTATTCATTACATATTGAGTGTACGGTGAAGGATGCGAAGCGCTACCGGCTTCGATTGGGTTGTGTGGTACCAGCGACGAGAGAAAACCTGGAGGGTGCGCAGGAAGAATCTACGCAGCAGGAACCGCAGAAGTATCAGTGTGCATGGGAAGGGGTTTGGGGCGAAGGGCGAACACTTCGACTCCCACGACTCATCATCTCTTCCATTTGAACAGGAGCTGGCAACGAAGAGAGATAAAAGCTTCCTGACGCACCATATCAAGTGCAGTATATGTTTCGCATGGGATAGAGCAGACAGCATAGCTCATTGCAGCTGAGCAATTGTGGGTGGGCATCAAACCTTGATCATGTATTGACAGGTTACACAGAACGAACTATGCTATCTGTGTAACACCCGTGAAACTGGTCTGGCAAGAGGGCAATAGACAATGGCATGCAGCATTCCGAAGGCTCGTGATGGCTCTTTGCACCAGCATACTGTGGAGGGAACCTCTACCGATCCCATCACGATTGGGACGGCTGCATGGTATAGCTGGTTGGAGCAGCATCGTTCGTTTTGCTTCGAGGTTGGCCGCATGACCTTTACGGCGCGGAAGGAACAGCGTCCGGGGGGCTGGTACTGGTATGCGTACCGGCGCAGTCAGGGCAAGCTGCACAACGTCTACCTCGGCAAGACAGAAGAACTGACCCTCGAACGACTCAACACGACCGCAGAAGCCCTTGAGCGAGCAGGAGAGGCTCTCACGGGCGGGACTCATCGATCCCTGCAGGCATTTGGAGACAATGCTGTGCAGGTTCAGCAGGCCTCCATCATCGCTTTTCCAACGACGCTCGCTGTAGCTGAGCAACTCAGTGAGCCTGAGCCAGCGCCAAAGCATAATCTTCCCGTACAGCTCACCCCGCTGATTGGACGCGAGCAGGATGCGGAGAGTGCAGCTGCGCTCTTGCGAAAACAAGAGGTCCGTTTGTTG
>WNFC01006086.1_pt1 | contig 28116 bp, 29 predicted proteins | sample 5400541 | NCBI WGS metagenome assembly WNFC01 (sample SAMN13153342, study PRJNA577476) | soil metagenome | isolation source: 120 cm saprolite under Douglas fir tree site 2 hole 2 replicate 1 | place: USA:California | collected 2015-04-18
TCAGTTAAGTTTGAAAGCGACCACGAATTTTGCACGGGTTCCCTGTTTGGAGCGGCAATCATTCATCCCAACAGACGAATCCTGTCAAGTCGCTGGAATCGCCGTGCGGATAATGTTAGACGATTGGCCAGCCGATTGAATCATGAACGAGACCACGAAAAATAAATCATTTTTCTCACGGGTGGGACGCTGGCTGGCTGAATTGATACTCGTCTTTGTCGGCGTCTACGCCGCGTTTTGGCTAAACAATTATCAGCAGCATCAGCAGGAGGCGAAACGGCGCGACCAGATCCTGGCATCACTCGAGCAAACGCTGCGCCAGGGAATTGAGAGCGGGAAAATTAACGGCGCACAAGAAGAACGACAAGCCGCGGAATTTCAGCGAGCGCTCGGCGCCGGCGAGATGCCCCCGTTGCATCCGTTTGTTTTCACGACCGACTACACTCCGACCGACCTCGCCACCCTGCTTCAATCCGGCGGCATCGAGCTGCTCGATGTGGAGACGCTCACCGCGTTGCGCAACGACGAATCGGTTATTCGCTGGGGGCTGAGCCGCATGGCGCATTATCAGAAACTCAGCGACGAGCTAATCGTACCGAATCTCGATCAGGACATTTCCTTCTTTTACGATCCGGCCACCAAGAAATTGCGAAAACGCTTCGAGATGTATCCGGAAGCTCTCCAGGCAACTGTGAAATTTGCTCACGACCTCGAAAGAACCCACACCCAGCTGCTCAAACAAATTCAGGCCGAGCGGCAACGCCATTAAGATGATTTCGACAATCCGAACCTTTATATGTCTTTCCCTGATCACTGTGGCTGGCACGTTGGCCGCAGCCGATTATCCCACCCCGACGGAAGGCGATTACACGATTCATAACTTCAAGTTTGCCTCCGGTGAGACTTTGCCGGAGCTGCGGATCCATTATCGAACTCTCGGTAAAATCGACAAAGACGCCCAGGGCAAAACGCGCAACGCCGTTCTCATCATGCACGGCACCACTGGCAGCGGCGCGCAATTTATCCGCCCGGAATTTGCCGGCGAACTTTTCGGAAAAGATCAGCCCCTCGATGCGACCAAGTTTTTGATCGTGCTGCCGGACGGAATCGGCCACGGCAAATCGAGCAGGCCGAGCGACGGCCTGCACGCGAAGTTTCCGCACTACGGTTACATCGACATGGTGGTAGCGCAGTATCGACTCTTGACCGAGGGACTCGGCGTGAATCACGCGCGCTTGGTGATGGGCACCTCAATGGGCGGAATGCACACCTGGCTCTGGGGCGAATCGCATCCCGAATTCATGGACGCGCTCATGCCGCTGGCCAGTTTGCCGACTCAAATCTCCGGGCGCAATCGCGCCTGGCGACGCATCATCATCGACGCGATTCGAAATGATCCGTCGTGGAATAGCAGCGAATATCCCGCGAACGCGGGACAACCACCAAGTCTGCGCACCGCGGCGGAAATGCTTTGGTTCATGAGCAGCAATCCAGTGTTGCGGCAAAAAGAAGCCCCAACGCTCGCGAAAACCGATGAAGCGCTCGACAAGTTCGTGAATGATTATCTGAAAACCGGCGACGCGAATGATGTCCTCTACGCGCTCGAAGCGTCGCACGATTACGATCCCGGCCCGAACCTGGAAAAAATTCACGCACCGTTGCTCGCGATTAATTCAGCCGATGACTTAATCAATCCGCCCGAGCTTGGAATTCTGGAACGCGAAATCAAACGGGTCCCGCATGGGCGCGCGATTGTCATTCCGCTCAGCGACAAAACACGCGGCCACGGTAGCCACACTGTCGCGTCGCTCTGGAAGGATGAATTGATCAAACTACTCAAGGAATCCGAAAAATAATTTGAGATCGACATTCCTCTCTACCGATTTTGCAATCGCGGGATGTTACCCAGATTTTTTCTTCTCGTTTTTCTAACATCGACAATCGCAGTTGCCGCTCGCGCGCAGGATTTCGATGTCATCATTAAAGGCGGCGCGGTTTACGACGGCACTGGCGGCGAGGCACAACGTGTCGATCTTGCGATCAAGGGCGATCGCATTGCCGGTCTCGGTGATTTCAAGGACGCCTGCGCGAAAACAATTGTTAATGCGAGCGGGATCGCGGTCGCGCCGGGGTTCATCAACATGCTTTCCTGGTCGACCGAATCGCTGATCCAGGATGGCCGCTCGCAAAGCGAAATTCGTCAGGGCGTGACCACCGAGATCATGGGCGAAGGCGAATCGATGGGGCCGATGAACGATCGTGTTCGTGAGTTCATGCTGAAGCAACAGGCCGACATTAAATACGACATTACATGGAAGACGCTGACGGAGTATCTGCAGTTTCTCGAAAAGCGCGGCATTTCCTGCAACGTCGCGTCATTTATCGGCGCGACCACCATTCGCCAGAATGTCATCGGCTTTGACGATCGCCCGCCGACGCCGCAGGAGCTCGATCAAATGCGCGAGCTCGTCCGCAAAGAAATGGAAGCAGGCGCGCTCGGCATCGGGACGTCATTGATTTACCCGCCGGCATTTTACGCGAAGACGGATGAATTAATCGAGCTGTGCAAAGTCGCCGCCAAATACAAAGGCAAATACATCTCGCACATGCGGAGCGAAGGAAACCAATTGCTCGAAGCATTCGACGAACTATTGCGGATCGCGCGGGAAGCGAAAATTCCGGCTGAGGTTTATCACATTAAAGCCGCCGGCCAAAAAAATTGGCCGAAGCTCGACGAGTTTCTCTCCCAAATCGAAGCCGCGCGCAAAGAAGGGCTGAACATTCGCGCCAACATGTACACTTACACCGCGGCCGGAACCGGCCTCGACGCTTGTTTTCCGCCATGGACTGAAGACGGCGGCTATGAAGCGCTGTTCAAGCGCCTGCGCGATCCGGCGACGCGCGAGAAGATCAAAGCCGAAGTGAAGATCGACAGCGACAAATGGGAAAACCTTTATCTCGGCGCCGGTTCGCCCGACAAAATTCTGCTCGCGGCTTTCAAGTCCGATAAACTGAAATCGCTCACCGGCAAAACGCTCGCCGAAGTCGCCAAGATGCGCGGCAAAGATCCGATCGATACCGCGATGGATCTGGTTGCCGAGGACGAATCGCGCATCGGCACGATTTACTATGTGATGTCGGAAGAAAACGTGAAAAAAGAACTGGCGAAGCCGTGGATTTCATTCGGCTCCGATGAAGCGTCGCAAGCGCCGGAAGGACCGTTTCTGAAATCTAATCCGCATCCGCGCGCTTACGGAAATTTCGCGCGCGTGCTCGGCAAATATGTTCGCGACGAAAAAGTGATTACGTTGCCGGAAGCGATCCGGCGCTTGAGCGCGTTGCCGGCAAGCAATCTCGGGCTCGATCATCGCGGATTTTTGAAAGAAGGAATGTTCGCTGACGTCGTCGTGTTCGATCCCGCGACAATCGCCGACCACGCGACCTTCGAAAAACCGCATCAGTACGCGACCGACGTGAAACACGTTTTCGTTAACGGCGTCCAAGTGATCAAAGACGGCGAGCACACGAACGCCAAACCCGGCCGCGCCTTGTGGGGACCTGGCAAAACGAAGTGAAGGAAGATATTGTTGGCGCAAAGATTGCCCAGGTGCGCCGGATATGAATGGTCGCAGAATCAAAGAGCTTTTCTTCGTCATCGACACCTGCCTCCTTAACTTGAGACAGAGATCGCAAGCAGTGAATCAGCTGGAGAAATGGTACCGAGACGGCCTGATCAAGCTAAGATCTACCGGACAGCTTTGGGATGAAACGAAGACGTCTTCTGCTTATCATCAAAAAGCGACTAAGTATCCTGCGCTATTCGCCAGATCGTGTTCGGAAGCCGATAATGAAGCGTTGTGCAGCAAGATCTCTGGAATAATATTTCCAAAGGGAATCAAGACCAGAAATGATCGCATCGACGTCGAAGCTATTTTTGTCGCGAAGATGTGGGGCGCGATCTTTGTTACGAACGACGGTGACTCGAAGACGCAACCAAGAGGCGTCCTAGGTTCCCGCGATCGCTTGCATCGAGAGATTGGTGTTCAAGTAATGAGGCCAGAAGAGGCTGTCGAGATTATCAAACGTAGAATTGCGTTGAGAGATAAATGGGAATTACAGAGCGCCGATCGCGAGTCTCGCACGGTCGCCGATTGGTGCGGCAAGGACTAGGCAGTTCCGGTAACGTCGACATCTAGCCAAGTGGCTTTCAACGCGTTGCGCCCGACTCCCTCGAAAGAGACACGCATTGAGTCGGCGTTCCGCGTAACTATTATAGAAGGCGAGTGGTTTTCTTGAAATGGACCCGATTGACAGCATCAAGTTGCGCTGGCTCCACGGCGCGTTGCACGACGTCACTTACGAGTTGGCGCGCTCCCGATTTCAATTCGCGCCCCACACGTGGGAGCCAGCCATCAACGCTTACCACTGCGAAAAATGCGTCCGCATCTGTGTCGATCTCGCCGGGGTGGAGCGGTCGCAAATCGATCTCACGGTCGAGCCGCAACGCGTTCTGATTCGCGGGGCGCGCGAGCTTCCGGAACCGACGCACGCCGAAGGCCGCGCCCTCCGATTGCTGGCGATGGAAATCGACTATGGACCGTTCGAGCGCGAGATCGCGTTGCCGGCCGAGGTCGAGATCACTGAGGCGCAAGCCGAACAGCGCAACGGACTGCTTTGGATTGCGCTGCCGTTAAAACAATGATGAACGAAGAACAAATCACAGTGCCAGCCGAACTGGAAATGAAATCCAGCACCGGCCCGACAATTGCCGCAGACATGACCGACGAAAGCCGCGCGCCGCAGATTCCGGAGGAATTGTCGATCCTGCCGGTCCGCGGGTTCGTTGTTTTCCCGGGAACGATCGTGCCGCTGAATGTCCGCCGGCCGGCATCGATTCAATTGCTCGACGAAACGTTGCCGCGCACAAAAGTGATCGGTCTTTTGACGCAGCGCGATGAAGCGAAAGAAGATCCGGAGCCGCAGGACCTTTATCACGTGGGGACCGCCGCCCTCGTTCTGAAAATGATCCGCCAGGCCGATGATCACGTTCTCCTCATCACGCAGGGCCTGCGCCGATTTACCTTGCGCAAAATCGTCGCGACTTCGCCCTTCATCCGGGCCGAAGTCGATTTGGTGAATTCCATTCCGCCACCGGAGAGCAAGGAATGGGAAGCGACGTTCCGAAACCTGCGCGATTCGGCTGCGAGATTGTTCGAGCTGACTCCGGAAGCGCCGGAGCAAGCTCGCCTCATGATTCTCAACATCTCGAGCCCGGAACAGCTCGCCGATTTTCTGGCGCCGAACTTGAATATCGATGTCGCGCAGAGGCAGGCGATTCTCGAAGAACCTGACGTCGAAAAGCGAATCCGCGCGGTCCAGAGACATATCTCCGCCCAATTGGAGATCGCGCAGATCCAGGAAAAATTGCAGAAGGACGTCGCGTCGCAATTTTCCGATGCGCAACGGCGCGCCTATTTGCGTTCGCAAATCAAAGCGATCCAGCACGAACTCGGTGAAGACGAGACCGGCAGCGATGAGCAGATGGAACAATTGCGCGCTCGGCTGACGGAAGCGAATCCGCCGGAAGAGGTGATGAAGCAGGCGGAGCGCGAATTGAAACGGCTCGATTTTATTCCGCCAGCCAGTCCCGAATTTTCCGTCATCGTCAGTTACATCGAGATCGTCGCCGACCTTCCCTGGAACAAATTGAGCCAGGACAATCTCGATCTCGATCAAGCACAGCAAATTCTTGATCGCGACCATTACGATCTCGAGAAAGTGAAAAAGCGGCTGATCGAATATCTGGCCGTGCGCAAACTGAACCCAACCGGGCACGGACCAATCTTGTGTTTCCTCGGGCCGCCGGGAGTCGGCAAAACCAGTCTTGGCCAATCGATCGCCGACGCACTCGGTCGCAAGTTTGTCCGAATCAGTCTCGGCGGAATGCGCGACGAAGCGGAAATTCGCGGACACCGGCGGACCTACATCGGCTCGATGCCGGGACGGATCATCCAGGAATTGCGCCGCGCCGGGACGCGCAATCCGGTCTTCATGCTCGATGAGATCGACAAAATCGGCGCCGATTTTCGCGGCGACCCGGCGAGCGCGTTGCTCGAAGTGCTCGACCCGCGGCAAAATAATACTTTCGTCGATCGCTACCTCGACGTGCCATTCGATCTCTCGCAGATCATTTTCATCGCGACAGCGAATTACATCGACGGCGTGCCCGAACCGATGCGCGACCGGATGGAAGTGATTTCGCTGCCGGGTTACACCGAGCGCGAAAAACTTGAGATCGCGAAACGCTATTTGGTCCGGCGGCAGATGGAAGAAAACGGCCTGAAGCCCGAACAGGTCGACTGGCAGGACGACGCGCTCCGCCAAATCATCAACGATTACACGCACGAAGCCGGCGTGCGCGAGCTCGAGCGCCAGATCGGAGCGATTTGCCGTGGAATCGCGTCGCGCGTTGCCCGCGGTAAAACGGAACATGTGACGGTCACGCCGCAATTAGTGGCGCAAATGTTGGGACCCGCCAAATACGTGCGCGAAACGAAATTAAAAACGAGCAAACCCGGCGTTGTCACCGGACTCGCTTATACGCCCGCCGGCGGTGAAGTGCTCCACATTGAAGCGACGCGTTATCCCGGAAAGGGCAACGTGACGCTCACCGGCCACATCGGCGAAGTGATGAAGGAATCGGTTCAGGCGGCGCTCAGTCTCGTGCGAAGCCGCAATGGCGAAATCGGCGTGAAACCGGAAGACTTTCGCGACATGGACATCCACGTGCACGTTCCCGCCGGTGCGGTGCCGAAAGATGGACCGTCCGCCGGCATCGCCATGTTTACCGCGCTCGCATCATTATTCACAAACAAACCGGTCCGTCCCGATGTAGCGATGACCGGCGAAATCACATTGCGCGGACTCGTCTTGCCAATCGGCGGACTCAAAGAAAAAAGTTTGGCCGCGATGCGCGCCGGCATCTCGACCGTCATCATTCCGAAGTTGAACGAAAAAGATCTGGTTGATGTTCCGGAAGAAGCGAAACAGAAATTGAAATTTGTTCCGGTGGAAAATGTCGATGAAGTCCTCGCCGTCGCTCTGGAAAAAGACGGCGCCGCGCAATCAGCGAGTGCGAACGGAACAGACGAAAAAGGTGAAGACTAAGTCAACGTCCTTCGGCGTCGGCGCGTCGCTCGATTTGCTGCAAACTCGGATCTGAATTGCGGATCCAATCGCGAGTGGCGTTGATGTCGCCGCGGTTCACCGGAATTGCCGGCCGCACTTCTTCGGCGCGCGCGACCATCTCGTCGCCAACTTTTACCGGCTCGGCCTTCGGCGCTTTCCAATGGTGACCGAATTTGCGGAGCGCATAATACATTGTCCCTGCTTCCACCGCGCTGACACCGCTGCAACGCATCGCGTTGTAAAACATCCGGTCGCAAACTTCCCATGGCCGGTTGCGCTGTTCGTAGGCAACGTCATGCAGCACCGACGCGTTCCGATATTTTCCTTCAAACGGGCCGCCCATGATTGACCAGAGCGATCGCGGAATTGACGCGCCGTCTACCACCGATCCGGCCGGCGCAATCCAGACCACGCCTTGTGGATCGGTATAACGCAGCTCGCTCAGCAAAGTCATCGTCCGCCCGTCGTTTTCCCAACGCGCTTCGACATAGCCGCTGTAGTGCCCCCACTTGTTCGGTTGTTTCTCCGCGAAACGCACCCATGCCGGTTTTTTGTTTGAAGCGCAGCCGGACAAGACCGTGATCATAATCAGAGATCCTAACGACCGAACGAATTTTGAGTTCACAACCATAAGATTTGTTCAGCGCGCAACCGGATGCAGTTCTTGCGCCCGCTTCGGCGGTTTCGGACCGGTCAGCGTGATCGGTTCGCCTTCCGTTTGCTTCCGGTAAGGCTGGAGATAAAACATCATGAACACGCCGATTACGACAAGGAGGGAACCGATCCATTTCAACAGCCAACCCGGATCACGCAGAATTTGGACGCTGCTTTGACCGAGATTGTCCGGGTTCCACGACGCTTGCGAAATTTTGTAAGTGAACCCCGTCCACGTCCGCAACCAACTGCTTGGATAACTGAACGGATGATTCATCCAGCACACACCGGTCGCGCTTTCGCCCTCTGAACTGCTCACGCGCAACGTGCTTTTGAATCCGGCTGGACTGTCGCTACCTTCGTTCCGTTTCACTTCGAAGTCGAGCAGCTCAAGTCCAATCGGCAGTGGAAGCGTTTTCCAGCCATAGGCGACCATCGTTTCGTTAGGCAAAGTCGGCACTGTAACTTGCCAGCCGGCTGGCACCCATTGCTCGAGTGTTTCGCCGTTTTGTTCCACTCGAATTTGCACACCGTCGGGCAATTCGGCCGCGCCGGCAGATGTCGATGTTGTCTCCGACTTCGCCGGCGTGAAATCCATCCACTGCTCCGCGTGGGGCATCGCTTTGTCGATCACGAGTTGCCAATCGGCCCAACCGGTCGTGAGCGGTTTGTTGATGTCGATCTTGCCGGACGATTTCCCGCTCTTGCGCGAGAGGAGCTCGTACGAGATCGCGCCGTCGTTCGCGACGAAAAGAGTAAGATGATTCGGCCCCGCGTCACCAACGGCCGGCATTGTCGGCGGGCCGCCAGTTGTCGGCAGCTCGCCTGCGCCGTGCGGATTTTTCGTTTCCCCTATGGTTGCGGGAACGGCCTTGCCGCGAATGGTCACGAGCACGGCTGGGTTGTTCGGCTGATCGCTGATCGAACCCGGTTTCCCGTTCTCGATCCGGAAGTCCGCCCAGTAATTGTCGATTTTGAGTGTGAACGGCGTCTTCTCGATCTTCATTTCGCGGCCAACATTCTCGGCGACATCGAAAGACGATTCCTTTCCGCCGAGCGAAATCAGCACCCGGCCTTTGTTTCTGTTTCGAGGCGGTTCGAGTTGAACCTTTGCCCCCGTGCTGCCGCCTTTGTTCACGTGGCCGATCTGTTCGTCGGGCGCTTTGCTGAAAGCGAAAATCGATTCCTCCAGATCTTTTTCTTCATTCTTACTCGTGCTCGTGATCGAGGATGGCGATGTTGGCGCACTTCCACGCTTCAATTCGATGTTCGCGAGCCCCATCGAAAAATTTCCGTGCTGCGGATCGTCGGCCATCAACCAGCTTTCGAGGTGTTGATTCATCATCGCAGTTTCGATTTTGAAATGAATTGCCGGCGCGCCGCCGTCTTTGAGCGGTTTTGGATTGAGCTTGCCTTCAATTTCCAGCGCGTAATCCACAATTTGCAAACGGGCGCCGCTTGCGAGCGCGCCGAGATTTTTTGGATGCTGTGGGCTCGGCGGATGATGCAGAAATTCCGCGGGATAACCTTTGATGATGCCATCGATGTCGTGGACACGGAGCTGATGCTGATCGACGAGCAATCGATTTGTCGGCGCTTCGCCTTTGAAAAGTGTGATCGTTCCTTCGACACCAAGAATCCGGCCGACGAGCGAGCCGATCAGCAGCGTGATAATGCCGAGGTGCGTAATGAGGAACGCGCTATGATATTTTTTCCAGGGCCAACGCGATAATGCGGACACGGTCAGATTGGCACCGAGCAAAACGAGCCAGGCGTTGAACCAGGGCGCGCCATAAACATAAGCGCGCGCCACTTTCGCGTCGAAACTCGACTCGTAAAGTGTTCCCACGATCGCGCCGGCGATGAGCACGGCCAGCAACACGACCGCGAGTTTGAGCGACGCGAAAAACTGAAAGATCGCGTTCTCCTGCCAGACCGGTTGGTCGGATCGACTTATTTTGGCCATGCGAAGATCGACATCCGATTGCGCCGACGAGTCTAAAGACGCAACGACACGCAGCACCCGGCCAGATTTAGCATCCAGCCTTCAGAAACAGTAAGAGATTTCTCGACTTCGCTAGAAATGACAAAAGCTCAGTGCGTCCACGATTTCCAGCGTTTGCGGATCGGCTTGGTGTAACGGTCGAGGTCGATGTCTTTCACGCGACCGACGCCTTCTCGAACTGCATCGGCGGAGTCTTCGAGTCTCTCTTTCATTCCGCGAAAGAGCGGCCAGAGAAACGGCAACGTAAGAACGCTCCAATTAATCCGGTCCAGGGGCGTTTTTATTTTCGCCTCTTTTTCGTCGGGACGCGAGGCGTAACGAATGGCGAGGCCAATGGCGAGCCCCGCGGCCAGCGCCCCAAGGATCATCGGAACCGGATTTTCCCGAAGGAACAATTCGGTCCGTTCCCGCGTGAAACTCCTTCTTCCCCTGATTTGTTCACGGCGACGGGGTGGCGGTTCCAAGACGCTGGGTGGGCGGCGCCGACGTTTTCGACGCGACGCGTTCTGTTCTGCCCCCAGAGGTTCGTCGTTCACAAAATCATCTTCGATCGGATCCATCATCAATTGGTTCGCGACTGCTCGACCGATCGCGTTGGTCCAAAAGCGTTTACTCATCCGGCGCGCAAAAGCAACTGTTTGTAGACAGAAAAAATCTCGCCCATGACCAGGACGAAGATCACCTTGTCGATCTGGTCAGTCGCGCTAAGAAAATCTCGCGCGGTTCGCAGAGCAATCTGAGCCGCTTCCGCAATGGGATAGCGATATGCGCCGCAGCTGATCGCCGGAAACGCGATGGTTTTGATTTCGTTCTCGGCAGCGAGGCGCAAAGAGTTCCGATAACAGTTGGCCAGCGTCTTTGCTTCACTGCGGTTCCCTCCCGACCAGACCGGACCGACGGTATGAATGATGAAGGGTGCGGGCAAATTGTAGCCGCGCGTAATTTTTGCATGACCGGGCTGACAGCCGCCGAGGCTGCGACACTCTTCCAACAACTTTGGTCCGGCCGCGCGATGAATCGCGCCATCGACTCCGCCGCCACCGAGCAAACTTGTGTTGGCGGCGTTCACAATCGCATCGACATCGAGTTTGGTGATATCGCCGCGGAGGAGGTCGATCTTGTCGTCGCGAGTTTTCACGGCGCGAGCCGGTCTATCGACCAAGAGCCGCTGGATTGCAACGTGTAGCGAAACCGGTCGTGTAAGCGATCGGGGCGACCCTGCCAAAATTCGATTCGGTCGGGTTTGAGGCGATATCCACCCCAATGCGGCGGAAGCGGAATTTGTCCTTCGGCGAAACGTTGTTTCATCTCTTCAAGGCGCGCATCGAGAATTCGGCGCGCATCGATCACCTCACTTTGATGGGAAGCCCACGCGCCAAGCTGCGCGCCGATCGGCCGCGTATGAAAATATTCCTCTGATTCCTCGTGTGAAGTTTTTTCGACCTTTCCCTCAATCCGGATCTGGCGCTCCATTTCCATCCAATACATGACCAAAGCGGCATTCGGATTTTTCTCGAGCTGCCGGCCTTTGTCGCTGGCGTAGTTGGTAAAAAAAACGAACCCGCGCTCATCAAAGTCCTTCAGCAACACGACGCGCGCGGATGGTTTTCCATCCATGCACGTGGCCACCGTCATCGCGTTAGCATCATGGATTCCGGCTTTAATCGCAGCGGAGAACCAGGCGTGGAATTGCTTTACCGGATCGGGATCGAGATCGGTGCGTCGCAATCCTCCCCCAATGTACTCGTGTCTGAAACCGGCGTAATCGAGCGGAGATTTATCCATACGTAAGCAACGCGGCTTACGATATTCGCCGCTGCGACGATGTCGATCTCAGTTGGTTGCTAAGCCGCTGTGGCCCTGATTCGATCGGTTTCACCAACGCCGATTGAATGTTGTCCCGATGAGAGTTCCCATCCGACAATGGCGCGTTTCCGAATCCGACCGCCGCCGTAATTTCCCAGGGCTCCAGTCTCACGAATGACGCGGTGACACGGAATGATGAAGGAGATCGGATTGGCGCCGACCGCACTGCCGACGGCGCGCGCTGCCTTTGATTGGCCGATTGCTTCGGCGAGTCGCCCGTACGTCGTGAGAGCTCCGGAAGGAACACGCAGCAAAGCGCGCCACACCCGTAACTGAAACAGAGTTCCGCGGACAAAAGCACGAAGAGGTCGGCGTGATGTGCCTTCGCGCCGTCGCGTGAAAATTGTCGTCGACAATTCCGCGATTCGCGCATCATTGCGGTGCAATTTTGCGTTCGGCCATTGCAACATTAAAAAATCTCGGGCACCGTTGCGGCCCTGGCCGTTGAGAAAAGAAAGATGGCAGACTCCGCGTTTGGTCTCGGCGATGAGCGCTTCACCGAATGGTGTCTCGGCAAAGCCGTAATCGATTTGCATGCCGGCTCCGCCGTTTTTCATTTCGCCGGGTGAAGCGGCTTCGAGCGCCACGCAAAGATCGTGCAATCGGCCGGGTCCGGACAACCCGGCATCGAGCGCAGCGTCGAAGACATTGTTTCCCTCGATCAAAAGCTGTTTCACGTGCTCGAGAGTCAGGCATTGCAAAAAATCTTTTGGCGTGACGCCGGCCCAAGTCGAGAAGAGCCGATGAAAATGAAACGGACTCAGCCCGGCCGCGGCCGCGAGCTTGTTGAGATCGGGCTGGTCAATATGATGTCGATCCAAAAAGCGGATCACGTTTGCGACTCGTTCATAATCATTCATACCGTCAGTTTGTCATCGCTCAGACTGCACGCCCACCCGCTTCTTGCTGCGATTTTAGAATCTTTTCCTGGCCAGCCAATTGGTCAACCCGCGCCAATAACCTGGCTGAGCTCGCGAGCAAGCGCTTCGCTCGCTTCCCCGTCGTCCTGATAGCCCCAAACCGCGATCTCGAGCATTTGCGCACCAATCTCGCGACGTCCTTGAAGCGCCGCCCGAAGGCGGCCGCGCGTTGAGGCGTTACCCGATTGGATTCACATGGACTCCATCACCGCCGGATTCGGCAAAGTGAGTTCCCTGTTGCTCACAGGCTTTTGTTCGCCCCTCAATTGCGTCTAGATTTGATCGCGTGACGTCAATCTGGAACCGAGCAAACCGGCAACTGCACGACCTGGCCGTTTACGAACCGGGCAAGCGCATCGAAGAGACGGCGCGCGAGCTTGGGGTCAAACCTGGTGAAATTATCAAGCTCGCTTCCAACGAGAACGCTCTTGGCCCATCTCCAAAAGCGGTCACGGCGATGCGCGCTGCGATTGAATCGGCGCAGCTCTATCCGGAAGGCAGCGGTGTCTATTTGCGTGAGGCAATCGCGGAGCGATTGGGATTAAGCCGCGAAAATATTATTCTCGGAAATGGCTCCAACGAGGTCATCGAGTTCGTCGCACACGCGTTTCTCAACCGCGGTGACGAAGTCACACTATTGAAACGCCGACAACAAACTTTCAACCGGAGCTGGACGAGATGCTGAGCGCGATCACGCCCAAAACGAAAATCATCTTCATTGCCAATCCAAACAATCCAACCGGATCATTGATTGGGCAGAAGAAGATCGACAATTTCCTGGCCCGTGTGCCGGACGAGGTCATCACCGTTTGGGATGAAGCCTACTTTGAATTTCTGGACGATCCACCCGATACACTTCGCTACGTGCGCAATGGCCGAAATGTTGTCATTTTGCGGACGTTTTCGAAAATTCATGGGTTAGCCAGTCTGCGGGCGGGCTACGGAATCGCGCGACCGGAGCTGATTGAGGTTCTCCAGAAAACCAGACAGCCGTTCAATGTTAATGGCATTGCGCAGAGTGGTGCACTGGCCGCTCTCGGAGACGACGAACATTTGCGCAAAAGTAAACGGGTGGTGGATTCCGGCCGCGCTTACTTAGAAAACGAATTTCGTGCGATGAAATTGAAATTTAACCCGAGCGCAGGCAATTTTGTTTTCGTCAATGTGGGCGATGGTCCGGCGGTGTTCAAAGGACTGCTGAACATGAAAATTATTGTTCGCCCGTTGCGCGGCTACAATTTGCCGGAGTGGTTGCGCATCACCGTGGGAACAATGGAGCAAAACGAAAAATGCATCGCAGCGTTGAAGAAACTGCTCTCCTAGGATCGGGATCCTCGGCCGCAGGCGATCCGGAAGTGATCGCCACCGAAACAATCGCGGCGATCTCGACACCTGCCGGCGAAGGCGCCATCGCCCTCGTGCGAATCTCCGGTCCGAATGCGATTTCAATCGCGGGCAAGATTTTTCGCGGCAAAGAAGCGCCTGCGAAATTTGCCTCTCACCTTCAGCATTTGGGCGAGGTCGTCAGCGAATCAGGAAACTTGATCGACCAAGTGATGATGTCGATCCATCGCGCGCCGGCCAGTTACACCGGCGAGGATCTGGTCGAGATTAGTTGCCATGGTGGAACATTGGTGACGGCGAAAGTTCTTGAAGCTTGTTTGCGCGCGAGTGCGCGTGCCGCGCGTCCGGGAGAATTTACCGAGCGCGCTTTTCTGAACGGCAAAATGGACCTGACCCAAGCGGAAGCCGTGATCGATTTGATTCGCGCTCGCACCGATCTGGCACTGCGCTCGGCCACCGAACAGCTCGAGGGCAAGCTTGGGGAAAAAATCGCAAATATTCGCCGCGACCTGGTCGATCTTCTCGCCCATCTCGAAGCCGCCATCGATTTTTCAGAGGAAGGAATCGCACCCGACGAAGGTGACACCCTGCGCGCGCGACTCGACTCAGTTCGCGGACAAATTGCCGCGCTTCTTGCAACTGCCGATCACGGCCGCATTTTGCGCGACGGCGTTCGCGTCGTGATCTATGGACCGACGAATGCTGGTAAATCCAGCCTGCTCAATCGCCTCCTCGGCTACGAACGAGTGATCGTGAGCGACACTCACGGCACAACACGTGATACCATCGAAGAAACCGTCAATTTACGCGGGGTGCCCGTTCGTTTGCTAGATACTGCCGGCCTTCGAGCATCGACATCAGATATCGAACGCGAGGGAATTGCACGCACCGAGCGTTCGCTGCAAAAAGCTGACTTGCGTCTGCACATTGTCGATCGAACCACGGCGCCTCCGGAGCAGTTCGCGCAGACCGTGGATGGGAACGAAATCCTCGTCCTGAACAAGAGCGACTTAGCCGAACATCCGGAATGGAAAAACAACAATGCGCTTCGGATTTCTTGCGTAACCGGCGACGGCTTGGCGGATCTTGAGAACGAAATTCTTTCGCGGATCAGCAAACAAAATTTACGACCGGAAAACGCGCTCGCCATCAACACGCGTCATCGCGATTGCTTGCGCCGCGCTCTGGAAGCGTGCGATCGCGCGCGAAAGAGCTTCGACGAGACATTCTCACCTGAGTACCTGTCAGTTGATCTTAATGAGGCGCTGGGGGCAGTGGGTGAAGTGATCGGCACGGTCGGCGTTGAACAAATTCTGGATTCCGTGTTTGGCCAATTTTGCATCGGCAAATGAAGAACGCCTACGAGCGATTCGTTAGGCCGCTTCTTTTTTCAATTGATCCCGAAACCGCGCACCGCCTCACAATCGGGAGTTTGCGCGCTGCCTCATATGTCAATCTTGCCTTGCGCGCGTTGAGCGTTTTTCAACCACCGGCAAAACCGAAAAAACTTTTCGGTTTGAATTTCCCAAATCCAATTGGTCTTGCCGCCGGTCTGGACAAGAATGGCGTAGCACTGCCGGCCTGGGCTGCGCTTGGCTTTGGTTTCATTGAAATCGGCACGGTCACTGCGAAAGCTCAACCTGGTAATCCAAAGCCGCGGATCTTTCGTCTCCCGGAAGATGACGCGTTAATCAACCGACTCGGCTTCAACAACGACGGCGCCGACACGATCGCACACCGACTCACCAAATTGCATCGCGGCGGCCGTTGGCCAGACGTGCCGATTGGAATCAACATTGGAAAATCGATGAGCACACCGCTAACGGAGGCGAGTGAAGATTATCTCTATTCGTTCCGGCTTCTGCGCGAATTTGCCGATTATATTGTGCTCAATGTCAGTTCGCCAAATACGCCGGGGTTGCGCGAGCTGCAGGGACTGGATGCGCTTTCCGAATTACTCTCGGCCATCGGGAAAAAAAATCTGATAACCCGTAAGCCTATTGTTGTGAAAATTGCACCGGACTTGGCGCCGGAAGAGCTGGAGCAGATTGTCTCAACATGTGAAGCAAACAAAGTCGCCGCGATTATTGCCACGAATACAACCCTGGATCATTCGTCGATTCCAACTGCGCAAGACGAGCAAGGCGGATTGAGCGGCGCGCCACTGCGGGACAAATCCAGTGCGCTTGTCCGCGCGATCGCCGCAAAATCAACAATCCCTGTTATCGCGTCCGGCGGAATCACGGACGCCAGTTCCGCGCGCGAAAAGATCGAAGCCGGCGCCCAACTTCTGCAGATTTACACTGGCTTGATTTATCGCGGACCCGGATTGCTGCGCGAAATCGCGGGGGCGATCAAATGAAGTTGCATCGAAAGCTGGCCAAGTTGACTCGTCCGGAAACTTATCGGCGTGGCTGGCGCAGGGCGCAGCGTTCCGTTTTTCGCCTGCCGTTTGGGCCGGTTCTCGCCAGCATCGATCAAGACCGGCTCGTCGAAATCCAGAAACATTACGCCGGCGCTAAATATGCCGACATCGATCAATGGTTGCGGGTCAATCGCGAGCGCGTCCAGGATTTGAAACTTCATCGCCGCCCGCCGCAGCGAGTTCTCGATCTCGGCTGTGGCGGGGGCTTTTTTTTGTTCATTCTGAAACGGTTCAATCATTCCGTTCTTGGCCTCGACGTTGACGAATCGCCGCTTTTTAAGGAACTGCTCGAAGTCTTTGGTGTGCCGCGCACTGTTTTCAGGATCCAACCATTCGAGTCGCTCCCGAATCTTCACCAACAGTTCGACTGGATCACCGCATTTTCGATTGGCTTTGACCGATATCGCGGGACGAACTCGCGCTGGGGACCGGGCGAATGGGAGTTTCTTCTCCGCGATTTGCAGCGGCGTGTCGCGCCTGGCGGCAAAATATATCTGACACTCAATCCACTGCCAAACGGCGATTATCTTACTGCCGAGTTGCGGCAGTTTTTTTACAGTCGCGGTGCCGACATTGAGCGCGAACGGATTTTCTTTGCCAACGGCGTGAAGAAGTAATTCACAAGATCGACATCTTGTGGCGCGTGATCTGATTGCGGCCGCGCTGTTAAACCGGGGGAGGTTATTTCTTTTTCCAAGGCGTCCAGGGCTGGAGCACGTTTTTCTCGCGCAGCTTGCACTTATCGCTCACCAAGGTGAACTGCAGCGTGTCGTCTGTGCGATTGAATTTGTAAACGCCCGGCCCTTCGCAGCCTTTGGGTTTTACTCCGCCAGTGCGCTGGAACGTCGCCTGATCGCCCTGCACCGTGTACGTCCCCCAAGCATCACGTCTTCCATGGTGCTTAAGATCGACGTCGAATGTGCCGTCGGCACGGATCAGCCAGACGGTCCCGAAAGAATTTGTCCAGTTACCGACCAGCGCAGATTGTCCGCCCCTTTGAAACATGGCGCAGCTGGCCAAAAGAGCGATCGCAGCAAGAGCAATTCGGAAAGAGATTTGTTTCTTCATGCGGCGATGCTCTGTGGAATGCGTGAATCTTTCAAGCAAAGAAGGTTCCGCTGCATCTTTACGGGCCACGCCAGCGGCCTAAGTTTCCAGACGTGTCGATTTCTCAGGAACAGGTCCGTGAAGCGCTGCGGTCAGTCCGATATCCCGGATTTAGCCGCGACATCGTGTCGTTCGGTCTTGTCAAAGATGTGCAAATCCACGACGGCGAAGTCAAAGTGCAGCTCGCGCTCGCTACCAACGACCCTAATATTCCCGCGACGATAAAAAACGATGCCGAGAAAATCTTGCGCCAGCTCAATGGTGTTCGCAGCGCAAAAGTTTTGATCGACATCCACGCGGCACCAGCGGGCGCCGGCGGGGGTGTCGGCGCCACCCGAATTCCGGGAATTAAACACATCATCGCAATAGCGAGCGGTAAAGGCGGCGTCGGCAAATCTACCGTCGCGGCAAATCTTGCGGTCGCGATCGAACAAACCGAAGCGCGCGTCGGTTTGTGCGACTGCGACATTTACGGTCCGAGTATTTCACTCATGTTCGGCACACGTGAGCGGCCAACTGCCACTGATGAAAACAAAATCGTCCCGATCGAGCAGTACCACCTCAAACTGATGTCGATGGGCTTTCTCCTGGACGACGCCTCGCCGGCAATTTTGCGCGGACCGATGGTGACGCGTTACACTCAGCAGTTTTTGCGGCAAGTGGACTGGGGGGAACTCGATTTCCTGGTTCTCGATCTGCCGCCAGGCACCGGCGACATTCAGCTGACGATCGTGCAAACGGTCGCGCTTTCCGGCGCAATCATCGTCACCACGCCGCAGGAGGTTGCGCTCATCGATGCGCGCAAGGCCGCGACCATGTTTGAGAAAGTAAATGTGCCGGTGCTCGGATTGGTGGAAAACATGAGCTACTTCGTTTCACCGTCCGATAACAAGCGATACGACATTTTCGGCAGCGGCGGTGGCGAGCGCGAAGCCAAGCGGCTCCGAGTGCCGCTCCTCGGCCAAATCCCGATCGACATTGCCACCCGCGAAGCCGGCGACCGCGGGGAACCAATCGTCGCGCAAGATCGACAGTCTCCTGTCGCGGTGGAATTTATGAAGATTGCGCGCCGGATCCGCGAGGCGCTGGCTTAACGAATTCTGCACCGTAATTTAAATAGGTATGGCTGATGCTACGTCATACTTGCGAACGAGTTATTCACTTTCTATTGACTGATTCTCGTTTTTATGGAAAAAGCTGTGGACATGCCGGTTGCCGAGGCCGAGAAAGACAAATCGCAGTTCGTTAAGAACTCCGTTCTCTACAAAGAGTTCCTAGCCGAGCGCGAAGAGATTTTGAAACATAAATGGATCGAGAGTGAAAAAGCCGGCAAAGACATCGGCTTTGAAAAGGCGCTCCTCGACTGGATCGTGAAACATCGCTCCCATTGGCGGGAGCGGCGAATGAGGGAGGCTCGCACGGAAAAGGCAGCCTCCTGATTTTTAGCTCCTTTAAAGCGATCCTGCGAGGTCGCCAAGGATGCAAATGAAAGACACCGAACAGAATCCTGGCGTCCCGATCATGGACGCGGAAGCGATCCGGCGTGCGCTGCGACGGATCGCGCACGAAATTATTGAGCAAAATGCCGATTTGAGATCGGTCGTGCTCGCCGGTATTCCGTTGCGCGGCGTGGAAATCGCTCGCCGGCTCGCGGAATTGATTCGCGAGGTCGCAAAGATCGACATCGAGACGGGGACAATCGACGTCGCGATGCATCGCGATGATGTCGGCACGCGCGCCGAGCTGCCGGTGGTGCACGCATCGAAACTGCCGCTACCGCTCGAGCATCGCACGGTCATCATTGTCGACGATGTTCTTTTCACTGGTCGGACCGCGCGCGCAGCCATGGACGCGATCAGTTCCTTCGGCCGGCCGGCGCGCGTTCAACTCGCCGCGCTCGTTGACCGCGGCCATCGGGAATTACCGATCCGTGCCGATTACGTTGGCAAAAATTTACCGACGGCAACGCGCGAACAAATTCAGGTCCGTCTCCAAGACGTCGACAACGAGCCGGACGCCGTCTGGTTGTTTAAAGAATGAGCACGAATTGGAACCGCAAAGATTTGCTCGGGCTGCGCGAACTTTCCCCGGAGGAAATTAATTTCATTCTCGAAACCGCAGATGCCTTCAAACAAGTCGGCACCCGCGAGATCAAAAAAGTTCCGGCACTTCGCGGCAAAACCATGGTCAACTTTTTCGTCGAGCCGAGCACGCGCACGCGAACTTCGTTCGAACTGGCAGCGCATCGCCTCAGCGCAGACGTGATCAATATTTCGGCAACCACCTCTAGCCTGACCAAAGGCGAGACGCTTAAAGACACCGCGCGAAATCTCGAAGCTTTGCACGCCGACATTCTGGTCTTGCGGCACAGCTCAGCGGGCGCACCGCAATTTCTCGCGCAACGATTAAAATCGAGCGTGATCAACGCCGGCGACGGCGCGCACGAACACCCAACTCAAGGACTGCTCGATATCTACACCATCCGCGAGAGGCGCGGAAAGGTCGACAAACTGCACATCGTCATCGTCGGCGACATTTTGTTCAGTCGGGTCGCGCGCTCGAACATTTTCGGCCTGACCAAACTTGGCGCGCGGGTCACGCTGGTCGGACCAAGCACGCTCGTTCCGCGCGAGTTCGAAAAACTCGGCGTCACCGTTTCGTACAAGATCGACGACGTGCTCCCAACTGCAGACGTGGTAAATCTTTTGCGCATCCAGCACGAGCGTCAGCGCAAAGAATATTTTCCCGGGATCGGCGAATACACCACGCTCTTCGGCCTGACGAAAGAACGCGCGAAACTATTGAAGCCCGATTGCCTCGTCATGCATCCGGGACCAATCAATCGCGGTGTCGAGATCGATAGCGAAGTCGCCGACGGCTTGCAGAGCGTCATTCTCGATCAAGTCACGAACGGCCTCGCCGTCCGCATGGCCGTTCTTTATCTCTGCGGGGGAATCGCTACATGAGCGCGACCCTTATTCGCAGCGGCCGCGTGATCGATCCCGCGAATAAGCGAGATGAGGTTCTCGATCTTGCGATTGTGGATGGAAAAATCGCCGAGCAATCCGCCATCAAAAATCAGAAGGCGGAAACGGTCGACGCGAAGGGATTGATCGTTGCGCCCGGATTGATCGACATGCACGTGCACCTGCGCGAGCCGGGGTTCAGTCACAAAGAAACGATTGAATCGGGTGCGCGCGCGGCGGCTGCAGGCGGATTCACGACGATCGTTTGCATGCCGAACACTTCACCGGCGGCGGATAATCCGGCCACGATCGCCTGGGTCAACGACCGCGCTGCCGTTACTGCATGCGTCAATGTTTTGCCGACCGGCGCGATCTCGAAAAATATTGCGGGCGAAGAACTCGCGCCGATCGGTTCGTTAGGCCAGGCCGGCGTGGTCGCGATCACTGACGATGGTCATTGTGTGCAAAATCATGAATTGATGCGGCGCGCGGTCGAGTACGCGCGCATGGTTGGATTGCCAGTGCTTGATCATTGTCAGGATTACAATTTGGTCGGTAACGGCGTGGTGAACGAAGGTTACTGGAGCACGCTGCTCGGTTTGCCCGGATGGCCGGCCGCGGGCGAAGAGGCGATTGTGATGCGGAATATTTTGCTGGCCGAACTTTGCGACCATCGCATTCATTGCCAGCACATCAGCGCGGCTGGAAGTGTGCATTTGCTCCGCGAAGCGCGCGCACGCGGCGTGAAAATTAGCGGCGAAGTCTGCCCGCACCACATCGCACTGACAGATGAAGCGATTCAAAATTTCGACGCGAATTACAAAATGAATCCGCCGTTGCGATCGAAAGAGGATGTCGATGCAATCTTGGAAGGAATTGCCGACGGCACATTGTCGATCTTGTGCTCAGATCACGCGCCGCACGCTGAGTTCGAAAAAGAAGTCGAATTCGATCAGGCGCCGTTTGGAATTGTCGGTCTGGAAACGGAGCTTGGGATTTTCATCGATCGACTCGTCCACAAGCATCGCAAGATCGACATCGTCCGTTTGATCGAGATGTACACAGTTGAGCCTGCGAAATTGCTCAAGCTCGACGCTGGAACGCTGTCAGTCGGCGCGCCGGCCGATGTCACGTTGATCGATCCGGATTTGGAATGGACTGTTAAGATCGACAAGTTTGAATCCGCATCGCGCAATTCGCCGTTCGACGGTTGGAAATTAAAAGGCCGCGCGGTGCGAACGATCGTCGGTGGAAAGACAGTCTGGCGGTTGTAGCTGCCGCCCTCTCTGGCGGCAGTCTAAAGCATCACCCGGAATACCCACCGCTGATGTAGCTTTCCAGATGCGCGATGGTGGCGCTTTGGCAAGAGATGACGTGCTTGACCAAATCCCCGATGGAAATAATCCCGATCACTTTGCCGCCATCGACCACCGGCAGGTGACGGATATGTTTTTCGGTCATCAACCGCAAACATTCATCCACGCTTTCCTGCGGCTTGGTCGTGGTAACATCGCCGGACATGATTTCATCCACCCGTGTTTCCTTGGACGATTTGCCGCGGAGGAAAACTTTTCGGGTGTAATCGCGCTCGGAAATGATCCCGACCAACTTCTCGCCATTCATGACCACCAACGCGCCGACGTTTTTGTCGGCCATCATTTCGATTGCTTTGAACACCGTCGCGTCCGGCGCGATTGAGAAGACCTTGCCGTCCTTCTGATTAAGGATTGCGCCGATATGTCCGCTTACGTCCATGGTGGTCGAAAGGGGAACCAAAATACACCGCCGCCGCGGAACGATGCAAAGGAATTCTCGGAGAATGGCAACAGGTCGGGAGCTATTGGCTATGCGCAAACTTTCGGTCGATCAGCTGATTCAAATAATCGGCGATTGTGGGCTGATCGAGGCGCCGGACGACTTCGTTTAAAAAACCGGTGACGATGAGACGTTGGGCGACGGGAACGGGAATGCCGCGGGAGCGGAGATAAAACATTTCCTCTTCGTTGATCTGGCCGGAGGTGGCACCGTGGGTGCAACGGACGTTGTCGGCCAGAATTTCCAAGCCTGGCATCGAGTTCGCTTCGGAGTCGTCGCTCAGCAAGAGATTGCGAACTTTTTGATAAGCATCGGTGAAGTGGGCGTGCGGTTCGACGCGAATGAGGCCGCCAAATGTGCAACGGGCGCGATCGTCGAGCGCGTTTTTGTAAAGGAGGTCGCTGGCGGTGTGCGGCGAGATGTGATCCTGCAACGTGCGGGCGTCGAACTCCTGCTCGTTCGTGGCAACCGCGACCGCGAGCAAATCGCTCCGTGCGCCTTCGCCAACCAATCGACTGAGACTCTCGAACCGCGAATATCTCGAGCCGAGATTGAGATTTAAGCTCATGGCGGACGCGTCGTGATCGACCGCGGTCGTGTTCATTTGCAGCGCAACGACTTTGTCGCCCCAGTTTTGCGCGCACACGTAAGTGACTTTGGCCCCCGGGCCGGCGATCAAGTCGTTTACTCCGCAAGCGAAGCCGCTCGCCCGCGGATCACACGAGCGGAAATGCTCTACGACGGTAACCTTGGCCAATTCGTCAGTGATGAGCAACAGATGCGGAAAGACGGACACCCCTTCGCCGCGCAACCAGTGAAAGATCTCGATCGGCTGTTCGATCTCGACCCCGCGCGGAACGAAAAGAAATGTTCCGCTCGACACCAGTGCTTTGTGCAGCGCCGCGAACTTGGCCGAGCCAAGGACCGCCGGTTGCGACATGAAATATTTTCGGAAAAGATCGGCGTGCTCGATCATCGCACGTTCCAGTGGCTGGAAGATCACACCGCGCTTCTTCAGGTCGTCAGAAACAACATTGCGCTCGATCAGCTGATCGCCGGCAAAAATCAGACGCGCCGCGAACTCGTCCAGGCCGCGCGAATACTTTAGAACATTGGCGCGATCATCATCCGAAAGCTCGCTGCTGAATTTGAATGGAGCGAGATCGAGAAGATCGACATTGGAAAAGCGCCAGGGCTGATCTTTGCGGGTCGGCCGCGGAATCGATTCAAAGTTTTCCCACGCGACGGCCTGTTGTTCCCGAAACCAATCGGGCAAATCGCGCGACTCGACCGGACCAGAGAGAATTGCCTTCGAGTTTACGGTTTCATCATGAGCGATTGAGGACATTGTCGATCTTTTAGACAGAAACGGCGGTTTGGAAACCGCCGCTCCTTGAGTTCGTTAGGCGAGAAAAGTTATCCGACCGAGCCTTCCATCTCGAGCTCGATCAGGCGCTTCAGCTCAACCGAGTATTCCATCGGAAATTGGCGGACGAGATCGTTGACGAATCCGTTCACGCTCAAGCTCATCGCCTGCGCTTTGCTCAAGCCGCGTTGCTGCATATAAAAGATTTGTTCGGCGCTGACCTGGCTGACGCTGGCTTCGTGTTGCACGGAGTTGCCGGTGCCGCGAACGGTGATCGCCGGATAAGTGTCGGTGCGGCTGGTGGAGTTAATGAGCAGTGCGTCGCACTCGGTGTTGTTCTTGCAATGCTTCAAATGCTTCGGAACGTGAACAAGTCCGCGATACGTGGCGCGACCGGTTCCAATGGAGATCGATTTCGAAATGATGTTCGAAGTCGTCTCATCGGCGGCGTGAATCATTTTCGCGCCGGTGTCCTGGTGCTGACCGTTATTGGCGAGAGCGATCGAGAGCACTTCACCGCGTGATTTTCTACCTTTCAGCACGACGCCCGGATATTTCATTGTCAGCCGCGAGCCGATGTTGCAATCGATCCATTTGATCTCGGCGTCTTCGTGCGCCAGTCCGCGTTTCGTCACCAAATTGAAAACGTTGGACGACCAGTTTTGGACGGTGATGTATTGGAGTTTGGCGCCTTTGAGCGCGACGAGTTCGACGACCGCGCTGTGCAGCGCTACGGTCTCAAACTTCGGCGCGGTGCAACCTTCCATGTAAGTGACTTCGCTGCCTTCATCCGCGATGATGAGCGTGCGCTCGAATTGCCCGAAACTTTCAGCGTTGATGCGGAAATAAGCCTGGAGCGGATGTTTCACTTTGACGCCGGGCGGCACGTAAATGAACGAGCCGCCGCTGAACACGGCCGAGTTGAGCGCGCTAAATTTGTTGTCGCCGATCGGAATGACTTTGCCGAACCACTTTCGAAAAATCTCCGGATGATGTTTTAGACCTTCGGTCGAGCCGACGAAAACGACGCCTTGCTCGCCGACCGCTTTCTTGATGTTTGAGTAAACCGCCTCGCTGTCGAATTGGGCTTCGACGCCGGCGAGAAATTTTCGTTCCTGTTCCGGAATGCCGAGTCGCTCGAAAGTGCGCTTGATGTCCTCCGGCACTTCTTCCCAGCTGCGCTTCGCACCGGTACCTGGCGCGAGATAGTAACGGATCTTGTCGAAATCGATTGCCTCCAAATCCTTGCTCGCCCAATGCGTCGGCAATGGTTTCTCGAGAAATGTTTTCAATCCTCGCAAACGAAATTCGCGGACCCAATCGGGATCTTCCTTGACGTCGGAGATGTAGTGGATGGTTTTTTCGCTCAGACCGCGGCCCGCGTCTCGGACGTGTACTTCGGGATATGCGAAATCGCCTTTGTTGCGGTCGATATCGACGGCTTTGGTTCCAGTTTTCATTGTCGATCCTATCTCGTCAGAACTGCTTCATCCGCTCCCGCGCGCGCCCAATCGTAACCCCGTTCCTCAAGCTCAAGCGCCAGCTCCTTCCCGCCGCTGCGCGCGATCCGGCCCTGCACCATCACATGCACGTGGTCGGGAACGATGTAATTCAGGATACGCTGGTAATGGGTAATTAAAAGTATCCCGATTTTGGAGCCGCGCAATGAATTCACGCCGTGGGCGACGGTCTTGAGCGCGTCGATGTCCAGTCCGCTGTCGGTTTCGTCGAGCACCGCGTACTTCGGCTCGAGCATGGCCAGCTGCAAAATCTCGGTCCGCTTTTTTTCGCCACCGGAAAAACCTTCATTGACCGCGCGCGAAGTAAACGAGCGATCCATTCCCAGTAGTTCCATTTTTTCGTAAAGCTTCGCGTAATATTCGGTCGCTTCCATTTCTTCGCCTTCGGGCAAACGCGACTGAAGTGCGGCGCGGAGAAAATTGGCAATCGTCACACCAGGAACTTCGCTCGGATATTGGAACGCGAGGAAGAGGCCTTTGCGTGCGCGATCGTCAGGCTCGAGCGCGAGCAGATCTTCGCTATCCATGGTGATCTTGCCCTTGGTCACGTGGTAATCAGGATGACCGGCCATGACTTTGGCAAGCGTGCTTTTCCCAGAGCCGTTTGGGCCCATCAGGGCGTGCACTTCGCCACAGGGAACGGCCAGACTCAGGCCGCGCACGATCTGCTGATCGTCAATGGCGACATGGAGGTTTTCGACACGAAGCTCGTCCATAAACAGGGGTTAGAAATATACGGCGGTTCGCGTGGATTGCGAACGGGATTTCAGACAACCAAGACTCGCTCCGAGCAAATATACGGCGGTTCGCGTGGATTGCGAACGGGATTTCAGACAACCAAGACTCGCTCCGAGCCGCGCCATGTTGGCACACTGCCAGGATTACAATTTTCCATGAAAAAGCGCATCCCGAATGCTGCAAGGAGCAATGGTGAACTCTGAAGGCTCATCGCCACACCGACGTAAGTCCGTTTCGAAAGAATCGGTCTCAAAAGCGACCAGCGAATTGAACAACCTGTTGCAGATCATTTCCGGTACCAGCGCGGAGATTGGCAACTTGTGGGAAGGCTGCGAAGGCTCGGAGCAGTACCTCAACATGCTGCGCTCGAGCATTGATCGCGCGGAAGCAGTCGCCGCGCAATTGGCCGAGCAGGCTGGGGGCGCCAACCAAAAAGTACTCATGCATCCTGAGCTGGCGTCGTTCCTGAAACCAAAGACGATCAGCGAAATGCCGCGCGCCAAGCCGACCATCCTCGTCGTAGACGACGAACAGATGGCCCTGGTTTTAATCAAGCGACTACTGAGCGAAGCAGATTACCAAGTCGTGACCGCGCAATCGGGGTTTGAAGCGCTCGATCTATTCCGGCGACAGCCGCAGGCATTCCAATTGGTTCTGCTCGATCTGACAATGCCGTTCATGGACGGAGAAGAGACGTTTCATCGGCTGCGCGAGATTCGAGCCGACATACCAGTTGTTCTGTGCACTGGATTTATTCGACAAGATCGACTCGACCGGTTGATGAAGGCTGGCATCGCAGGATTCTGCGAAAACCACTCGCACCTGATGAGATTGTCGACCATATCCGGGGCGTTCTGGACAGCCTGAAGTACGCCCAAATTGATAGCTGTCTGCCGGACGGCTCATCGATCGCGAGTTGATGTTGGTGGAATGAAAACGACCGCGCGAGGCCGAGCCGTCGAGCGATTTCGCGGTAATCGGCTTTTCGAAGAAGTTGATGCCGACATCATCGAGCGCATTGCGCCAAAACTTGGCGTGCTGCGAAAGAAACCCGGTGAAATAATTTTTCGTGAAGGCGAACCGGGCAATTCGCTCTACCTGGTAGGGAAGGGCTGCGTTAAAATTGCGAAGGCGGCAGACAGCGTCGACTGCGAGATCTTCGACTACGTTGATCAGGGAAATTTCTTTGGCGCAACTGCGCTGTTGGCGGGCGAGCCGCATTCAACCACCGCGACTGCGGTGGAGCCGGCACTGATCGGCGCGCTCACGGAAGACACGTTTCAAGAGATTCTCGAACTTTCACCCAGCCGCCTGCACATGAATTTTCTGCGCGCCATCACGGCGCGGGTCCGCAGCGTAAACAACCATTTCATGCGCGAAACCATGCGCGCGGAACGACTCCGCGTGGCCGGCGCTCTCGCGAACGCGATGATCCACGATTTGAAAAATCCAGTTTGCATTGCCCGTTGTTGTTCCGACTTGATCACAACTGAATCGGTCGATGCGCATCTGCGCGAGCTAAGCAAAATGCTCACTGATACGGTCAACGGCATTCTCGGAATGACATTGGATTTGCTCGATTACACGCGCGGTTCGGTATCAGTGAGCAAGCGATTGGTTTCAATCTGGCGCCTGCTCGACGAAGTGAATCGCCAATCGCTTCATCTCCTCCCGAGCAAAAACATCGAATTCGTCAAACATATTCGCTACCAAGGCAACATCGACCTCGACCTCGAACGGTTTGTCCGCGCACTGGGCAACGTGATCGAGAATGCGATGCACGCGATGGCACGGGGTGGCACCCTCACGTTTACCATCGATGCCATCGACGAGCAGGTAGTGATGCGAATTTCCGATACCGGTAGCGGAATTGCGCCCGAAGCGATACCGACCCTGTTTGAACCTTTCGAACGTTACAGTGACTTGCAAGCAAATGGTGTCGGCCTGGCGGTGGCGAAAGCGATTGTCAAGGCACACGGCGGCAAGATTTCCGTCCGCAGCGTTGTCGACAAAGGCACTACCGTCGACATTCGGCTGCCGAAACCAACCGGCGAATAATTGCACGCGCAATCGAGCGCGCTACCGTTTGCACTTAAACTCAGCGATTCACCGATCGCTGACTCTTTGCCCTGTGGTGTAACGGTAACACAGCGCCCTTTGGAGGCGTTATTCTTGGTTCGAATCCAAGCGGGGCAGCCACGC
>WNFC01001078.1_pt1 | contig 28115 bp, 28 predicted proteins | sample 5400541 | NCBI WGS metagenome assembly WNFC01 (sample SAMN13153342, study PRJNA577476) | soil metagenome | isolation source: 120 cm saprolite under Douglas fir tree site 2 hole 2 replicate 1 | place: USA:California | collected 2015-04-18
CATCGAGCACAATCTCGAAGTCATCAAGACCGCCGACTGGATCATCGATCTCGGCCCGGAAGGCGGCGCCGCGGGCGGCCGCATCGTCGCCGCTGGCACCCCGGAGCAGGTCGCCGAGGTGGCGGCAAGCTACACCGGCCAATATCTGCGGCCCTATCTCGCGCGCACCGGCCAGCGTCAGCGCAAACGGGCGTAGGATCCTGGGATCAACATCGTGCGTCCTTCGAGACGGCGCTTCGCGCCTCCTCAGGATGAGGAAGATCATCAATGCCATCCAACACTGACCTCATCCTGAGGAGCCGCCGGAGGCGGCGTCTCGAAGGACGCACTCTGTCGCTGCAGCCCGCCCAATGACCGCAGCTCCCGCGCAGGCGAAGAACCGGCCACTGGCAAAGCTCGGCATCGCGCTCCTCGCCGCAATCGGCCTCGTCGTCGCCGTCGCCCTCATCGCCGATACCGGCTTTGCCGAAGTCGGCGACGCCTTCGCCGGCATCGGCTGGGGTCTGGCGCTGATCCTGCTCTACGACCTTGCCGGTCTCTCCTTCGCCGGGCTCGCCTGGGGTGCCCTGCTCAAACCGCTGTGGAACGGGCCGAACTGGCGCTTTGTCGTCATCCGCTATCTGCGCGAGGCGATCAACTCGCTGCTCCCGGTCGCGCAGGTCGGCGGCGACCTCATCGGCGCGCGCCTGCTGGCCGCGCACGGCCCGCCGGCGAGCCTCGCCGTCGCCAGCGTGATCGCCGACAAGACGGTCGAGATACTCGGCCAGTTCGTCTACACGATCGCCGGCTTCGTGCTGCTTGTCGGGCGCAGCGAAAACAGCGAGCTCCTGCCCGGCATCGGCTTCGGCCTCATCGTCGCCGGACCGCTTCTGCTGAGCTTCCTCGGGCTGCAGAATTCACGGCTATTCGCCGCGTTCGAGCGCATGCTGCTCAGCCTCGCCGGCCGCCTGCAATGGGAAGGCTTGAGCCGGATGGCGGGGCTGCATGCGGCGCTGACCTCGCTCTATCGCCAACCTATCGGGCTCGCCCTCAGCTTCGCCTTTCATAGCATCGCCTGGGTGGCCGGCGCCGGCGAGGTCTGGCTGGCGCTGCAGCTGATGGGCCACCCGCTCAACTTCGTCGATTGCTTCATCCTCGAAAGCCTCGGCCAGGCGGCGCGCAGCGCCGCCTTCATCATCCCCGGCGGGCTGGGCGCCCAGGAAGGCGCCTTCCTGCTGATCGGCGGCGCGCTCGGCGTGCCGCCGGAATACGCCCTCGCTTTGTCGCTGGTGAAGCGGGCCAGTCAATTGCTCTTCGGCATCCCGATGTTGATGACTTGGCCATTCCTCGAGCGGCGGCGGCCGGCGCGCAGTCTCTCAGTCGGGTAGGTCCTCGCGTGCTAGCCTAGCTAGCGCGGAACCTCGGAATCCCCAACCTCGCTCTACGTTCAAAACCGAAAACGCACTTCAGCAAAGCCCGTCGTATTCTGCTTCAGCTGTCCGAAATAGGTGCTCTTGCTTCCGGAGAACATGTCGGCGCCAACAATGAGACGCACCGAGTCGGTTAGGGCGTAGCCAATCTTCGGGCGGATCGCCGAGCTTCCATCTGTCGGAAAGGCGAGCACCGCAACCTCAGCGCTGAAGGAATTGTCCGGTTTCATATAGGCCATCCGCGTGGTGATTCCGTGCTGCGTGCGAAGCAGCTGATGGGCGCGGACGATAGTGGAATCGAGCGACATATAGCCGTTGTCGCAATCTTCCGCCAAAACCTTGAAGATACGCTCGAAAACGCGGCTCTAACACCACCGTCGGAGGCGCTTGTGCTATTCTTCCAATCGCCGAAGCGCTCCGGAAGATCGCGCCACGGAATGCCCGCGCAATAGCGATAGAGCACGGCCTCGATAAAGAGGCGGTTGTCCGCCGCACTTCCGAACTTCGGTGCTCGCGACGGCTTGCAGCCGCCGCGCAGGATAGGCGACATCTGATTGTCGCCGTCAGGTCACCGGGAGCCCCGACGCGGTGCGCAGGGGCGAAATGGCCGGGCGGGGGCGGTGCGCGAAAAAAAAGCGGGAGGCCGGATAGCTCCGACCTCCCCAGTTGCATCCCGGCGATGGATGCGGCCACTCGCCTCCGCCCGCCGGGTCCTCGAACGCGTTGATCACCAACCGGACAGGTCGGGTTGGTTGCGCTTACCGCCGATGGCCAACGTGCCCGTCACGTGATCGATGCTGGGGCGTGAGGAATGGCCACCGGGGAAGTACCGGCGTGGCGGTCGCGCCCGCCGCCTTCGTCGCCACACTGGTCGCGTACCATAGTGGCGCGGTGCCCGCCGCCGCCGGCGGTGGCACGTTGGTCGCGTACCACACCGGCGGGGCCGTGGCCGTCGGTGCCGCCACAACGGCGGCGTTGGCCGCGCCCGCGCCAACCGCCACGCCGAGTGCGAGGCCGGCCGCGAGGGCGAAATTCGAATAAACCTTCGACTTGGTTCTAGTCATTGCGAAGAACTCCTTCTACGAAAACAGAGGGTCCAGCCGACCTTCCGGTAGTCATCGAGATCCCGGCGGCGGGCGCGGTTCGTGCGCCCGTCGCCAAGCTCTCGAAGTCCTTACCAGGGCGTCGGTATGAGCTGGCCGGTGCCCGCACCTTCGCCGTTCACGAGGAAGCCGAGGTCCCAGAGATTGTTCGGAACGACGGGGTCGCCGGCGACGACGTTCTCGGGAAAGATGTACTCGAAGCTCGGCGCCAGATACTGCCCCGTGGACAGGCCGTTCGCGGCTTTCATCCTATCCAGGCAATGAACCATAGTAGCCGGGCTGTTCAGATCCGGCGTCATGCTGTTGATGTAGACGTCTTTAGTATGGTCTATTGTGAGGAGAGGGTTAGTGCCTTGCACGGTGGTTGTGTTTGCCGCGGTGGAATAGCCTGGCGTGCAGAGTTGCCGTGCGACCACGCGTACATTTCGCGTCGGCGACACCAGGATGCCTGGGGTGGCCTTTGTGGCGCGGATGCGGGCGCGGCCGGGCTGCGGACCGATCATCTGGGTCGTGATGCCGCCGCCGTAGGGAAGCGTGCCGGGGGTGATGCCGCCCGTCATCGACTCCGGCGTGATCCAGCGCTGGGTCTCGAGCCCGGTGAACGGATCGATGTCGACGAGATAGATGTCGACGACCGAGGTGACGTCGGTCGTCGACGCCTCGAGGAAGAGCCGGTTCTGCGACTCCTGCGGCGCGCCGTTAATCGCGGTGGCGGCCGTGTCCATGCCGATCCCGAACTCGCCGATGGCGAGATAGACGGGAAGCGTGCCGTACTGGGTGAAGATGCCGACATTGGCCTCGATGGTGTGGACGACGACCGTGTCCCCGCCATTGACACCGGTGTTGTCGCGGTGCAGCGTCCCCGAATAGGCGATATAGTCACCGACCTCGAACGGCGCCTGCTGCCTTGAGGTGGGCTGTGTCGGCAAGGCCGTCGCCGGGTTCGGCATCACGAAGGCGCTGCAGTAAACCTGACCGGCGGCCGGGGGCTGTATTTCCCAACCGGCCGGCGAGATCACGCCAGATTGCGCGAAAGTGCGGCAGCCTGACGCCGCCTTGGGCCGATTCCGTTGCGGGCACAGCGGATCGTCGGCGGTGGCCGGATCGGTGCGCGGCACGCACATCGGATAGCCGGTCGACGCCTTGATCGTCGGGTTCTCATCGTCGACGCTGAACCGCGCGTCCAGAAATGCTTGCGCGTTGCCGAACCGTCCGTTGGGGTCATTGATCAACAGCCGCGCCTGGTCGGGTCCGCCGGCCGTGCCGCCGACGAAGATCGCGCCGGTCGAATAGTCGATGCGGGTAATGTAGCCGGTGCCCAGATTGAGGGATTGCTGGGAGACAAGGATCAGCCCCGCGATATGCTTGCCGCCGACGATATTGCCGACGATGCTGATCTCGGTCGACGGATACTTGAACACCGACGACGATGGCGTCGCCGCAATGTCGAAGAGTGCCAGGGGTTCCGGGAACGTGGTTGTGTTGAAGAGGTCTGCCCAGGTGAACGACGCCGCCGGCATTTGCAGGATCGTATTGCAGGGGATGGTGATCGTCAGGCCGTTGACCACCGCCGTCCCGCCCCATTGCGACGCGGGTAGGCCGGGACACGACGCGCCGCTCACCGTCGCGTTCTCGATGAAGCCGGTGACGTCGAACCCGTGGGCGGCGATGTTGGGCGGGGGCGAAACTGTCACCGTGGGCGGTACCGTCACAGGGATCACGGTCCCGGGAGGCGGCGTAAACGCCGTGCCCGTGGGTTTCGCTGTCCCGCCACCCGCATAGGCCGTGCCTGCGCCGACTGCCACGCTGAGCGCGAGGCTGGCCACCAGCGCGAGGGTCGAATATTCCCTCGGCGTTGAACTAGTCATTGCCATGAACTCCTTATGTAAATCCAGACGTTTTAAGCCGATATGCCGCCTTAAATCGGTCTTGTAGGCGACATGCCGGCTTACGTGGAACTTACAGACGATGCGGCGACATGTCGCACTTACGTACGCATTAGAGCTACCGATTCATGGGGTACTGCAGTCGTCGGTAGCACCCTGCGATTATTGGCGGATTACCTCAAACGGGTATGCCGATATTCACCGATTGGCTGAGCCTCTTCGTGAACGGAGAGGCAGATCGAGCGGCAGAAGCCGGTGACTGACGGGCATGTCGCGCCACTTCGGGGCGCGCGGCGGCGCGATTGAACCTAAATCCGGCAGTTGGCGGCAGGATTTGGGTCGGCATAGAGTGTTGTTCAACCTGTGCGCGCCGAGTCAGGCGTATTGGAGGCGGCGGGGCGGGTCGAGCTGGCGGCCCTTGAGGTACTTGACGAGGGCGCAGCGGAGGATGCGGTACCGGCGATCGAGGTCGGTCAACTGCTCCGCAGTTTGCTGCAGCGCGGTGAAGAAGGCGGGGATGCGGATGAAGGCGCGCCGGGCGCGCTGATGCTCGCCGTTCGAATAGGGCGCGAAACCGATCCCTTGTTAGGGCAATCTTCCTCCGTGGAAATCCAGGCTAGAACAGGTGGCTGTAGCGGTCGATTTCCCACTGGCTGATGGCGAGGTGATAGGCCTCCCATTCCTTTGTCTTATAGGTAATGAACTCGTCGGACAGTTCCTTTCCGAGCGTTGCTTCGACCAGCGGGTCGGCGGTAAAGGCTGCGACTGCCGCCTGCAGCGTCTGGGGCAGAAAATCTATGCCGCGCTCGCGCCTTTGCGCCTCGGAAATGACGTATAGATTGTCGTCGTTCGGCTGGCCCGGATCGATCTTCTCGCGGATGCCCTCCAGCCCGGCCGCCAGGGCGAGCGTCGCGGCCAGATAGGGGTTGACGGCACCGTCGACATTCCGCGATTCGCAGCGTCCCCCGCCCGCCGGCACGCGAACCGAGTTGGTTCGGTTGTTCGAGCCATAGGAATTGAAGACAGGCGCCCAGGTGAAATAATTCATGGCACCCTGGCGGACCAACCGTTTGTAGCTATTCACAGTGGGCGCGAAGGCAGCGCAAAGCGCCTGGCCATGCCGCAAGAGGCCGCCGATGAAATGATATCCGATCTCGCTCAATCCCAGCCCGCGCGGATCGCGCGACGGATCGCAGGCAAAGACATTGCTTTGGCTCTCGAGCTCGTAGAGCGACATGTTGAAATGCGCGCCCGTGCCCGTCCTGTCCGCGAACGGCTTGGGCATCATCGTGGCGATTAGGCCCTGCTCCTTGGCGTAGTGCTTGACCATATAGCGAAAGAAAATGAAGCGATCGCACATGGTGAGGGCGTCGGTGTAATTGAAGTCGAACTCGTATTGTCCGTTGCCGTCCTCGTGATCGAATGAATAGAGGTCCCAGCCAAGCGCGTTGATGCAATTGGCGACCTTGTCGAGCCAGGCAAAATTGTCGAGAAAACTGCGCAGGTCGTAACAAGGCTTCTCCAGCTTGTCGTCGGGATCTGGCACCGCGAGGCCGCCACCCGCCGTCTGCTTCAGCACGTAGACCTCGCACTCGATCCCGAGATTGAAACCCAGCCCCAGCTCGGCGGCCTGCGCGAGCACGTTCTTCAGCGCCACCCGCGTGCTCAGGGGATATGGCTTGCCCTTGAACGTGTTGTCGGCAGGCATCCAGGCAATTTTCGGCTCCCAGGGCAACTGAATGATGTGGTTCAGGTCGGGAACCGAGGCGATCTCGTCGTCATTCGGCGCCTGCCCCAGCCCGTCGAGAGCGTAGCCGGTATAGCGCTCGGAACCGCCCGCCATCTGCGTCAGGTGATCGAGCGGGACGACTTTTGCCTTGGGCACGCCGTGGATGTCGACATAAGCACCGATGCAGTATTGGACGCCTCGCTCGCGAAGCATCTCTTGAACCTTCTTGATCTCGTTGCTGGCTTCCATCGTGTCAGATCGCTCCGCTCACTCCTGTGAAACCGTCGACCGGACGCTGGAATCCGGCCGACCGGCGCCGAGCGATCAATTCGCGGCGATCCGCCGCCGAACATATTCGGCGAGCTGCCACACCGTCGCTTCGAGAGGGCTCAGCCGGCCGGCTCTGGCCAAGGTCGAGCCGGCGCCGACCTGCTGCATGAGGTTGATGTCGTAATCCTCTTGAGCCGCCTGTGTGGCAAAGCCTCGATGCGCCGCGAACTTCGCCGCGAGCAATTCCGTCTGCGCCGCCACTTCGGGCCGCACCAGGTAGACCAGTTTCGACAGGGTTCGCTGCGGGCCGAGTGGGGTCAAAAGCCGGAACATGATGCGATCGGCACTCACGGCCAGGCGGGTGAGCGGAAAAATGTGATAAAAATCGAAACTGCATCTCTCCGCTGCGTCGAGATCGGGGAAAACCGGAAGGCCAATCGTATGGACCTCCTCGGGCGCCTCCGGGCGAGACGGTGAGTGGCAGATCGTCCAACCCCGCTTGCTCTCCTCGCACCAGCTCAGACGCGTCGGGAAGTTGACCTCGAATGTCTCGGGATGCGCGGCGAAATGGTGTAAGCATTCCATGCCGGTTTCGATCTGGATCTTCCAGTTGAACGCCGCGTCGAGCTCCGACGGCTCAACCGCGACCAGTTCGTTCACCCGCCAATTCTTCAATCGCACGCACAGATCTTCCAGCCGCTCGCTGATCGACTCGGCGGTGTCGGAGAAGGTTATGAAGATAAAGCCAAGGTCTTCGACGATCTCGCTTCTGATCTCAGGCAACCGGCATTGCTTCGGATCGAATTCCGCCGCCTTGTCCATGAACGGGGCACCGAGCAACTGACCGTCGAGCCCGTAGCCCCATTTGTGAAACGGGCAGGAAAACACCTTGGTGTTCCCGGCGCCGCTGACGATCGGCGCCCAGCGGTGCAGACACACGCGCGACATCACGCGCACCCGGTCCTTGCCGCGCACCACGACGAGGGGCTCGCCGAAGAGGTCGACCGCGAAATAGTCGCCGACATTCGCGACCTGGGAGACATGACCGACGCAAAGCCATTCCTTTTTGAAGATTTTCTCCACTTCCAGGTCGAAGAAAGCCTGCGAGGTATAGACGGCGGGCGGCAGTGTTTCGGACGTCGCGACAGTCTGATTCGATCCCGCGAGGACCCGCTGCACCAGGCTTGTCAGCCCGTTTGCATCGATATCGAGACGAGTCATGAATTGGGCTGACATCTTGCCGCTCCCCTGCTCGTGCTTGCTGGCGTGGATCGCGCTCTGCGTCGAGGACCACCCGATCTGCGAGACGACATGAGGCAAAGGGCGCTGCGCCGTCGTTGGATTTCGCAAGCAAGGACCGGGCCAAGTTGCGAATCCGCCGCCCGGCCGTGCACCCCCTCGCTCCCCGGCTGAGCGGCGCCCCCGGACGAGGTGATTTGATAAGCAATGCTGCAGGTTGCCGAACTATCGTGCTCAAACTTTGATCGCGTTTGCGCGCCGGCGAAGGCCGCTGTGGCGGGCTCCGCTGCTCAGCGGAAAGGCGCGATGTCCGGTCGGCAGTGCCGGCGCACAGTCGCGAGGTCGGGTAGATTCCGGGGCGAAGCCCTGACCGCAGCGACTTCGCCGCAGCCTGCTATCGCGTCACATGCGCGGATACCGCGAGCCAGCTTCCGTCCCGGCGCGCCCAGACATCGGTATAGCGGCCATGCCGCCGCTTGCCCTCCGCCGTCATGTAGCTGGTGCGTGCGTGGATGATCGCGACGTCGCCAAGGATTCGGATTTTGACGTCGTCAATCGCGAGGCCGCTGATCGTCACCGGCCGCGCGGTCTGTGCGAGGAATCCCTTCTTGTCGACGAGCGAGCCGTCGGGGTTCGAGCAGAGGAAATCCTCGGCCAGTATTTCATCGAAGCGCCGCACGTCGCCATGCTGCACCGAATTTATGTAGTCGCGGTTGAGCGCGGTCAACGCATCGAGATCGCTTCGCGTGGTTGTCTCGGTCTTCATCGGCGCCTCGGCGGAATGCTACGGTGGCGTGCTTTGCGTCAGACGATCGGCGTGCTGGGTGGGCCGCCATCCTCCCAGACATTGAACGTCGCGTCCCAGACCGCGATCTTGCCGTCGCGCATCGTCCAGAATTCCATGCCCCGCCCGCGCATCTTCTTGCCGGTCTTGCCGTCCGTCCAGTCGGCAAGCCATTCGTTGCCGATCATGTCGCCCATCACCATGCGCAGATGCTTCTTGAGGCGATAGTCGCGTTGCCGGGCAAAGCGCGCGGTGAGGAACTTGCCGATCGCCTCGCGTCCGCGCAGCTCGGGAAAATCGGCGAAGCGGGTGACCGCATCCGTCGCAAATCCCTGGAGAATGTTGGGAAGATCGGCCTTGCCGAAGAGATCCTCGACATGCTGCACGATCTTCTGCGCCTCTCCGAAGGTCAATTCCCGCGCATTCGCGGCCTCGCGCCCGGCGCTCGATGAGACCATGGCATTCCTCCCTGTACTGGCGTTTTGCCGTTCGACGTCATCTTCCAGGACTCCGTGGCTCAGCGCAATGTCGGGCCGGCGTTGGCAGAGCGAAGTCGAAGCGTGCAGGATATCGATGCCATCCTATCGCGACGACGACGGAACTCGCGTAGTGCGTCGCACAACCGTCATGCCGCCTTCGGCGACTACGCTCTGGCTGAGGACCATTAGCTCTGGCGCGGACGCTTGGGCCAAGTTGCCCTCTTACCTCACCCTGAGCGAAGTCGAAGGGCGCACGATATCGATGCCATCCCTGTCGCTGCCCCGAGCCAGGACGCCGAGCGCGTCGAAATCGCCGCAGATCAGCGCCTCCTCTAGGCGCGCGCCCACCGCTTCATCTGGCGCTCGCCGAGTGTCCCGTCATTATGCTGCGCCATCTGCATCTTAAGAGAGGCGCGCGTAGTCCCCGCATAGTGGGAGCCGTCTGCACAGCGCAGGATGTAGCGGTGGGCGCCCTAGGTTGATTCTCCAGCGGTCGTGAACAAGAAGCCTGGCATAACCGTGGTGCGGCCTTCGACTTCGCTCAGGCTGAGGACATTGGGTCTGGCTTCGACGCAGCAGCCAAGCTCGCCCTTTCACCGCAGCGAAGTCGAAGAGTCCGCCCCAATGGTCGTCGACATATCCATATTAGACTTGACTAATGTCTTATCTGGTTTCATAATCGGCTACCGAATAATTTATCGAGGCGCCGCGTTCATGCTTCAATTGGCCAACGCCGTGGTAAATCTTAACTACCTCCGATCCGTCCGATCCGGATATCTCTCCGACTGCCCGATCTATGGTGTTACACCGGCCGCGGCAACTTCTATCATTAGGAGAGTTATCACCTGGAGCCACCACCGCGCTCCTGTATTTTTCCTGTATTTAACAGGAGCAGAGACCGGCGGAAGCCCGATGGCGGGCTGGCAGCGTCGGTCCGGGATGCTTAGAATTCCGCGATGAGCAAGCCCTCTCCCATTCACATTATCGGTGGCGGCCTCGCCGGCAGCGAGGCGGCGTGGCAGGCCGCGCGCGCCGGCATCCCGGTCGTGCTCCACGAGATGCGGCCCGTCCGCGGTACCGAGGCGCACATCACCGACCGTCTGGCCGAGTTGGTGTGCTCCAACTCGTTCCGCTCGGACGACGCCGAAAACAATGCCGTCGGCCTCCTGCACGAGGAGATGCGGCGCTGCGGCTCGCTCATCATGCAGGCCGCCGATCGCCACAAGCTGCCGGCCGGCGGCGCGCTCGCCGTCGATCGGAATGGCTTCGCCGCTGCGGTCGAGGCCGCTCTCGTCGATGATCCGCTCATCGAGATCCGCCGCGAGGAGATCACCGGCCTGCCGCCTGACGAATGGGAAAGCGTCATCATCGCCACCGGCCCGCTCACCGCACCGTCGCTTGCCAAGGCGATGCAACGTCTGACCGGCGAGGATTCCTTGGCCTTCTTCGACGCCATTGCGCCGATCGTCCATCGCGAGACGATCGACATGGACAAGGCGTGGTTCCAGTCGCGCTACGACAAGAAAGGTCCGGGCGGCGGTGACGCCGACTACATCAACTGCCCGCTCGGCAAGGAGCAGTACGTCGCCTTCGTCAATGCGTTGCTCGCCGGCGAGAAGACCGACTTCAAGGAATGGGAGATTTCGACGCCCTATTTCGAGGGCTGCCTGCCGATCGAGGTGATGGCGTCGCGTGGCATCGACACGCTGCGTTATGGGCCGATGAAGCCGGTCGGCCTCACCGATAAGCGGACCGGCAACCGCCCCTACGCCGTCGTCCAGCTGCGCCAGGACAACGCGCTCGGCACGCTCTTCAACATCGTCGGCTTCCAGACCAAGCTGAAGCACGGCGAGCAGGTGCGCATCTTCCGCATGATTCCCGGCCTCGAGCACGCCGAGTTCGCGCGCCTCGGCGGGCTGCACCGCAATACCTTCCTCAACAGCCCGAAACTGCTCGACGGTGAGCTGCGCCTCAAGGCAATGGCGCGGCTGCGCTTCGCCGGCCAGATCACCGGCGTCGAAGGCTATGTCGAAAGTGCCGCCATCGGCCTGCTCGCCGGCCGCTTTGCCGCCGCGGAGAAGCTCGGCGTACCGGCAAGCGCGCCGCCGCCGACCACCGCGCTCGGCGCCCTCCTCGCCCATATTACGGTCGGTCATGTTACCGGGGGCGCGGATGCGCGTAGCTTCCAGCCGATGAACATCAATTTCGGCCTCTTCCCGCCGCTCGCCGACGGCGTCGTGACGCGCGCCAATCGCGGCGAGCGCAAGAAGCTGACCAGCCGCCGGGCCCTCGCCGATCTCGCGGAATGGCTGGGCGGGTATGCTCAGAATTGTCTGCGCCAGGCCGCCAGCGCGAGCCGCCAGCCGGCCAGCGTGTCGGGACGTGCGAGGTCAGGCGCAAGTGGATCATAGCTTGCGCGCGCGAGGCGTCTGAGATGGAAATCGGCAAGCCTCGCCGTCAACAACGCCGGCACGGCGGCGTGCGGAATCGCGGCGCGCTCGGCACGCGCCGCCGCCAGGTGGAAACGCGCCCGCTCCGCCAGGCGCTCGACGATCCGCGCCAGCGCCGGCGTCGGCTTCAATTCCAGGACGCTCGCGACATCAAGTTCGCTCTCGGACACGAGGTCGGCCGGCAAGGAAACCCGGCGCAAGCGTGCCTGTACCGGCAAAGCCCGGATGAGGCCGGTGAGCGCCCAGGCGATGCCGACATGGCGCCCCGCCTCGGCGGCAGCCGCGTCGCGGATTTCGAGGATCTCAAGGGCGAGATGGATGAGGCGGGAAGCGGTGTCCTCGGCATAAGTCTCCAGCGCGGCGAGGCTCGCCGGCGGCTCGTCGGCAAGATCGATCTCGCGCGCGTCGATCAGCCGGTCGAAATGATAGCGCGTCAGGTCGTGGCGGCGGATCGCGGCGGCCAACGGCTCGACGACCTCGTGCTGGCGCAGCGGCAGGTCGCGATAGATGGCATCGACCGATTCGCGCCACCATTGCAGACGGATGCGGCCGAGGAGCGGCTCGTGGACGATCTCGCGCGTCTTCGCCACCTCGAAATTGAAGGCATAAAGGGCGACGAGCGCACCACGCCGCGCCGCCGGCGCGAACAGCGTCGTCAGGTAGCGGTCGCGATCGTGCCGGTGCAGGCTGTGCGCGAGGGTTTCATGAGCCTCGTCGCTCAAGACCGCTCCCGGTGCCGACGCCTAACGCGAGCCGCGTAGGTCATTGCCAGTCCCGAACGCTGTGCTATGCTTGCGTGCAAGGCAACCTGGTGGGGGCCTGCCATGAAGAATCCGCTCGAATCGCTCGGCAAAACGGTCAGCCTTGGAATCCTCCTGACCGTCGTGATGGTCGTACTGATCCACGTCATACACTGACAGGGTGATCGCCATGCTGTTCGATTATAGCTGGTGGACCTTCTTTTTTCGCTGGTTGCACGTCCTCAGCGGTGTGATGTGGATCGGCCATCTCTGGTACTTCAATTTCGTCCAGATCCCGTCGATGCCGAAAATCCCGGACGAGCAGAAGCCGGCGATCACCAAGGTGATCGCGCCCGCCGCGCTGTTCTGGTTCCGCTACGGCGCCCTGGCGACCGTCATCACCGGCCTCATCCTGGCCTATCTGAGCGGCTATAGCGGCAATGCGCTGAAGCTCGGCTTCGGCGACGACAACCGCAAATTCACCGCCATCGGCTTCGGCATGTGGATGGGCCTGATCATGGCCGCCAACGTGTGGTTCATCATTTGGCCGAAGCAACAGCAGGCGTTGGGACTGGTCGAGGCGACGGCCGACGAGAAGAAGCGCGCCGGACGGATCGCCATGCTCGCCTCGCGCACCAACACGATGCTGTCGATCCCGATGCTCTATGCGATGACATCGACGCATTTTTACTAGACACTCGGGTGTGCCCGAGGAAGCGGGGCCGCAAGGCCCCGTTTCCTTGTCGGGAACCGGCTGGCGGCAGCGATTGTTTCGTCAAGAGCCCACCGGCCGGGCCTCAGCAACCAAACCCCATTTACCGGACCGATTAACTGCCCCCCTAACTGGACGAGGAAAAGTCATGGCATTCGAGCTTCCCCCACTGCCCTACGCAAAAGACGCCCTTGAGCCGCATATGTCGGCCAAGACGCTGGACTTCCATTACGGCAAACATCATCAAGCCTATGTCACCAACCTGAACAACCTGCTCAAGGACTCGCCGCTGGCCAACGAATCGCTCGAGGCGGTCATCAAGGCGAGCGCCAAGGATGAGACCAAAGCCGGCATCTTCAACAACGCCGCGCAGGTGTGGAACCATACCTTCTTCTGGAACTCGCTGAAGCCGAATGGCGGCGGTCAGCCAAACGGCAAGGTCGCGCAAGCGCTGGAAAAGGGCTTTGGCGGCTTGGCCGGCTTCCAGGAGCAGTTCAAGCAGGCGGCAACGACCCAGTTCGGCAGTGGCTGGGCCTGGCTCGTCCTCGATGGTGGCGCACTCAAGATCACCAAGACGCCGAATGCCATGACGCCGCTGGTGCAGGGCCAGACCGCCCTCCTCACCTGCGATGTGTGGGAACACGCCTATTACGTCGACTACCAGAACCGGCGGCCCGATTTCGTCCAGACCTTCCTCGACAAGCTGGTCAATTGGGACTTCGTCGCCAAGAATCTCGGCTAGGCTGCCTTGATCTGATTGAGGGGCCGGGCTTGCCCCGGCCCCTGATTTGTTACGTCTGCTCGAGCCTGATCAGCGCCGCGGCGACACGGCGCTCTTCGGCGAGGAGCACGTTGTAGGTACGGCACGCGGCGCCAGTATCCATCGCGTCGACGACGATACCGCTGGCGCGCAGACCCTGGCGAAGCGCCGGCGGCACCATTCCCATGCGCCGGCCGCAACCGAGGAGTAGGATCTCGATATCGCCGCGCGCGACGATCGGCGCGAAGCGATCGAGCGTCGCTTCACTCAGAGCGTCAACTGGCCAGGGCTCGGTGCGGTCGGCGAAGACGAGGACCGAGCCGGCATAGAACACACCGCTGACGCGAAAGCCGCTCGCCGAATATCCCTCGATGACCTGACGCCCGGCCGGGATGACGGGAGTGACCTCCATCGGGCGACCGGCTAGCTGACGCGCTCCGCGACGATACCGGCATCGGCCGCCTTCTTCACCTCGCCGCCGCGTTTCGGCCGGATGTAGTAGAGGAGCGGCGCGGCGATGAAGAGTGAGGAATAAGTGCCGATGACGACGCCCCACAGCATGGCGATCGAGAAGCCGCGCAGCACCTCACCGCCGAACACCAGGAGCGACAGAACCGCGAGCGTCACCGTCATCACCGTGAGGATCGTCCGCGACAGCGTCTCGTTGAGGCTGAGATTGATCAGCTGCTTGAATTCCATCGTCTTGTATTTGCGCATCGTCTCACGCACGCGGTCGTAGATGACCACAGTGTCATTGATCGAATAGCCGGCGACGGTGAGGATCGCGGCCAGCGTCGTTAGATTGAATTCGAGCTGGAAGATGGCGAACAGCCCGACCGTGGTGATGACGTCGTGCATCGTCGAGATCATCGCACCGATGCCGAATTGCCACTCGAAGCGGAACCAGACATAGGCCGCAATGGCGAGAAGGGCGAGGATCGTCGCGAGCACGCCGGCGCGGATCAGTTCCTCGCCGACCTTGGGACCAACGACTTCGACGCGACGGAACTCGACCGCCGTGCCGAGCGCCGCGCGGACGGCGTTGACGCTTTTTTCCTGCGCCGCATCGCCGCCGGGTTGGCGAGCGAGGCGGATGAGCACGTCATTCGGGCTGCCGAAACCCTGCAGCGAACTCTCGCCGAGATGAAGCGCATCGATCTTTTGCCGCATGTCGGCGAGATCCGCCGGGGCCCCCGTCGAGCGCGCCTCGATGAGAACGCCGCCGACGAAATCGATGCCATAGTTGAGCCCGATCGAGAGGAATGCCCCAACCGACAGGACGGTCAGCAGGAGCGAAAAGGCGAACCCCGCCTTGTGCAGGCGCATGAAATCGATGCTAGGGGTCTTGCGAAGGAAGACGAGCGGGCGCATGACGATTCGACTTCTAGAGGGGAATGATCTTGGGTCGGAAACGGTGCAGCCAGGAGACGATCTGCAGCCGCGTTACCAGGATGGCCGAGAAGAGCGATGTCAGGACGCCGATGCTGAGCGTCACGGCGAACCCTTTCACCGGACCCGAGCCCAATTCGTAGAGCAGCGCGCCGGCCACCAGCGTCGTCACGTGGCTGTCGAGAATTGTGCCGAAAGCGCGTTTGAAGCCGGCATCAAGCGAGGACAGCATCGAACGACCGCTGCGCATCTCCTCGCGGATGCGCTCGTAGATCAGCACATTGGCGTCGACCGCCATGCCCATGGTGAGGGCAATGCCGGCGATCCCTGGCAGGGTCAGCGTCGCGCCGAGCAGCGTCAGGCAGCCGATCATGATCGCCATGTTGAAGAACAGCGCGATGTCGGCGAAAATTCCGAAGAGCCCGTAGAAGACCACCATGAAGATGATGACAAGAACGACGCCGACAATGCACGCCGTCGTGCCGGCCTTGATTGAATCGGCGCCAAGATCCGGTCCGACGGTCCGCTCCTCGAGGATGATCAGGGGCGCCGGCAGGGCGCCGGCGCGCAGCAACAGGGCGAGATCGGTCGCGCTCTGCGCCGTGAAGCTGCCCGAGATGATGCCGCTCCCGCCGAGGATCGGCTCTCGGATGACCGGGGCGCTGATCACCTTGTTGTCGAGAACGATGGCGAAAGGCTTGCCGACATTTTCTTTGGTTGCGTCGCCGAAGCGGCGTCCGCCGACGGAGTCGAATTTGAAGCTGACGACCGGCTCGTTGTTCTGGAAGGTCGGTTGCGCGTCGACCAGCGTATCGCCGCTGACCATGACGCGTTTGCGAACGACGTAATTCTGCGGCAAGCCGGGCCGGCGGGCATCTGATTCGGCGGGCAGGATTTCATCGCCTGGCGGCAAGCGGCCGCGCTGCGCCTCTTCCGGGAGCACCGCAGTGTCGACGAGCTGGAACGTCATCTTCGCCGTACGGCCGAGCAATTGTTTGACGTGCTCGGGATTGTCGATGCCGGGGAGTTGGACGAGGATGCGGTCCTCGCCCTGGCGCTGGATCGTCGGCTCCTTTGTCCCCGTCTCGTCGACGCGGCGGCGGATGATCTCGATCGACTGGTCGACCGCCGCCTTGCGCCGCGCCGTGATGGCGATGTCGCTGTAGCGCAAAGTCACCTGGCCGTCGCTGCCGATCGTCGGCACGAGATCGGGATCGAGGTCGCGGAACAGCTTCTCGACTTCCTCGACCCTTCCCTGCCCCTTGATTTGATCGAAATCGCGCAGCGCGAGGACGACCTTGTCACCCTCGACGTTGAGCCCGGTATAGCCGATCCGCGCATTGCGCAACGCGGTGCGGGCGCCGTCGATGACGTTGTTGAGGCGCTCCTTCAGCGCGGCACCGAAATCGACCTCGAGCAAGAGATGCGAGCCGCCGCGCAAATCGAGACCGAGGCTGACCTGGCGCTTGGGCAGGAAGCCAGGCAGCGCTTCGAGCGTCGACACCGGAAGGAGGTTGGGCACGGAAAAGATCACACCGAACGCGCAGACGAGCACGATGAGGGCGATTTTCCAGGTCTGAAAATGCAGCATGGCTGTGCCGAGTATTCGCCGTCCCTATTTGCTGACCGCGCTCTTGCGCTTGTCCTTGGCCTCGCCTTCCGCGGCCGCGTCATCCTTGGCCGCGTCCTTCGCCGCCACCGGCTCGGTGCGCGCCAGAACGGCGGTGATCGTGCTGCGCAGGACGCGCACGCGCGTGCCCTCGGCGATGTCGACCGTCACCTCGTCATCGCCGACCACCTTGGCGACAGTGCCGATGATGCCGCCGCCGGTGACCACGCGATCGCCGCGACGCAACGCCGCGAGCATCGTCTTGTGCTCCTTGGCACGCTTTTGCTGCGGCCGGATGAGAAGAAAGTAGAACACGACAAAGATCAGCACGAGCGGCAGGAATTGCATCATCGCCTGGTTATCGCCGAGGCTGAATCCCTGCGCGTAGGCCGTCGAGACAAACATCAATCGCTCCTTGTTACACGGAGATGCGCGCCGGACGGCACCCCGCAAGGCACTGCAGCCCGGGAATTTCGCCGGCGGATCGCGCGCGCGGCGCATAGGTACGCGACTCCCCGGCAAAGAGCAATGTTGGAAAGCGGTGTCTGCTTCGGCAACAATTGACCCTGCCGCCTTGTGTGCTAGGGTCCGCCGAGTGCCAGGACGCTACGAAATTCACTTCCATAGGTCAAGGAATTCAAAGACTTGCCGACGCAATCCGATGTGCCCGACCCTAACCTTCTCGCCTTATTGAGCCGCATCGCCGACTCGCTTGATCGCCTGGCGCCGGCGGCCGCGCCGATCAACGACATTCACGCCGCCGATGCTTTCGTGTGGCATGCCGACCGCCAATGGCTCGAGCCGGTTGATGCCATCAATCGTGTTGATCTCGATCTCTTGCGCGGCATCGACCGGGTGCGAGACATCCTGCTCGACAACACGCGGCGCTTCGCCGCCGGCTTTTCCGCCAACAATGTCCTCTTGTGGGGCGCGCGCGGCACCGGCAAGAGTTCGCTGGTCAAGGCCGTGCACGGCGAGATCAACCGTGCGAGCCCCGGAGCCCTCGTCCTCGTTGAGATCCATCGCGAGGATATCCCATCGCTGCCCCTGCTCCTCACTAAGCTGCGGCCATCCGATCGCCGCTGTCTCCTGTTCTGCGACGACCTCTCCTTCGACCAGGAGGACATGAGCTACAAATCGTTGAAAGCCGTCCTTGACGGCGGCATCGAGGGTCGGCCGGAGAACGTGCTCCTCTATGCGACATCAAATCGCCGCCATCTGATGGCGCGCGACATGATCGACAACGAACGCTCGACCGCGATCCATCCCGGCGAGGCGGTCGAGGAGAAGGTATCGCTCTCCGACCGGTTCGGCCTCTGGCTCGGTTTTCACAATTGCGATCAGGAAACTTATCAGGCGATCGTGCGGGGTTATGCGCGCCGCTATGCGCTGGACGTCCCCGACGCGCAGCTCAGCGCCGAGGCCAATGAATGGTCGATCACCCGCGGTGCTCGCTCCGGCCGCGTTGCCTGGCAGTTTATCGCCGACCTGGCCGGGCGCCTCGGAAAGCAGCTCAACTAGGGGCTCTCTCCACAGATCCGTCAGAAAGCGCCGAGCGAGGCCACGGCGCCGTGGGTGAGCACGAACTCGATCGGCGTTCCGGCAACTTCCGTTCGGAAACGCACCGGAACCCCGGAACGATCGACCCACACGTCCTGGTGCTTGTCGGTGACGATCTCGACGTGGCGAACCGGTACCTCACTGCCCGAAACCGGGATCAGGGCCTGCTCGCTACCCATCGCTTGGATCGCTTCGACGCGACCGGTCTTGGTCGACATCATCAGCCCGGAATTGGGCAAGCGGGTCGACCATGGGCTCGACGTATAGATGGTGGCAGGTGCCACCGCGGTCCCCGATGGCGAGTTTATCACGAAACCGTTTTCGCGTGCCTCGCCGCTCACTTCGATCGGCTTGCCATTGGTCGTCGTGATGCTGTGGAAGGAGACGAGGCGGTTGGCACGCCACAATTCGGTGCGGTCCGCTTCCTCCCGGTGAACGACGATGCCGAGGATCTTGACGGCGACGCGCAGCTGCGTGTCGATGCGCAGCGTGTCGCCGTTCTGCTCGATCGTATCGGTGTAGGTGCCGATATCGCCGTAGGTCGGGTGCTCAACCGCGTAGCTAAAGGTCTGAGCCGCAGACGCTGCAGCGGCGTTGGCGACCAGCGCGCCAACCGCAACCAACCAGCCAACGAGACCGATGGGGTTACCCATACCATCCTCCGTACGGCAGCCCCGAAATACTAGTGCAATTCAGCTTTGAGGCAAGCTGCATCCTGATTGAACGTCATGGAGGCGAGGTTTCATCCGGCCCAAGCGGTGGACACTGGCGGCAAATAGCTCTGGGGATCGAGCGCCCGGGTGCCCCGGCGCAATTCGAAGTGGACTTGCGGCTCGCCGACCGCGCCAGTGGCACCGACGCGCGCGATCGTCTCACCGCGCTTGACGTGATCGCCGCGTTTGACCGCGATGCTCTCGCAATGCGCGTAGGCGGTTGTCCAACCATCGGCATGCTTGAGCAGCACAAGGTTGCCGAAGCCGCGCAGCTCATTCCCGGCATAAGCGACGACGCCGTCATTGGCAGCGAGTATAGGCGTGCCGAGCGGCGCCGCTATGTTGATACCGTCATTTTGTGTTCCGTTCGCCCCCGGCCCATAGCCGACAAGGACCGGACCGCGGACCGGCCAGGCAAAGCCACGCCCCGTATGCGGCGGCTCGGCCAGCGCAGTCGATGCCGGTGGCGCAATGGGTGCCGGCGGAGCCGCTGCCATTGGAGGCGGAGCCGGCTGCGGGATCGGCGATGTCGCCGGCGACTGCCAGGTTGCCGGTTGGTCCGAGCTGGCTGGCGGCAAGGCGGACGAGGCGGCGGCTGGGGCTGAGTCGGCCGGTGGTGCTGGACGCCCCGTTGCCTCGCGCCAGATCGGCGACGATGATGTCGCGGCACCATCGGTCGTCGACGGCGGCGGAGCGGCGAGCGATTCCGCCGTCACAGCGGCAGGAGGATTGATTGTCGGCGCGCTCGGCACTACCGCCGGGAGTGCGGCAGCCTGCACCGGCGGCGGCAGGATCAATACTTGGCCGAGCCTGACCGGATAAGGCGGCGCGATGTCGTTGCTGCGGGCGAGCGTGCTCGCATCGACGCCGAAGCGACGGGAGAGACCGAGCAGCGTATCGCCTGGCTGCACCGTGTAGGTGCGAACCTGCGGCAGGATCAAACGCCGCCCGGAGACGAGACCGAATGGCGGCTGTAGATCGTTCGCCTCGATGAGCGAACGGAGCGGCACGCCATATCGGCGCGAGACGCCATAGAGCGTCTCGCCGGGCTGCACGATGATGCTGTCGGGGCGTTCAGCGGAGGTTGCCGCGATTGCCGTCGGTTGACGTCCGCCCGTGGCGGATATTACCGGCGCCGGCGCGCCGTGCCGCACGCAACCAGCGAGTAGGAAGGCAAGCAGAACGACCGACGTCGCAGCTCGCCACGGGAGTGCGGAAGCTTCCTCGCGCGACGTGGCGGTGCGGTACATGGCGGGGTGTTGACGACTCAGGCCGGCGCGCCACTCCCGTCGCGCGGCAAGCCGGCGACGAGCGGAACGAAGCGCACGGCGCCGAGCTCTTCGGTCGCGAAGCCGGCGTCGTGGCGGCGGATACGCAAGAGCTGCTGCTCGCGCCGATCCTCACCGATCGGTGCGATCAGCACGCCGCCGATCGGCAGACTATCAGCAAGCACGGCCGGCAGCTCGGAAGCAGCGGCGGTGACGATGATACGATCGAACGGCGCCTGCTCGGGCCAACCTTTGGTGCCGTCGCCGAAGCGCAGCGTCACGTTGTGGATGCGCAGCTTGGTGAGACGTTCCTCGGCCTCGCGCAGCAACTCGCGGTGGCGCTCGATCGAGTAGACACGGCGGCACAACTTGGCGAGCACGGCGGTTTGATAGCCGGAGCCCGTGCCGATTTCGAGAACCTTATGACGCGCGCCGACCTCTAGCGCCTCGGTCATGTGGGCGACGACGAGCGGCTGACTCACCGTTTGGCCGCTGCCGATCGGCAGGGCGACGTTCTCATAGGCTTGGTCGACGAACGTTGCGGGGACAAACAGCTCACGCGGTATGCGCTCAATAGCGCCAAGAACGCGCGCATCGCCGATGCCGCCGCGGCGCAGCTCCATGAGAAGCCGCAGCTTCTTGGGGGCGGTTGCCGGGTCATGCCCCTTCATGAGCATTCCCTCATGCGAAGAGTTTGCTCAGCGCCGTCAATGCTGGGACGTTGGTGAAGTCGAGAAAGATCGGTGTCACCGAGACGGCACCGCCATTGACGGCGGCAAGATCGGTCCCCGAATCGCTCGGCGAATCGTCGCGCATGGGGCCGATCCAGTAGTAAGGGACGCCGCGCGGATCGATGCGCTCGACGAGATTGTCGCCGATCTTGCGCCGGCCCTGCCGGGTGACCGCGACGCCGGTGACAAAATCCGGTGGTACGTCGGGAAAATTGATGTTGATCAGGGTATTGCGCGGCCACGGCGCGGCCGTCAGCCGACGCAACACCTGAACGGCGTATTTCTCGCCGGTCTCCCAGCGTGGCCCGTTGGGACGGGTGAAATGCTGGCTGAGCGCAACGGAAGGTACACCGAGCAACGTCGCCTCCATCGCCGCGGCGACCGTTCCCGAATAGGTGATATCTTCGCCGAGATTGCCGCCACCGTTGATGCCCGAAAGCACGAGGGTGGGCCGTGCCTCTTTCATGATAAACTTGATGGCGAGAAGAACGCAGTCGGTCGGCGTCCCGTCAACGGCATAGCGTCGTTCGTCCAGCTTGCGGATACGCAAGGGCCGGCGCAACGTCAGCGAATGGCCGGCACCGCTTTGCTCCTGCTCGGGTGCTACCACCCAGACCTCGCTACACAGCGTACGCGCCACCGCCTCGAGCAGGCGCAACCCCGGCGCATCGATGCCGTCGTCGTTCGAGACGAGGATGCGGGCGTTCGCCAGGTCGATCGGATCGTCAAACATCGGCGCCAATGACCTCCAAGCCGCCCATATAGGGGCGCAGCGACTCGGGTACAGCCACCGTGCCATTGCCTTGCTGGTAGTTCTCGAGTACCGCGATAAGAGCGCGCCCGACCGCCAAGCCGGAGCCATTGAGGGTGTGGACAAACCGCGTCCCCTTGCCCTCTTTCGGCCGAAAGCGTGCCTTCATGCGGCGCGCCTGAAAGTCGCCGCAGTTGGAGCAGCTCGATATCTCGCGATAGGCACGCTGCCCCGGCAGCCAGACCTCTATGTCGTAGGTTTTTCGCGAAGAGAACCCCATGTCGCCAGTGCATAGCAGCATGACACGGTAGGCGAGGCCGAGTCGCTTCAGCACTTCCTCGGCGCAGGCAGTCATCCGCTCGTGCTCCTCGCCCGAGCTGTCGGGATGAGCGATCGAGACGAGCTCGACCTTCTCGAACTGGTGCTGGCGGACCATCCCCCGCGTGTCCTTGCCGGCCGCTCCTGCTTCGGAACGAAAGCACGGCGTCCAGGCGGTAAAACGCAGCGGCAGTGCCGCCTCATCGAGGATCTCGTCAGCGACGAGATTGGTCAGCGGTACCTCGGCCGTCGGGATGAGCCAGTGGCCGCTCGTCGTCTTGAACAGATCGTCGCCGAATTTTGGCAGGCTGCCAGTGCCGAAGGCGGCCTCGTCGCGTACCATCAAGGGCGGTGAGATCTCCGTGTAGCCGAACTCGTTGGTCTGCAGTTCGATCATGAACTGGCCGATTGCCCGCTCGAGGCGCGCCAGCTGCCCTTTGAGCACGACGAAGCGGGCGCCCGACAACTTGCCAGCGCGGGCAAAATCCATCATTCCCAGCGCCTCGCCGAGCTCGAAATGCTCCTTTGCCGGAAAGCCGAGCGTCGCCGGCGCGCCGTGGCTTCGAACGAGACGGTTGCCGTGCTCGTCCGTGCCGTCAGGGACATCCTCGGCTGGGAGGTTGGGAAGGGAGGCGAGCTCATCTTCGATAATCCGCCGGAAGCGCGCAGCTTCCTGCTCCGCCGTCGCCTGCGCCTCCTTGTCGCTCGCCACCTGGGCGATCAGCGACGCCGGATTTTCGCCGCGCGATTTAGCCCCGCCGATCTCCTTCGAGACGCGGTTGCGCCGCGCCTGGAGCTCCTGCGCCGCCGTCTCGGCGGCCCGCCATTTCTCGTCGATTTCGACCACCCAGGCAGCTTTGGTTGGGAGACCGCGCCGCACCAGCCCCCGGTCGAAAGCTTCGGGATTGTCGCGGATCCACTTCACATCGAACATTGCTCGGCCGATCGGGAGAGAGCGGGGAGCCGGTTATAAAGCGCCGCTGCGCCTGCGTCCATTGCGGCTAGTCGCTCAATCGCCCGCTTTGCCGCTGAGTTCCGCCTCCTCGGCTGCCTCGCGCTCAGCCTTCTTTTTCTCGACCCAGCGGCAGGAGAATATCGAGAGCTCATAGAGCAGCAGTAGCGGGATGGCGAGGCTGACCTGACTGAACACGTCGGGCGGCGTCAGAATCGCCGCGGCGATGAAGATGCCTACGATGGCATAGCGCCGCTTCTCAGAAAGCTGTGTCGAGGTGATCAGCCCGACGCGCGCCATCAAGGTGAGCAGCACGGGGAGTTGAAAGGCGACGCCAAAGGCGAACATCAGAGCCATGACCAGCGAAAGGTACTCGTTGACCTTGGCCTGCAGCTCGATCGGCAGCGATCCCGGCCCGCCAGGTGTCTCGAAGCTGAGGAAGAAGCGCCAGGCGAGCGGCAGCACGATGTAATAGACGAGCGTCGCGCCAATGATGAAGAGAACGGGCGTCGCGAAGAGGTAAGGCAGGAAGGCTTTGCGTTCGTTCTTGTAGAGACCCGGTGCCACGAACATCCAGATCTGGCTCGCAATGATCGGAAAGGCCAGGCAAACGGCGGCCCAGAACGCAACCTTCAGATACGTGAAGAAAGCCTCGGTGAGGTTGGTGTAGATCATCTTGTGTGCTTCCCGCCCCTCCAACGCAGCGGCGAGCGGACGCACCAGAAACGCGTAGATGTCCTCCTTGAAGAAATAACAGGCGGCGAAAGCGACGGCGACCGCGATCGCCGAATACATCAGACGGTTGCGCAACTCGAGCAGATGCTCAAGGAGCGGCATCTTGCCGTGCTCGAGGTCTTCCTCCTCGACGGTCATGGCGCGCCGGCAGGTGTTGGCTGGTCCGATTTCGGCAGGTCGGATTTCGCAGGGTCGGTTTTCGCCGTTTCGGCGCTCGCCGGTGCGGGGGTTGGCGATCCCGGAACGGGGGGCGGCGGCTCGTCGGGCTGCAGCTGCGGTGCGGGCGAGGCGGCCGGCTCCGCCGCAGACACCGGCGGCAAAGCCGGATCGTTGCCGATCTTGTTGAGGTCCGGCATCTCGGGCGGTTTCAGGGCCTCGGCGAGTTCGCCGCCGGGATCGATCGTCTTCTCGATCTCCTTCTCGATATTGACGGAAGAGACGCTTTCGATCTGTTTCTTGACCTCATCGAGTTCGGCCTCGCGCATCATCTGCTCGACGCTGCTTTGAAACTCACGCGAGATTGTTCGCGCCTTGCGCACCCATACGCCAGCCGTCCGCAATGCCTTGGGCAGATCCTTCGGACCGATGACGACGAGCGCCACCACCCCGATCAGCGCTAGCTCGGACCAGCTAAAGTCGAACATCGCAATTCACCAATCCGAGACCTTAACCCTTTTGATACCAGAGCTTCCGACGCGGGGTGCGCCTCTTCCAACGAAGCACCACTGCGGCAGATTGACGGGGGCTTAGTGCGCCGGTCCGCCGGCGGCGCGCGAATAATGGCAGAAAGCCTTGGGCCTCGCAACGCCGGCCGGCTTGTCTCCCACGCGCCAGATCGGCCCACCCCGAGAGGTGCTTGCGCGCTTCGCCGGTGGCCTAGGACCGTATTGGCGAATCGGGATCGAGATCGGAGACCGTCGCCTCGTCATCATCGCCGTCTGCGTCATTGTCTTCGTCAAGATCGTCGTCCGGCGCGGGCTCGCCGACCAGTTCAGTGAGTGCTGCGGCAGGGCGAGCGTCGAGCAGCCCGGCGGCTTTCAACTCGTCGATGCCAGGCAGGTCGACCAGCCCGTCGAGGCCGAAATGAACGAGGAATTCGGGCGTCGTCACCCAGGTCGCCGGCCGCCCGGGCGTCTGCTTATGACCCTTGGGCCGAACCCAACCCGATTCCATCAAGCCATCGAGGATGCCACGATTGACGATGACGCCGCGAATCTCCTCAATCTCGGTGCGTGTCACGGGCTGGTGGTAAGCGATGATGGCCAGCGTCTCGATGGCAGCGCGGGACAGCTTGCGCGATACCGGCCGCTCCAGCATGAGGCGGGGCGCAAGATCCGGTGCGGTACGGAAGACCCACCGTCCTGCCACCTTTTCCAGCGTAACGCCGCGGTTGCGATAAAGCTCGCTAAGTTCGACCAGGAGCGAAGCGACATTACTCCCTTCCGGCAGCCTGCTCGCCAGCGTCGCCTCGTCGAGCGGCTCGGCCGCCGCGAAAAGCAGCGCCTCGACGAGACGAAGCTCCTGTCCGCGATCGCCTCGTTGCTCGTCCTGATCCCGATCTCCCTGCGCTTCTCCTTTTCTTTCCTCCTCGCTCATGGCGGCGGCCTCATTTTTCCTCCGGTGGGCTGCGCAGGTAGATCGGCCCGAACGCGACGTCCTGGCGCAGCTGGATGCGGCCGGAGCGAACCAATTCGAGGCTGGCGGCGAAGGTCGACGCGACCGCCGAACGGCCGACCAGCCCGGTCCGCAGATTGGCCGGCAGAAAGCTCATCAGCGTGCGCCATTCGGGCATTTTGCCGAGTAGCTTGCCGAGCCGAGCCAATGCATCGTCCATCGAGTAGAGCTCGGCGGGGCGAATCTCTAGAACGCTGCCGGTGACGCGGCGCCGACTGTCGCCATAGGCCTTGAGCAGGTCGTAGAGCGTCGCGTCGTAGGTTACCCGCGAGACCACCCGCAGTCCCTCTGGCGCGCCGCGCGGAAAGACGTCGCGGCCGAGCAGTGGGCGCGCCATCAGGCGAATGCCGGCCTGCTGCATCGCTTCAAGGCGCTGCAGCTGGAATGCCAGGGCGGCCGCCAATTCGGTACCGCTCGGCTCGTCCTCGGGTTGCGGCTCCGGCAGCAGCATGCGGGATTTGAGGTAGGCGAGCCACGCCGCCATGACGAGGTAGTCGGCGGCGATCTCCAACCGCATCTGGCGCGCCGCCGAGATGAAGGCGAGATACTGATCGGCAAGCTGCAAGATCGAGATCTTGGCGAGATCGACCTTCTGCTCGCGCGCCAGCGAGAGCAGTACGTCGATCGGACCCTCGTAACCGTCGAGATCGACGACCAGCTGGTTCGCCGCCGGCACCGGGTCACGCGGCAACTCGAAGGGTTCGTCGCTGGATACCATTACGACATTTCGCTCAAACCGGTGAGAACACCGATGAAATGTAGCAGGTATTCCGCCGGCCATGCGAGCAGCCACGATAGGACATTGAGATCAGTCCCAACGCGCGCCCCGATATAGGGAAGCACGAACACGAGGCCAATGAGAATCAGCAGTCCGAAGCGCTCGAGGCGAGCCAGTCTGATCGCCAGCACTCTCGGCAGTATCCCGACCGCCACCCTGCCGCCGTCGAGCGGCGGCAGCGGCAACATGTTGAAGACGGCGAGCCAGACGTTGATTTCGGTGGAATTGAGCAGATTCTGCACCGCCCAGCCGTCCAAACCCGGCGGCAACCAGATGGCACCGTGGACGAGAAACGCGGACAAGACCGCCAAGCCGACATTCATGCCCGGCCCGGCAGCCGCGACGAATACCATGTCGCGGCGGGGATGGTTCAGCGCGCTGAAATTGACCGGCACCGGCTTCGCGTAGCCGAACAGGAAGGGTGCGCGTAGCAGAAGCATGAGTCCCGGCAACAAGATCGTCCCATAAATGTCGACGTGCTTCAGCGGATTGAAACTGACGCGGCCCAGCCGCCAAGCGGTGTCGTCGCCGAGGCGATGGGCGATGAAACCGTGCGCCGCCTCGTGGAAGGTGACGGCGATGATCACCGGCAAGACCCAAGCCGAGACAATGTGGATGGTTTGCGCCCAGTCGGAAGACATGCCTCATTGACCGCCGGTCACGCCGCGCCGAACCAGGCAACGAAGCGCGCCTCGAGGGCGGCACTCTCGATCGGCGCGATCGAGCGCCGACGGCGCAGCTCACCCTCGACGACGCGGCGTAGCGCCGCGGCGTCGAGGGCGTCGACTGCCCCGGCGATTGCGTGCATCTCGTCGAGCCGGCCGTTGCAGTGGAGCGCGACATCGCACCCCGCCGCGATGGCGCCTGCCGCGCGCTCACCCAGGCCGCCGCCGAGAGCCTGCATCGAGAGATCGTCGGAGATCAGCACACCGTCGAAGCCGATCATGCGACGGATCACTTCGCCAACGACGATCGGCGAGAGCGTTGCCGGCCGCTCCTCATCGAACGCCGCGTAGACAATATGTGCCGTCATTGCCCATGGCATGTCGTTCAGCTCGCGAAACGGTGCGAAATCCCTGGCCGCGAGATCGCCGCGGGATGCGGCAACCGACGGGCAGGCGAGATGGCTGTCGACGGTGCTGCGGCCGTGGCCGGGTATGTGCTTGATCACCGGCAGGACGCCGCCGGCGAGCAAACCCTCGCAGGCCGCCCGCCCGAGGGCGGCGACACGCGCGGGCTCCGTGCCGTAGGCGCGGTCGCCGATCACCGCATCGGCATCGGGCGCGGGCAGGTCGAGGACGGGCAGGCAGTCGACAGTGATGCCGAGTGGAGCGAGATCTGCGGCGATGAGACGCCCGACGATGCGCGCCGCGTCCGGCGCCTCGGCGCCCAGCGCAGCAATTTGCGCGGCGGACGGATAGCGCCGCCAATGCGGCGGGCGCAATCGCGCGACGCGGCCGCCCTCCTGGTCGATCAGAACGGGGGCATCCGCACGGCCGACACTGGCGCGCAAATCGTCGATCAGACGGTGCAACTGCGCCGGATCGACGCAGTTACGCTGAAAGAGAATGAAGCCGAGCGGATCGGCGGCGCGGAAGAAAACCCGCTCCTCGGCTTCGAGCACCGGGCCGGCACAGCCGAAGATCACTGCCCGCGGCGCGCTCATGCCGCCAGATCCTCTGTCACGGCCGCACGAGGATGCAGCTGACGCTACGCCGCTTCAGCTCGCCGCAAAGCCGCTCGGCGGCGGCGCCATCGGCGATGGGACCCGCCTGGATGCGATAGTAGATGCCGCGCTCGCCGAGATCGGCGCGCGGCCAGGCGGCCGTCAGGCTGCCGAGAAGATCATTGTTCGCCTTTCGCAGCTTGTTCCATTCCTGGCGCGCCGATTCCTCGCTGCGCAAGGCGCCGAGCTGAAGCCGATAGCCGGCGCCGCCGACCGGACCAGCCGCTACCGCCGGCGGCGTGGCGGCGGCAGCTGGAGGAAGCGGCTGCGCCACGCTCGGTATCGGCGGCGCGGCGGTAGAGGCGTCGCTGCGCGGTGCCGGCGCGAGGGGGGTGGCCACCGGCGGCGAC
>WNFC01006982.1_pt1 | contig 28091 bp, 35 predicted proteins | sample 5400541 | NCBI WGS metagenome assembly WNFC01 (sample SAMN13153342, study PRJNA577476) | soil metagenome | isolation source: 120 cm saprolite under Douglas fir tree site 2 hole 2 replicate 1 | place: USA:California | collected 2015-04-18
TCAAGCGAAGTACCTCCGAATGTATAGAAAGATAGAAAGAGCTCAGTGATGGATGTTTGACGGCTGATATATCCCCGAGTTCGCCGGTCTGCCAGTAGGCCTCAGTTGGCCTTATAAATGAAATATTCTTCACGTGGCCATCACTCGCTTCGCTCCCAGCTTCGGTTTGCGTGCCTGGAACCTGGAAGTAAACCCTGACTCGGTGGTCGCTGCTGTGAGGGTCGCGTTCACCATCTCTACATTTGCTTTGCTATGCCAGAAGTTCGAATGGTTTGCAATCGGCGTCTCGAGGGTGCTTGGACGGGGTGCTGAGGTGCTATATGATTATTAAACGCTGTTATTGGTCCAGCTGTTTGGCTCGGGCCACTGCCACGAAGCCTTTACTATCTACTCCTGGTGGGTCTAAATTGCAGACGCACGTGCGCATCTATTTTCTGAAGCATGATGTGCTTCTGCTTCTCCTCGTGGCAGACGGTGCCAGTCAACTACAGTATAAATAACCACGATGAGATTTCGCACCGTGTGGGGCTTCATCCTTCGTCGCTTCTCCCTCGGCGGTGAGATATCCACAGCAGTTCTGTGCACGTGCCATGGATCCGAAGGAAGACTCGAAACAGGCTGAGGTGGTGCAAACAAGCGGGACCGACGTTCCAGATCTTGGCAAGCAAACCACCTTGACCACCACGAGGGAGAAAATAAGCGCCTACTTCACGATCGCCGCCGCGGCATGTGGCCTTATTAGCGATGGATGTAAGTTCCACTACGCGGATTATCCGACATCACAGTGCGGTCAGGGCTGACCATGCAAAAAAATCCCAAGATCAGAACAACCTTATGACCATGACCAATGTATGCAGTTCGCGGTTTCGACTCTGACAGTCAGATGTAATCTAGATCGTGCTAGGTGGTGTTCAAACGCTTGTACCCAAAAGTCTATACATCGACCGTCTCTACGCGGGTTTCCAATGCGCTCCTAGTCGGTAAATATACCAATTTGAACACCACCATTGCCCGGGCTTTACCCCGATCTAGGTGCAATCATTGGCCAGCTATTTGTTGGCTTGGTGTGCGACCGCGTAGGACGGAAGGTTGCGCTAGTCTCCACTACACTACTCATCGTTCTCGGTGCTACGCTGGGGACCGCTGCACATGGCGCCCACGGTAGTGCGAAGGGATTGTTCTGGTTCCTAACCATTGCCCGAGGGATAACGGGGATTGTTCGTGCCGTTGCCACAGTCTGGCCTTTGGTCCTCATTATCTTAACAGGGTGTGGGTGGTGAGTACCCCGCATCGTCTACCAGTGCCAGTGAGGCTGCGAACGAGCAAATGCTGAGCAAACGTGGCCCTGGTATGCTTTTCGGCCTGGTTGTCTTGCGTGCGATGACTGATGCCGTTCATGCGGTTTCACAGTTTTCATCATGGTGACAAACTTTGTTCTTTCCGTAGGTTACGCGCCTATCCTGGTATCAGCCATAACGTTTATTCTTGTTAGTTTGGCGGTCCCTTGGCTTGTTCCGTCTTCCTTATTGTCCTTTCAATCGCTGGAGAGAATCATCTTCATACTGTCTGGCGCGTATGCTTTGGCGTTGGAATTGTCCTTCCACTCACCGTGCTGGTTTTTCGATTGAGGATGTTGAGCTCCAAGCTTTACCGTAAGGGCGCTATCAAGAGTGAGCATGGCAAACCCTCATGTCCCATTAGCTACCGCTGATATGATGGACCTTGTTTCAGGGAGAGTACCTTACCGCCTGGTTTTCAAGCGTTATTGGAGGTCGCTGATTGGCACGTGTGGTGCATGGTAGGTCCCATCGCAGGGCGTCACGGTGTATAGATGTTGACTCTGTTCAGGTTTTTGTATGATTTTGTGACGTTCCCCAATGGCGTGTTTTCTGGAACCATTATCTCTAGCGTCATCCACAATAGTGATATCAAGAAAACTGCAGAGTGGCAACTTCTTCTTTCCTCCATCGCGCTGCCTGGTGTCTTCATCGGGGCACTTCTTTGTAACCCTCTAGGTCGCCGGAACACAGTAAGCCTCCAGATCCAGAGTAAAGGCTACCTCCACCTCAACGAGCGAACCAGATGATCCTGGGGTTCAGTGGTTACCTAGTATTTGGTCAGAGTTGTCTTATGACTAGCAGGGCATGGTCTCAATTCGATCATCAGGTTTGACCATTGGGCTTGCATACGAGAAAATTACGAAGACCATCCCTCTCTTCGTTGTATTGTGTGTCGTTTCCCTTTCCTCTTGTGACCAAGAGTCACATCCCGACTGATGCTTCAATTCTTTTCAAGTTATGGCTTAATGCAATCATCCGGGAATCTAGTTAGTTCTTGGGCCGATTCATTGTTTACCAGAGAAAACTCACCATGCGTGTCCAGGGCCCTGGTGATATGCTCGGTCTCGTCAGCGCCGAGTAAGTTCAGTACGGTCTATTCGATATATGCTCATACAAACGGTTCCTGAAAATAGGTCATATGCTACTCCCATCCGGTATGTCAGTTCTGAAAACGGCTCTTGGTAGGTACTGACTTCAAGCAGAGGGACGTGTTATGGGTTGTCAGCAGCGATCGGCAAAGCCGGGGCCGCAATCGGTACACAGGCGTTCACTCCTATTCAAACCAACCTCGGAAAGAGGAGCAGTGATGTCCTGTAACCATGAAAGGGCTAGTAGCTGAGCACAGCTTGCGCTGTCCAGGTGGACATTCATTATAGCGGCGATTTGTGGAGTAACGGGGATCCTGGTGACATACTTTTTCGTGCCTGATATGACTGGGGTGGACCTTGCTGAGGAGGACGCGCGGTTCATGGAATATCTAGAAAGTAACGGTTGGGAAGGAGCGGTCGGCGAGGATGAGGACATGAATCTGATTGAAGGAACGGCCTCAGACTCTGCGCCAGATGGCAAGTGACGGTGACGATGGTAGGTTGTAGCCGGTCCGGACAATTGCCGCCGTGACCATATGTCATTCTCTTTTCTCCCTCGTCGTCTCGTTCCAACCTCGTCATGGCCTTCTTATCGTTGGTTACGTAGTATTCGGTTCGCCACTACTGTGTCAAATTTATCTGCTCTTGAGAAGCGAGTGAACGGTAGCACAGTCAAAGTCTTGGACGCTTCAAGACCGGAATCCCTTCGAGGCACAACTGAACATGGCATAGACACTGCTCGACACGCTTCCGACTCTAGTAAAACGGAATCTTACCTCTTATCTCTTCTTGCAGATGGAGCTACGCCAACGTTGCATGACCTGGAACGACTAAAGCCTTCAGAGCACTCGGATCCACGATCAACAGAGTACGCGCTTGAATACTGCGCTCTTCTGGACAACATTTGCCGTTCCTTCAGCAGTGATCAGCTACGGAGTTTTGCCCAGAAGTATGGCCTACGGTTAAGCTCCAAGCGGAGAAAAATGGTTTTCGCGGAGGCTATCGTGGAGAAGGCGTGGCGGTGGCCACCCCTCAGAGAACTCAAACGCGCACAGAGGGATCGTACTGAAGCAGCCTCCCAAAGTATGTACACCCTGACTCTTATGCCGATCTGTCTCACACTTTGTAGCGGTGCCACTCACCTCGAGCGAGCTTTTCGTTCTTCTCGGAAAAGGTCTGTTCGCACGTCTCCCAGACTTTGTTTGCTGACACCAGTTCTAGATGGCTCCGACTTGACCCAGTTATCGAGGAAGTACAATGTACACATTTCAGTGAAACCCAACCCCCTCGCCATATATTTAGAAGGAAGTCGCGAGTCTGTCAGGGAAGCCGAGAGATATGTCGATGGTGTTAGAAAGGCGGGCTACCTCTCTGTATTCATGTTCACATATACTCATCGGTCAGTAGGACATTGTGGAAGATACCATCGACACCCCTTTTACACAACCCGTCTCACAGGAGGCCCTTCAGAGGATTTCACGCCTTTCTGGGGCCTTCGTGGAGAATATTGGTAACCAGAAAGTAAGGAACGCCGGTAAATATGAGTGCATCCTGATAACCTTTTGAAAAAGTTACGGGTTCGGGCCAAGCATCCCGCGAATATCGTGTTAGCCCAGAGACTGTCGATCAGACTACATTACCAAGTATGTGTGATATCTCACTTCCTGGGCCATTCTGACGTACCTGCGGTAGAGAGAACCCTCTGAACTCCTTGTTCAACATTTACACAACCAGGAACTGCACACGCCAACAACAGCACCCCTTGCATACGCCTTATATCCATTTTCTATTCCTCGCTCATTGCCCCCGATGATGGGATCGAATACCCTCTTTCGGTGGCGTAGAGTTGGAGATTGGTTGGGGGATACCTACTCGGAAAGTCAGGGTGTTAGTGGACTTGCGGATTCACAGAGTAGTATTTTCTCGATGGACGGGTGAGCACACTCTTGGTGTGATTCATCGGTCTCCTCAGCGTACTTTCAGGGTTGAGGTTCATCTCCAACATCGGCTTATGATGAATACCGCTTTGCCTAGCCATGGATCGAGAAGGCTCGTATCTGCCTCGTAAGCATCAATACTGTCGTGCCCTATCGTCTACTGAGCCATCGTTAGATCAGGGCATATTCTCTTCCCCTCCCTTCGACGATCCTCCTTGCTGGCTTCAAATACGGGGGGATCGACTTACTCGGATACGCTTTCCTTGGTTTCAACCGAGCGATCGTCAGCTACGTTTATTCCTAGGTGAGCAAACCGAAAGTCCTTATTTAATTGTACTGATTCCATGTAGTCTTCCACTCGAGCTCGTTAAGGCACTACCATCGCAACAACAGGTTCTCCATCGTTTGGTTTATCGCAGATTGCCCGTCCTTGGACAGGACAACAAAGACGCCGTAGCAACCCATTTCTTCCGGCTTGAGGTACCACTCGTTGACTTGAAACAAGTGCGACCTTCCATGGGCCTTCCAGACGGAAGTGTTTTCGCGGGTGCAATGTTCTGGAGCGGTAGTTCCACTAATCTAGATATCCTAATGCCTGATCGGTACGGTCCATTCTACTGTGGTCTTGAGGCCTCACTTTGATGTTTGCGTATCAGTCGAATGGACCTTCGCTTCAACATGTCGGACATGAACTCCCTCGCTTCTAATGAATGCCCTGGTGAGCTACTCAACTACCTGAACGACCTTGAAAACTTGTGCGTATCGCGGGCCCTTGCATTACGCAGCTAACACCTCTGTAGTTTGATCTCCAGTGATCCGGGCGTTACTCAACCAGTTCCTCCCCTTCGTGTATTCTACGACAACCGGGAATATGTTCTTGTGACTAACGTTAGCGTTCGACAAAGCTCGGAATCACCGTCTTCGGACTCTTCTCCAGAGATTGCAGTCACGTCCGAGAGCACACTCGATCTCGAAAGCGGGCATCATTCCGCAGTTTGTGTGGTAAGATCATCTTATGTTGCGCATAGTTTCAGCATCTAATCACACTATGTACCCGAACAAAGATTTCGTCAGATAAACTGGACTCCCCACAGGAGTGGAACGCTTTCCTCCAAAAATGTGATCAGATGACGGCAAGGACTAGTGCTACTAGAAACTCCGAGCTCCACTAGACTTTTGCTCCGATTACAATCGATACGGTGCCTAGCCGCTGAATCGGATATATTATCTACTTACTTAAGAAAACTCTCGAGGCAGACATTCCTAGCGCGAAGTGCGAGCCTGACTACGCTAGCGTTTTTTCTTTTCCTTCTCTCGTCTCTTATTCGCACGTACCTGTAGAGTATATCAGACACCACTTAATGATAACGAGACGAAAGCGAGTCCACCTCTTTTCTCATTCGCGCGTCGACCATGACATAGCGACCCTTGACGCCTTTCGGTCTGCCCTTCAGGCCTCTGTGGACGCCCTTTGCGACGACTACCTTGACCTCCTTTTTCTTCCTATCCTTTGCCAAACCTCGTCGCATAAGCTTCTCCACCTGTTGTGCTTTCTCGCGCTCGGTTAGGTCCGTTGTGTTCGTGACACCCTCAGCTTTCTTCAAAGCCTTCTCTAGACGCTGAGCAGCCTTGAACTTCTTTCGTGCCTTTGCTTCTGCAACCTTTTTGATAGGTCGCGCGTCGAGAGCGCGCTGCTTGGCGCGCAATGCCTGCACGGCCTCCTTCGTGATGGGAATGTTGGGAGTGTAATACTTAGCCTCGTCGTCAAGAAACCACGAAGGCAGGCCTTCTTTCGAGTTGAGAGAGTAGCGCGTGAAGCCGTCGTTGATGAGTTCTGTTTTCGTTTTTCTTCGGTTGACAAGGTCTTGGGCGAGAGACACTGCCTCTGCTGTGAGTAAGCCGTGCTCTGTTCATTCGATCAGTCGACTGTGGGACTTCATGTCTAGGAAAAATAGTACTTTTTATTTGAGACGATTTCAACTCGTCTTCGTTCGGGTCGTTGACGTCCCACATCTCTGCGTCGTCTGATTCTCGTGGTACAACTTCAAATTCTTCCTGCGGCCCCAAGTCATCGTCTTTTGGTACTGACGCCTGGTAATCCTTGAGCACTAAACCTTTCGGCAAAGGTAGAATCTCACCTCGACGTCCAGCAAAGGCTGTGGAGAATTGGCTTCCCCGTCATCACTCTCGCTCAAGTGATCTAGTCCGTTGAAAATGTCTTGGCTAAACCACATATTCGCCTTTCTGGACATTTGAGATGCTGTCTGGGGTTCCTCGAGAGAAGTCAACAGTCGTGTCTTCTTCCGGGACGTCTCTTGCTGGTGAAGTCGCTTGCGTTTGGATAACTGAGGTGACGATTGCGCATCTTCCTCATCCGTTGATGAAGAATCATCCGACTCATCGTTCCTGGCTTTACGCTGCTCCATTTCAGTCCAACCACCGTCTTCATCCCCTTCATCTGTGTCAGTTTGAATCTCGTCTCTGTCGATACCCGACCACTCTTCGCGTCGCCTGTCGTTCTGCCTTGCGTCACGGACTTTGACTTTGGCATCTCGTTCGGCAAGTCTCTCCCGATATGTCTCATAAAGTCCATCCAAGTCGTTTTCGAGTGCCTGCATTCGGCCATTCTGCTCTCCATCGGTACCTGGAACCTCGTTGTCTGAGCTGTCGTCATCCTTGGTCTCCTCAGGCCCATTGTCCTCGTCGTCCGTGTCGGCCATATCATGGAAACCTTTCCTTGGGATTCGCTCCGCGTATTCCAGGTCAAACATGTCCTCTTGGCCATGTCCGAGGACCGCGTCGGTTTGCTCGAGACCAATGTCCAGTGGTGCGGTCATTTGTAACTGCATTCTCTGGATCGTCTTCCTCTTGACTTCGTTAGCCTTCCGTCGCTCGCGCTTTGCTCGGCTGGCGGCCTCTGCATTAAGTTGCTCCAACTTAGGACTAGTTTAATTAAACATGTTGTGGGTGGCTAGATGCAGTTGCGTACCTCCTGTTGGATCATTTCGTCTTCGTCGACGTTGTCGACAACCTCAGCTGCCTCCGTGAATTCCTCCACATGCTTTGTTTTCACTTCCAAGCCCAACTGATGCATCGAAACTTTAGATGGATAAATGGTAGAGCTCAGAAACGGACCTCTTCTCTGAGGGCAGTGCGCCACTTGAGCAAGGCCTTGAAGTCGCCTTTTCCGAGGACCTTGAGGTCGTCCAAGTTAGCTTTGACGTCCAGAGAGGTGAGAGGCAGCGAAGCCCAGCTAGCCAGACAAACACGTGAATAAACATGACGCTCCTAGAAGGGCTTGCGAACGTACGCCATTTCCTCCTCTGTGGTAAAACTCATCTTGTTCACCGTCCCTAGCACGGTGACTGGGTCAGGAGCATGGATAAATTCTGCTACACCTATTTTCTTGAAAAGAGTGTAATCGTTGTCGGCGTATCCATCGCGGTGCCTCCGCTTCTTATCCGGTTGGAATACGTTTGCTTGCGCATTGCTTCCCGTGATACCCTTTTCAAGGAGAGCGGCAGCATCAAGGTCCTTGAATACGTGTTTTGGATCGAGGAATTTGGGATCAATAGCCTTAGGAGCAAGGAATTCGCGGCAAACAACAAATATCTCTGCAGAGACGTTTCTGTGAACTGTTGGTCACTACGCATGGACGCTGGACAAGCAATCATACCGGGAGGAAGGAGGTTTCGTTGCTTCAACTTTACTGAACAACTGGTTGAAGACCCAGATGAGGTTGTTGTAGTCCTTACTTCGAAACACCTTTGTGACAAATGTTCCTCCTTTGATGAGAAATTCTACCGCGAGCTTCAAACTCATGAGAACCAGTTCCGACTGAGCATATGCGTCCTGTATCCAGGCCGTCCCAACGTTTGGTGCGCCATCGTGGAGCACCACATCGGCCTTCCAGTCCTTGAGCTCATTTCGAAGGAGGTTGCGACAATGAACAGTGGTGATGTCCGCGGAAAAAGTTGTAACTCGTGGAATTGGCTTTATAGCGACCAGGTCAACGCCTGTTAAGGGGCACTTTTTAGCAAATGGATCAAACAGCCGTTGTGATGATGATGTAGAGACTCTGCGCACCGACGATCAGACTGTTCACGGGCATTGTCTTGCTTGCCACCTGGAGCCATCCCCCGGGAGCAGCGCACAAGTCAATACAACATCGCGCAGATTCCAAGAAGGTGAATTTCTTGTTCAGCTGGATCAGCTTGAACGCGGAACGTGCACGGTAACCCTGTTCTCTGCGGGGCAGTACGGTCAAGAGGTTGTAACTCGTATGAAGTGGTTCGACATACTTTGCGAGCTTGTAGTACTTATCCAGTCGACCCTTCCCAGTTTTTTTTTGTGCCTTGCCCATCTCGTCGAGTAATTTGAAGCGGTAAAGCGCGTATGCATACGCGATAGAGCGACTTGAAACTTTTCCGGCAAAACGCACGCCCCGATCATTCGGGCCGCTTTCCCGCCACGTGGATATGCATACACCATCACCGACCGCTGCCTCGCCTGACCCTCAACTTCTTGACTCTGACCAACACATGCCCGAATCCTCTTTACTGACACCACTACTTCCAACTCGGCGTTCATCAAGAATGGCTCCAACTCCATTACTGTTGTGGCGCACAGGAGCTGTATTTGGTTGGGAGTTTCCTCGAGCGCTTTGTTCATACTAAGTCGTCCCACTGCTCTGCTACCAGTCGCGGCCGGCATGACTATGGGTGCATTCGGGACCCATGCTCTCCGGTCTATGGACGGTTTCTCCCCAGACAGAGTAGACGCATTTATGACAGCGGCCCACTATGCGGTAAATGCTTGCTACTGTGTACCGGTATCAAACTCCTAACGACTGTTTATCCTGCACTAGATATTGAATGGTCTCGCGTTGTGCATGATCTCTTTGCACTCGCGCTTCCGCACCCACCGTTTCGCGGGACCGGCCATCGCCGTTGGGGGCCTCATATTTTCAGTCACCATCATGGCCGTTGTCCTCAGTCAGGGTCGGTAAGTACACTCGTGGTGGGAGGTGCTGGCCATCCACGTTTTTTTAATGCATGTTCAGTCTCAGCGGATTAGCCCCAGTGATACCTGTCGGCGCAATGATCGCGATAGCTGGGTAAGTGGACAGGATTTATAAAGCCGGAACGAAATCTAATGTTATGATGTGGTGGTAGATACATATCTCTTGCGATTTAGCTTAGTAATAATAAACGGTCACGTGATATACGCGTAGTGTGGTGTGAAGCGTGTCAACTCCGACTGAAAAATAAGACATTTTGACGCTCTCGTCCTCACCTCTACACATCATCCTCTCTTCTCGCTCATTCTCGCCGGCGCACCCCTCTCAGTGAGTGCTTCCGTCTCAATCCATCCCACTATAACATTAGATTCTATCTTCCCGCGTTACCATGGCCGATCACAAAGCGAATCGTCTCAAGCGTCGCCTCGATTCCCCTACCGCCCTTGATTTCTTCACCTCTTCATCCACATCATTTCATCCTCGCCCATACCAGCCTAGCTTTTCTGCAGCTCCACCGCCCAAACCTCCACCCCCCGCGCGTAATAATTCACTTACACTTCCACTCCCCTCAATGGACCCCACTCCGGGCGAGCCAAACACCATATTCATACACCCGCCGTTCTTCGATTTCCCTGATTCTCATCTATACCAGGATGGTCTTACTTACACTGCTATGGCTATCAATCCCGATTGGTTTCTTGATCCCGCTGATTTTATCTCAATGCACACATCTAATCCTAATGCTATGCCGTATCCCCCCCAACTCGAACCTCCACGAGGCTGGTGTCCAGCTAAAAAGAAAGATCTGAAAGAAAGGGGAGCTGAGGGTTGGCCCGATGGAGAGGAACCACGTCTTCGATGCACGTTTTGCCGACGAACTTACGCCGGTGTCAATGCCAAGAGTATGTGGAGACGACATGTATTCGAAAAGCACAAGATTGCCATGTCTAACCGACGCGACAATGCCGACCGGTCAAGGAAAGGCAGTCGTATGTGTTTGCTTCTCTGAGACTTTGTTTAGGTATTCTAATGAAAATATTCAAAAGGCGGCCAAGAGAAGGAGAACCAGATAGTCTTCAAACGTAACGGCCCTATTGATGAGACCACAAAATCCAGGCTGCGGTCCCTTCGACCTGCTACTTCGGCGAGCACGTCCGCCCTGTCAGACAGGAAGCATGGCAATGAATCTGATACAGATCCTGATCTGCACGTTCCCTCTGCTCCTCGGGTCCCCCAAGGAGAATTCCCCGCCCTCGAGCCGCCACTCGATCTGTCCCGGCCACCATTATCTCAACTAGATTCTCGAGACAGTCCTACTCCTCCCCCAATCTCTCCGCGCTCCGTCTCACCAGAAGTTGCACCACCTTTTGAGAAAACGTCTCCCTCGCGTTTTCTGCCAGTTATTCCGATGTCCCCTTACAATCCCCTCACCACACCGTCCTTTCGTCACTCTCCCCCACGCCTTCCGTCTGATCAACCATGGCGATTCCCTAGTCCCAGTCATCCCCTTCACTTCACTGCTTCGGATGTCACATTTGGCATGGTCCTGCGCGAGCAGACCAGCCCATCTGGGATGGCAACCGCCTCATCGGCCATAGATGTTAGCCCTGTGATCATTGCGCCACGCGATGGGAAGGCTAGTCTTTTTAATACTCCCAGCGTCGTCATATTCGGCAAGAAGGATATAAGAAGTAGCACTACGAAGGCAACCCCTCGCAGATTATTTATATCGAGTTCCTTACCTACTCCCATCACCGAACGCCTTGGCCTTGATCGCTCTCGTCCCGGAGAGGAGTCCCCATTGAGACGAATCGGGACCCGCGGCACTCCACGAATCTCGAGGGCTGCTATGTTTGCACCAACTCGAATAAAGATGAGTGGAGTAGCGATTGGTCCTCCATCAACTATCGGGGAAGATCCGTTTGGAAATCTCTGTGGAACGATGACGGAATCAGGGAGACTTTTTTCTGGGCGCGCAATCGCTACCCCTCTCTCAAGCCCTAATGCGGACAGTCCTGTGGTGAGGACGAGGCGTTACATGAGTAACGACAACCTTATAAAATCGACCTTAAACCGCGAGTTATTCTCCAAAGAGCAGACCATCGGTCTTGGACTTTTGGAGGCTTTCTCCCCGAAGCAAGAAATTGCTGACATCGAGGATGACTGTGAAATCGATTCGATGTTGATGTCCTCCTCACCTGTCCTTAGAGCCCGTTCCACTGTCGATCTCGACATAGAAGATTATAATGAGGGAGGTCAGAACTCCCCGGGCATCCACCCACCGGTCAAGAAGAGAAGGAAGACTCATTGCAGGGGCGTCTGATTTTTTCATCTGCTACTCTTGTTCGCTGTGCGATGGTGTGGTCATTCGTACATTTCTCTGGTTCCAGTTGATGTCCTTGCCCGATTTATGTATCCCTATGCCTTCCTTCCCCCTCGTCCCCCCTTCCCAGGCTCCTGCACACGTGAATCGCGGGTTCGAATGTTTGCGTATTCACTCACTTTGAATTATCTTCTTCTGGTTCTGGCTGCACAGGCCTCGCTTGTTTAGCTCTACAATAGGTCTGTGTGGTCGCCACCCGCTTCTTGGATCATCCGGTCTGTACCTGTTGATATATGTACTCTCGTGTTTCTTTAGTTGTCTTGGCAGTCACATTGGTGGCTGTCTGTATTATTGCTATCGATGATATGTGTTATGGGGCGAGTGAGTAGGCTATGTAGCGACGGCCACTCTGGTCATGTGATGATCATATATCGAACGCGCGCGCAGCACTCGAGTGCCCGACTCCCAACTCCTAGTCGAAACAGCTTTACGCCAAGGCCACCATGTTCGATGATTGTGAGCCGTACCTTCTAAGAAGTAGATCTCTAGAATCTAAGCTGAGCAACCCATAGACGTCGAACATGCCACAACCGCTGCCGGTGGGGTTACGCATGGAACCGGAGCGCCGCCCCCTTTGCGCTATGAAGGCTTTGGGCCTTCACCATATGACCACGAGAATGCGCGAGAGAACGAATTAGGAGCTGTACGTGCCTTCTGTTCTTGTCTCCCTCGTAGTTGCCTCAGATGTCCTCGCCATGGGGCTATCCTCCAATGTCATCGTGCTTATTGAGCTGGCGCACGCCGACCAAGTTATCAAAATTCCCATCCCTCGAAAGCCCTCAGAATTCTCCATTTACAAACTGTTCATGGACCCGTCTGGGCGGCATCTCGTGATCACTTCTCTTGAAGGCGAGAACTGGTACCTGTTCCAAAGCTGGAAGAAGCCCAAACAATTGAAGACATTCAAAATGGTCATCGAATCTGTTGCATGGAATAAGGCGGCATTACTTTCTTCATCCCATCTGACTTCGACGCGAGAAATCCTAATAGGAGCCAGAAATGGAACCATCTATGAGGCTGTCTTGGATGCGGAAGAAGACTTCTTCAAATCCCAAGAAAGATATCTGAGTGCAGTCTACACGCTTCCCGAGCGGCAACCCATTTCAGGAATCAATTTCGATTTCTTTCCATCAGTCGATCCTAAAAAGGCGCTTATCGTAGCTATCACCACTTCACGAATCTATCAGTTCTGTGGTACGCTTCCACGACGGCCAGATGAAGGTGGCCGAGTATTTGGCACGATATTTGCTGCTTACCGGGAAATTGCGCCCAGTGCGTCTGTCTGTTTCACCCACCATTCCCGACTGACAGTGAGAAGAATTATCCGAACTTCCGGGCAACATTCGACATTCCGAGTTACATTATTACACGTCCAATAGCGGGCAGTCGCAGTCGTTACCTAGAGAAATAGCCTGGATGACAAGTCAGTCTTTATGCGAACGATTTCCATCGATGCTCACGAAATTCAGGTCCTGGAATCTATCATGGAACGTTTAATTTCCTATCAACGTCCGATGACTTTGTCGATGGAGCACGGCTATTCCCTTATCCAGCATCACCTGCGTCGTCGAATACATTAATCGAGCCACCACAGCCAGAATTCCCCATCTCTATGGCTCTCACAGAGTTCCACATCGTGTTACTCTATAGTGACAGGATAGCAGCAATGTCTTTACTAAATGAGAGTCTAGTACACGAAGAAGTTCTTCCATTAGTGAGTGCATAACTCATGGATGCCAGTGAAGCTGATTCTGTGAAAGAAACACGGGGAAACAGCCCGGTCGCTTACGGCTGACCCCGTGCGTAAGACATATTGGGTCTACACTGACCAGTCACTGTTCGAGCTTATTGTCGGGAACGAAGACCGCGACGTCTGGAAGATCAATCTTCAGAAAGAGAACTTTGACGTCGCACTTCGATATGCCAAGGCGAGGCATCACCGGAACTTTATTATTCCCATTTGGACTTATTCGGGGAACAGACAGCAAGACAGAGAGACCTCGTCTTTGCTTCCCATGCACAGGCGCTACTCAAGGCAAAGCGGTACTTTCCAGCAGCACAAGCCTTCGCTCAATGCTCAATACCATTTGAGGATGTCGCATTGAAGTTTCTCGACGTCAACGAGCGTGATGCATTAAGATCATACTTGATGTTGCGGTTAGAGCAAACACGCAAGTCGGTCAGTGTCAGATAGTCTTGTGATCGCCGTCGAAACTCATAATAAGCCTAGGATCTGACTCAGCGAGTGATGCTCGCAACATGGCTCGTTGAGTTCTATCTGAGCAAGTGCAATGAGCTGGATGACCTCATCGCATTGTCATCTGCTCTGGGCGATGTTGAGAACGTAAAGACCGAACGCTCGATTTTAGAAGACGACCTTCGACGCTTTTTGGAATCCCACAAAGTTGGTGCAAGATCCTATCCCCCCATTCTCATTCGTCTCATGCTGACTTAGCTTAGGATGATCTCGAGCCCAACACAATATACGAGTTAATACAAAGCCATGGTCGCACGGACATGTACCTCTTCTATGCAACTTTGATCTGTCATTTTGAACGCGTTGTCGAGCATTGGATACTTGAGGAGGACTGGGTCAAAGCCATCGACGCGATCAACCGACAATCAAACCTGGAGTTGTATTATCAATTTGGGCCTGTTCTCATGAGAAATGCCCCGCGCGAGACCGTGGACTCGTGGATGCGGCAGCCCGCTCTCGATCCACTGCGCCTCGTTCCTGCGCTGTTGCAATTCCAGCTCGCGCCGCGTGATCCGCTCTCACCCAACCAGGCCACCCGCTACTTAAATCATGTCATTTTCGAGCAACTTAATACGTCATCTACCTTGCACAACCTTGTCATCGCCTTGCACGCGTCGCCGTCCGCGCGATCCCCCGAGGATGACGGCCCTCTTCTACGCTTCTTGGCGACAGCCCCTGCCGACCCTCTCACGGGAAAGCCTTATTACGATCTCGACTACGCCCTGCGCCTGTGCAGCGAGACTGGCAGGATTCAGCCTTGCGTACACATCTATTCCCAGATGGGCTTGTGGGAGAGTAGTGTCGATCTGGCTTTGGAAAAGGGTGACCTGGAGCTCGCAAAGCTTAACGCCGACAAGCCCGAGGATGACCCACAATTGCGGAAGAAGCTTTGGCTGAAGATCGCAAAATTTGTTGTTCAAGACAAGAAGGACATTAAAATGTGAGTGAGGGTAAGCGTTATGGGCTCGAAATGTCGCTTACAACCTCAGCAGGGCAATGCGATTCCTGGAAAGCACCGACTTACTCAAGATTGAGGACATCCTTCCTTTCTTCCCCGACTTTGTGGTCATTGATGACTTCAAAGACGAGATCGCCAATGCATTGGAGTCTTATTCAGCGCAGATTGAAGCTCTCAAGAACGAGATGGATGACGCTACGCGAAGCGCAGAATCGATGAAAGAATACATCGTTGGGTTGAAGAACCGCTTCATTACCGTCGACGCTGGAGAGAGATGCTCAGTGTGCTCAATCCCTATCTTGTCACGTCAGTTTTACGTCTTTCCCTGCCACCATGCTTTCCATGCCGACTGCCTCGTTGGTCTGGTGAGTAACAAACTCTTAAAGCGCCGACTGCACTACATACGATCCCTTATTAGACAAAGGAATATCTCCCCGCGCACGCCCTACGTCGATTGCTCTCGCTTCAGGACGAAATCGTTAAAGGGAAGGCTGGTTCGGTTGATCGAAGTGATGCCACGTCGATCGACGGCACTGTCGCTTCATGGCAGCCCGGAACGCAGCGAACGTTACTTTCTCAAAACCTCGGAGCGCAGAATGGACACCGCCAAACCAACTCCATAGGGCGCAACCTACTATCAGCGGGCGATCGCCTACGCGACCTCATCATACCGGATGCGCTTGTAACGGTCATAACGTCGCCTGCGGGATGGATACCGGGCATTGGCGGTGCACAGAGGAGTGCCTTGGCTGAGACCGGGGCGGGAAAACGACTCGAAAAGTTGAGATCGGAATTGGAGGACATCCTTGCCAGCGCATGCCCGCTCTGCGAGAGCGTTATTGTCGGACTTGACAAATCATTTACTAAGGGCGAACTAGATACCACCTGGGAGGTGTAGGAAGTTTGCAGAGCGCTTGCTTCATATATATTACTTGCCGCATACGCTATTTATTGGACACGGGATTCCTTTCGCACGATGAGCACGCATAAACGTTCGACATTCGATTACATGAGACCCCCTCGGTGTGGCGTGCAAGGCGAGTTTCGGGAGATTGGGGTCCAACTGTATGATTTTGGACAGCAACCGAAACATAGAAGGACCAGGTCAATGTGCAACCTTCTTCGAACGGCCGGCTTTTCGTCGTAGCCGCGCGGCTTTTCTGGCACCAAGCTAAGCCAAGGAAGACGAGTGAGTTGAATAGGTATTAGGTGCCACAGTGGTGTAGAGCGACATACTTGAGCCTTGAGTTCCTCTGCCCGCTTCCGCTCCTCCGCAGCCTTTCTTCGTTCTTCGTTCTAGGGTGACATCGCGTCTCCTGCCAGAGGGAATTGCGCTGTCAAAAGGGAGCGCGACGGCGAAGGCTCGGGGCATCTCACCGTTGAATTTCGGCCTGTTTTTCCTCCTTGAGCTCCGCCTGCAACTTTTTTATAGCCTGGGCTTTGGTCGCCTTCTCCATTCTATCGTCGAAGCTCTTTGATTTGAGAGCTGGCCGCGCGTGCGAACGACTGACGTGGGGCGCCAGTTGGAGATTAAGATACACGGACACGGGATAAGAGCACGCACGCTGTGGCAGTCTTTCTGAGCTTCCAGGGTTTGCGTGAGAGTCTGCCATTGGACGAGCTCGCGATTGGGATGGGGATGGAAGAGTCTTGGTGGTCCATGCCTGAGTTGGTAGGTGGGTGGTGGGCGGAGTTTAAGCGATATCAAGATGCGCCGATGGCTCCAGCGGTCTCTCCAACTCACAACAATGTCATAAGATAGCCTTCTTACTCCCCTTGGGGAGTCATCCAGACGCTCATTGGGTCATGCCCGTGGTAGATGGTGTACCTGATTGGCTAGAGCCTTCGGAATTGACGCTTAATGTCGGTGGAGAAAGAAAGACTGATGAGTTGATGAAAAAGAAGCACGATGACGCCGAGGACTAAGATATGATACGAGGTAAAGCGAGAGCCACGGCAAAGTAAAGCACACGACGCTGGGCCAGCCATCCATCGCCGACCGTTGGCGGCCCAATCGAGGCGGGGCGAGGCGACGCGGCGGCCGTGGCGATCCGGGCGAGTTTGATCCTTTGCTATGAACTCGCCCTCGCCTGTGCAGGAGGACAACCTCCATCGTCTTCTTGACCAGCGAGCTGCTCGCGCGGACATCCGCCACACTAGATTTCCTTCTCTCACAGAGTTTTCCGATTCGCCGTCCATCTATAGCTACCCTCATTTTTCGCCTCGTCCGCCACACCTAGACTCCAGTCCGCCGCAATTTGACTTCGCTATTCCCCCTCAATGTGCACGACCTTCCTTAGATGCAGTGACACCTTCCGCCAGTTCTATCACAGATATGCGCGGCCTGGCTACCGATTGCGCACGCTCGACCACGGATATTCGTCGTAGTGAGCAAAGTTCCTCCCCCGAGTCGATACATACCGAAGACGAAGAGCCCGAATCTCGGATGAGTTTCCTTGGCCCAACAATGCGTTTCCATTCCCCAGCGCCTTGGGAGACAGAAGACCGCATCAAGGAAGGACCAGAACAGGACGATGATGCCCGCTCCTTCGTCACCAAGCGGAGCAGAAGTAAAGCCCGCGGGGAGGGTTTTATGAAGGGTTTTGGCAAGACCGCCTCTTCCAAAGCCACGTCTGTCCCACGACCAAGCATTGAATCTACTGCAACTGGCAGAGACAAGATTTCTTTTGATAGCCCGATATCGACAGCTAATATACAGTGAGTCCGCCCCATTTGGCCGATTTTGCGCGTAAAGTTTATTTTAATTGTTCCCAGCGCGCAACCACAGACTACGATGCCCGCCACGTCCTCCTCGCGGCCCTCGCGACCAGGCATGATGTTCTCTCGCGGACGTTCAAGAACCATATCGCACACGGCTACCCCAGATACCACAATCCCCCAACCACCGCCCCTTAGTCCAGGCTCAGTTGTCGGTTCTACGTTTGCTTCTGCTGCTTCGCCGGCCCCAACACGCTCCACGTCGCCAGACCCATCTATGTATTCCAGCACATTCAGCCCGACTGACGTAACGGACGCGTCCCGACCATCATCGCCTCTGTCATTACGGGGCCGCCCTGATTTCGTCCATCCGTACGCGAATCCTGACTTGGCATATGATGCTGGTCCCGTACACACGACTACCTCTTTTCCCCCAGCGTCCAGCCTTGGCAGACGCATGTTCGTCCCTAGTGACTCGATCGCCACCGTGTCGGTATCGGAGTCAGGGGTTTCCCAAAGCTCCTCCACTTTGACGCCCGACTCGTCCATGTCTTCAGTCACGGATTATCACGCGGACGTGCTTCTTAAGAAAGTCGTCGGTAGCGTTCAGGGAAAGGTCATCTCTAACCCATTATCCACCACCATGCCTGGCCATCACGGTTCGAAACTCGGATCACAGCCTGGTCAAGAAAAAGGGCAGCTCGCGTTACCTAATCATGTTCCAGGTTGGACAGAACTCTCTGTCTCGCCCACGTTCAACCTGATATCCCTGCAAGAAGCGCAAGCCCAAGCAAGGGAACGTTCACGGACGTATACCCAGGTCATGCCCGATGCCCCATTCCTTCAGACCGAACCCTCATCACGCAGTAGTCCACCCGCACTCCCCGGTAATACGGGGAGGGCGCGATCTCGCACGGCAAGTGCAGGTTCCAAACCCAAGGCTGATGTGGCCATTAGTAATCCCCTCCCTCTGTCTCAATCGGGCGCCGCTGAGGATCCAGCACCAAATGGCGCCACAGGGTCCCTCCCTCGAAGTTTAAAGCAGAAGAAATCGGGGTTCATGAGGCTTTTCAACGGGAAGGATAAGGATAAGCCAGCGACTCCGTCCCCACCATCCGCACCGACTGCGGCCGCCCCTTCCATTCTGCGTACCCCGAAGAGCTCTAGCGCTCGCGTACCGGTGCCCATACTCTCCCCTTCGTTGATTTCGCAGAGTCCGCTTCAGCTCGATGGCATTGTCAACGGCGATGGTGGAGAGAACGGCGCAGTAGAGAACCTCCAGGATCGGGGGAACGCCAAGCGACATGGGACCGGGCTGTCTGTCGTCATTCAAGATACCAGTCTCGCCCCCGGTACCTCACACAGCGCACGTGCTGGAATTGGGAGCACCTCCTTCATGTCGGGGAACAACTCGGACATCGGGCTGAGCCCTGCCAGCGCACCACCTTCGACCACGTCATTCCCCGGACTGAGCTTGCGCCCCATCTCCACCGTCTTTAGCGCTCACTTTGCCGACCATATCATGCCCCTCGATTCCTCCCCCACTACGCAAACTGACAGCTCAGGTCTCACCGCCGCCGGTAGCTCGAGTTTGAGCTCTCCCTCTGCACGGTATCCTTCCGAGGAGAAATATGCGACCGAGGACGATCCATACCTGACCATTCACCAGCTCCAAGAGCAGATGAAGTCTATTCGGAAGGCGTGGCAGCATCAAATATGGGAGCTCGAAGGGCAGGTTCGCGATTTGCGTGCCGAAATTGACGACATGCGGTCCAAGGAGTTGCGTGGAGAGCGATGTATCCTTTGCGGTCGCACCGACGAGCACGGCGAGGGCAGGGGAGAGGCTTCAGAATCTACAGGATCTCGACACGGCGTCGTCGACCGTCCAAGGGCGCGTGTGGGCGTTGGTACGCGCTTTGGTGCTCCCGCCTGATTTATTTTGATTTTTCAGCCCTACTACTTAAATCTTCGGACAGCGGCATCGTCCCACCCTATTCTTATCGCTATTTCGATGTTGTTGTGTATCACTATATATCACTTCTTGACACCGTCTTGCGCTACAGCCGCTCACCTGTTTTTTTTGATTCTTTAATTATTTTTTTTGTTTTGTACCAGGATTTTCTTGACTTTTGTATTGTCGCACCCTAATGGTAATGGTAGTCTGAGGCTGGCACGCGGGCAAAATCGCCCTCAGACAGACATCTATGGAAGCCTGCGATGGATGGGTAGCATGGAATGGAGAATGGAATGGAATGGATGCAATGTCATTGCCTCGTGGTGTAAATATGCCCAGATATGGAAATCACTCGTCCGCACCGATAAGCCACCCAATTCCCCTCTGTAAAGCCCTAGACGCCTGCGTGGAGACCTCCTCCCGACCCAATGATGGCCACCCTGCATCTTCGCCACGAGGGTGGCCGTGGCTCTCGCCTTCGGACTGGCCCGGATGTGTCGGCGAGCGACTTTTGGAGAAGGGGAATTTGGAAGCCACGCGGCTGAAGGTATCCGCGATGGCTGCACCGTCTGCCATCACGAGCTTGGACGCCGGAAGGTGTATGTTCTGCAGCCTAGACGCGAGGGACGGCGGGAGAGCACCACCCGGCTGACGCGTCCTCGCCTGCCGATGATGCGCAGCAGTGGCAGCGGCAAAACCGTGCGGGCGCCGGGAGGTCTCGAGGTCTTCCTCGCCTTCGATGTCACCGTGCTGCGCAATATCCTCCTTTTCGAGCCGACGCCAGGCCGTAAGAATTTCGTGCAGTCTGTCGGCGGGACAAAATTCGAGCGCGTGGCCCAAAAGGCGGAGTTTCTTCTTCGCGTCGGGGAACTCTGCTTGGCGCCCGAGTTGGAAGCAGGACACCCAGCAGACTTCCTTGGCGTCGTTCAGCTCGGCTTGTGATATATCTGGCGACGAGCAGAGCTGCGATACCATGCTGATCATCGTTTCGCTCGTCTCAAAGGCCTGCGCAAAATCCTCTGCCTGGAGGGCAGTGTCCGTAATCATAGCCAACGCTTTCACGCGAGGCACAGGGGCGCCTCGAAATCCAAGTTTGTCGACAAGCTCCAGGATCACTTCTTTGTATTTGTAGGCATCATTGTTACTCGAGAGGACGCGAGAGACCAAAGACAAGCGGTCCTTTGTGAGACGGATCTCAATCGGGGATAAAAGGACTCCAGGGCGCGTCTCTACGTTGAATGATGTGATGCGAGACGTCGCCTCGATGAATTCTTGTTCATGAATGACTGTTTCTGAACGTGATGGAATCGACAAGCTACGGAAGGGATGGGCAAGCACACAAAGGCAAGGGGACACTCTACGCACCAGTCATATGCAAGCTTCATGTCGCCGAAGTTGCAGTTTCCTGAACTGGCGTTGTCATAAAATTCTCGGGAAGATGTCAAGCATATTTCCTCGATAGCCCGATCGTCCAAGGACAGCGCAGACCTTTTCGACCGTAACAAATTCTTGGCTATTTCCAAATCTGAAAGAAAATATTGGGTCAATCAAAAGCCTGAGAATGAAACGGAAAGGAAAACTTGCGCCCGGTGCTGAGAAGGCCATTGAGAAAGATGCTGAGAATTTCTGCTTGTGATAGAAGACCAAAGGCACTTCGTATCCCATTGTCATTGGTACGGCACAACTTCAACATATCTTCCAATAACCATTCCCAGTCGTCCTGGCTATGCAACGCACGATTTGCACCGGGACGCCGCGCCATACGGACAACTCGTGCGCGCTGGCTACTCTTGTCGTTGCTGCTCTGTAAGAACCAACGCAAGGGAGCAGGAAGATCCCATCTCGAGAGAATCTCCCCAGACTCCAGATGCACGTCTAAGATATCCAAGGCACGGGATAGCGGCTGCAGTGGTAATGGCCGGAAGAAGACGAAGAGATCCAGGGGTGTACATTTAGGCCTGGCAGTCGTCGGTGTAACATAAGTTCCTAATGACATGATCGTCATTTCCACGGCGTCCTCGGCATCCTCGTCATCAGACGTGCCATTCCAGGCCGGAAGACACTCAAAAATTTGGCTCATGGTGTGCCACTCGTCAAGGCTGTTGCTACCGTACAAACAGGCGAGGGCAAGTCGGGCCATGTCTTCGTTATCCGAGATTAACCGGCGGCTTGACGGTAGGGTGGGTTTGGATTCTTCGAAAATGCGAGCTACCATCTCTAACGGCGCTCCCAGTACGAAATCGGTAAGAACCTGTTGTAAGATGATTGGATTGGGATCGCCGGCGCGTTCTGCTCGGGATTCTAGCACAAAGAGGTACGGCAAGACAAACTTGCGGATATCGGCGACAATGGTCTCAGGAGTGGAAAGGGCAAGCATCGCGCGAACAACAGCTAGCGAGTCCATTCCCTTCCACTGTTCGAGAGTCCAATCATCATCGGGTCCATCTTCAGCGACGGCTTGGGCATCATAGACAAGCCGAGAGAGAAGACTCAGCTCTTCTCCAAGCTCATCTAGCCCGGAAATGCCCTGAGAGGCAGCATGCTGCGCCATCGAAAGGGCGACGTCTACCATACCGGTCGAATCGAGGATAGTTCGAATTCGCTGTCGATACCAAGAGGTGAGCTCTTGAGACGACATTGGCCGGGGAGCTTCATTCGCGGAAAGCGTCGAGGGTTGACTTTGTGGAACGTCATAGCCTAAGGCACTTAGTGCGGCCTGCGCACTTGGATGTTCGGTCCAATCTAACACCGGTCTCCAGGTTTCCACAGCCGGCCGATGCTCCTCGTCTCGAGAGAGATCAAGCTTGAGTAGGAGGCCATGGTAATCCGAAGGGGAGACATGCGTAGGGATGCACTCAAGGATGGTGAACCGGTAAGGCCAGATGGAAGAGCCGTGTCGTTTGAATAAGATCCGGAGGAAGCCGAACGATTCCCTCGTGGCAAGTAGACAAGCAGAGTCTACGAGGCTTTGTGAGAGGAAGGCGGATAGGGATAATGGGGGAGCTCCTTGAGACGGTTGTTGATCGGTTTCCGCGTCTGCGGCGTCAACCCAGGGATCGTCATCCCACTCCCCTTGGGTTTCTGATCCACCGTGCGTCGCGACATTTGATACGGACATCTCCACGAATGTATCGACTCTATCTTTTCTGTCCAAAAGAATGGATCGGAGCAGGCATATTCGAGCGTCGGCCGCATTCTCACGGAAGTAGGACACTATATCATTGTCGCCATTGATGGATGATGGGCCATGTCCATCAGAAGGGGTCATTTCCTGGGAGTCTTGAAATACGAACGAGTTGCGCAGCCGTTCTACTGTGCCTTCTGATCTCTGAAGTGCTATTCTGAGGAGATTGTCCAGTGGACCCGGATCGTCCATGATTCTGTCTGCAACGGCTGCTATAACCCAAAGGTTGTCTGGGATGGCGCAAAGGACGTCATTGATGGTGGATGCATCAAGCTCGTCATCGGAGAGGTCTATCCACCTTTGACAGAGGTCTTGTTCGCTAGACGTCATAGAGAAGTGTATAGTTATGACGAGCGAGCAAGGGAGCGCAGGCGCTCCTCGAGCATCACCATTATTACGTAATTACAGCAACAATATATTTGGTTACCGGGAGCCGGCGGTTTCCCGCACTACCACCGATCAGAATAACGTATCCTGCAAGAAGATCAAAATTCAAAAACCAAGTTGGTGGATACAGTAGCCGGGTGATCATTACCTCGTCCCGAAGGTACTCCCCAACATCCCTGAAGCAAATGAAATCCTGAGCTGAGAGATGAGAGGAGGTCTGCAACTACGTACGCCTGGTGAAAAACGATAATGGCTGTCGGGTCCAATTTTCGTGTATCCACTGTAGACCTTGAGGTGACTCCAAATCCCTGCATGAACGAAAATTGAAAACGGGATTGAATAGAATCCCAGAAAAGGCAATATACCAATGGGACGTCATTCATGCTGTACACGACAACACCCTGGTGTTCTGGTGTGTCCTCGGTGATACGGCCCAGATGCGCTTTAAGGACGTGGTTGCCATATAGAAATGGCATTTCACCATTCGGTTTGATCCACACCTTTTCACGATTGTTTGTCAGAAGGTGTCTGCGGGGGGATGTGGCTCAAAGCTGACTTTATATTTCGCATATTGGGCGAGGTAGTCCAGAGAAGTTATGTGTAGTTTGAATTTTCCCGATTTGCTGAACTTTCCGAGGCAGGTGCCTAAGCTGACAAGGTTGGGCCGAGCCACAGAGATGCTGAGTCGCATCGATGCTTCAGAGACATAATAGACGCGATCCTTGTGCAGGCGAAAGCAATGTGCTTCGTCCTGCCTGTCGACGAGATGTACGAGGTTTTTTCCCTTGGGTACCCGGAGCGTAAATCTGACGGTATGACTGGGGAGGCGAGAGACTGCTTACAATGTAATTTGCGAGCTTTTCAAATACGGCTTTGCTTTCATCCTCTGTCAATGGACGCATCTCAAGGACAAGAGCAACGACTGGCAGGACGGAGGCTGACCGGAATGACGATTTGATGATTTGCCTAATTAGGTAGTGCGGGAAGCGTGGGAAAGGGAACGGAAGACGTCGTAAACGGACACTAGTTCTGGCACCGGCACGTATACTTTCACCGTTTCACATCTTTGACATTTTGCCTATCACCGAGGAGAGCAAATCGAGATCTACCTGACTTACCGTACCGTAACTTGGAGGAATGAGTGTAAGATCTTCTCAGCTCAGCTAGTACTGGCCATGACAAAGACTGTTTTATGCGGCCATCAGAGCCCGCATTGTCTTGTGAAAACGGCATCTTTGTCTGCCTGGCGCTTTGAAGGTCAGAGGGAGGCGCTCTTCTCTGGTACCTTGTTATGTACCGTATTCTATTCACCCATGTGGTGCCTACGGACACGGCAACGCCTTATAAAGTGAAGGGATTCCCAAGAGAGCATCCAACTGGTCAACTTGTGCCGCTTTGCATTGCACCAGTAGTCACTCTTTTTCTTCGTTCCTTTCGAGATGTCTCTCCTTCCTCGCCTTCTCGGCACTCTTGCTCTCCTCGCCTTGGTCTCCCCATCGGTGATGGCCGGCGGCTCCGCGTGCAACCCAAACCAATTTTGGTATGACAACCAGAGCTGCTGTGCCCCCTACTCTCCTCCCCAGACCTACTCCAGCCCCCCGTGAGTCGTTGGTGCGCTCATGGCGCCACTATATTGATCGTTCACCTCTGGCAGCCCTGGGAAAAGTTGCCCTTCATCAGACACTGATATTTGGTATTGGTCCAACGGTACGTTCTCCCAAGGATCCGACTTTTACCAGGATTGATGTTCCTTACCTTTTCCGACAGATAAGTCCTGCTGCCTTCCGACTGCCCCTCCTCCGCCGAGCCATCCTGCCCCAACTTGCCAGAGTGGCCACGTGTGGAGCGAAGCAGAGAGTTGCTGCTCTGACATTAATATTCCTTCGACCCCTGGTCCCAATGACTGCTCTAATGACGAATTCTGGTAAGAGCACCCTTCTTCTGATTCCATTCAAGGGTCCTATTGTTGTCGCGTAACTAGGTTTCACCCAACAACCACTTGCCTTCCACACGGCGGACCGCCCAATCCTCCCAATCCTCCCACTGGTTCAGATTGCCCACAATCTGGATGGTACTGGGATGACAAGCAGGGTTGCTGCGTTCCTCACCATCCCACCCCTCCTACTCCAAAATGCTCAGTAGAATGGAAATGGCTCTCTAGGTTCTTCAAATGTACTCCAGTCTCAACCCCTCCGTCTACGCCAACCCCTCAACCTACTTACCACTACGGTGACTATACTAACTGGAGGAAGCGGGCCCAGAAGCTGCGCGGAAACAGTCTGTGCCCCAATGAAATGACTGCTTGCCCTGTAGTTGGTCCCTACGGTGTTTTGTCGGACTATGAGTGCATAGATACCGATCAAGAACTTCAGTCTTGCGGTGGATGCTATTCGACAGGTGCGGGCCAAGACTGTACAGCCATTCGTGGTGCGTGGAACGTAGGATGCGAATATGGCCATTGCATAGGTGTGTTCACAAATATTGTGATGGTTCGTGGCCTAATCAAGTGCATGTTCCGGCAGTTTACAATTGCATGACCGGCTACAAGCTTGCAAAAAGTGGCACTGCGTGTATCCCGCTCTAGATGGCTGCAGTGGCATTAGGACCACGATTTTAAACAGCGGACAATTTCTTCCCTCGATCACTACATCGACCGGGACTTATTATACCTAACATATTTATCTTGGCAAAACTTTTTTGTGACTAACAGACTCCAGACGTTCTTTCGAGGGGCGCTTAACGCCTCGTTTTCCTTCTTTCGGATGGCTTTCGTAGTTTCCATACGGCTTTTTTAGGACCCTGTTTTGTTTGTCGTTATCGTTAACGTTAATGACACCTAGTGAACCCGATGGCTCGGATGGTGAGGTCATAGCCAAGTCACGTGATGAAGCACGGTAGACGCGGTATTTATTTGGTTATTGGACAAATACATTGGCTTGCCTTTTTAAAGTGGTTTGCGTCTATTCACATTCCATCGTTGATTCTTTCTTCTTAACTCTCACCCCATCGCCCCAGAGGCTATCTCTGCTGTCTTCTTATTACGCTTGACGCGCTTTCTATTTATTTCGTAGTCTACACACTCCTCCAAGATCTACCTACGATATGTCGCCCCTCTACCAGATTCTCCTCGTCGCTGTACATGCCGCCTCTGTCGCATTGATAGCATTTCCACAGGGCCCTTCTTCATTCGCGCTTGCGAAGCCTATTGTGCGCTCCTTTCCGCCTCGGACCATAGCAGTGCACCATGTCAAAGAACGTTCAGCGCGGGTGCTCAAGTCCAAGAACTCAAAAGCCAAGGCGGTTGTACCACATAATTCACATCCTAACCCCGCCAATGTCTCGTATTATTCACGCGCTTACTCTTCTCCGGGGCCACATGTACATTCAGGTGCATATGGGCGAAGTGGCGATATTAACGTCGATACCATTGCGCAAAATATCGACATACTCAATGGTTATTACACCCATGCATATAACGACGCCCAAACCCTCAGTACGCACGCCATCATATTTTTTTAGTGATCCGCTAAGATCCGGCTCGTACAGAGACGTATTCTTCTCGAACATCAGCTCCAAAGCAGAAGGGCACATACAAATTTCAACAGAACTGTGCCTCTGCGCTCACCGACTTCCACACTAACTCTCAAGGCTTCACGACAACGCTCCGTCAAATGGGCGCTTACAAGGGACACGCACACTATGATGAATATGATTCCCTTGAAAAGCTTCTCAAGGAGTTGATCGACCTTCACAAGGACATACTGGGTTATGTCTACAAGTTGACTTACGACTTTCCAGTATTGGGCCCTATCCTGGGACCTAGTACGTCATGTTTCACCGTTTAATACAGTCCCATTTGTTTTACTGATACTCGGAAGTCGTCTACGATATCAAGTGCATTCTAGATGAGATACTCGATGCCACGGAGAACCTTACAGACGCCATCATCGACGCCTGTCGGCCCCTCATCGAGCAGCTCGTTGGGGAGTATAGCCAAGCGGCATGTAAGTCGGGCATTGATGTGATTGGCATATGCATTTAAAGCAGCGCAGCTTTACGCTCCACACACTACTCCCATTGATATCCTCGCACCTATCGTACTCCACGCAGGCCCGTGTCCATGTAGCCCTAGTTGATCTGTAATTCGTTTTGTATTATCATTGCATTGCTATGGTGGGATCCAATGTATAGCCGCTGTCTCAGTCTCACTCGGCCTGTATGGCATCGCCTGCACGTCTAGAAAACACCCAGAGGCGGACTACAGGACGAGCTTCTTCCCACCTCTTGCATGTGATAGGCACGCCTGGCAAGATGCACGGTGCTATAGGCACCGACTATTCTTCGTCCAACCACCGCTCGGCAAGCAGTCCAACGAACGGTACATGGAATCGAGATAGTCCGTTGCGAGTTGCATCTTTGTGGGCCCGGAATCTGTTATGCGCCGGCGCGATCAACACAACTTTCTAGGGTACTCGGAAGGGACGTACGCCATAAAGGATATGGAAGAAATGAGAAGCAGAGTAAGAATGGTCCGCAAGATGGAAGGTAGCTTTAGGAGCGACGCCAGTATCCTCAAAAGTATAAGAGGAGTAGTCAATAATGCAGACTGGTACGCTATATGGAATTAAGTTGAGTAGCACAGCAAGCAAAGCTAAGCTAGCGCACCGTGGAATCGGACAAAGTCGTTGTGCGTCTCCATGACAAGCATGCAAAACGCTACGTATATTGGGACTCAGTAAATCGAACGACGATTGTAGACACGGGGCGTACCCGAGACCGGTCCTAGGATGTAGGCCCATGCAGCGAGGAGATCGACACGCATGCCATAGCGCGTCTCCCATTGGTTTTGTGTCTGGGCCTCAGCC
>WNFC01001080.1_pt1 | contig 28048 bp, 25 predicted proteins | sample 5400541 | NCBI WGS metagenome assembly WNFC01 (sample SAMN13153342, study PRJNA577476) | soil metagenome | isolation source: 120 cm saprolite under Douglas fir tree site 2 hole 2 replicate 1 | place: USA:California | collected 2015-04-18
TGCGACGGCCGAATTGTTGGTTGCGGCGCCCTCTGTCTCGTTTGCCATGATGCCTGGAAGCCCTTCCCTGCCCATTATCTGCGAACCGGACAGGCGCGTCTAGCGCAGGATGCCCGGCTTGGCACCCCGAACGATGTGGGCAATCGCTTGGGGCGGGTCAGAGCATGGTTCGGTCAAGGGCCCCGACCGCCTCCCGCTCGACCTCCGGCAGGCCCGCCTCGTGGCCGTAGGTGGCGAGCAGGGCGTTGAGGGACAGCGCCAGGACCCGGGCACGGAGCAGCTCGTCGTCCGACACGGCACCGTAGGTGCCGAGGAAGGCCGTACGCCCGGCAGGCGGCAGGAAGCTCCAGAAGAGCTGCAGGTCGATCGAGCGGGACCCGCGGCACACGTCGCCCCAGTCGATGACCCCCGTGAGGGCCCCATCCCCACCCACGAGGAGGTGCCGGAAGTGGAGGTCGCCGTGCACGACGACCTCGGAACCTGCCGACCCCAGGGCTGCCGCCTCCTCCAGCAGCTCGAGCGCCGGGGGGCCGGGCTCCCAGAGACCGAGCCGGGCCACCTCGTCCAGCTGTCGCCGGGTGCGGGCGACCCGGCGGACCATGTCCGCCCGGCCATTGGGATCGACCGGGAGCGGGTGCCCCGCCATCGCCCGGGCCACCGATCCGGCATGCAGCGCCCGGAGGAACAGGGCGAGTGGTCGGCCCAGACCGACCCGTGCGTCGTCGTCGAGCACCACCTCCGACGCCTCGCGCCCGGGGAGCAGCGGTGTGCCGAAGAACGGCCAGGGATAGCCGCCGGCGGGCACGCCGGCGTACGCCACTGCCGGGATCGCTACCGGCACCAGCGGCGCGAGGAGGGGCAGCACCGCCATCTCACGCTCCACCCCCGGCACCGCGATGGCCCGCCGGGGGAAGCGGAACAGGAGCTCGCCGTTGACCAGCCAGACGGCGTTGTCCCAGCCCTCGGCGAACGGCGCCAGCGACGCGATGGCAAGCCCCGGGAGCTGCCCAGCAATCAGCCGCCGGGCCAGGCCCGCATCGACCTCGATCTCGGCAGTCCACTCGGGCACGGGCCGAGCGTACCTTTCCAGTCGTCGTCCACTCCTTCGGAGTGTTCGACGACCCAGGGGGGATGCGCATTCGCTCCGCCGGGCTGCTACTCCCCCCTGGACCCCCCTCGCCAACGCCCCCGAAGCCTCCCCTACACTGGCATCGATGATCACGGTCACGAATCTCTGGAAGGCCTACGGCCCGCAGGACCTCTTCACGGGGACCGACCTGCGCGTCGGCGCGCGCGAGCGCGTTGCCCTCGTCGGGCCGAACGGTTCCGGCAAGACGACGCTCTTCGAGATGCTGGCCGGCACCGAGTCCCCCGACCGGGGCGACGTCGTCGTCCTCAAGCAGGCGACCATCGGCTACCTGCGCCAGGAGAACGACGCCCTGGCGGGCCGGACGCTCCTCGCGGAGGTCCTCTCCGCCGCCACCGAGGTGCACGAGACCCAGCACAAGCTGACGGTCCTGGAGGCCGAGCTGGAGGACTGCCCCGAAGGGGAGGAGCGGGACCGGCTGCTGGCGGAGTACGCCGACATCCACGAACGCCTCGCCGAGCTCGACGGCTACACCAAGGAGTACGAGGCCAAGGCCATCCTCGGGGGCCTCGGCTTCCGGGACGCCGACTTCGGCCAGCCCGTCGAGACGTTCTCGGGCGGCCAGCTCATGCGCGTTTCCCTCGCCAAGTTGCTGCTCGCCTCCCCGGACCTGCTCATGCTCGACGAGCCGACCAACCACCTCGATGTCGAGGCCGTCGAATGGCTGGAGCGCTTCATCAAGGCCTACAAGGGGGCGATCTTCCTCGTCTCCCACGACCGGGAGTTCATCAACGGGATCGCCACCCGCGTGATCGAGATCGACAGCGGCCAGCTCATCTCCTACAAAGGCAACTACGAGGCCTTCGTCATGCAGCGGGAGCTTGTCGCCGAGCAGGCCGAGGCGGCCGAGCGCAACCGCGCCCGCCAGGCAGCGCAGGCGCAGGAGTTCATCGACCGCTTCCGGGCCAAGGCCACCAAGGCCCGCCAGGTGCAGAGCCGGATCAAACAGGTGGAGAAGATGGGAGGCCCCGTCGCTACGAAGAGGGTGCGGCGGACGATGGGCCTCTCCTTCCCTGTCCCGCCGCGGGCCGGGCGCGTGATCGTCGACCTGCAGGGTGTGCGGTTCGGCTACAGCGACACCCCGATCTACGACGGCCTCGACCTGGCGCTGGAGCGGGGCCAGAAGGTCGCCCTCGTCGGCCCGAACGGCGCCGGCAAGACGACCCTGCTGAAGCTGCTCGCCGGGGTGCTCGAGCCCCAGGCCGGGGAGCGGGTCGTCGGCCACAACGCGCAGCTCGCCTACTTCTCCCAGCACTCGGACGAGACGCTGACGCTGTCGAACCGGCTCCTCGACGAGGTGACCGCCGCCATCCCGGCGGGATCCGCCATCCGCCCCGGGGACCTGCTCGGACGGTTCCTGTTCTCGGGCGACGACATGAAGAAGCGGGTGGAGGTCCTCTCCGGTGGCGAGCGCACCCGCCTGGCGATGGCGAAGCTCCTCGTCCGGGCCCTGAACGCCCTCTTCCTGGACGAGCCGACCAACCACCTCGACATCGCCAGCCGCAACATCCTCGAGGCCGCCCTCCTGGACTACCAGGGTGCCCTGGTGCTGATCACCCACGACCGGCATCTGATCCGGGAGGTGGCCAACCGCATCGTCGAGGTCCGGGACGGGCGGGTGACCGCCTACGACGGCGACTACGACTTCTACCTCTCCCGCCGTGGGCAGCCCGCCGCAGCGCCTCCGTCTCCGCCGCACCCGCGGCCCCCGGTGGCCGCAGCGAATCCTGCCGAACGGCGCAAGGCCGGGGCGCAAGCCCGTGCCGCGGTCAAGGGACTCCGGGACTCGCTCGGGCGCATTGAGCGTGAACTGGCGCAGGCGACCGGGGAGGTCCGGGAGATGTCGGAGCGCCTCGCCGACCCTGCGGTGTACTCCTCGGGGACCGACGTCGGCGTGCTCGTCGCCGACTTCGAGGCCAAGACCCGGCGGGTCCGGGAGCTGGAAGTGCGTTGGGAGGAAGCGGCCGGGCTTCTCGAAGCGCAGGGTGCCTCTGTATGATCCGCCCATGGACTCCGACAACACCTTTGGCGACGACGACGAAGAGCCCGACGGCGACGAGGTCGTCCTCGAGGTAGAGATCCTCGAGGTCGACGAGGTCCCGCTGTCAGACCAGCTCGAACGGGCACTCGACACCTTCGTCCTGATCGACGACTGGGATCTGGCGGTCTCCCGGGCCGAGACGCTCGACGTCCTGGTCGACGGCCTCCGTGAACTCGAGGACGACGAGGAGATCGAGCAGTGGGTCGCCGAGTACGGGGACCGGGATTTCCACCTTTCCCAGGAGCGGGACGGGCGCCTCGTGATCTCCGACGTCTTCCCGGTGACGGGCGTCGTCGGCTTCATCCCCCGCTCCATCGTCCGGCTCCTGGCGGCGGAGCTGATGCTCCAGCCCGAAGAGGACCGGGAGGGATGGATGGAGTCGCTGTCCGAGCTCAGCTCGGACTGGGTCGCCCTCCTTTCGGACGAGGAGAAGATGGTCGGCCACCTGATCCGTGCGCACGAGCTGCCGCTCGAGGAGACCACCGGCGAGCTCGACGCCCTGATCGGCCGCCACGCCACCCTCCATGCCGCAATCCCCGAGGATGCGGGCGAAGATTAAGGGCTGTCGTTGAGGTATGGTAAAAAAGGGTCGTTATACGTACCATAACTTCCACACCTTTTCAGCATCGTAGTTTAGCTCTCACCCCATCTGCGTCACATGCTGGGGGCGGACCTTGACGATGATCCGCTCGTCGCCCGGCTGGTTCGCCGGGTAGTCACGGCCCATGTACTTCTGGGCCATCTCGTCGATGTAGCGTTTCTCGGGGTCGTCCTCGATCTCGGCTTCCCCGCGGATCTCCAGGTAGCGGTACGGGTTGTCCGGGTCCGTGATCGACACCGCCACCCGCGGGTCCGCCGCCAGGTTGCGGTACTTCTGGCGGGACTTCAGGTGGCTGAACTTGAGGGACGTGCCGTCCCAGCCGAACCACACCGGCGACGACTGCGGCTCGCCGCCGGGCCCGATGGTTGCGACGTGGGCCAGCCCCTTCTTCTCCAGGATGTCGCGGTGGGTCTCGGGGATCGCGCCGGCGCGGCCGTCCTCGGCTTGGGTTGCCATGGGCTTCTCCTTTGATGGGCTTTTGGGGGCTTGATACCCGTCGGGCATCCGGGCAAGCCTACGCGCGCTCGTGGCTCTGAGCGACCTATGAGCGAATGCTGACGACGCTGTGGGTGCCGCCTGAGCCCACTCCCAGGGCCGGAGCCCACAGTGGCAATTGTTCCGGAAAGGCTCCGGAGGCAAAGGAAAGGAGACCAGCAATGAGCACGAAGTTCAAGGCCCTCGTCGGGTCGGCGATCGTGGGGTCCATGATCGCCGGTGGGGCAATCGGCATCGCCCTGTTCGGCACCGCAGCGAGCGCGCAGACCGGCACCACGACCACCACGACGCCGGCCGCCACCTCGACCGCCCCGGCCGCCACGGCGACCCCGGCTCCGGGCACCTTCCACTCGAACGAGGACGCCACCCACGAGGCCGGCGAGAGCGCGGCCCGTGAGGCGCAGGAGAACGCCGGGCAGATGCCCACCGTCCCCTGAGTACCCGCCGCTGATTCCACGCACCGTCCAACGTCAATCGGGTGGGACCTCAGCGTCCCACCCGTGGCGCGCCCTGGTGGCGGCGTGGCCGGTCGGGCCTGCGCCCGGTGGCCAGCCCGATGGCGCCCGCCCCACCTCCGCCCGCAAGCAGACCGGCCAGCAGCGCCGGCACGTAGGAGGGGCTGTAGTCACCGCCGCCCGAGTACCGCAGGCCCAGGGCGTTGGAGCACTCGGTGTGGTCGGGAGTGGCCGTGGCGGAGGACCCGGCCTCCGGCGTGGTGGCCGTGCACCCCATGGGCATCACGGCCGTCGTGACCCCGAGGAAGATGACGACGCCCCCGACCACCGGCCAGAAGACCCGGGGCCTGCCCCGGAGCCTGCCCATCGCCAGCAGCGTGAGCCCGAGGAGGAAGGCGGGGATCCCCAGCCAGATCAGGCCCGACGCCGCGATCAGGCCCCCGAGCGTGAGCGTCAGGGCCACGACCCAATAGCCGATCTCGGCATCCCGCTGGTTCCAAGCCATCCCCCAGTATGGAGGCGGTCGGGCGAGAAACGAGACGGCCCGGTGGGAGCCGATCCCGTTAAGATTCGCCCTGATCTCGACTACCAAGGAGGGGCGGCATGCCACTGGGCTACGACAAGAAGATCTACATCATGGCCTTCGACCATCGCGGATCCTTCATCAAGCTCTTCGGCCTCTCCGGCACCCTCTCGCCAGAGGACACCGCCCGCATCAGCGACGGCAAGATGCTGATCTTCGAGGGCCTCCAGCGGGCGATCACCGAAGGGGCGTCACGGGAGACCGCCGGCGTCCTCGTCGACGAGCAGTTCGGCACCGACGTGGCCCGCAAAGCCAAGGCCGAGGGCTACCCGCTCGCCATGCCGGTCGAGAAGAGCGGCCAGGACGAGTTCGACTTCGAGTACGGCGAGGACTTCGGCAAGCACATCGAGGACTTCGACCCCACCTTTTCCAAGGTGCTCGTCCGCTCCAACCCGGACTGGCCGTGGGAGGTCAACGAACGGCAGTTCACCAAACTCAAGCGGCTTTCCGACTGGCTGCACGAACATGGGCGGCGGTTCCTCTACGAGTTGCTCGTGCCCGCCACGCCGGAGCAGCTCGCCAGCGTCGGTGGCGATCCGGGCCGCTACGACACCGAGGTCCGGCCCAAGCTGATGCTCCGCAACATCGAGGAGACCCAGGACTTCGGCATCGACCCGGACATCTGGAAGATCGAAGGCATCGACAACTCCGAGACCTGCGCCGAGATCGCCGCCCTCGTGAAGCGAGACGGGCGGGACAGCGTCGGCTGCGTCGTCCTGGGCCGGGGCGCCGACGACGCTGCGGTCGAGGCGTGGCTGCGGGCCGGTGCCAAGGTGCCCGGCTATCTCGGCTTCGCCATCGGTCGCTCGATCTTCAACGATTCGGTGAAGGGCGTCGCCGCAGGGACGATGGACCGGGATGCGGGCACCGCCCTGATCTCGAGGAAGTACCGCCACTTCGTGGACGTCTACGAGGGCCGGGCCTGAGGTTCCTCTCGTGGCCCGCTCCTTGCGGAGCGTCCCACGAGCCAGGGGGGATTCGCAGCTCATCCCCTCCGCTGCGCTCCGGGGGCTGCTACTCCCCCCTGGACCCCCCTGTCACCGCCGAGAAGACGAGGAGGTCGCCCAGCCCCCCCCGGGCGCTGAGCGCGGAGAGGCGGCTGCGCTCCGCGAGGAGCTGAACCATCGCCGCATGGTCGCCCGCGACCTGCGCCTCCTCCTGACGGCGGCGCAGGTCGTCGCCGATCTCCCCGGCGCCGAGGCCCCGCAGCCACTCCCGCTGGCTGACGAGCGGCCGGGGCGAGAGCCCGGCCCCCCCGGCCGCCCGCGCGAGGGCCGAAAAGTTGACGTGCGCCGTGATGTCGGCCTCCCCGGGATCTGCCAGGGGGTCGATGCCGAGGACCTCGTCCCGGTAGGTCACGAGGGAGCCGGCGGGACGGCGCAGCCACAGGTCGGGCTCCTCGTCGCCGTAGTCGATGGCCAGGACCCAACCCTGTCCCAGCGCCGATGCAACGTCCCGGATCCAGTGGTCGGCCTCGAGGCTCACCTCGAACCGGTCGCCCTCGTGCAGGTGGGGGAGCGCCGCAGCCGCCCGGTCCGCCAGTGCCGGGTCCGAGAGCGGCCTGGGAACCTCCACCAGGCGCCCGCCGGCGAGCCCGACATGGATCTCCACCGCTCCGACCCCAGCCTTCTCGAGGAGGTGCACCGGCTGGTTGTCCAGCACCTCGTTGGCGACGACGCACCCCGCCACCGGGGCGAGCTCGCCGAGGGTCCGCACCCAGGCCACGTCGCCCGCCCGCCCGGCGAGGCGCTCGTTCTGGAGGGCCGAGACCGCCTCGAACGGCTCGACGATCACCCAGTGGAGGGGGCCGTCGAAGCTCTGGAGGGCCGCGGCGGCCAGGTCACCACGACCGGCCCCCACCTCGACGACCGTGAAGGGGTCCGGGCGACCGAGCGCCTCCCACATCCGGTGGGCGCACCGAGCGAAGAGCCTCCCGAACCAGGGGCTGAGCGACGGCGCGGTCCGGTACCCGGCCCCGGCCCCGGGCACACGCCGGGCGTAGTACCCCTCGTCGGGGTCGTAGAGCGCCAGGCGCATGTAGTCGGCGAAGGTGATCGGCCCGTCCCGTTCGATGCGCTCGGCGAGAGCCCTCACGGGAGTCGCGTGCCTGGGCCTCAGCGTGGCCGCGGCTGGACCGGTGAGCCCCGGGCCGCCGTCGCCTCGGCGATCTGCTGCTCGTACCAGTGCTGCTTCGCCGGGTAGGTGCGGACGTTGCGCATCGCCGCCTCGGCCACGCGGATCACCTCGCGGTGGGCCTTGCGCCCCTGGTAGATCCAGATCAGCCGGTCGTATGGCCCCGCAGCGTCGAACCCGGCCTCGACGGCCTTCTCGTACAGGCCCGCCGCCTCGTCCGTGCGCCCCAGTTGCTCGAGGTTCTGGCCGCGCAGGAAGTCGCGTACCAACTGGTCGGTGGGGATGCGGTCACCCTCGGGCCTGCTCATGTTCGAGTTCATGCAACGAACATACCCTGCCCGGTTGATAAGGTCTGCGACATGAGTGAGTCCGCACCTCCCGACACCCGTGAGCGCCTCGACGTGCTCCGGCACTCGACCGCGCACGTCATGGCGCAGGCCGTCCTGTCGCTGTGGCCGGATGCCCGGTACGCCATCGGCCCCCCGATCGAGGACGGCTTCTACTACGACTTCGACATCGGGCGGCCGTTCCTCCCCGAGGACCTGGTGGCGATCGAGCGCAAGATGCGCGGCATCATCGCCCAGGACCAGCCCTTTGTCCGCGAGGAGGTCGAGCTCCCGGAGGCCCTGGCGCTGTTCAAGGACCAGCCGTTCAAGGTGGAGATCCTGGAGGGCATCGGCGAGTCCGCGGACCAGGGCGTCGCTGGCGAGGTGGTGTCGCTGTACCGCAATCCCCGCAAAGGCGCCCCCAAAGGCGACAAGGACGGCGAGAGCTACGTCGACCTCTGCCGCGGCCCCCACCTGCCGTCCACCGGGGCGATCCCCGCCTTCAAGCTGCTCCGCACCTCGGGCGCGTACTGGCGGGGCGACGAGCACAAACCGATGCTCCAGCGGATCTACGGGACTGCCTGGTTCACGAAGGAGGAGCTGGACGACTACCTGCACCGCCTCGAGGAGGCCCAGCGCCGGGACCACCGCAAGCTCGGGGCCGAGCTGGACCTGTTCTCGTTCCCGCCCGAGCTGGGTGGTGGCCTGTCAGTTTGGCACCCCAAGGGCGGCATGATCCGCCGGGTCATGGAGGAGTACTCCCGGCACATGCACGAGCAGGCCGGCTACGAGTTCGTCTACAGCCCCCATCTCTCCCGTTCCACCCTGTTCGAGACCTCGGGCCACCTCGGCTGGTACGCCGAGAACATGTACCCGCCGATGGAGCTGGAGGACGCCACGTACTACGTCAAGCCCATGAGCTGCCCATTCCACGTGCTCATCTATCGCAGCCGGATGCACTCCTACCGGGAGCTTCCGGTGCGCCTCTTCGAGTTAGGGTCGGTGTACCGCTACGAGCGCAGCGGCGTGCTCCACGGGCTCATGCGGGCCCGGGGGTTCACCCAGGACGACGCCCACATCTTCGTCACCGAGGAGCAGGTGGTACCGGAGCTCCGCAGCTTGTTGGGCTTCGTGCTCCGGGTGCTGCGGGACTTCGGCTTCGACACCTTCGAGGCCAAGCTGTCGACCCGGGATCCCGACAAGAGCGTCGGCCCCGACGAGGGATGGGAGCTGGCCACCGACGCCCTCCGCCAGGCCCTGGAGGCCGAGGGCATCGCCTACGAGGTCAACGAGCGCGACGCCGCCTTCTACGGCCCCAAGATCGACATCGACATCCGGGACGCCCTGGGGCGGGCGTGGCAGCTCTCGACCCTGCAGGTGGACTTCAACCACCCGGAGCGCTTCGACCTCACCTACGTCACCGCGGACAACGAGCGCAAGCGCCCCTACATGATCCACCGGGCGTTGTTCGGATCGATCGAACGGTTCTTCGGCATCCTCGTCGAGCACTACGCCGGGGCCTTCCCCACGTGGCTGGCGCCGGTCCAGGTGGTCGTGATCCCCATCGCCGACCGTCACCACAGCTACGGCGAGCGGGTCGCTGCGGCGCTGGCCGCGGCGGGGCTGCGGGCGGAGACCGACGCCTCGAACGAGACGCTCGGCAACCGCATCCGCAAGGCCCAGGGGACCAAGGTGCCCTACATGCTCGTCGTCGGCGACAAGGAGGCCGAGGCCGGGACGGTCGCGATCCGGGCCCGCAGCGGCGACAAGCGCAACGACGTGGCCCTGGAGACCTTCGTCGCGGAGGTCACCGACGAGGTCGCAACGCGGAGCGCCACCGCGATCGCCGCCTCCTGATGGAGCGGCTGATCCGGCCCTGGAGGATGGACTACGTGGGCGGGGAGAAGGACGACGGATGCTTCTTCTGCCGGGCCATCGCCCAGACGGGAGCCGAGGAGGACGCCCGGAACCTCGTCGTGGCGCGGGCCGAGCACGCCCTCGCGATCCTCAACCGTTACCCCTACAACAGCGGCCACGTGATGGTCGCCCCGTTGCGCCATGTCGCCGCCCTGGCCGACCTCTCGGCCGAGGAGCGGCTCGGCATCATGGACCTCCTGACGGAGACCGTCGGCGTGCTGCAGGAGGAGATGAACCCCGACGGGTGCAACGTCGGGATCAACCTCGGCCGGGCCGCGGGGGCCGGGGTGCCCGGGCATCTCCACGTCCACGCCGTGCCGCGGTGGGTGGGCGACACGAACTTCATGCCGGTGCTGGGTGAGACGATGGTCCTCCCCGAGGCCCTCGAGACCACGCAGCAGCGCCTGCAGCGCCGCTTCCAGCAGACCCGGGCCGGCAGCGAGGGCGCGCCGTGAGCGGGACGCGCCAGGGTCCCTACCGCACCGACATGTGCGGGTCGCTCACGGCGGCCGACGCCGGGCGGAGCGTCAAGTTGGCCGGATGGGTCCACCGGCGCCGTGACATGGGCGGCGTGGTCTTCCTCGACCTGCGCGACCGTGAGGGCCTCGTCCAGGTCGTTGCCCGCCCGGGCGGCCCCGAGGGGCTCCAGGGGGCCGAGGCGGGCGCCTACGAGGTCGCCCGCAAGCTGCGCCAGGAGTTCGTGGTGTCGGTCGAGGGGACCGTGAGCCTTCGGCCCCCCGGCACGACCAACCCCAGCCTGCCCACCGGCGAGGTCGAGGTCGTGGCCGGGTCCATCGAGATCCTTGCCGAGGCGGCGGTCCCGCCCTTCCAGATCGACGAGCACGCCGGGGTGGGGGAGGAGACCCGCCTGCGCTACCGCTACCTCGACCTCCGACGTCCGGAGATGCAGGCGGTCCTGTCCCTGCGCCACTGCGTGATCGGGGCCATCCGCCGGCACTACGACGCCGAGGGCTTCGTCGACGTCGAGACCCCGATGCTGACCAAGAGCACGCCCGAGGGGGCCCGGGACTTCCTCGTCCCGTCCCGCCTCGAACCCGGGAAGTTCTTCGCCCTGCCGCAGTCCCCGCAGCTGTTCAAGCAGCTCCTGATGGTCGCCGGGATCGACCGCTACTACCAGATCGTCCGCTGCTTCCGGGACGAGGACCCCCGGGCGGACCGCCAGCCCGACTTCACCCAGCTCGACGTCGAGATGTCCTTCGTCGACGAGGAGGGCGTCCGGGAGGTGACCGAGGCGATGCTGGCCGCCGTCTTCCAGGCCGCCCACGGGGTGTCGCTGGCCCTCCCGCTGCCGCGGCTGGCCTACGACGACGCCATGGAGCGCTACGGCACCGACAAACCCGACCTGCGCTTCGGCCTGGAGATGGTCGATCTCGGCGAGGTGTTCGCCGCCAGCGGGATCCAGGTGTTCCGCCGCGCCCTTGATGCCGGCGGGGCGGCCAAGGGCCTGGTGGTGCCCGGGTGGGCCGGCAGGGGCTTCGGCCGCAAGGAGCTCGACGAGCTGACCCAGGTGGCCCGGAGGTTCGGGGCCGGGGGCCTCGCCTGGATCGTCTTCGACGCCGCAGCCGAGGGTGGCGTCACGTCGCCGCTCGCCAAGTTCCTCTCGCCGGAAGACATCGCCGGCCTGGCCAAGGCGACCGGGGCCGCCGACGGCGACCTCGTGCTGGTCGTGTCCGACCGCCGGGCGGTGGCGAACCGGGCGCTGGGGGAGGTGCGCCTCGCCCTGGCCGACATCCTCTCACTGCGGCCCGCCCTCGAGCCGACCGACCCCGAGGGCTGGAAGCTGGCTTGGATCACTGATATGCCGTTGGTGGAGTGGAACGAGACAGAGAAGCGCTGGGACCCCGTCCACCATCCCTTCACGGCCCCCCGTCCGGAGGACGAGCACCTGCTCAAGTCCGATCCCGGCGCCGTGCTTGCCCGGGCCTACGACGTCGTGCTCAACGGCTGGGAGCTCGGCGGGGGCTCCATCCGGATCCACCGCCCCGATCTCCAGCGCCGGGTCTTCTCGCTGATCGGCATCGACGACGAGCGGGCCGAGCAGCGCTTCGGCTGGTTCGTCAAGGCCCTCGACTACGGCGCCCCCCCGCACGGGGGCATCGCTTTCGGCATCGACCGGACGGTGGCGCTCCTGGCGGGCAAGGACAACATCCGGGACGTGATCGCCTTCCCGAAGACCTCCTCGTTCACGGACCTGCTCACAGGGGCCCCGGACGCCGTCGACGAGGCCCAGCTGAAGGAGTTGCACCTCCGGGTGGTCCCGGACCCGTCCTAGCCCGAGTTTCCGGGTTATGGCCACCAGAAGGACCATAACCGCAGGTCAGGCCCAGAATCCGCACATCTGCGGGAACTTCCTCACGCTGCTAACGCGGAAAGTCCGGCAAAAACTCCGATAAACCTATTTTTGTCTATCCACCTGAGTCACTCTAGCTGTGCTATGGTCGCATGAAGAGAATGGGTTACTAGGCTCTGGAGGCGTGAATTCCCAGCCCTCGTCCGTTGCGATGAGTGCGCCAGCGACGAGGAGCGCGTGCACTAGGCGGGTCAGCACCCGGCCCCGAGCATCCCGAAGCCGAGGCTCAGGCTCCAACTCCGCCCGTCGCACACCCTGATTCTTTGACACAGGAGGGAACGCGAATGAGACAAGTCCGAGCCTACAGGAGGCACGTGTGCGTAGCTACCCTCCTCGTGATCGGATCTGTCCTCGGCGCCACCGTGGCCGGGGCACACCAGTCCCCGGGGGGTTGCAGCGGGAACAATGTTGCGCTCGACCTGAGCAGGGCAGCTGGGTCCCCCCCGCTAGTCCGCAATGGCCAGACCATCACATATGTGTTGGCGGGGAGCAACCTCGACACCTTGCAAGGGCCGGCATGTGATATCACCGGAGCCACGGTCACGTTCACGGCGCCGGCCAGGGATGGAACTCCCGGCGGCGTGGTGACCACCGTCAAGACCGGTGTCGACATTCCTGCTGGCACGCAGAGGTTTGTGTTCGGCACGGTCGCCTACGTCATCAATGTTGACCCCGGCGTCCACGACGTGGTGGGCCTGGCAAGCCTGGCGGGCACGCTGCACGATGCACCAATCAACCACACGGCCCAGATCTCCAAGACCTTGGGCACGACGGTCACCCAACCTGCGACGACCCTTACGGTGAGTGCGAGCCCCACGAGTGGGCAGGTTCCGCTCCCCGTCACGTACACCTACACCGAGAGCAACGTCAGCTCCCCGCCCTCGCCGATCTCCGCGGTCACCCTCAGCGACTCCGCCTGTGCACCTGTCACGTTCACTGGCGGCGACACCAACGCGAACGGGATTCTCGAAACTGGGGAGACCTGGACCTACACCTGCAGGCACACCATCACGAGGGCGGGGAGTTCCACCAACCACGTCGTGGCCCACGGCACCAACATCGCCGACAACGCGGCGGCTCCCGACGAGATCGCGCAGGTCACGGTCCTGGTGACGAGCCCTCCGGCACGTACGAACCTCACTGTCAGCGCAAACCCCACCAGCGGTGTCGCTCCGCTTGCCGTCACCTACACCTACTCCGAAACGAACACTGGCGCCGCCGCGATGTCCAGTGTCACCCTCACCGACGACGGCTGCGCCCCCGTCAGGTCCACTGGCGGCGACACCAACGCGAACGGGATTCTCGACAGGGGCGAGACGTGGACGTACACCTGCGGCCGCACCGTCACGACAACGGGTACGTCCACGAGCCACGTCGTGGCGCGCGACACCAAGATCGCCGACCGTACGGCAGCCCCCGACGAACTCGCCCAGGTTGCGGTCATCGTGACGGGCGCGCCCCCGCCTCCGACCAGCCAATCGGTACCCGCCGCAGCCACAAAGCTGTCGGTTACGGCAAGCCCCTCCACCGGCCGCGCCCCCCTAACGGTCATCTATACCTACACCGAAGCGAACACGGGCGCCGCCCCAATCTCGGGTGTCACCCTCACCGACGACGGCTGCGCACCCGTAAAGTTCACCGGCGGCGACACCAACACGAACGCGATTCTCGACACGGGCGAGACCTGGACCTACACCTGCAGCCGCACCATCGCGACAGCGGGGACGTTTACCAGCCACGTCGTGGCCCGCGGCAACAACACCAGCGACAGTTCTGCGGCCCCCGAGGAGCTGGCCCAGGTGTCGGTGACGGTGCAACCGCAGGTGTTTGTCCCGGATACCGCCCAGCCTCCTGGGGACGTGACGAAGACTCCGCCGCAGCTGCCCAGGACGGGCCCCCCAGTACCCCTCCTTCCGGCGGCCCTGGTTGCCTGCATCCTTCTCGCGACCGGGGCCGTCTTCGAGGTTAGTGCCAACCGTGGGAGTGACCCGGGCGCGGGGGAGGTGGGCGGGCCGGGCAGACCTTCCGTAGGCTGACCGTGTGAGCTGGGCCGAGGCTAGTCGCTTTTGTCAGGGATAGCTAGCACTTTCGGTCTACCCTCGAACCAGGCAACGTTGAGGGCCCGCCGAGCGTCGAAGAGTTGATGAAGGCCTACCGATTCCTGGCCATGCCAGCCACCGCCGCTATTGTGGCGCTACTGGCCGCCGGGTGCGCCGGCAAGCCCGCCACCAGCGTGCAGAAGAGTCCCTCGGGATCCCCCACGGTGGCCCCGGCCACGCCCACGGCGACGGCGTCCTCCCCCACGGCGACCGTGGCGCCGGCGGTGCCGACCCCGGTGTCCCCGACGGCGGCCGGCCCCGCCGGGGGGCCCATCCCCGCGGGCTTTGCGCCGATGTCAGTCACGTTCGTCTCCCTGCAGACGGGGTGGGTGCTCGGCGCCTCGTGCCCGACCTGCACGGTGTCGCTCCTGCGGACGCGCGACGGCGGCAAGACCTGGGCGAGCGTGCCCGCTCCACCGACGCCCGCCCCCCAGGGGCCGCCGGCCATGGTTCGCTTCGCCAACGTCGATGACGGCTGGGTCCTCGCCTCGGAGCTGTGGGCCACGCACGACGGCGGGGGGCGGTGGGCCAAGCCGGTGCTTCCCGGGGCGGCCGGGGGCCAGGTCTCCGACGTCGAGGCGGCAGCGGGCTTCGTGCACGCGGCGGTCCTCAAGACGGCAGACACCGGCGGGGTCGTGATCGAGACCTCACCGGTCCACCAGGACGTCTGGAGGGCGTCGGCCACCACGCTGCCCCTGGGGGCCGGGCCGATCCCCGGGGCACGCATCACCCTCCAGGGCACGGCGGGGTGGATCATCGAGAACGATCGGGTCGTCGTCGCCGGTGCCCGCCTGGTGGACGGGCAGTGGATGCCGTGGCAGCCGCCGTGTCCCCAAGCGGGGGGCCCCGCCATGCTCGCTGCGTCCTCACCCCACGATGTGGTCGCGGTCTGTAACGAGGGCCTCTACGGCGGCCCGCCGGTCGGGGTGCGGGCCTACGTCTCGACCGACGGACTGACCTTCCGTCAGGCCCGGACGACCGTGCCGTTGCGCGACCTGGAGGGCCTCGCAAGCCCCTCGGCCGGGGTGATGGTCGTGGCGGGGGCCGAGCCGGCTCCCGGCGTGGTCCCCCGGCTCGTGGCCTCCCGCGACGGTGGGTCCACCTGGGCAGCCGTGTACGACGGCCGGCCGGATCACAGCATCCAGGAGCTGGGGTTCACCAGTGCGACCCAGGGTGTCGCCATCGAGAGTGGATCGAACCTGGTGGGAGCGACGCTGCTCATGACGCAGGACGGCGGCCGCACCTGGAAGCCGGTACCGTTCACGCAAGCGTCGCAGTAGTACCTTGGGTCGGCATGGCCGACAACCTCTTCACCCACGCCGCCGAGGAGCATTTCGATGCCTTCGCCCCCCTCGCCGCCCGGATGCGGCCCCGCTCCCTCGACGAGCTGGTCGGCCAGGCCCACCTCGTGGGCCCGAACGGGCCGCTGCGCAACCTGATCGCGGCGGACCGGCTCGGCTCCGTCATCCTCTGGGGACCTGCAGGGACCGGCAAGACGTCCCTCGCCGGCATCGTGGCGACCGCCACGAAGGGCCGCTTCGTCACCCTCTCCGCGGTGTCGGGCACGGTCGCCGACGTCCGCAAGGCCATCGCCGAGGCCAAGGAGAGCCTGGGCGCGATCGGGCGCAAGACGATCCTGTTCATCGACGAGATCCACCGCTTCAACAAGTCCCAGCAGGACGCGCTGCTGCCCGCGGTCGAGCGGGGCGAGGTGGTCCTCATCGGCGCGACGACGGAGAACCCGTACTTCTCGGTGAACTCGCCGCTGCTCTCGCGCAGCCTTGTCTTCCGGCTGGAGCCGCTCGCCCGCACCGAGGTCGTCACCCTGCTGGAGCGGGCGCTCCAGGACACCGAGCGCGGCCTCGGGGCCAGTGGGGTCGCCGTGGACGACGCGGCGCTGACCTACATCGTCGAGCGTTCCGGCGGGGACGCCCGGGTGGCCCTCAACGCCCTCGAGGCCACGGTCGCCGCCGCCCTGGCGACCAACGCCACGACCGCCACCGAGGCGACGGCAGCCTCCGCCCTCCAGCAGCCCCTGATCCGTTACGACAAGGGGGGCGACGCCCACTACGACGCCATCTCCGCCTTCATCAAGGCCATGCGGGGCTCCGATCCCGACGCCGCCCTGTGGTGGCTCGCGGGGATGATCGAGGCGGGCGAGGACCCCCGGTTCATCGTCCGTCGCATGGTCATCCTCGCCTCCGAGGACATCGGCAACGCCGACCCCATGGCCCTCGTCGTCGCCGTGGCGGCCGCCCAGGCACTCGAGCTCGTGGGCCTGCCGGAGGCGAGGCTGAACCTGTCCCAGGCCGTGATCTACCTGGCGACCGCCCCGAAGTCCAACGCCTCGATGGTCGCCATCGGCCGGGCCACCGAGGACGTCCAGCGGATGGGGGCCGGGGAGGTGCCGCCGCACCTTCGAGGTACCGGCTACCCGGGCGCCAAGAAGCTCGGCCACGGCAAGGGCTACCTCTATCCCCACGACCACCCAGGCGGCTGGGTCGCCCAGTCGTACCTGCCGGAGGGCGCCCCGGGCCCAACGCCAGGCAGGCGCCGATACTACGAGCCCACCGACCGGGGGGCCGAGCAGGCGATCCGGCAGCGACTGAACGAACGACGCGAAGAACTGGGCCGCGCCGAATGACAGCGTTCCGATATGGTTTGGCCCACATGCAACGGAGTTCCGAGTGACCTGGGGGCAAGCGGCCGCGATGATCGCCGCCCTGGCCTTCGTTGCGTTGGTGGCATTCCTCGCCCTCGTCCTGTCGAAGGTCGGCGCCATCCTGAGCGAGGTGCAGATGGCCCTCAATGACGTCCGCAAGGAGACCATGCCGCTGCTCAAGGAGGTCCGCACGACCGTGACCACGCTCAACGTCGAGATGGACCGGGTCGACGGCATCATGGCCTCCGCCGAATCCGCGGCCTCCAGCGTGTCGAACGTGGCGAAGCTCGTCACCGCAGCGACCGCCAACCCGATCATCAAGGGCCTGGCCTTCCTCACCGGCGCCGGCGTGAGCCTCAGGGCGCTCGGGGGCAAGCGCCGCAGGCACCGGCACAGCGAGGAAGAGTGAGGCGCATGCTTGGTTTCGCCGTCGGGATCGGCCTGGGCCTCGGGCTCGCCTACGCCGCCTCCAAGATGCTCCGCCGGGCGCAGACCGAACTCCCCGGCATGATCGCCAACGAGGCGAAGGAGGCGGCCATGTCCGTCGGCGAACGCATGCGTCGCGCCCTCGAAGAGGGCCGCCGAGCGATGCAGGAAACGGAGGCCGAGCTGCGGGGTAGGGTCCTCGACAGCCCGAACTGAGCACATGGACGGCTCCACCATCCGCCGGGTCTTCCTGAACTTCTTCGCCGAGCGCGGCCACACGATCGTGCCCTCGGCCCCCCTGGTGCCGGACGACCCCACCCTCCTCCTCACGGCTGCGGGCATGGTCCCGTTCAAGCCGTACTTCCTGGGCCAGAAGACCCCGCCCTACCCGCGGGCGACCACCGTGCAGAAGTGCTTCCGCACCGTCGACCTCGAGGAGGTCGGGCGCACGACCCGGCACCTGACCTTCTTCGAGATGCTGGGCAACTTCTCCTTCGGCGACTATTTCAAGCAGGACGCATGCCGCTGGGCCTGGGAGCTCGTCACCGAGAAGTTCCTCCTCGAGCCGGAGCGCCTCTGGGCGACGGTCTACGAGACCGACGACGAGGCCGCAGAAATCTGGGAGAAGGTCGTCGGCGTGCCCCCCGGGCGGATCCTGCGGCGGGGCAAGGAGGACAACTTCTGGACGATGGGCGTCGCCGGCCCGTGCGGGCCCTGCTCCGAGCTGCTCTACGACCGGGGGGAGGCCTTCGGCGCCACCTACACGGGCACGGGCGAGGTGGACGGGGAGCGGTACCTGGAGATCTGGAACCTGGTCTTCATGCAGCACCTGCAGGACGGCCGGGGCGAGATCGTCGGCGACCTGCCGAAGCCCAGCGTCGACACCGGCGCGGGCCTGGAGCGCATCGCCGCCATCCTCCAGGGGGTTCCGACGGCCTTCGAGACCGACCTCCTCTCACCGATCCTCCGGGCCGCTGAGTCCGTCACCGACAGCGTCTACGGCCAGAGCGCGGCCACCGACATGAGCCTCCGGGTCCTGGCAGATCACCCCCGGGCGATGGCACTGCTCGTCGCCGACGGGGTGCTGCCCTCCAACGAGGGCCGGGGCTACGTGCTGCGCCGGCTCATCCGCCGGGCCGTCCGGCACGCCCGGTTGCTCGGGGTCGACCGCCCGCTGCTCACCGAGCTCACCGAGGTGGCCGTCGACCTCTTCGGGCCGGTTTACCCGGAGGTCGCACGGAGCCGGGACCTGATCCAGCGCGTGATCTCCAGCGAGGAGTCCCGCTTCGATGACACGCTGCGCCGGGGCCTCGCCCGCCTCGAGGACGAGATCGCCACGGCCAAGGCGCGGGGCGAGGCGAAGCTCCCCGGCAAGCTCGTCTTCGAGCTCCACGACACCTACGGTTTCCCCCTCGACCTCACCGCCGAGTTCGCAGCCGAGGAGGGTCTGGTGGTCGACCCTGCCGAGTTCGAGGAGCACATGGACATCCAGCGGCGCCGCTCGCGCGACGCCCGGGCCACCGGCGGCGACGGGCAGGCACCCGAGCTCGAGGCGCTGCAGGACATCCTCACCGAGGCCGGTTCCTCGGAGTTCCTCGGCTACCAGGCGATCACCGGCGAGGGCGCGGTCGTGGGCATCGTCAGGGGTCTGGCAGCGGTGCCGGTCCTCGCGGAGGGCGAGGAGGGCGAGCTGGTGCTGGACCGCACGACGTTCTATCCGGAGGGCGGCGGCCAGATCGGCGACCGCGGGACGATCGTCACCCCGACCGGCAGCTTCTCGGTCGAGGACACGCAGCGCCTCGCGGCGGGCGGGGGGCTCATCCTCCACAGGGGCCGGGTCACCGCCGGCGAGATCCAGGTGGGCCAGCACGCCGAGGCGCGCGTCGAACCCTCCCACCGGGCGGGCGTCGAGCGGAGCCACACCGCCACCCACATGATCCACTGGTCGCTCAGGGACACCCTCGGGGAGCACGCCCACCAGAAGGGGTCGCTCGTCGAGCCGGGCCGCCTGCGATTCGACTTCCAGCACTTCGAGCCTGTGGGGGCCGACACCCTCGCCGCCATCGAGGAGGAGGTCAACCAGCGCGTGCTCTCCGACGATGCCGTGCACGCGTTCGAGACGACCTACGACCAGGCGACGGCCCTGGGGGCGATGGCCCTGTTCGGCGAGAAGTACGGCGACTACGTGCGGGTCGTCGAGGTGGGGGAGTACTCCAAGGAACTGTGCGGTGGCACCCACGTCCGGCACACCGGCCAGGTCGGCGTCATCAAGATACTCGGCGAGTCGTCCATCGGCGCAGGCATCCGCCGGGTCGAGGGCTACACGGGCCTCGCCGGCCTGCGCTACCTCAACACCCAGGCCGAGCGCCTCCGCCGTGCCGCCGACCTTCTCCGCACCGACCCGGACCAGGTCATCGAGAAACTGGAGAAGGTCCTGGAGACCTCGAAGGCCCTGGAGGCCCAGATCGCGAAGCAGAGGATGGCGGGGGTCGATGACGACGTGAAGCAGATCCTCGACTCCGATGCGGTCCGGCCCGCGGGGTCCTCCAAGCTCGTGGTACTGCGCCGCGACGGCCGGTCCGTCGACGAGCTGCGCAAGCTGGCCATCACCCTGCGGGACCGCCTGGGTTCGGGGGTGGTCGCTCTCGGCACCGCGCACGAGGGGAAGGCCAACCTCGTGGTCGCGGTGTCCCGGGACCTCGTCGCCAGAGGCGTGTCCGCCCAGGAGCTCGTGGGCTCCGGTGCCGCCCTCCTCGGTGGCCGCGGCGGCGGCAAGCACGAGCTCGCCGTCGGCGGTGGCACCCAGGCGGGCCAGCTCGACGCCGCGCTCGAGGCCGTTCGCAGCAGCGCCCTATCGGCGCTCGAAGGGTCCGGGTGACCGAGGCGGGATTCAGCTCCAATCCAGGAGCCGTCCTGGGGCTCGACCCCGGCGACCGGCGCATCGGGGTGGCCATCGCCGTGCCAGGCGCCAGTATGGCCCTCCCGCTCACCGTCCTGGATGCGACGGGGGACTGGAGGGCGGCGCTCACGGCACTGGCTGGCGAGCACAACGTGGCCGGGATCGTCGTCGGCCTCCCAATCTCCTTGTCCGGGGCCGAGGGGGCCGCGGCGGCACGTGTCCGTGGGTTCGCCGCCGACGTCACTGCGCTGCTCGACCTGCCGGTCCACCTGGTGGACGAGCGCCTCAGCACGGTCTCGGCGGGCCGGGCGCTCGCCGCGGGCGGGACCCGGGGCAAGCGCCAGAAGGACGCCATCGACAGCTCCGCCGCCGCGGTCATCCTGCAGGTCTGGCTGGACTCCCGGGTGGGTACGGAGACTGCCGGATGAAGAAGGTCGTGCTGGGCTTCGTCATCCTTGTGCTGCTCGCAGGCGGGTTCGTCGTCATCAACGTCAGGTCCTACCTCTCGGCGACCCACGGCACGCCGGGCGGCAGCGCCGTCAAGTTCACCGTGCATCCCGGCGACTCCCTCTCGACCCTCGGCCCGTCGCTGAGGTCCGCCGGCGTCATCGACTCCACGAGGGACTTCAAGATCTGGCTCCGCCTCTCGGGCGACAGCCTCAGCCTCCAGCGGGGTGACTACGACATGCGCCGGCACATGGGCTACGACCAGATCGTGTCCACCCTTGCCAAGGGGCCGGTCGTGATCTCCGAGGGGCTGCTCCTGCGGGAGGGTCTCACGGTGACCGGGACGGCGACCGCGGTTGGCAACCTCAAGATCGCCCACATCTCGCCCGACGCTTTCCAGGCGGCAGCGACGACGGCGACGGTCGTCCCCGGCGTGCCGGCGCCCAGGGCCGCCACCCTCGAGGGCTACCTGTATCCCGACACGTACTCCGTCGACCCCAAGGAGACCGCCGAGGGGTTGGTCCGCCAGATCGTCGCCGAGTTCAACAAGAAGGCCGCCCAGATCAACTGGTCGTCACCGCCGGGAGGCGTCACCCCCTACCAGGCCCTGATCGTCGCCTCGATGGTCGAGCGGGAGGCCAAGGCCGCCAACGACGGGCCGATGATCGCCTCCGTCATCTACAACCGCCTGAAGGCCGGGATGAAGCTCGGGATCGACGCCACCGTGTACTACGCCGTCCACAAGCCCTTCGGGGCGAACCTCACCCAGAGCGACCTGGCCACAACGTCGCCCTACAACACCCGGGCCGTCACCGGGCTCCCGCCGACCCCGATCGACAGCCCGCAGTTCTCGTCCATGCAGGCGGCCCTGCAACCGTCGGTCAGCGACAACGTCTACTACGTCCTGTCGTCGGACTGCGTCCACCACTCGTTCTTCAAGACCAAGGCCGAGTTCGACGCAGCGGCTGCGCGCCAGCCCAAGTGCTGAGTGGCGCGACGAGTGTCGCCGGGATCGTCGGGGGGCCGCGGCAGGTAGCACGCAGCCTCTCGCCGGCCATCCACAACGCGGGCTACGAGGCCCTCGGGCTCGACTGGGTGTACGTGGGCTTCCCGGTCGATGCCATGGGGGCCCAGGACGCCGTTGCGACGCTCCGGGGCCTCGGCAATGCCGGTGTGGCGGGGTTCAACGTCACGATGCCGCACAAGCTGGCCGCCGCCCGGGCCGTCGACCACCTGGTCGGGCAGGCTGCCGTCGTCGGAGCGGTCAACGCCGTGGAGGTGTCGGGCAGCGAACTCGTGGGGTGGAACACCGACGGCGAGGGCCTCGCCTCGTTCCTCACCCGGGAGGCCGGCGTGGAGATCGAGGGCCGCTCGCTGCTTGTCATCGGCGCCGGGGGCTCGGCCCGCTCGGTCGTCTCGGGCCTGGTCCTGGCCGGTGCCGACCGGGTGACCGTGGCCGCACGCGACGCCGCCCGGGCCGCCGCGCTCCAGCCGCTCGCCGGGGAGGCATCCTTCGGGGTGCAGGTGCTCGGGTTCGAGGCTGCCACGGCGGTCGCAGCGGCTGTCGCCGCGGCGGACATCATCGTCAACGCCACTCCTGTCGGGCAGGAGGGCGAGGCCCCCCTGATCCCCGTCGAGGCGATCCACCCCGGTGCCGTCGTCGTCGACCTCGTCTACCATCCGCTGGAGACGCCGCTGGTCCTGGCGGCCTCCCGGGCCGGGGCGACGGCGTTCGGAGGGTTGGGCATGCTCGTGCACCAGGCGGCGCTGGCATTCGAGATCTTCACGGGCCGGTCCGCCCCGCTCCCGGCGATGTGGGCAGGCGCCCGGCGAGCGCTGGAGGGGTGAAGGCCCTCGAGCTCGTCCTGGCCTCCGTCTTCGGCATCGCCTTCGGGAGCTTCGCCAATGTCGCCGTGTACCGCATCCCCAGGGGCTTCTCCGTCGTCTCGCCCGGCTCCCTGTGCCCGGCCTGCGAGACCCCGATCCGCTGGTTCGACAACATCCCGGTGGTCTCGTTCATCGTCCTGCGGGCACGCTGCCGTGCGTGCGGCAAGGCGATCTCGGTGCGCTACCCGCTCGTCGAGGTCGGGGTCGGGCTCGTCTGGGTGGCGATCCTAGCCCGCATCGGCATCCACCCCGAGCTGGCCGGGTTCCTCGCCTTCGGCACCGCCCTCGTGGTCCTCTCCGCGATCGACATCGAGCACCACCGGCTCCCCAACAAGGTGCTCGGCCCCACCTCGATCCTCGCCGCGGTACTGTTCGCCGGGGCGGCGGCGATCGGCGGCCGTTGGGTCAACCTCGAGCACGCCGCCCTCGGGGCGGTCTTCTATGGCCTGCCAATGCTGGTCCTCGGCCTCGCCGCACCGTCGGCGATGGGCGGGGGAGACGTCAAGTTCGCCCCGTACCTGGGGTTCCACCTCGGCTGGCTGGGCCTCCGGGTCGTGCTGGCCGGCGGCCTGCTCGGCCTGGTGGCCGGGGGCCTCGGGGGGGCGGCCGCCCTGCTCATCGGCGGCAAAGGCATGAAGGACCCGATCCCCTTCGGCCCGTTCATGGCGGTCGGTGCCCTGGTGGCGATGCTGCTCGGCCCGTCCATCCTCCACGTGTACGTGGGGGGCTGAGGGGGCTGTTTCCGGGCTGCGGGGGGCTGTTGGGGGGCTGTTTCCGAGCTGCGGGGGGCTGTTGCCGATGTTGCCCGATGTTACATTTGACAACGCTCGTGCCGGATGGCTAGGTTTGGCGTCCCCTGCATAGATCGAGGGGCGCGTTGAAGTGTGGGGGTTGAGGATGCGGCGTTTCTCGGAGGGTTCCTAACTATGCCTGCGCGTCGGAGCTACGCCGGTGACCCGCTGCTGACGGTCAGCGAGGTGGCCGCCACCATGAGGGTCTCGAACATGACCGTGTACCGCCTGATCAAGTCGGGGCAGCTCGCCGCCCTGCGGGTGGGCAAGAACTACCGGATCAGGGAGTCGGACATGAACCACTACCTGAACGAAGGCTCGGTCACGGCCTAGTCGCTCATTAGGGTCCACTCCCGCGAATGAGAATGGGGCCCTTTGCGCGGCTTCGCCCCAGCGTCACCACGTTCTGTGGTCGCCCGCGTACCTGGTGGGCGGGTCTCGGCGCATCTTTGGCTGTCTCACCGCGCCCGGCGCGGTCAAACAGCCAAAGTTTGAGTCCGTGGCTTCTGCACGGCCCTAAAACGGGTGTTATGGGGAAATGGCGAATCCGACGTGACCACGAAGAGTGGTTGACCTCCTCCGTGTCCACCGCCCGAAGGCCACGCCATCGGGAACGACAACATCAAAAACGGCAACATCAAAAACGACCGCGAAGAAAAACTGACGGAGAGTCCATACAGAGTTTCGGCCGAATACGAAACGAAAGAGAGGAAAGCCGTGGTGAGTTGGGAAACAGTGGACAGGTCTGGTGAGACCGGTAGGGTCGTTGGGATCATCGCAGGCGTCATCACCGGTGCCGAGGTCGGCACCACCGTGCTCCCGATTCCTGTTGTCGTGACCCTCACCGGCGCAGTCGTCGGTGGGGGTGTTCGGGAGCAAAGCTGGGAGGTGGCTGGGCCGAGCCGTCATGAACGTCACGGGAACAGCCCTCAATGGGGCTGCCCTCATTACCAAGCCTGTTGCCTCGAAGGCAACGTCGACGGTTGACTCATTGAATCCCGCGAAGCCGACCCCGTCCGCGGGGTCCGCCAACTGATTGCCGCAGGCAACCCTGTGGATGTGCCCTTACGTCGCTTCGCCGATCTGCAGGCGCCAGAGGGACGCATACACGCCGTTGCGCTCGAGCAACTCCGCATGGGTACCCTCTTCCACGATCCCCCCGCCCGCGCCCACCACGTAGATCCAGTCGGCATGACGGATCGTGGAAAGCCGGTGAGCGACGATGATCAGGGTCCGCTCCCTCGCGAAGTCCCCGAGCGCGTGCTGGATGGCCGCCTCCGTCTCGTTGTCGACCGACGAGGTCGCCTCGTCGAGGATCAGGATCGGTGCGGCCTTCACGATCGCCCGAGCCAGGGATATGCGCTGGCGCTGACCGCCTGACAGCGTCACACCCCGCTCCCCGATCATCGTGTCGTACCGCTCAGGCAGGCCCTCGATGAACCCTTCGGCCTCGGCCAGGCGCGCCGCACCGGCGACCCGCCCGGCGTCGGCGTCGAAGGTGCCGTAGCGGATGTTGTCCCCGACCGTCCCGTCGAAGAGGAACGCTTCCTGGCTGACGAAGCCGATCGCCGCCCGCAGGTCCTGGAGCCTCAGGTCCCGAACGTCCACGCCGTCGAGCACCACCCGGCCCGCACCGACCTCCTGCAGGCGCAACAGGAGCTTGGCGATCGTCGTCTTCCCCGCCCCGGTGATGCCCACGATGCCCGTGGTCTTTCCCGCCGCGACCCGCAGCGACAGGTCCTCCAGGACCGGCGAGCGCCCCGGGTAGGCAAAGGTGACCCCCTCGAGGATCATCTCGCCCTGCACGGTGGCCACATCCAAGGCCCGGCCGGTCCCCCCCGGCTCCACCGGTAGGTCACCGAGCTCCAGCACCCGCCGCAGCGCCGCCACCGCCTTCTGGTACTCCTCGACCGCCCCACCCAGACCCGGCAGGCGGCTGAGCAGGATGTACGGAAGCCCGATCAGGGCGTTGTAGACCTCGAAGGACATCCCCCCCTCCAGCACCCCCAGGCCACCGAACAGCAGGATGCCGACGAACGAAACGATGCCGCAGACCTGCACCGTCTGCGAGTACGCCGTGCTCCGAATGGCGACCCCGCGGTTGCTCCTGGCGTACGCCTCGCTGAGACGAGTCATGCGGCCGATCTCGTAGTCCTCGGTGCCGAAGCTCTTGACGGTTGCGCTCGCCTCCAGGGTGTTGACGAGCTGGCCGTTCAGCAGCGACCCGCTCTCGCTGCTGGCCGCGTCGCCGAGAGCGACCCGCTCCTGGTAGAAGAACGAGAGCCAGGCGATGACCGGCATCGGCAGGAATGCGATCCAGGCAAGACGGGGGGCCGCGATCAAGAACACCGCCGTCAGGACGACAAGGCTGGTGGCCAGTTGGAGAAGGTCGGCGGCCGGTCCAGCCAGGAAACGACCCAGCTGGTCGACGTCGGCGGTCAGCACCCCCGTGAGCCTGGTTGTCCGCTCCCCCTCCAGGTACCGCATCTCGGCACGCTGCACCCGCGCGTACATCTCGGCACGCCACTCGTGCTGCACGGTCTGGGCGAGGTCCCGCCACAGCACGCCGGCAATGAACGACACCACCGCGTAGGCGACCAGGATCGACGCCGTCACCCCCGCCAGGAACCACAGCTGACCAGCAGCGCTCGTCAGCCCCAGACGCACGAGTAAGGCGCTCGGCCCCGCCGTGAGCACCGAGAACATCCAGCCGATGAACATGGCGGGCGCCAGGAACAGCACCTGCCCGACCACCGTCAGGGCCGACGTCATCCAGAACCGCCGCCTGTGCGACCGCACGATCAGCGTCAGGGGGTTGCGGACTGCCCCACCCTGCGCCCCCGACAACGAGCGGTTCCTCGATTCTCGCCACGCCCGCGCCACCACCACCGCAGTCGCCGCGAGCACCGCCCCCAGGCGCACCAGTGGGGAGCGCAGCAGCGACGAACCCACGGCGACGGCGAGCGCCCCACCGCCAGCCAGCGCCAGCCATCCGGGCACGACGCTCCGCCGGCCGACCCTCGATTCGCCCACCTCGGGACCGGCGACGGAGGACCCGGCCCATACCGACCGGACGGTCAACCCGACGGCCTGGCGGACCAGTCGGCCCACCTCCTCGCTGCTCAGCGCCGGGTCGTGAAAGACCAGCACCCTGCCGGTCACCGGGTTCGCACGCACGGACGTGACACCGGATCGGTCCCGCAGTTCCGCCTCGACGAGTTGGGCAACATCAGCCCGCCCAAGCACCACCGCAACATCCCACCGCTGGCGCCCGGGGATGACCGATCGCGGTCGAACCATCCCCACCTGCCCGGTTATGACCGCCACCCGCTCAACGTATCAAAGATCAGCCACCACGAGCAGACCCGCGGTCAGAACGAACCACTGCCCGGATTCGGGTTACGACGTTCCGGTCTCGCCCTTATCGGATCTTGAGCTGGCGAGGGCGCCGATCATATCGAGCACACGGGCCGGCGAAATCAAACGGGCCAACATGCTCCACCAGCGTGGGGAACTTCATTGGAGGGCTGCCCGCCTTATCTTCAAGATTCTGCAGCGAATCCCCGAGCCGGCACCCCGTGACCGTGAGGCGAGCAACATGGCCGGCCGCCCGCGAGGGCTGCTCCTCAGGGAGAGGATCGGGGCGCAGGTATGAAGGGTAGGCGTCGCCCCTCCCGGGCGCCCCGGGCGCGGTGCGCTTCCGCCCGCCTCCGGACCTGTGGTCGCCGTGGGGTCCAGTATCGGACATAGCGCCCACTTCCCCTGGGAAGTGGTAGTTTTCCTGGAATCCGACAGTCCGGTAGCCGGCAAGCGTCTAACTTCTCTGGAATCCGACAGTCCGGTAGCCACCGAGGTGGTAGGTTTCCCCTAATACCGATAGTTGGGTTGGGTCGCTACCAAGGAAGGAAATGCTGGAAATATGCCCGCAAGCCACGGAGCGTGGAAGATTCTCTGGTCTCTCAACCCGAGCGAGGCTCTCACGGTATTTGAGCGTATCCTGCTTATTACGGATGGCACGGTGACCGACCTTCTGGAGGCGTTTGCCGGCGAGGCGATCTCCGTTGTGAAGCTGAGCCAGTCCATCGGCCACCGGAATGGGGATGCGCACGCGCTGGACGTACTGGAGCACGAGCACGTGCTTCAGAGAACCGTCCTGCTACGGGGAGCTGACAGCGGAACGAGTTTCCTCTATGGCGACTCCGTTATCGTCCCTGAACGGCTTCCACCGGCCCTCTTCGAGGGCTTGATGGCAACCGGGCAGACAATCGGAAGGCTTCTGGCGACATATCGACTCGAGACTTTCCGAGAGATTGTGGATGTTCGATTCGGCGCGGCCGCCAAGCACGCTGAATAATTCGACGTTGGGCCTGATGCCCCGTTCGTGTTTCGCACCTACCGAATTCACTTGGGTGTGGCTACTGTACGAAGGCGCGAAGCGCCTGCTCAGGAGGCAGTTTTGTAAGCTGTCGCCCTTCTTTGGTGAAGAAATCAGGGGGCTATGAGGATCTGCCCCGGATAGCCCGGGACTTTCGTGGCGGGGATGGGGCCTACCTGCTGGGAGGGCCCGGTCGGGTCCTCAGTCCGGGAGCCTTCACCCATGAGGTGGCCAAGCATCCACTGGCCGGCTTCCCTGGAGAGTGCCTTCATCTGCACGAGCAGCGAGTCCAGCTGGCGGCGGTTGGCGATCCACTCCTGGTAGAGGCGAGCCTCCTCAAGGGAGAGGCGGCGGGAGACCGTGTGGCCGTGCTCCTTCCAGGAGAGCTGGTAG